>Ga0316602_10000075_pt1 | contig 104770 bp, 84 predicted proteins | sample OWC_soil_day10_C_FD_203103 | JGI IMG/M metagenome (GOLD analysis project Ga0316602, IMG submission 203103) | Wetland soil microbial communities from Old Woman Creek delta, Ohio, United States - OWC_soil_day10_CT | ecosystem: Environmental > Terrestrial > Soil > Wetlands | place: USA: Ohio...
ACCTGCCCCTTATAGGCCTCCTGGCTGAGCGCTTTGCCCACAAACAGTTGCAAAAGCAGCCATAATACAATCAAACTCTTTTTCATTATCGTTTCTATCATTATATAGTATAAACTTTCAGGTCTCATTTAATCAGATATACCACGGAAATAGCCGCCTTGGTGGGGCCTAGGTAATTCTTGTACCCGCTACCAAGTTTCTCTCCGCAATGCGCGCAGCGGTAGCGGTCATAGCTCGCGCGAACATAGCCGGCTCCCAGCACCGCTTCTATCCCCCAGTGGGGAGAGAGGATGAAATGATAACCGTAACTGATTCCCGTGCCCATCACAAAACCCTCATACCTCCATGTCTTGGTGCCCTTGTACAAACCCAGCGGCAAGTCCGCGTCGGCGATGTTATACTCCCCCGCCAAGACGTGCAGGCCGATGAAGTGGCCGGAAAAGGGTTGGCAGCGCCACAGGCGCAGTTCCGACTGAACCAGCCAGTGCTTGCGGCGGCGCATGCTACCTTCGGAAGAAAAGGGATTGTAATGCCCCGAAACATCAAGGCTCAGGCGGCCGCCAAGCGACTGCTCCAAACTTATATTGGGAGAACCCACGGCATCCGACAGCACATTAGTCTTCACGGCCAGCGTCTGACCGCCCAGTCGGGGGAGGACAAAAACTTCCAAAAGCAGGAAAAGCAAGAACACTCTTTTTGCCATGTATCTATTTGCCCGATTCGCTCAAAAACACATCAGTCAGGTGAATCTCAGAAAGATAACGGCAAGCCATCTGGTTAAGGATGCCAAGACGATTACCGGCCATGCCATAATTGTTATAGATATCTTCCGTGTTTTCTACCGAAAGTTCTATACCTCCTCCTGTGGCTACTAATATATCGCAAAGGGAGATCTGATAGATGGGATAACACAGTTCGTAAGAGTTCGAACTTAAAGCCCCGTTTCTTGTTGCTTTCAAACGAATAAGCCCAGAGGAGTGGAGCTTGCCCAATAATCTTCTGGTATCAAACTCCGAAAGAGGAGACTTGCCAGCGCTTTCTCTACCCGAAAGGCTGTAGTTTATCTCCCTTAGTAGAGAGACAGCTTTTACAACTTCTAAACTCAACATCTTATTAAATTCCTTTCTGTTTGTTTTTTGTTTCTTCAAAATGTTCTTTCTGTTACTTCACAGGTAACGGAAAAACAAGAGAATCAATCGGTTGCGACCATATCCGGGCATTTTAAGGGTCTAAAAATGAAGAAATATCTGCATTTAATGTCTTTATGTCAGTATTTTATATTTCTTCCAAAAGTCGAATTTTGTATTTAAATCCTTGACTCCTTTCCGTATACCGCTGAAATATACTGGGATCAAGCGCCTAAGGGACTATAAATTTCTTAGTACTTCCATTGTGCCTTAAACTATCTTGGAAACAACTTTGAAAGGCACTTATTTATTATCTCTATTTTACACTTGCCACGTTGCTCAGGAATAAGAAGGGGATAAAACGGAGAAGCGGAACAAAGGTTATATTTCTTAAAATAAATATAAAAATGAACCATAGTGACACAGGAAAATGTATGTATATATTCAATATTTAATATTAATATATTAATATACACATAAAATAACTATTTAATATATTTACAATAATAAATAGAAGGGTAATGGAGCGCTTTTTTTAATATAAAATATAAATTTATAATATTTTATTTGGTTATTAAATAAAATAGTTCAATATTTGCCAAATCAAATTTTTCCGTTACCTGTGAAGTAACAGAAAGAATGAAATCTTCTCTGAAGCCTTGTGGCAAATACTTTCATTCCATATCTTCTATTTCGTAAGGGCCTTACTTGTTATTTCTGCAGAACGCCTTCCGTTGGAAAAACAACGCCTTGTTTTTTTACCCCAACGCCTTGTTTTCCCATTTATGTCTTGGTGCCGGGCAGGGTGTTTCCGGCAGGCCGGGACTACCTTTGCCAAATCGCAGTTTGGTCGTTTGCGGCATGATCAGCGCTATAACCTTGCGATTGGCCCGTTTGAGCGTGCGGTTGTCAAACGAGGCCAGGTAGTTGTAGGTCACCTTCTCCGAACTGTGTCCCAGGGACTCGCTGATCACGGCTACGGGGATGCCTTCCCTGTAGGCAGCCGTGGCCCACGAATGACGGGCCACGTAAGAGGTCAGGCTCTCTTTTAATCCCATCAGCTTTGATATGCGTTCCAAATGACAGTTGTAGAGCCGCAGGGCACTCTGGTACTGGCCGTATTCATTTTTCCCAATGCGGGTGATGATCGGCAGCAAGTAAGGGGAACCTTCGGCCGGGAGGGCGTATTTGCGCAGGATGGCCAATGCGCAGGGTTCCAGACTGACGGTGAGCTCCCGCCCCGTCTTGCTGCGCCGATAAGTGAGCAGATTTTTTCCAAGGTCGCTCTTTCGCAGGTGGGCCAGATCGACAAAAGGAATGCCGCGCAGATAGAATGACAGCAGGAACATGTCCCGGCTGAAGCGCAGGGCGTAGGTTTCCGCCTCCAGGTCGAACTCATACAGGCGGCGGATGACATCGGGAGAGACGGCGCGCTTGCGGCAGCTCTCGGTGCCGGTGAACACCTCGTCGAATAATCCCGCTTGAAAATCGGCGATTCCTAACCGGCGGGCCTGATTACAGATGGAGCGCAGCATCCGCATGTACAAGGAGACGGAATTGCGTTTGCAACCGTCGGCGTAAAGGTGCTGCTCATACCGCTTGAGCAGGGAAGGCGTCAATTCCGCAAACGTGATTTTTTCATTTCGGGTAAACAGGGTTAGCCGTTTTAAGGCGCTCTCATAGGAGCGGGCGGTGGCGTGTCGTCCTGATCCGGTCAATTCGGCGGTCAGTTGTGACACGAAAGCGTGCAATGAATTCATTCTTTTTGTTTTGTTTTGTTTTGAGTACTTTATTCGTTCCATAATGTATAATATTATTTGTGTTCAATTCAAACAATGTATTATGGTATATGTTCTTATACGAAAATAAAAATAAATTCCTATTAACACAATAATTTTTAATCAATAGGAGATAAAAAAAAGAATTTATGTCAATTATTATATTTATCTTTGTGCTCGTTATCTTAATGGCAATATAAAAATAATAATAATAAAATCAGGAATGAGCAAAAACGAAAACTACTTTAAAGTTCGGGAAAGTATCCTCCGCAAGAAAAACTTACATGAAGGGAATCCTTAAAAGTTGGCGCACGACTAAGAATCACCTCAAAATGCACTCTTCTCTTTAAATACTTAATATTTATTATATTGTGGCTGAAGACCTGGCTCAGTGCTGTTTGTAAGAGGCCCTTATCTCATTGATTATCAGTGGGATAGGATGGCTGACGGGGTGGCTGAAAGCTGTGCGGAATTTCTGAGGTAAAAATAGAGGTAAAAATTCATACAAAAAAGGCTAGAACTATGACAGAAAAAGGCTTGGAAAACATGTCTCCGGCAGATTTTCTTAAAAAGGGGAAATGAGGAAATAGCAAATTGATTGAATACTAATTGAACAATAACCTCACCAACGTTAATCATCCTTAACCTATCAGCTTTCATTTTTCAGTTCTTAACTGATACTTTTGCACTATAATTTGCAAGCATGAAAAAATTAGTTCTATTTTCTATTCTAACGTTACTTTTCGTCCATCACACTTTGGCTCAGGATGTGGAACAAAACACATCTGAACGATTAAGAAATTATTTCAGACAATATACTTGTTCTTCAACGAACATAGGAACTTGCCAACTAGACAGTTTTAGGATTGATTACAACCGAAAGAAGCTGTTGATTTATGCCAATAGCAATTTTGGCTACCAGCCTTTTCTACCTGAAATAACAGAGAACATCTATCATCAATTGAAACAACTACTCCCGGGACCGGTTTGTTTTTTCGACATGACGGTGATTGCCGACGGCAAATCGATTGATGAGTTAATCCCCAATATCTACCGAAAAAACAAAAAAGATAAATCTCGTTTGTATGAGGATATAGACTATACAGATGCGCCATGGGTTACAAATACATCGCGTCCGTACAACGTTAATCGAGGACTCAACGGACGGCACATCGCCTTGTGGCAAAGTCATGGGAAATATTACATCAACGATAAAAAAGAATGGGGCTGGCAACGCCCACGTTTATTTTCTACGACAGAAGATCAATTCACGCAATCTTTCATTCTGCCTTATATCATCCCAATGCTCGAAAATGCGGGAGCCAATGTGTTTACGCCCCGCGAAAGGGATACGCAAAAGAATGAGGTGATAGTAGACAATGATAGTCGGCGAAGTGGTTCTATGTATCTGGAAATAAAAAGCCGCAAAGCGCGTTGGGAAACGACCGATGCATTAGGGTTTGCTCAGAAAAAACGGATCTACAACGATGGGGAGAACCCGTTTCTTGAAGGTACTGCCCGCTATGCGCCAACTGAAAAGAAAAAAGAGAAAGCTTTTGCCGAGTGGGTGCCCGACATCCCCGAGACGGGAAGTTATGCCGTATACGTATCTTATCAGACACTACCCAATAGCGTAAGTGATGCCAAATATTTGGTATTTCACAAAGGTGGGGTGACGGAATTTAAAGTCAACCAAAAGATAGGCAGTGGCACGTGGGTTTATCTAGGTACATTTGAATTTGATAAAGGCAATTATGATTACGGCATGGTGGCTTTAAGTAATGAAAGCAAAGAAAAAGGGGTCGTATGCGCTGATGCTGTTCGTTTTGGAGGCGGAATGGGGAATATTTCCCGTGGAGGCAGCACCAGTGGGCTGCCCCGCTATCTGGAAGGTGCACGTTATGCTGCCCAATGGGGAGGAATGCCTTATGAAGTATATGGAGGTCGAAAAGGCTCCAACGACTATGTAGACGATATTAACGCACGTGCCAACGCAATCAATTATCTATCGGGCGGCTCTGTGTACAATCCTAAGCAGAAAGGACTGGGAGTACCCATGGAAATGGCCGTGGCGCTGCATACGGATGCAGGATTTAGTAAAGAAAATAACATTATCGGCTCGCTGGGCATCTATACCACCGACTCTAATAACGGATTACTCAATTCGGGTGTCAGTCGTTATGCTTCACGTGATCTGGCGGATATTATGCTAACGCAATTGCAAAAAGATATCCCTTCTAAGTTTGATGTGCAATGGACACGACGCCATTTGTGGGACAGGAATTATAGCGAGACCCGCCTACCCGCTGTGCCGTCCGCTATCATCGAATTGCTTGCTCATCAGAACTTTGCTGATATGAAACTGGGACACGATCCAAACTTCAAATTCACCGTGGGGCGTTCGATGTATAAATCGATTCTCCGCTTTGTATGCACACAGCATAACAAAGAATATGTAGTGCAACCCTTGCCTGTGAGTCATTTTGCCATTGCGTTTGGAAAGAAGAAGAATACTTTAGAACTAAAATGGAGAGAGGTAAACGACCCGTTGGAACCTAGCGCAAAAGCCAAAGAATACATGGTTTATACCAGAGTAGGACGCGGAGGTTTTGACAATGGTGTATTGGTAAATGCCTCGTCATATACCATAAAAATAGAACCCGGACTGGTTTACTCATTCAAAGTAACAGCAGTCAACCGTGGCGGTGAGAGTTTTCCTTCGGAGATACTTGCAGCTTATAAAGCCAAACATGAAAAAGGGCAAGTACTCATTGTCAACGGATTCGATCGCATAAGTGGACCGGCTGTAGTAGACAATGCCAACGAAGCAGGCTTCGACCTCGAAGAAGATCCGGGAGTTCCTTATCTGTACGATATTTCATATAGTGGCGTCCAAACAGGTTTTGACCGAAAGAAAGCCGGCAAAGAAGGAAAGGGAAGTTTGGGATACAGCACCGGCGAATTAGAAGGGATGAAGATTATGGGTAATACTTTCGATTATCCATTCATTCACGGAAAAGCCATACAAGCGACAGGTAATTACAGCTTTGTGTCGTGCAGCAACGAAGCTGTTGAGAGTGGCGATGTTCGATTGGAACGCTATCCCATTGTTGATCTCATTCTTGGTCTGGAGAAAGAGGATAGGGAAAGCAATCCTTCGCGCAATGCTTATTACAAAACATTCTCTTCATCCATGCAACGGCTTATCACAGCCTTCTGTCAAGCGGGAGGCAATCTGTTGGTGAGTGGGTCATACATTGGTAGCGACATGAACGATTCGCAAGGAAACCGTGAGTTTACAGCAAAAATACTAAAATATGGATACCAAACTTCCTTGCGAGATAACCGTTCGGGAAGAATTAACGGATTAGGGCGCACAGTGACTATCCCACGCCTACCCAATGAACGAAGCTATGCCGTGAGCCATCCGGACTGCATCGTACCTGTCGCTCCCGCCTTTCCCGTCTTTCTTTATTCGCCAAGCAACCAAAGCGCAGGTATTGCTTACAAAGGAAACTACCGCACGTTTGTTTTAAGCTTCCCCTTCGAGAGTATCGAGTCTGAAGTTGATAGGGCAAACATCATGGCATCTGCCCTGAAGTTCTTCTCAGAACGCTAAGAAACAATTTAGCAACAAATTAAGTTAAGAAAATAAGATTTTTATTGATTATCCGATATAAATTCTATCTTTGCCTATAGTAATAACCTAAAAACAGAAGCACTATGTACACAATACAGGCAAATACATCCGGCACAAGATGCATGGAAGTTTCAGGGAAAAATCTGGCAACCATAGAAAAATATGCTCTGTTCCGGCACCTCATCGATAGTACAGGAATCATAGACGAAGACGTACTCGAGAAGCTAAGACTCAACATTCGCGCTTTGATAGCCGCACAAACAGAAGATAGCAGAGATCTGCTGGATCTTTGCATTGATGTTATCTACCATAATAATATGAAGGCCTTCGGATTGCAACAACTAATCAAACTATATTTACGTTGGCTATCCAAAGACGATGAATCAGAAGAAGATGATAAGTAATGAAAACAATTGATACTTGCGAAGAAACAAGATACAGTCCGCTAATTCCGGCTATGGCTGCCATCTGTCAGGCAAAGACAGGTGAAAGTCTTAAAATCATTATCAATGATGCCAATGTTTTCAGCGATCTGAAAGCTTATTTATCCGAACAAGACATCGGCTTTCGGGAGATATATGACGGAGATCAGATGAGCTTAGAGTTCACCATTTCATGAACGACTAACGAATAAGTTGCTGCATGTAAGCAGAATTATCCGTATCTTTGCGCCCATGAAAGAATACAGACTGACCGACTGGTTGCCTACAACCAAGAAAGAAGTGGAACTCCGGGGCTGGAGTGAATTGGACGTAATCATTTTCAGCGGCGACGCTTATGTAGATCATCCATCGTTTGGTGGAGCTGTGATCGGACGCATACTCGAAGCTGAAGGGTTGCGTGTAGGCATTGTGCCACAACCAAATTGGCGGGACGATCTGCGTGATTTCAAAAAGTTGGGTCGTCCTCGTCTTTTCTTTGGCATCAGCGCCGGATGCATGGATTCAATGGTCAACAAATATACGGCCAACAAACGCCTGCGCAGTGAAGACGCTTATACTCCGGACGCGCGTCCGGACATGCGTCCCGAATATCCAAGCATTGTTTATACGCAGATACTCAAACAACTCTGGCCCGACGTGCCCGTTGTGTTGGGAGGCATCGAAGCATCCATGCGCCGTCTTACACATTACGACTATTGGCAAGATAGCGTACGAAAAAGCATTTTGTGCGATAGCGGAGCCGATCTACTCATCTACGGCATGGGCGAAAAACCCATCATAGAGATTACCCGCCGCCTGAATGAAGCACTTGCCGGCCAGCCCGAAATACAGGCTACCAACACATTACTGAAAACCTTTACAGACATTCCGCAAACATCCTATATAGCACCAAACTATAGTGCTGAAGAAGGAGACATTGCTCTGCACAGTCACGAGGAGTGTCTGCGCGACAAGAAGAAGCAAGCAGGCAACTTTCGCCACATAGAAGAAGAAAGCAATAAATATGCCGCAGCACGCATTACCCAGCAAGTAGGCAGTGAAACGATTGTGGTCAACCCGCCTTATCCGCCCATGACCCAAACGGAACTCGATCATTCATTCGATCTGCCTTACACCCGTCTGCCTCACCCTAAATACAAAAATAAGCGCATCCCCGCTTATGATATGATTAAGTTCTCTGTCAACATTCACCGTGGATGTTTTGGCGGATGTGCCTTTTGCACCATCTCTGCTCACCAAGGAAAATTCATTGTGAGTCGCAGCAAGCAGAGCATCGTGAATGAAGTAAAAGAAGTCACCAATCTGCCCGACTTCAAAGGATACCTAAGCGACTTGGGTGGCCCGTCAGCCAACATGTATATGATGGGAGGACGAGACGAAGCCGTATGCCGCAAATGCAAACGGCCATCGTGCATTCATCCCAAGATATGTCCCAATCTGAACACTGACCACCGTCCTTTGCTCGACATCTATCACACCGTAGATGCCATGCCCGGTATCAAAAAAAGCTTTATCGGCAGTGGTGTACGCTACGACTTATTGCTTCACCAAAGCAAGGATGCCGAAATAAACCGCAGCACAGCGGAATATACACGCGAGCTAATCGCCAACCACGTAAGTGGGCGGCTCAAAGTTGCACCGGAACACACCAGTGACGCTGTACTCTACATCATGCGCAAACCCTCTTTTGAGCAGTTCGGAGCTTTCAAAAAGATCTTCGATCGCATCAATAGCGAACAGAATCTGCGCCAACAACTCATCCCCTACTTCATCAGCAGCCATCCCGGATGCAAAGAGGAAGATATGGCCGAACTTGCTATCGCTACCAAGCAGTTGGATTTCCATCTGGAACAGGTACAAGACTTTACTCCTACGCCCATGACCGTAGCCACCGAAGCTTGGTATACAGGTTACCATCCCTATACATTGGAACCCGTCTTCAGCGCCAAAACTCCTCGTGAAAAGTTGGCCCAACGGCAGTTCTTCTTCTGGTACAAGCCCGAAGAACGACGCAACATCATCAATGAGCTAAAGAAGCTCTCACGCCAAGATTTGATTGACAAACTTTACGGGAAACGATAAGCACTTCTACACATCAACATTTAGTGAAAACAGCTCAAAAAGCTGATGAATCCTCATTGTTCCGATGGCTTCCTTCAATTAAATATTCTCCAAAAATAAAAGAGAGACTTGTAGGAGAGAATAAATAAAAAGCTATATACAAAAAAGTTTCTCCTTTTTCACCCTAAATAAAAATTGGTTCGTGTTATAAAAAAAACTTTCATGTTAGATTCTTCGCACGATCTAACCCTCAGGATACAAGTTGCAGAAGTGTTGGGCTGGTATAACAGAACCGGAAATTCAGTGTATTCAACGGACTATTTCAATACGCTAAATAACCGGTTCTGTCTATCCAAATTTAAAACTTTCCTTATTGGTAAGCTATTTCGGCATAACTTTAATATCATCCAAAAAGATGCGATTTTTTCCCTGACCAACACCCGTCAGTTCGTAGGCACCACCCAAAAATTTTATCTTCGTTTCCGAAGTTGCACCGGATATCACGAATTCTCTTTGAGCAATTGAAGCATCCCATACATTATAGTCGGTTCCATTTTCATTGCTACTTGAGTTCGGGTAATTATCAATGGTAAACTGACTCAGAGAAACAGTTCCAGGTCCCACAACCGACACGTATAGAATATTATCATCCTTAGCACCTCCTTTTGAAATATAAGCGGTCGCCTTAAATGTCACCACAACATCCTGGGTTCCTTCAATGGCAGACAAAGCCGGAGAGATCAAATCTCCACCATAGCTTGTTTTGCCCAACTTCACGAATCCTGGACGAGCGTAACACAGTTGTTGATTATCAGCGGTGGAAACAGGTGTGCTATACCAACCATGTGCTTTTTCTTCTGATGTCCACAAATCGTAGCGAGTCTCTCCGGTAGTTTCGTAATGAATGGAATTTCCATATGTCAACCAGCTGAAATCTTCTTCCAGAATCGCTGCCGCTGAGGATTGGGTCAATAAAACTGTTTGCGTCAACTCCGGATACGCTTCCGATTGAATGGTTACAATGGCCGTTCGTTCGCTACTCTTGTTGGCAGCGGCAGAAAGGGTAAGAGTGGTGCCAGTTGCCGACGATACCGTTAACCAACTTGCTTCACTAAGACTATAGGTCCATTCTACGTTTGCCTTTACATTAATAGCGATGGAGGAACCAACAGCCGGAACAGATACACCGGCCGATGCTTCGCTTACTGTAATATAAGGTGTGTTGCCTTCTTGCTCCACACGAAACAATACAGGTTGCTCCACACCGTCAACCACAAAAGCATAATTCAAGGTACGGGCTTCAAACGTTGCGTTTTCGTTTACAATCACTCTGATAATACCATCGGCTTCACCTTCGTCAGGAAACACCCGTACCCAGCTATCATCACTTTTGGCAACGATCTTCCATGGACGGTTTGAACGTATTATATAGCTTTGGGTCTTACCTGCTGCATCTATAGATAAGCCGGTTGGACTACCTTCAATCGCAAAGGCTGTTTCGCTACTATCCTCTTCATCGCTACAAGAAGACAATACTGTGAAAGCCAACAGCAACAAGCCCAATAAAAGGCTCTTTGCATGCAGCAATTTAAAAAAACGGGAAACTTTCATATACTTGTTTTTGGCATTATTATTTTCCTTCTTCAATGGCTTGTTTACTCCACCATACCGGTGTTTTCATATCGTTATCACCTCCCATCCTATCAAGAGCTATTTGAGCATTATCACCGTTGGTAGCCATTGTGGTGGTTGGGTAAGCAAAACGGGTAGGCAATATATAATCATTGTATACTGTTCCTCCACCAATTGTAAGCTCCGGATATCCTGTTCTGCGATATTCATGGTAAGCTTCCATCCCAATCCAAAATAACGCAAGAAATTTTTGATTTGCAATCAGCTCTTCTTTATTGACGGCGGCATCCCAGGAAGCCAATGCCGACTGAAGGAAAGTAGCAATATCTTCTGTTGTTATGGTAACAGGTGTTTCACTGTAACTCCCTACTGCCGCCCATTTTTCCATGGAAGCTTTCACAGCGGCTTCATAATAAATTTTAGCTTGCGATTCTCCTCCGGATATATACCCTTTCAGTGCTGCTTCAGCAAAAATAAATTGCACTTCTGCGTAATCCATAAAAGTACCCGGAGCAGCCGCCCGACAAAACACAGCCGTATTTAACCAGGAAGTGCCTTTGTCCACCGTGCTGCGTTCTTCTTCCGTACATCCTGCAACTGTACCAATCCATTTATTCGCTGGATTGGAAGTAGTGCTCGTATTCTTTTTTCCCCAGATACCCAATCGAGGGTCTTGGTATGTTTGTTCCCCATTAGTCGTTATAACGGTCATTTTAATGAATTGCTGTGTTAACTTTCGTCCTGAACTGGTGAAAGTTCCTTCGTTCGTATCTGCAAATTCATTGCGATATGGATCAATACCCGAAAATACCACCGTAGCATTATCATCGTTAGCAGTGAAAATGGGATAAAGAGACGAATTATTCAGAATTTCGGCCATCTTTGTGCCGGCATTCATTACCGATCGTCCGTTAATCCGACAAAGTAAACGAAGATAGAGCGAGTTATTAAATTTACGCCACTTAGTCATATCACCACCATACATCCCATCAAGTGTCGGCTTTGTAAAGATAGGATTGGTAGCATATATCTCATTCGCCGTTTCCAGATCAGCAAACATTTGTTCGTATACCGATTGCTGAGAATCAAATTTAGGTTTCGTTGTACCTCCTTTACGGGCCAAGAAAGCCTCTTCATAAGGAATATCACCAAACATGTCGGTCAGGTTCGACATAAACAAGACTTTAAAAGTTAGGGCAATAGCCTCTAATGACTGATCTTCCTGTTCTATGGATAGATCGTACATGTGCATCGCATTGTTGGCGTACTTCGCATAAAAGTTCCAAACGCTCTGCCAATTTCCGTCACTAATAAAATATCGGTGTTCCTGCCTGGTTGTTCCTCCTGTAAAAGCAGTAAACTGTATCAGTTCATTATTCCAGTACCATGTATAGTTCTGCCAGTTATTCACTCCGTCATAAAGCAACGGTTCAAACATTCCACTTGCTTTAATCTCTCCGACAGTTGTTTTGTTGGGATTGGTATTCGTATCTTCAAAGTTCGATGTGCAGGCAGATAATGCCAACAAGCACCCTGCTGCGATAATCGTTTTAATAGTATGCATAAATATCTTCCGTTTTTAAAATGAAAGTTTAATGTTAACTCCGTAAGTACGGGTCATTGGATATGCCATGGCCTCTATACCTTTATAGATATTGCTTCCGTTAAGCATTCCGGTTTCCGGATCGTACTGAGGAAAGCTTGTCAGGCAGAACAGATTTGTAGCATAAACACCCAAATTAGCGCCTTGCAGGAATCCTGTTTTCAGGCACAACTCTGCAGGCAATTTATAGTCCAGCCGAACCTCTTTTAACTTTAAGAACGAAGTGTCAAACGTATTAGCTTCCGTATTGTTACGATTCCAGATATATGTATTGTAATAAGTCTGTATATTACTTGTTACTGCTGTGTTTTTTGTATATGTAACCGTACCATCCGAATTCGTCACTGCATTTACGCCCGGATATACCAATCCGTCATATCTTCCTTTGAGTGAGTTTTTTAACTTACCTTGGTAAGAAAGGGCAAAATTGGTAACAGAGAAACAGTTACCACCCAATTGTGCAGAAAATGAAGCTGACAAAGTGAAATTTTTATATGTTAGATGCTGAGTCATGCCAGCTCTCCAATCAGGGTTTACTTTACCTATTTTCCTAGTCGGATTTGCATCCAACGTAGGATATCCTGTTGATGAATCCACCAGATGCATTCCCGAGCAATCTACCTGGTTGCCGTTTTCGTCAATATAATAAGAACCGTCGGGTGCCCGCTGGTATCCGCGTCCATAAATCACATTCATCTCTTGCCCAACATACGAATAGATGTACGTGCGGCTACCTATTGTAGTTCCCGGATCCATTTGAAGTGGTTCGCTCGGATCCCATCCATCCTGCAAACTCACCAGCTTATTCCAGTTTTTTGACCAGTTAATGTCAAACGACCAGATAAAGTTTCTATTTCGCACCGGAACAAAATTGGCCGACACCTCTATACCTTTATTTTGTATCTTGCCTGCATTAATCTTCATACCTGTAGCACCCGTAATCTGATCCACATCTGCAGACACAATTTGATTTGTAGTTGAAGAAGTATACAAAGCCACATCAAACCCGATTCTATTTTGAAGGAACTTCCCTTCTAGTCCAGTCTCCCAACTTTCCACATTTTCGGGTTTAATCATCGGGTCGGGAATGGTGCCAGGAAGCACATACCCACCAGAATAATCTGTGGAAGTATAATATTGATCTAACGAATATGGAGAAGTATCATTTCCAACATTGGCCCAAGACAAACGAAATTTCATGAAATCTATCCAGGAAGCATTCTCACTGAAATGAAGAACACGATCCAATAAAACGCTACCGCAAACAGACGGATAGAAAAAGGACCAATTGTCAGGTGCAAGCGTACTCGACCAATCGTTACGTCCGGTTATGTCCAGAAAATACGTGTCATCCCAGCTCACTGAGGCCAAGCCATAGAGGCTATTCACCACCTTTTTACTCCGATAATTATAAGGATCCGGATTTATACCCGAAGGCACATTTTCAGTATTATAAACCCCTTCTTCATTTAGTTGATCCAATGTTATCTTATTCGTAAAGTATTTAGAAGTCATGTTGTTACCCCCCAAGGAGAGCGTAAAGCCCAAATGTTTATCTACCCATGAATTGTTTGAGTATCTAAAAAGAAAATCAGTATTGAATTCATACTGTCTAATGGTTTGTTCACGATAAAATCCATTTTCGGCACCCGCTACATAAAAAGGTTTCTGCTGTGTGCGGAATTCATTACTAAGGTCAAGACCTGATTTCACATCCAGTGTAAGCCCTTTAAAAAGAGCGATATTTAGCCCGATGCTGCCAAAAACACGATCTTTATCCATTGTGCTCAACTCTTCATAAAGTGTTCGGTAAGGGTTGTAGGAACTTGAAGAAGGAAAAACCAGGCTATTTCCATTCTCGCTACTTACACTCGACCAATTGGTATAATTATACCGATTCTGGAAATACTCGTTTTTCCAATCGTTTATGCTGTTAGAATTGTATCCCCAAGCCAATGCATACATCACCGACGTCTCATCATAACCGCTCACAGGCATGTTGTCACTTCCCTTGTGATAGTAATTTATTTTTGTATTCAACTTGATGTACTTATTCACTTCCGTGTTCACTGCAAGTGATACCGATTGTTGCTCGTATCCCGTATTTGGTAAAATCCACTCGTTACGTGTATCTGTTACCGAAAAACGGGTTGCTGTACCGTTACCATTATTACCATCTACGCTCACAGTATTTGTAAATGTAGTTCCCGTTTGAAATATGCCGGTATACCAATCGTCTTGATACACCCACGGTGTTTTCGTATACGTGTTGGTTTCCCAATTTTTAGAAGCATACTGGTAACGTAACTTGTTAGCGTCAAACTTCTCGCCAAAAGCATAGCGTGAAATATTCTGTGTTCGAGCTACTCCATCAGAAGCCATCTCCGATGTAAGAGGCCAGAAGTTAAATTCATTTAATCCCATATCTGCTCCAGATCCATATTCCTTCTGAAAATCAGGAAAATACCCCGCTTGCTCAAACGTAACAGAGGAACTGACAGTAACTCCTACCCCTTTATCTTTTCTACCCGATTTGGTAGTAATAATAATGGCTCCATTGGCGGCTCTCGAACCATAGAGCGCTGTTGCCGCTGGCCCTTTCAGCACTGTGACACTCTCAATGCTTTCCGGATTAAGATCGCTCGCTCCATTACCAAAATCAACAGGAGCATCAGCATTGGCATAGTTGCTGGCACTCACAGTTGCCGTAGTTCCCGATGAAATAGGAATACCGTCTACAACAAAAAGCGCTTCATTATTTCCGTAGTTCAGTGACTGATCGCCACGCAGAGTCACACGCATGGAACCGCCGGGACCGGATCCTGCCTGATCGAACGTCAATCCGGCCACCTTACCCGACATAGAATTTAGCCAATTGCTTGATACACTATTTGTCAACGCCTCGTTGCTCACCTTCGTAACCGCGTACCCCAGAGATTTCTGTTCGCGTGTAATTCCGAGCGCTGTTACGACAACATCTCCTAACTCCACGGCAGACTCTTTCATCACAATTTTCAGCAGGCTCCGTCCTTTCACCGGCACCTCTTCTTTACTAAAACCAATCGATTGAATCACTAATGTTGATTGGCTACCGGAAATTTTCAAAGTAAAAGTTCCATCCAGATCAGTTATCACTCCGTTTTTTGTGTCTTTTTCCAACACCGTGGCACCAACCAAAGGTGTTATTCCATCAGCCTCAAACACGGTTCCTCTTATTTCCTTGTTTTGTGCCTGCAAAGGCATTGCCACCAATGCAAGCATCAGCATAACAAGGAACATTCTCAGGTTTGTTCCTAAAGTCATAAAATCGTTTTTTTATTAGTATATCTATTTGCTATTTTTATTTCATCAGATACGTGAAATCTTTTGGCCGCGTCATTGTTTCGGAATATACTGTGCCGAAACGATCTGTCACCTTAATAATAAGTGTTGACGAGGCCGACGAAGCTTTTACTTTGAATAAATGGGCAGTCTGACAGGTCACAAAAGAACTAGTGGGTACAGCCCCTACATTTAATCTTTTTGCTTCGTAAGAAATAATATGCAGCGGATCAAGATCGGAGACCCTTGTCACTGTCAACGCTTTACCTTCTTCCGTAACATCTATTTTCCAACTCGTGTCGTATCCCCACACGTTGATCAATACCTCATTGTTTTGATTACTGGTTGCATAAGTTCCTGCATATTCAGCCAAAGCTGCATCAGTAGAATTTGGAGCATATGTAGCAGCAGTAATATATATCTTGTTCAAGTCATAACTTCTAAACTGATAAGTCTTATCGTAGCCAATACTTTTATAATACCATTGCATATCTGTTCCATTCATGCTCCACACGCCATATCCTCCGGGGGAACCATCCTTGCAAATCTGATTACCGGCATAACCGCTTTTACCGGTCCACCACCAGGTAGCACAAACAGCTGCCGTATTGTGCTCCATGATACTCGATGAATTTTGGACGGTATAATTAATATGGGTATGTCCACTTAGCACATGCACAGTAGCATATCCGTCTAAACAAGCAACAAACTCACTACCGTTATCCAGTGTTATTTCATCTATCTGCGTACCATTGCTCAGAATACTCGGATTACCGTTGAGCGGAATATGCATTGCCACTACGATCGGAGTAGATTTTGCCACCGTTGCCAAATCCTTTTTAAGCCAAGCAATCTGTGCAGCTGTAATAGCACCATTGTAATTCCTGCTTCCGATAACACCATCGGCACCTCCCGTATTTATATAGACAATATCGTCCAACACAATATAATGGATATTACCTAAGTTAAATGAGTAATACGTTGGCCCGATCACTCTCTTATAAGCCTGCTCAGCCAACCAATCACCGGCTGAGTAAGGGTCATTATCATGATTTCCGGTCACGTTAAAGACGGTACAGTCTATTTTGTGCATCCAGATCAGATATTCAGGCAAAGCAAAACTATTGGCATACCAGTACTGATCCCAACTCATGTCACCCAATGTTAATCCATATATTTTGGTTCCTTGGTTTTTTGCTTCAGCAATCAGTGCATTCACATCATTTAAAAAACCAGAGCTAAATTGAGATAAATCATCATTTCTGTCAGCCAAATGCAAATCAGCCAATGTTAAAAGCACATGTTTCGAGTTATCCACCTGAGTCAATGCAAAATCAGCCTGCTCTACTGTACTAGCTCCCCCTGTGAGTCGTTTAAAAAACTGTGGTTCGTTTTCGCTATTTGCCACTTCATAGTTTCCAGGAACCGATATAAACACATAACCCTGTTTTTTCTCTGACGCTAAATAGTAAATACCCTTCTCGTTTGTAGTAGTCACCTCATATCCATCCGAAACAACCACACCGGATATCCCCTCACCTTCACAGGAAACCACACCTTTTACCGTCATACCGTCCACATCCGGCACAGTGATTCCGGCCACAAGGCTAATATTGAGCACGCCCAATGCCATTGACTCTTCTCCTCTGATTACAGAAAGACTATATTTACCTGATGTCACTTCATCGGGCAAGGTAAATATTATGTATGTATCAGCCACTGTTTTCAGCTCCAAACTAAATGTTTGTGTCTCATCCGTTTGAGAGGTTAATTTTACCAAATCACCCGTCTCAAATCCGTTTGCTTCGAGTGTAATATCTCCTCCTACAGTCACTTCAATACTTACCGGAATAGACACATTTGTTATATGGAGGCCCGCTTCCGTATTAGTAACCGAACCGTCGCTACAACCGGCAAAAGTGACACTAATGCTAACTACTAAAACAGCTAGCATAGCAAAGATCAACTTCACTAAAAAATAACCTCCAATAGTAGAAGTCTTAAGTTTCTGATTCATTTTTTTCTTTTATTTTTTGTTAATGAGACTATATGTTCCTTAAAATTTTAATCGTTGCCAAAAGTAATGTGAAAAATAGTACAATGGCATCAACACACTTAATCTTCATGATATTGTAATCCATATGAAGTCAAATAGAGAACTAAACGAAGCAGATATTATTATTTTGTTTCTAAAAAATCACGACCTCGCATCCTCGAAATCGTGGTTAATAATTCTTTAAATCATGTTATTCGTTTATATGCAGCATTTGCCTATCTATTATCCGTGTAAACAAACCACCCTTCTTCTTCAACTCTTCAGGTGAACCACTTTCAGCTACCGGTCCTTTATTCAGCACTACAATTTTGCCTGCATTGGCAATCATGCACATACGGTGAGTTATGATCAGTACCGCTCTGTTACTTACCATCATCTAATTCTGCATAAGTTGCCGACCTTTTGCCCCTATCATAAACCCCATCAACATTAAGGATACAAGAAGTGGGATTTTTATAATCTTAATCATAGCACTGCGTCTCAGGTTCGATTTTACTCTGAAAGCAGCCAGATGAAAAGGAATACAGGCATTCCGGTTAAAGCACTAATGGCAAAAGAAACATGGCTGCAGGCAACAATAACTTCAGCTTTCCAATGTATGCTTTCAGCTTTAAAAATGTATCTGTTTTTTATTAAAAATAACGGATTGTTTCATTTATCAACAATCGCCATTAATAGGCATCATTATTGTAAGAATTACAGTACTTTCGTTGGTTCTTTAAAAGGGTTTTATTTTTAGTTGATCTATAATTCGCTTAAAAGAGTGTGCATCTTTTAGCCTTTCTTGCTTATAAAATACATTTTTTATGTAAGTTTGCAGAATAAAAATCTGACGCTATGAAAACACTCTATGACTATACCATTCTACTTGCTTGCCTATTCTTCGGCTTTCCTCCCATAATCCGGGCACAACCGGTTTGCCAAATACAACATTATTCAACATATAGCGGACTTCCGCAACGAACCGTAGTGAATATTGTACAGGATATGAAAGGCTTCATCTGGCTCTCCACATGGAACGGCTTGAGCAAGTTCGACGGATACACATTCAAAAACTACAAAGCTTATCCGGGCGACGCTTGTACGCTGACCTGCAACAGACTGCATTCCATCACTGCCAACAAGCATGGCGACATCTGGTGCCGGACTTATGACAATCGCATCTATTTATTCGATAGCAAGCTGGAAAAATTTATAGATATTCTACAACCTCTTGAAACAAAAAATAAAACAACTTATACCATACGTGAAGTATATGTTTTGCCTAAAGGCATCACCTGGTCCGTGTTCGATCACGGATCATTCCGAATAGATGAGAAAGCCTTCAGGGAAGGAAAAGATGGGAGTATTGTATTTTACAGTGCCAAAAACGGAAACTTACCCGGTAATGAAATATCCAAGGTTATTCAGGACAAAGATGGAGATGAATGGGTCTTTACGGATAAAGGTATCCGAATTATTGGAAAAAAAACAATATCCGGTAATATACAATTTAAAGGCGCTTGTGAGAACAACGGAAAGATGTACTTGGTATCGGCCAATGACCGCCTGGCTTTTTACAACCAAAGCACCGAGCAGCTACAGTTCATGAAAATCCCCTACAAGTATTCTCATCTGAACAGTATACAAAATCTTGGAAAAGATACCATTGGGTTAGCTATTGAAAACGGAATTATATTATTCGACGTCAAGAGACAAAAGTTTAAACACGCAGATATTCGTACTGCAGAACAACTTTCCTTTAATGCGCAAAGCATATTCAAAGACAGTCATAATGAGTTATGGATATTCTCTGAAGTCGCCGGAGTTAGCCGATACAATCCTCGAAACGGTGAGAAACAGTATTACCGAACTCCCGCAGAAGACATGCCAAAAGCAGAGTTACAGAGCAATGAAGGAGCTTTTGAAGATTCCCAAGGAACATTGTGGGTAATTCCCCGCTTAGGATGCCTTAGTTATTACGATCGTAAAAGCAAACAATTGAAACCTTATTATACGGACTATAATGATCCGAAATCAAAATTTAGCCCGGTAATATTGGGATATTTATTGGATAATCAGAAAAACTTCTGGTACACCAATAATTATGAAATGGGTAAGATTTCATTCTTCTCCAATGCTTGTCAGATACGCCCTTTGGATTTCGGTTATGACACACGCGCTTTTCTGAAAGACAGCCGGAAAAATCTTTGGATAGCAAATAAAAAAGGATTTATCCGAATATTCAATGATGACGGTAGCCTGAAAGGTTATCTCACCCCATCGGGAGACATCAGCACGAAAGCTGTTCCATTCTCCAGAAACATCTATTGTTTCATGGAAGACGATCAAGGTGCTATTTGGATGGGGAGCAAGCGAAACGGAATTTTCAGATTAAAGAAGGAAAGAAAAGACCGTTTTAAGGTACAAAGATTTGCTCATGAAGAAAACAACCCGTATAGCTTGAGCCATAACAGTATTTATTCCATACTTCAAGACAGCCGGAAACGCATTTGGATAGGTACATACGGCGGCGGGCTCAATTTATTGGAAGAAACTCAAAAAGGAAAAGTGCGCTTTCTGCACAGCGGCAATTCATTGAAAAGCTATCCTCAAAAAAAGCACTCCAAAGTACGGATCATCAAAGAAGTAAATCAAACTATATTGATAGGTACCACCGAAGGGTTACTTACACTATCCAGTGATTTCAAACAATTGAAAAATATTAAGTTTTACCAAAATGTCCGCAGGTCAAATGTTTCATCCAGCCTTTGTAGTAACGATGTAACATACATCTACACAGATAGTCGGAAGCAGACGTATGTTCTCACCTTCACTGGCGGTATCAACCAAGTTATTTCAGACAATTTATTAACCAACCATATTCAATTCAAGACATATACCAAGCAGAATGGACTGTTTTCCGACTTGCTATTGTCCATGATTGAAGATGCGCAGAAAAACTTATGGGTAATATCTGAAGATGCACTTTGTAAGTTTGATCCTAAAAAGGGAATTTTTGATAATTATGATAAACGATATCTGCAAAAAGAGATTTATTTCAGTGATGCTGCACCTCTCATCTGGCACAAACATCTGATACTGGGCATAGAAGGAGCATTCATAGATATAAATCCGGTCTCATTAAGTAAAAGCAGATATATCCCACACATCGCATTTACCGGTCTAAAGATACAAGGAATTCAGCAGTTACAAGATATTGACGACTTAAAAGAACTGAAGTTGCAACCTTCTCAGCGCAATGTCACTTTCCAGTTTGCCGCATTGGATTATATTAACCCTACCGTCATAAAATATGCTTATCGCCTGAAAGGCCTCGAAAAACGATGGAATGAAGTGGACAATAACCGTACAGCCAACTATATCAATCTTCCTCCGGGCAAATATAAGCTGCAAATACGCTCCACAAACAGTGATGGTGTGTGGAGCGATAATGTACGCTGTCTTTCGATCATAGTACTTCCTACTTTCTGGGAAACGTATTGGGCATGGACACTCTATCTACTTTTATTCATTCTATTTACAGCAACCATTGTGTATACCATTATCTACATATACAATTTACATCATCAAATTAATCTCGAACATCAATTATCCAATATAAAGCTAAAGTTCTTCACTGATATCTCACATGAACTGCGTACACCTCTTACTCTTATTAGCAGCCCCGTAAGTGAGGTTTTGGAACATGAGTCTCTTTCTCCAAAAGCGCGCAAACATCTCACATTGGTACACAAGAATACAGAACGCATGTTACGTTTGGTGAACCAGATACTTGATTTTCGTAAGATAGAGAATAAAAAAATGAAAGTATTGCTGGAAAAAACAGATATCATAGCTTTGTTGCAACAGATAATGGATAATTTCCGTCTGATCGCAGAAGAAAAAAACATTGATTTCCGCCTACAGCAACATCCGGATAGCATTTATGGCTGGATAGATCAGGACAAGTTTGAAAAGATTATTTTTAATCTGATCTCCAATGCTTTTAAATATACACCAGACAATAAATCTATTATAATATCAGTCAATATAAATAACGAAAATCTAGTGGTTTCCGTAAAAGATGAAGGGATTGGACTTGATCTCAAAAAACAACAGAATTTGTTCCAGCGTTTCGAAACACTGGTGCGATACAACATTCTGCAGCCTTCATCTGGCATCGGTTTATCTCTTGTCAAAGAGCTGATAGAATTACATCAAGGTAGTATCCTGGTAAATAGCCAGCCGGAAGTTGGCAGTGAGTTTATCGTAACATTGCCATTGAACCAGAAAGTTTACGAGGGAAAAGAGAATACAGAGTTCATTTGTAACGACTCTCAATCAGCTATTGATGTACAGGGAATGGAAAGCAGTAAAGATTCTGGCTTCCTGGCTCAAGAGCAAACTGATCAAAAAGAAACCGAAGAAATATGTACCCCTTGCGAAATAAATGTTGAAAAGCAAGAAATTATTTCGGTCTTGATTGTGGAAGATAACCTTGAGTTAAGAACTTTCCTTCACGACATTTTATCTGAAGTATACCGTGTTATTGAAGCGACTAATGGACAAGAGGGATTGGAGCAAGCCATACAATATATGCCCGATTTCATCATTAGTGACATTATGATGCCGGTTATGGATGGTCTGGACATGGTAAAAGCCATCAAAGAGAATCGTGATATCCGTCACATTCCTATCATCTTGCTCTCTGCCAAGTCTTCTCTGGATGATCGTATTTACGGGTTGGAACAAGGCATTGACGACTATGTTACCAAGCCTTTCAGCTCCACCTACCTAAAAGCGCGCATTAAGTCTCTGCTTCATCAACGCAAACAGTTGCAAGAACTTTATTTGAAACAATGGTCAGAAAAGCAGGAAGGCGCTCCAAATACTACAGTAGAGATTACACCGTCTCAACCGCAAATAATATCCTTCGACAAAATATTTATGCAACAAGTGATGGAGGTGATGGAGAAAGAAATGGATAACTCCGAATTTACAATTGATAAGTTTGCACAAGAACTGGGCATGGGACGCACTGTCTTCTATCAAAAGTTGAAAGCCGTCATCGGGCTCTCTCCTGTAGATTTTATCCGCGAAATGCGTATCAAACGGGCTAAGCAACTGATCGATAGTGGTGAATACAATATCTCTACGATGGCTTATATGACAGGTTTCAATGACCCGAAATATTTCAGCAAGTGTTTTAAAAAACAGATGGGGATGTCACCGTCTGAATATAATAGAAAAAGGAACATTAAATCATAAGAAATCAAGAGCTTGTAATCTTCCAACGCTTTTAGTTCAACAATTTATTAACTTGCAAACAATAAAGGGTGTATTGATATATAAACTCAACACACCCTTCTTTCAATAAATATCTAATAAAATCTCACGACTTCATATTGGTACTGTCAAGGCATTACCGTCTCAGCCCATCTCGGATCACCAATGCCAAGCGTGTAAATTTCGTGATTACGAACTGCATCAGTATTCTTGTAATAAAGACCGTCGAGATTGTCAACTTCGTGCATATCCGGATCTGGGCTTATATGTGGTGGATTCGGATTTACCATTAAGTCAATTGGCGAAATTCCAGTGTTACCCAGATGAACTTCCAATTCTGCCTTACCTGGGAGATTATATGCAGCCCAGTAACCGGCACTATTCTTGCTGGCACTGAAAGCTGATGATGAGAAAATGCTTCCGCTAGTCAGATTCGTATTCGTTGAGTAGTTCTTTTCGATATCGAATGTGATTTCACCGGAACCGTTAATCTGACGAATATCCATGCCTTCCATGTACAAGTTACGATCATCACCATCTTTCTTTGTCAAAATGAAGAGGTTCTTCTTCACCGTAATCTTACTTCCACCCGGAAGGTAACGCAGATCGAATATCTTACGACCGGAAGAACGGGTACTGTAGTTTACAAACGTATTGTTTTCTAACGTTATGTTGTATTGGATATTGCTAGCCCATGAAAAATCCTTCCCATTATCGGTGAAGAAACAGGTACGCGGAGAGTCATAGAACGTATTGTTACGGAAGATCATGTTTTCATAAATATTAGACTTAGCATGCTTCCCATCACCGGCAATCCATGCATATCCACGGCCAGAATTGTCATAATAGCCGCAATTGTAGAACAAGCAGTCTTCAACGAGGAATTTTTCAAAGTTCTTACGATTACTACCTTGCACACGAACGAAACCACGAATCATGCGTTGGAAAGTACAGTCTCTCAATTCAAACGATTGAAGGGTGACAGCCATACCATTAGAATACATATTAATGAAGTAGTTACCTGTAACAGTGCCATCCCCATAATTTGTGGCTAACGGGCAATCAAAATCAATGCCTTCGAAGATAAGCGACTTAATATTGATACCACCAAGCTCGCCCGATTGTGGCTGACGACCAAACATAAAGTTCATTGCCTGACAGACTCCATTAACTGTAGACATACCGTTCATTAACACTTTGGCTCGACCGGTACCCGCTTTAGTACGGAGAGTCAAACCTTTACACAATGACACGTTAGTTGCAAAATAGTAAGTCTTTCCACCTTCCAGCTCAAAAATGGTACCTTCAGCCAGTGATGCATCACTGTTGTAATTCGATAAGATGGTATCAAGACGCGAAGCATTATAAGTCGTTGCTCCCGGAATGGTGTCGTTGGGGTCACAGATATGTTCTATAAGAATAGGATCTCCAGGCTCACCATCCATACGGATAACGCAGGTGTTATAAATAGCATCCCAATGAACAGGAATATTTTTATTCTCTGCATTGATTACGTACACACTATTTTCTTGCAAACCATCCACGTCGATGTAGCCACGTTCAAAATCGGTGGAAGTAATCGTATAATTTTTCCATTTCTCGGGCACGGTTGCATCAGGATTAGTAGGAGATGCCTCAACTGAAATCGTTTGCATCACGAAATTTCCATTTCCATCTATTTCAAAATTGGTTTCGAAAGTACCGTCGTCACCTGATGTAGCATAAGCACGATCAATATTGATACGCAAGGTGGTCTTAGTAACTTCATTCACTACAATTACCTCGGGAACATTGTATCGGGCCCCGGTTTCAATCCCCAGATAATCAGCCCATTGACGCCCATTTCCATAACCATACCACTTAGAGTGGTAACCTTCACCTTTTTTAGAAAGAGTTCGAATGGCAAAACGATACTCGGTACTGTATTGAAGGTCTTTTATCAAAAGATCTGTCACATCGGAACCAACAATCGTATCAAGCAAAATATAAGCAGCATTTTCCCAATCTTTAGCTAAACCTGAAGAAACATTGGGTTGCAAAGCCATCTTAATCTCGTAGCCGGCACAATCTTTCACTCCATACCAGTAAAGCTGGATATCATTCAGATCAACAGCCTGACATCTATACGGATCAGAGTCTCCCTTACCCGTATTGTCATCTTTACGGAACATTGTCATGAACTCTCTTTCAGAAGAGTAACCATCGCTGCTCACCACCTCATCATCCTTACAAGAAAAGGTTGACACGGAAAAGAGAAGCATTAGTATATAAAATAAATTATTTTTCATATTGTCTTATTTTCAATTGGATTATTTGGTATAACCATAATAGTTCTCATACACGCCGGCACTACGCTGAATCGCTGCATTCGGATAAGGGAGAATGTAACGCACTACCGGTAGGTTTGTAGGCCCTGTTTGCGTATATGTTTCACCATCTTTCACAAGATAGATATTACCTCCGCGGTCGCCACGTATAAAACCGTAAAATGAGAAGAGACATTGGTCTTTCGGACATCCGTCTGTATCATTCCACCATCCGTAATAGTCTCCTGTTGTCCAGTCCGAGCCCGGATATTTTTCAGACTTGTATGGATTGTAAAGTTCCAGTACATCCAATACGGTATTGGGATATGCATTTACATCATTCAGATTACTGATAATTCTGTAATAAATTGTATAAGGCAGATAGAGTTCCAGGTAACCGGGCTTACCGTCGTATTGTTCCACTGCTTCAATATGATCAGAGGTTCCTGCTGCATTTTCGGCCACTGCATAGTAACGTAAAAAACTATAGTAAAGCACTTCGCCATATAAATTGTTACGAACCAAGTCTTTCCAACGCATGTTTTCACCACAGAATTCCCACTTGCGCTCGTTAAGGACAGCTTTTAAGAAGTCTTCTTTAGAACCGGAAACAGAGGCTATATAAGTGTCCACCTTGCTAACATCGGTAAATGCCCGGGCGCGTACCTGACGAAGAGCTTCAATCGCTTTTGCACCATTAGCACCGCTTACACCATCTTCCAGCTCGTTAACAGTTTCAGCATACATCAAGAGCACATCAGCATAGCGCATATAAGGATAATTTATGCCTGTATTGCCACTGCTGGCAACACCCATAGCGCTACCTGAATTTGCCCAGAACTTAGACCATTTGTTATTGAATACCGTGTAGTCAGTGAGGATTGTTGGAGTACCGTCATACAGATAATACCACATACCGTTCACATAGTCACGACGGGCATCTTCATCGTCAAATGAATAACGATAGAAAGCATTTAGACGGGCACCACCGTCACTTTTACCCCAAATATTCTTGCCTGAAGTTGCACCTTCATAGTTCTCACCTTTAGGTCCCTGAATGTAGCCAATATTACCGGTTGAGTTCTTTGCGAACGGGATCTCGAAAATGGGATCATCGTTACTGTTTACAATGTAGTTACACTCATTAATGAATACTTGGCGATAAGAGAGTGTCAAAGAGTGAGTGCCGGAAGAAATAACAGAATCGCAATACGCTTGAGCTACTCTGTAATAATCTTGATAGCTAGTTGGACGTTGCATAGTGCCATAACTGGCAGGATTATCCTTGTCAGGATGAAGTGAATAACCACCACAGGTTAAAGCCATGCGGGCAATCATCGCCCAACAGAATTCTTTGGATACACGCTCCACACCATCACTCAAATCTTGAGCGAATGACATGTAGGGAGCAATACCTTTCAAGTCGTCAATCAAAGTCTTGTAAATCTCTTCACGATCTTCAACAGGCATCACAAAGTCTTCTACCTCGTAATTGGGAGTTAAAGAGAAAGGGATATCACCAAACATCACAATCAGATCATGATAGAACATGGCACGAATCACTTTTGCTTCTCCCAATTGTTGCATCAGTTCTGCATCATCTTTGCTAAAAAGAGGGCTGTTCTCTAAACCATAAATAAAATCATTGGCATACTCCACGCCTTGGTAAGCTGCCGTCCAATATTTATTGATATCTCCCCCTAGACTGTTACAGTCAAAACGCCGATAGCTGTTATCTGTTGCCACTTCACTAGTCGATATTGACATATCCACATCACTATTTAAACAGAAAGTGCTTAAATAAGCACTACCATAGGTGTTTCCATTCAATAGCTGTGCGTAAACACCATTCAAAGCACGATTGATTTCGGTCTTCTCGCTGAAAACATAATCGGTGTCATACTTCGAGATGGCATCTACCTTCAAGAAATCGTTGCATGAAGAGAAGCCAACCGCAACCAGACCAGCGATAAGAATATTTTTAATTTTCATATATAATCAGTTTTTATGTATTAGAAAGTAATATTTGCTCCAAACACGAAACTGCGGCTACGCGGATAACGATTGTAGTCCATACCGCATGTCAAGCCGGTTTGCACGTCAACTTCAGGATCGTAACCTGAGTAACCGGTAATAATGAAGAGATTAGAACCACTGACATAAAGACGCAATTTTGACATACCCCATTTATTAGATAGCGACTTAGGCAAGGTGTAGCCCAGAGTGATATCTTGGCAACGAAGAAAGGAACCATCTTCGATGAAGTAAGAATGGGTAACCTTATTGGTGACGTCAGTAGGATTCCATAATGTTTTACCGGCATTCAACTCTTTATAACCCTCTACTGAGTTTTCAAGATAAGTGTTCTTATACATACATTCACCATCTTCGCGCACATAAGTCCAACGGTTATTAAACTTAGTAAGTACGTTAAAGAAATTATTGCTGTTGCCTTCTGAGGAAGATAGTTGATAAGCAGTAGCATTGTTCACGTCGAAATCATACATATAGTTGAAATTGGCTGTGAAATCAAAGTTTTTCCATTGTCCGCTCAAACCGAAACCTCCTTGGAATTTAGGATTCGTATTACCAATCACAGTACGATCATCTTCCGTAATTTGGCCATCAGGTATACCGTCTGGTCCGCTGATATCTCTTAATTTGATTTTCCCCGGAAGAGTAGCCACACCGGAGTTACTATCATTGAACACATTATTAACAATCGTACCTTCCTTGGGAACGGCCAACAGGTTTTGATTAGGGTCAAAATCAAATTCATCGAAACTATAGAGGCCATCATAAACAAACCCATAGATCAAACCTACCTGATCACCTACTTTCAAACAATAGTCGTTATAACTTGATTTCCAGCGGTCGTTTTGATCCCAGATCACGTCATCCGTATCATTCAGCTTGTCCACTTTCATTTTATTGAAACCTAACGTAAAGTTACCACTCAATACATAGTCTCTACCACGAAGAATGTCTCCATTAATAGTGAGTTCGAAACCCTTATTGGTAACCTGACCGATATTTTGCATCTGCTGAATATAACCGGTTGTTGAAGGAATGTCCGACTTGTAAAGCAAATCTTTAGTTGTATTCCAATAAACTTCCGGAGTAATGGTCAGACGGTCGTTGAACAAAGCCAAGTCAAAGGCTAAGTTTCGAGTCAGGGTCGTTTCCCATTTAATTTTTGTGTTAGGGAAAGTACTCCCCCCCGCACTTCCATACCATTTCTCACCGTTCTCAGTAGCTTCACCAAAACCCGGACCACCGGTCGTATTTACCGCGTAAAGATAACGCCACATGTCATTATCAATTCGGTTGTTTCCTGCCATACCGATAGCTGCGCGTAGTTTTAGATTACTGATAACGGGATTGTTTTCCAGAAAACCTTCTTTGGATAAAACCCAGGCACCCGAAATTGAAGGAAAATATCCCCACTGCTCGCCCGGAGCGAATTTCGTGGAACCATCCGCACGGAACGTAATCGAAGCCAGGTATTTATGATTGTAGTTATAGCTGGTCTGACCAAAAAAAGAGGCGGTGCGTTCAGGAGTGGAAAGGGATGAAGTTGATTCCCACGGCGTTCCCAGTCCCATGTTGTTGAGTGCTCTTTCAGCAGAGATGCTACGGGGGAAATAACGGTTTTTCATATAGCTCTCCTTCGTCCGACTGTGCTGAATTTCTTGTCCCAACAAGAAAGAAAAATTATGCAAATGATCGATATCGAAACCATAAGAAGCCGTATTAGTCCAAGTATATTTTTCTGTACGCTTGTTTGTAATGGCTGCTACAGGTAACTTTTGATTAGCTTGGCCTTCATCGGTCATGGCTCCATAAAAACGATTTTCATCGTTGAATGAAAGAAAGTGGGCAACTTCAGTACGCAAAGTCAAACCCTCTATAGGTGTCCAATCTAAACTAAACTGATTCGTATAGGCATAGGAATGCTTCTTCAGGGTATTTTGATCAATGTCACTCTTCGGGTTAGTGTACTCGAAGACAGCTTCATCATCCGGATCAACTGTTTCAGGATCCCAAAAAGCAAACTCGCGTAAACCGTTGGTCGGGCGATAGCGGAGCACGTCAATGATCCCACCACTACCAATCTTATCGCCACCGGCTCCGGTGTCGCGACGGAAAGTGAGTTTCGGATTAAGTGTCAGGGTCAAATTCTTAGTAAGTTGCATATTCATCTTGATGTTAAGGTTCGTACGACGAACTCCTGACGCCATGATAATACCTTTATCTTCAGAATTGGTAAGAGATGCGTTAAAGCGGAACTTTTCGTTACCTCCTCCTACAGTAAAATTGGTTGAGTAGTTAAACGGAGTTTCACTCATAACTTCGTCTTGCCAATCGTGTGTTGTAGCACGCTGATAAATGTCGAGGTCAAGCGGGTTGCCGAAATTGGCACGATAATACTTTGCGTTCGAACTACGGGTACCGTTTGCTGCAGCCCAATCATACTGATAACGTACGAAATCGTATGTGTTCATCAAGTCGAGTTTCTTAGCCAATTTACTGACTGAAACCTGGGTATTGAGACTGACCTGGATTTTACCCTGCTGAGCCGATTTAGTCGTTACGACAACTACTCCGTTACCTCCCTTTGCTCCATAAATAGCAGTCAGAGAGGCATCCTTCAATACGTCGATAGATGCGATATCCGTCGGCGGAATGTCACTAATGTTATCTGTCTGAAAACCATCTACAATATAGAGTGGGTCATTACTTTGGGTCACGGACGTCCCTCCACGTACACGAATATTAATCTCTGCACCCGGAGCACCGTCAACAGTTGTCACCTGCACACCGGCAATCTTTCCCTGTAAAGCAACGGCTGCTGAAGTCACCGGCACGGCTGCCAGTTTAACACCCGAAATAGAACCGACCGAACCAGTCAAATCCTTACGAGCTCTGCTGCCATAACCAATTACGACAACTTCATCAAGTGCCTTTGAGTCATCTTTCAAGACAACCTTTAGCTCTTTTCCGACAATAGCGTCCACTTCCTGAGTCTCCATGCCGATATAAGAGATGACGATTTTTTTCCCTCTACCGACACTAATAGAAAACCGTCCATCCAAATCGGTAATCGTGCCGTTTGATTTATTGCCTTTTTCCACTACGGAAGCTCCAATAATCGGCTCGTCTTGCGAGTCAACTACTGCACCTTTTACCGTAATGTTTTGAGCAACTACTCCCATGGGTAGCATTAGCAAAAGAGCTAATAATAGGAGTAATCTGCCTCTCTTTTTTTCATTTTTTTGTTTCATGATAGCATTACTTTGGGTTAAACAATATATTATTTCAGTTATTAAAATTTGCCATATTCGTCTCACACCAGACCATTCATATACATCGCCTGATTAGTATAACCTTTATTACCTACACGAAAACAGAGATAACAAACAATGGCATTACCGACATTGATTGTAACTGGTTAGTATTGGCTACAGCCTCTACCCATAATAAGTTTAATATCCAGATGTAATATTTGCTCCTGAACAGGAGTCTAGAATTGATCTTCCGTTTTGTCATAGTACTTTAAGGTTATTCTCCAACGCAAAAGTAGGTCGACAAAAGCAAAAAAAAGGGGAATATTTATCGGAAAAGGTGTATTGCGGACGCAAAGATCTTATATACCTGCCACTTAGTTGCATTAAGCAACATCCCTAACAGGCTGAGCATAAAAAGCATACATATCATTTGCCCTAAAAAGTGACTTTCAAAATCCGGTCAAATGAATGATTCATCGATGTTTGGTAACTAGAGGTTCAGAATAAATGTTTTTTAATCCATAACATCAATCCATATTCCGTATCGTCAGAAGTCCAATGCTCATTAATCGGTGTAATCAGAGACTCTTTCTGACAATTCAATATATTATAGACAATATAACTCGTAGTAGGAGGACATGTATTATCATTATATCCCCAGGTTATAAAAGTCGGAACCTTTATCTGTCTGGCAAAATTCACCACATCATAATAGGCCATTGTTTTGATCTTATCCGGTGTGTCCATATCTACCGAATTAGTAAAAAAGTGAGGATACCCTCCTGCCCGATTGGCCTTATAGCCTGCCATATCACTCAAAGCCGGATGATTGGCCACACAAGCTGTAACCCGTTTATCCAGACCGGCAGTTATGAGAGAAAGAGCCCCGCCCTGACTTCCCCCTTGTGTAATGACATTTTTACCATCCCACTGGGGTAGTGAAGTGAGGAAATCAAGACTACGCACACACGCCAGATAAACCCGCTTCATATAATAATTGTCGCGACTATCTAATCCATTACTCAAATAGCCATTCTCCCTACCATTAAAAGCTTCACTTATTTCCTGAAATGTTTCTGCATCTATCTCCGGATTCAGTCCATGAATTTCTATCTCCAGACGGATCAAGCCATTTTCTGCATAATATTTTCTTTTCATAGGCTCCTTGATCGTTTTGATTCCGGCACCCGGAGGGCATAGTACAACAGGAAAAGATCCTTTAGCTTTCGGCATGGTGAGATAACCGTATATACTTTGCCCGCGACTGTTCAATTGAAGTTTAATTAGATAGCAATCTATCTCATCCGTACAATATTTATCCACTTTCTTTTGCGTATATTGCAACGGAAATTTCGTGGCTTCAGCCTTCGCTTTCTCCCAAAAATCAATAAAATCAGCAGGCATTTTGGTGTAAGGCTTTAGTTTTTCCACCGAAAATCCCACTTTCACGTGATGCATATATTTTTTGCCATCCAGAATAGCTGTCAGTCTACAATCACGAAATCCCGGTTCTTTCATCGTTCCCACAGAAACAAAAGCCCGCCCGTCTTTCAGTTTCACAGAACCATGAGCATCAGTCGGCATCATGTCACCACCCAGTTCATAATTTACCGTTATTCCATCCTGAGGAATTCCATATTTATAGAATTCAACCTCTACGATCGCTTCTTCACCTGTTTTATATAGCCAGTTGGCATGGTTAGGCACCGTCACCCATAGCACATCGCTGCGATAAGGATAATTTTCGGCCGCTATAAAAAGAAAAGGCAACCAGATAAGGAGCATAAAAAAGCCACATTTTAGTTTCATCATATTCTAAAAGAAATAAAAAAATAAGAGAAAGATACTTTTTCCATCAACAAATATAAACCAAAATAAATTATTTTCCAACCATGAATATTATTATCTTTCTCTTATCCATCATTAGTCTTCCTCTACAAACTAATGCCAAGTTTATTTCTTCATCAACAGATCTTTTTCTATTTGTGATGCGAGGTCTGCCAAATGAGATTTCGTCATGCTATCTGTTACCTTTGGAGCGACACTAAGTGCTTTCAGACGAATAGCAAGCAATTGTTGATGCATAATAGAGTGCGCATCCGTATGCTCATATTTAGAATTGTTTACAACTTCAATGAGTTTTTTCACAAACTGCTGCTGCAGGTAGCGACGGAAAGAAGAAATTTTACTTCCGGCATTGAGCTCGGAAAAAATCATCTGACTCAAATCGGCAAAATAATCATAGGCCTTATAATTATCCTTCGATTCCCGTTCGTACTGAACCATCCGATTCAAAGTTTCGGGTGAAACAAGCGGATTTCTTTCTGTTTGAAATAGTTTATCAACCAAATCACGAAGGTATTTTTCAGGATCACCGTTGAATTTATAAACATAGCTTTCACTCACGAGCCATAATGGTTCTGTGAAAAACTCTTTGTTCAGGAAATCCAAAGCCGATTTTTGAGTGGTCTTCTCTACAGCACTGTAGACTTTTCCTGCTTCTCCGATCGTTTTATAATTGCGGTACACTCCTCCGATGTTCGCACTAACATGCCCCAGATAGCGTCCGAATTGAGTAACAAGTCCTTCGTAAACCCGCTCTAAGTTCGTGTTCAAGTCGCCTTCCTCATACGTCCATTGCGGCAGCACCTTGACTTCACGCTTCAGATTCATGATGCCATATTCACTGGCCTTTATTGCGTTATCGCCCAAATCTTCACTCTGACTGCGAGGATCTGTCCAACAAGCACCGGAGTCATAAATCGGCTCGTAAGTACCAAACCACAGACGATGATTCTCCCCTACCCGTTTGATAATTTCTTTACTCATCGTCAGTCGATCTTGTTCATCATCTTCATTATTTATGCTAGGTTTATATCCCCATTCGATGGCCCATTTGTCGTAATCTCCTATGCGGGGATAAATTCCTTCTTTTGTAATGCTATCACCGGGTTGTGCCACGTAGTTAAATCGAGCGTAATCCATGATGGAAGGGGTATGTCCATGTGCTTCCACAAAATGTTTATCTCGCAATTTCTCAACCGCCACAGTACTGCTGGAACCCATATTGTGCCGCAAGCCAAGTGTATGTCCCACCTCGTGTGAAGAAACGAAGCGGATCAAATCCCCCATCAGTTCTTCGTCGAAAACCTCTTTTTGTGCACGTTCGTCAATGCATCCGGCCTGTATCATGTACCAGTCGTGCACCAGCTGCATTACGTTATGATACCAACAGATGTGACTCTCGATAATTTCACCACTGCGAGGATCGTGCACTTGCGGGCCATAGGCATTCTCAATAGGAGAAGCCAGGTAACGGATAACAGAATAACGAGCATCTTCCATGCTCATAGTCGAATCGTTCTCCGGCCATTCTTTGGCCATGATGGCATTTTTGAAACCCGCCTGTTCAAAAGCTCCTGTCCAATCATTCACACCGGCAATCAGATACTTACGCCATTGCTTCGGAGTGGCAGGATCAATATAAAACACAATCGGCTTCTGAGGTTCCACCAGTTCACCACGCTTCATCTTTTCCACATCTTCAGGCTTAGGTTCCAGCCGCCAGCGGGTAATGAATTCTTTCTTTCTGACATGCTGCTGCTCATCAGCATAATAGGTGTACTTATCGGTAAAGTAACCCACACGTGGATCAGCCAAACGTCTCTGCATAGGGGTTTCGGGTAGCAATACAAACGAAGTGTTTAGCTCGTAAGTCACAAAGCCCGTACTTTGCCCCGCTATCAATGAAGTCGTTTTAGAGGGAGCACCGGGAGCATTATCCGTTTGATTATACGTATACGTCTTCACGCTGCGTACTTCCGTATTGATAGGATACGTGTGTATACCGGTGATAAAGGAACGATCAGCTACCAAACCGCCTAAGTTGAAACGCTTTTTAAATTCACCGGGCAAGGAAACAGCAAATGTTTCGTCTCCAAAGAATTTAGTGACGTTAACACGGTATCGTCCGTTTTCGGATGATTCAATTTTGAATGCCCCGATAATAGGATCTCCCGCACTAATCGCAACCGCCTTGCTAATTTCATCTTTCTCATCTGCCGAAGCATCAAGAATGAGAGCCTTGAGAAGCAGCTTGTTATCCACCGTTTTCTCCCAATAAGTGGTTTGATTATTGGCCATTTCACCCCCATAGATAGCACCGCTCACGGGCGTGGAAGTGTAACGGGTCACCGTTTGCACCAGGCGTCCCAACAAAGAATCGGGAACTTCCAGATACCAGTCTGTTTCTGATTTTGAGACAGTAAACAGCCCCTCTTTCACTACAACCGGAGTTGTTGTTTTAGGTGCCTCTTTTTTATCCTTATCCTTATCCTTATCCTTTTTCTTTGCATAAATGCCCGGCGTAACCAGCATACATGCCATCACTAACATTAGTATTTTCTTCATTCTTTTATGGTTGTATTATTCTCTATATCATCCAGGAAGCGGAATACCTCTGAATAGAAACGAAGACTATTGTACTTACCTTTTATGCCATGTCCCAACCCTTCGAATTCGATGTATCGATGGGGCAAGTTAAGTTGTGTCAGCATCCTGTCCATCAGACGAGAACCTTCAATATCTACCCGATTATCATGGTTACCGTGACAAAGCAAGAGAGAACCTGTCAGCTTTTCTGCATGATAAAGCGGAGAGCGGTCAATCAACTTCGCTTTGTCCTTTACCGGATCTCCGGCTTCGAGATAAGTCCAGTCGGGAATATTGGAATGGGTATGCTGATAAATGATGTCGCAGAAACCGGCGGTCTCCACACCGAAACCGAAAGGAAAACTAGCAGTGTGTCCGTTTACTTCTCCGGGAAATGTCATCAGGCGCATTGTAGCATATCCGCCGTGGCTCACCCCGAAACATCCGACATGATTCGCCGGTATGTTCAGTTTTTCAGAGATATATTTGGCACAGTAGATAATGTCTATTATTTCATTGCCTCCCAAATCGCCATCGTTCATCGCAGCAAATTCACGTCCGAACCCTGCATTTCCCCGAGATGAAACACTAAGGACATAGATTCCCGCCTTGTTGTAAATTTGATATTCACTATCGTAGCGGTTATCTCCTCCGTAGAAAGATTCGAGCATGACTAATCCCTTGCCTTCCGGTAACGGATTTTTAGGTTTGAATAAATAAGCATGTAGCAAGCGAGGTTTACCCGTAACCGGATCCACATCGAAAGTGGGAATGGACAGACGTTCCACATTGCTTTGTACCAGTTCCTTTTTTATCGCCTCCGGAAGATCGAACAACGTAGACGTTTTCATCTCTTTCTTACCCACAAAAACATCCTGCACTTGTACAAGCGTTGTCACGTTGTTGGCAATCACGCGTACCTTATTTCCGGCTACAGAACCAATGGAATAAGCCATGTCCGAAGATTGCTTGTAGAGGATAGAGCAGTCTTTTACACTCATAAGCATCATGCTAGTAGCCACAGGAGTGCTCGTCAGTCCGAAAAGATATTTCTGTTTGCCAATAGTCAGAAAGCGGGCATCTTCAATATCTTCTTTGAAATATGTCATCTGCTTTACTTCTTTGGTGTTCACATTGAAGCGATAGAGATTTCTGTAGCCATCCTGATCAGAATAAAAGAAACACTCATCGTTTGATATCCAGTCGTCCATAACATCCGTACCTGCATAGCTACCATACTTTGTGGAATCGGTAAGCAACGTACGTTCTTTTGTTTTCAGGTCAATATAGAGCATGTTTGTGTAGCGGCGATCTGCATCTTTCAGGGCAACAAGCATCAAGCCGCTACCGTCGGGACGCCATCCGATATTACCCCACGTATATCTAAAGTCAGCTTTATCCGTATTTACCAACTCATCTTTCAGCGTTTTCAGATCCAACACGTGCAGTTCATCCAGACGGGCTTCGTTTTGTCCCATGCGGCTCACATAAGCTATCTTGGTATGTTCGGGATTAAAATCCCAAGCATAAATATAAGGCACATCGGTCAGCTTCTCAGGTTTACCCGGCCCTTCCAATTTACTGCGATAAATATTGATAATCTCTTCATTCTTCTCATCTCCAATCCAGTACATATAGCCATCAGCCGAATTATAATGAGGGTCCCAACAGTTTTTCTTGGATAAATCCCCTTGAATAGCCGGCTTACCCTGATCAAGAGTGCTGTGCCCGTCCAAAGGGATCCACTGTAAATGAGTTTGATCACCACTACTTTGAAAGAACAGCTTGCTACCATCTTTACTCATTGAGAATTGTGAATAAGGAAATGCCTCAAAAAAAGGAGCGATATCTACTTTTCGATCTTGAAATTTAAGCTCAAAACTCTTATTGTCTTGTGCAAAAACTGACGACCACAAGATCGTGGCCGTCAGTATAATATAAATATATTTGCTAATCATAATTGCTATTTTTTATTTAGCCCAATAGTCATTTTGTCCACTATTATAGTTAGCGTCATCTTTATAATAAGGATTATAAAGCAATTCATCATCAGGAATAGGATACATCATGCGCGGGCTGTTTGCAGGCAACGTCAATACAGAACTCCATTGATCTTCACCAACACGCTCAAGGGGTTTTTGCAAACGCTTCAAATCTGTCAGAGCAAACCCTTCACCATAAAGTTCACGACGGCGTTCCTTCCATATCTCATCAATGTCAATACTTGTTGAGACCGAGCCATTACGTTGCGTCTGCAATGCATTCAAAACATCCAATGCAGTGTCCGAATCTCCCAACATGTATTCCGCTTCAGCCTCTATCAGATAAGCCTCGGCAATACGTGCCATTGGATAATCAGCTATACCCAACGAGCTTTTGTTATTAAACTTGGCAGTGAAATAACCGTCGGTTGACGCAATGTAAAATGGAAACAAAGCACGACAATCGGTGAAGATATCATTGGCATCTTTCGCAAAGATATCCACGAATGATTTGCTAAATCTCACAGTACTGTAACCTGTTTTGTAGTCCGTACCATTGGTAGCAAGATAAGTTGTACGATCAGAAACCGATGATCCGGGTACTTGCGTTCCATAAGCAGCCGTACCAAAAGTGGCACTGGAACTCATAGCTGTAGCCGCATGATAAAATGACGGAATTGATGCATAAATATTGGTGGACTCAGAGTCAAACTCAAACCCCCATAACCATTCCGTATTAGCTGTCATGAAGCCACTTTGATATTCGGCAACACTCATCAAATTACTACCGTCAAAGGTGCTGCTTGCCGCAATCTTAGCATATCTGGACGCATTGGTATAATCGCTCATTTCAAGATAGATACGAGCCAAGAACAACGCCGCACTCTTCTGATTCAGATAATAATTGCTCGTCGCAGTACCATTCTCATAAAGGTATTCAAAGTCACTTATGATTTGCGCCAAAGAAGTCTTCAGATCCGAACGGGGAACATCCTCAGTTGCATCTGCTGAAGCTTGTGTCAGGCGAAGGAATAATCCCTTACCACTATCACCCCCATCAGTAGCATTATTATAAGCCGGACAAAATAAGTGATAAAGATTCATGAAATTCCATGCACGGATTCCATGAGCTTGCGCTACGATATCTTCACAGCCACTTGGTAATTCGTTATTAATAAGCAAATTACAAGCAGTAATAGCACGATACGCACGAGCCCATAAATAAGGAGCATAAGCACTCCACCATCCGTCAACAATCTTCGGATATTGCACATAATTATAAGAGTACATGTTCCACTTGTATGTGGAGAAGCCATATTCACCACTCGAAATCATCTCATCATTTCCCATAACATCCAAACCTATTTGTCCGATTGTCAGGTAAGTATAATATCCAGTCTGATCATAAGCTCCCATCAGTACCGTATTAGCCGCTTCGTAAGATTCAATGGCCGTCTCGTTTGAAAGAGACGTTGTCGGATCTTGGCTCAGGTCATCACTTGAACAAGCTCCTAAAACAGCTGTTACCGCTGCCAAAATTAGATATTTCGTTTTCATTATATTGCTCTTTTAGATTAGAATGTGAAATTTACGCCAAACGTACAAGAACGGCCTGTTGCAGCAGCCGGATATTTACTGTAACCCTGTACCCCAAAGATATCAATATCGTCGTATCCCTTCCAGTCATCTTTAAACAATGTAAATACATTATCGGCACTGGCAAACACTTTACACCCATTCACTATTTTTGAGAAATGGCCTAAATTAGTTGGTAACGTATAGCTCAGAGTAACATTCTTTAGTCGAACGTTAGTCGCATCAAACAGGTAGCGGCTTGACAAGCTGCTAGAGCTATTGGCATTATTAATCGAATATTTAGGAACATTCGTAACCTGTCCTGCTGTAGTCCACGCATTCAACGCGTCCTTGTGTAAGTTTACGCCCGAAGTAGTACCATCGTGCATGACAGTAGCATAAATGCCATCATACACCTTGCCACCCAAAGCATAACTGAAGTGAACACTCAGATCGAAATTTTTATAGGATACATTACTGCTCAAGCCACCATAAACGGTAGGAGTAGAACGTCCCTGGCGCTCGTATGTTGCTTCAGAATAACTTGAAGTAGTTGTACGATTTCCGTCAGAATCTACCGTATACCAAAGCGGACTTCCGTCAGATGAATCCACACCTGCCCAGGTAGGCATCCAGAATTCATACTGACTTCCTCCAACCGACCATATCTTAGAATAATCTGTTTGTTCAACATCATCATCTCCATACAAATCTTTTATTTTATCTTTGATAATCGAAGCATTCAATTCCACATTCCATTTCACAGGACCCTGTTTTAAGATATTGGCTCCCAAGACAAACTCAAAACCGGAGTTCTCTGTTTTGGCAGCATTCATGGTTACAGAAGATAAACCATTTTCTATTGACAACGGATAATCATAAAGAAGCCCGTCAGAAGTCTTTTTGAAATAATCCACAGAACCATAAAAGCGATCAAGGAATCCAAAATCAACACCAAAGTTGAACATCTTTTGTGATTCCCATGACAGATTTGCATTCGCCAATTGAGTCAAGATGGAACCACTGCTACCGTTGTATTTGTAACCGGCATCTACAGTCCACAAACCTTTGGAGGCATAACGATCAATGCCCGCTTTGTTTCCTGAAGTACCGTAACTCAAACGAACTTTCAACTGATCAAGCCAACTAACGTCTTTCAAGAAATTTTCTTGTTTCAATCTCCATGACAAACCTGCACTCCAGAAAGTTCCCCATTTCGTATCATCACCAAATACAGACGAGCCATCCGTTCTCAAGCTGAACGATGCATTGTATTTATCTGCGTACGAATATTCTGCACGGCCAAAATAAGAAATCAACACCTCCTTTGTGGTCTCTGAATTGGAAGAGAAAAAGTCGCTGGCAGCAGCCAGTTCCTGCATATCACCCAGAAGATCCTGACCACCGGCATAAAGGTATTCATAGTTGCTCTTCCAATACTCCATACCGGCCATCACATTTAAGTGATGCACATCGGCAAATGATTGGGTGTAATTCAGCGTATTGGTTGAAGTATACATCAAGTCAGTTGTCTGATATTTATCCAGGCGACCATTGTAAGCCACTCCATTACCATGTTCTTTGTTCCAGTAACGGTGTTCGGCTTCGTAGATAAAATCAGGTGAAAAGACTGTTTTAAATGTAAGCCCGTCATATAACTTGAGTTCGGCAAAAGCAGAAGCCATGAAGCGATAAATCTTCGAACGATGCACATCATCATATGAAGTTGCCACGGGGTTAAAGTCTTTACTTACAGGGTTGGTATAATTGAATTGCCTGTTGCCATCTGCATCAAGAATGTACTCTCCGTCCGAGTCAACCTCATATACCGGTACGGCATTTGGAAACTGAATGGAATTCATCATAGGACTGGCACCTGCCGAACCTGCAACCGTTGTATTTTGAATAGAGTAAGCAAAAGTACTGTTTAACCCTACTTTCAACCAACTGTTGGCCTGGGTTTGTATATTGGCTTTCCCTGAATAACGCTTGTAGCTGGAATTAGGAGAAAGACCGTCCTGATCCAAATAACCTAAAGAAAAGAAATGGGTACTTTTTTCCGTACCACCACTAATACTTGCCGTATAGTCTACCGTTCCGGCCGGTTTAAACGTTTCCTTCTGCCAGTCGGTATTTACTACAATTTTTGCTCCGTCAACCACATTGCCGCTTGCGTCCAACGGATAATCAACATTGTACGGGTTATGAGTTATTTGTCCCTGAGTCAATGAATTAGCAGTAAGATAGTCTTTACCGGCATTCATATATCCGGTAAACAAATGCTTGTAGTACTGACTCGAACTCATCATATCATATTTACCGGCCATTGACGTTCTGGTATATTTCATGTCCAAAGTCACCTTTGTTTTGCCTGCCTTACCGGTTTTCGTTGTAATCACAACCACACCATTGGCAGCACGCGATCCATAAAGAGCCGCTGCTGCTGCATCCTTCAACACCGTGATAGACTCAATATCAGTAGGATTTAATGATGCCAACAAGTTACTGCTTGAATCTGCATTATCTGCTACTTTTGAATATTCCTCATTAGTAGTAGCTACTCCGTCAATCACGATGAGTGGCTCGTTAGATGCCGATAACGAGCCTGCACCACGAATACGGAAAGAAGTACCCGATCCGGGTTGACCTGATTTAGAAACAACCTGAACACCCGCTATTTGTCCTGACAGTCCTTTATCAAAGGATGCCGTAGGCGTTTTCAATTTATCCCCGTTCAGCACCGTGGCAGATCCCGTAAAAGCTGATTTTTTCACTGTTCCATAGGCTACAACCATCACTTCGTCGAGCACTTTAGCGTCAGCCTCCAGAACGATTTTCAAATTTGCTTTAATCGGGACTTCCACACTTCGCATTCCTATAAAGGATATCACTAACGTTTTAGCCGAAGTCGGTACCGACATCAGACTAAACTTTCCATCCACATCAGTTATGGTACCTACTTTGGTACCTTTTACTAAGACCGAGGCTCCGGTAATAGGTTCGTTATCATCGGCACCGATAACCACACCTGTTACTCTCGATTGAGCCATTGCCAGACTCACCATAATAAACAGGCAAGCCATCAACAACATAATTTTCTTCATTCTCTCTTAAATTTTGGGTTTATACTGGATTTTCACTTGTGAACAGAAAAACCATTAAAGGCACCTATCCCTATAATTTGCGCTAAAAATAAAAGATAAGTGTAAGGCGAATAGTTTAAGTTATAATCAAAAGCACTCTTGTTTTCTTCGTTTATAACTTGTTTTTAGTTTATAATAAATGCAAAATTATAGTTTGTTTCCATATTTATTATGATTTCAAACTTTTGGTTTAAAACTTTCTTTTTTATGTTATATTTTTCAAAAAATAAGGGCCTAATACTTTCAATTAGAAAGGATAATAAGATATTATTGTGTTATTTTGATATTAATCAAATAAAAAACAAATATACCAATAATAGGCGTTTTTAGTTTCATTATTTATAATAATACAGCATTTATATTACATAAATAAAAATAAAAGCAGAGAATATAGATCATCATGATATATTATAATGATTAATAGAGTGTCATTATAACAATTAAATAAACATTTAAATAAGTTCTTCTAATCTTTCATACTGACTAGATACCATATAACTTTCATTTTTCATATCGCTATAAAGCTTTGATTCCGAAAAAAAAGTTAATGATACGATTGAAAGAATAAATGGCTTCAACCGGCCAAATAGTTCAGCACTTGCTGTAGAATACAATAAAGTAGATGCTTGACAAAAGAATATTAATAACTAACTTTGCAGGAAAAAATATGAAACGGAGAACTGCCATAAAATTAGGTGCTTTGTTAAGCGGTGCTTTAGCAATTCCGACTTTGATGAGTAATACCCTTCCACCGGCCGAGACAAATAAGAAACAGCCAAATTGTGGCTACGTTAAGATTAATGGGGATAAATTTGAACTTTACATTTTCTCAGATGGACATATGTTATTGGAAAATCCGCAACCCATCTTCGCGCCCCAAATTAATTCTACCACCTTCACTACAGAATTGGAAAGACTATATCTTGGAAACAAAGGGATTGACTTAGCCATTAATATTATGGTTATCAAGATAAACAACAAAACCATATTGATAGACTCTGGAATGGGCAATCATTTTGGTGAAAGTCAAGGTTGGCTACTTGAAAATCTACAAAATGCAGGGATCAATGCTGATAGTATCACAGATATTTTGATTACCCATGCTCATCGAGACCATATTGGTGGACTTATTACCAAAAGCAATACAATAGTATATCCTAATGCGCAATATCATATAGCAAAAGCAGAATACGAATTTTGGACGTCTGAAAATCCTGATTTTTCAAAAAGCAAACTGACTAACGAACAAAAAAAAGGAACCATCGCATTCCCTAAGAAAATTTTAAATATCATAAAAGAAAAACTGAATGTATTTACCCCTGGAGATACTTTGTTCTCTTTCATAAATACAGAGTTGGCAGAAGGCCATACACCAGGCCATACTATTTTTACTATTTCATCCGAAGGAAAATCAATCAAAAATATAGTAGATACATTTCATTCACCTTTACTGATTACCAATCCTGAATGGGGTATAGAATTTGATATTGATTTTGAACAAGGCATTAAGACAAGAACGCAGGTTTTGGAAGATTGTTATATCAACAAACGACTAGTTATGTCTTCTCATTTGCCGTGGCCGGGATTAGGTTACATTGATAAAAGGGAAAAATATTATTGGGTTCCGCTATATTATTCCACGCCGACTGAAATTAAATTGTAAAGTATAAAAAGGCTGTGACACCCTCATCAAACAAAAGCTGCGTTTCCATTTCGGTGAGCGTAGAGCCCTCAATAGCTGTAGAATGGGTTATCAGGGAGTAAAGGTAGTACTTGTCATAGTCTACTGATTGGTTAATGCCAAGCCTGATGAATTCACAGTTTTCGTTGGCCTGACGCATGGTAAAGAGCTTGACAGGAGAGTCGATTAGAAGAAAAGAATACTCTTTCACTGCTAATGAGTCTTTACCTCTATTTTGTGAAGCAGCATTAACAACTAAAAGAAAAAATAAAAGTAATGTAATGTATGATCTTTTTTATCATGAGTAATTTCGAATGTATATTTAGTCATGGTTCTTATTGTTTATCAGGTTTACCACCACTTTTGCCATGGTGTCTTTCTCCTCAGTACGACTTTCAGCAATCATCAGAGTCAGGGCAACTAGTGCTCCGTCGCTAATGCGTTTGCGCCCATCAGGGCTGTAAAGTATTCCGTTGTTCTGCATGAACCATAGGAATAACGTAGCTGCTATACGTTTGTTTCCATCACTGAAGGAATGATTTTTGGTAACTAAATAGAGTAACATTGCTGCTTTTTCCTCTATTGAAGGATAAAGTTCCACTCCTTCAAATGTTTGATATATTTGCCCGATAGAACTCTTGAATGAATGATCCTTTTCGTTGCCAAACCATTGGCTTGCACCAAATTTTTCTTTCAGCCGGTTAATAGCTTCCATTGCATTTTCGTAGGTGGCATGAAACTTTTCTTCGGGTGTGGTCTGCTCCACTTGCAGTTGCTGATAGTCGTAGCGGTCTAACGTGTCAAGAGCATAGGTATAATCAGTTACCACATTGATGAGTTGCTGACTGTCGTCAGAACTTAATGATGGTTGAACGTTGACTGTTCGCCCTAATATCTGTACTAGTTGGCATAATTCGTCATATCTCTTAGAGACAATGTTATTGTTTATGGCATACCCTTTTACAAGGTATTCTTTTAAAACAGTAGTTGCCCAACGACGAAAGGTTGTTGCATTTTTAGAGTTTACACGATAACCCACTGATATTATCATATCAAGATTATAAAATGGGATGCTACGTGTTACCTTGCGTTTGCCTTCATATCGAACCTGTGCATTTTTTGCACAAGTTGAAATCGCATCAAGTTCACCTGTTTTATAAATATTATTTATATGGCGAACAATAACAGTTCTATCAGTAGAAAACAATTCTGCCATTTGCGACTGCGAAAGCCACACTGTTTCGTTTTCCAGCTTCACATCGATAGCAGTCTGACCATCACTTGCCTTATATATTATGATTTTATCATTCAATTCCATAGTCTAACGTATTAAAAGTTCCAACGCTTCCCGTTTGCTCTGATTTAAATTAATCCTTCTCATGCTCCTCTTTCAGCATTGAATAATACAATCGGTCAACGTATTTACCATCTGTATAAAAGAAATCACGCAAAGTTCCTTCATACGCAAAATTACATTTTCTTATAACACCCTGCGAAGCTATATTTCCTTCTTTGTGGCAGACTTGTACTTTGTGGAAATTGACATGGTTAAAACAAAAATCCAGGATGGCCTTTATCGCTTCTGTTGCATAACCCTTGCGATGAAATTTGCTTCCTAAAGCATATTCTATCTCACAAAAATGGTTCTTATTGTCGACAAGAAAAATGGCAATCTGTCCGATGCATATACCGGACTCCTTTTCAATAATTGCCCAACGATAGTAATCTGAGTTCTTGTATGAGTTAATGTATTTATCTAATAGTTCTCTGACTTCTTCTTTTGTTACGTATACCGGTTCACTGTACAAGGACTGAATTTTTGGATCGCTAATCCAGTAGGCTAACATATCGTTATCGTCTGTGTACTGAAAGGGTCTTAGTGTAAGTCTCTCTGTATTGATGACTTTTGTTCCGCAGTGTTTTAGCATATCATCCAAAGTATAATAGTTAGCTTTCGGGGCAAAAACAAAACCGTTACCGAGTAATGCTTTGCAAGAAGCTATGTTGTCACTATCCGGCTGAACTATGATTTTAGCATGTGGGTGTTGTGTTTTTATGCGTTCAACCAGCAATCTGATTATTTGCTTGCCATAGCCTTTTCGCAGATAATCTTCTTCCCCGATAAAGTAGTCGATGCTGAATAATTCATGCGGCCGGTTTACAGTGTACCAATCTTCCTTAGCGGCAAAGCAGTCGTAATATTGCCCAAAGCCAATAGGGTGGTTTTCTTCTTGTGCAATGAAATGGTTGAGAAAGCTAAAGCTGTCTTTTCTTTCTTTGATTTCATTTAGCCATTCATCGGCATCGCTATACCACTTCAACACGTGTTCTTTGTTTAACCAGCAGGCTAGTTGCCGGATGTCGCTATCTTGAACGGGAACTAATTTTAATTTTTCCATATGGATCTTGTTGTATTTTTAATATGAGCTGTTTACAACCGTCTATCAACCAAGAGAAAGTAGTTGATAGACAGCTTACTTTATTTTAAAAATTTCATCGAACTCACGTTAACTAGGGATATGAACGACTTTTATTTCTTCTTCAAAAAGTCACCATCAACAATGAGTACCTTTACCCCATCTTTGGTATGCGAGCGGTGCGAACTTAATTCATCCGAGACAACATAAGTCATACCCTTTCTTAGGATGAATTTCTCTCCACTTTCTAGTTCGCTCACAAGTTCCCCCTCTAAGCAATGCAAGATATGCCCTTTCCGGCACCAATGATTGGCCAGATATCCTTTTGAATATTTAACGATTCTAACTCTTAACCCTTCAAATTGAAGAGTTTGCCACATTGCCGTCCCGTTTTCTCCTGCATATTCTACTTTAGGGATTAAACCCCAATCAATCGTTTGAAAAGGGATGTTCTCTTTATTTTTCATAATTATCAATTTATAAGCACCTCTAATAACTTTGTACTACAAAAGTAACAAAAATAATCAATACTGTTATCGCTAAATATAATTCGATTTAAGACTATACATTTGAAAGCGTTGCATTCTTAGAGTTGGTACGGTAATCGACAAAAAGTGGGAGTAATTAAGACTTTCGATGCACCCGTTGTTAAAACATTATCTATTCGTATTTAAAATACCAGAATCACTATCCGAATTATTCAGATTTTTTTTGCCTGACTTATATTTTTTACCAAACTCAAAATTATATGCAACAGTAAGAGTGATCATTTTGCCAGCTTCTTTTGCATAAGTCCACGAGGTTAAAGGAGCAATCCTGCTTTTACGTTCACTTCCTGTGCGATAATTGTTAGTAAAGGGAAATAATATACCAGCACCGACTTGAAATTTTTTATTATTATACATCACCATAAAGGCCGTTTTATTTTCAGATTTCTGAATGGTCTCTCCAAATAATGAATATGGGTTTCTACTGTATTGTGCTAACAAAGAGACGCTTTTATAAGATAACATCCCCATGGTGTTATAGTAAAAGTCATCATATGCATGACTATACAAAATCCCTTTAGACCAATACTTTGTATAACCAACAGCAACACTAAGTGAAAGAAAATCTTTTAAAGTTCCAATAGAAAGGCTTCTTATGCCGAAAGTTAGATTTGTGTTTAATCGCTGAAATGAATGTTGATTCTCATCCATTATAATGAGCTTATTGTTCTCTATAAATATACTTTCCATAATAGGATTCTTCTGAAATTGATGATCCATATTGAAAGAAATGATAAACTTATTTATGAAACAGCTGTAGTTTAGCTGATTACTGAATATCTTAAATGTCTTTAGTTTAGGGTTTCCTCGTACAATTTGAATTGTATCTAATGCCTGTTCTACATTAGTGAGTGAACTTAACGAAGGAATAGACGGATCTATATTAAATCTATAACTAAGATTACCATTTTTATGCGGCGCAATGCTTAAACGTATGGTCGGGGTAAAAAGAAAATAAGTATTGCTCTCATCTCCTTCTTTAAAATAAGAATGTGAGATTCCTGCGCCAACTGCATAATTGAATGTTTTAATTTTACCTTGCAACTCGCAGAATGCTGATGTCTTAGATTGGTTCATGTCCGAAATCATGGAACTTGTTCCTGTGTATTTGTTTTCTGCATACATCTGATAATGACGAATCCCTGCACTTATTTTTATATCTTTAAACTCCTTGTCATAGATACCTTCACCAATAATGGAACGTTTATTTCCATTCACTATTGTCTGAATGGATGTCAGTTCAGTTTCGGGAGTAAATTCCCCATAATTCCTTTCAAGGTCCGTATTTATAAGTGTTCCAATTAAATTGAATTCCACTTTCTGATTGTTTGGGAGAATACGCTGAAAATAGACATCTAGTGAAGGCGAGTAACTCGAAAAGCTATTTCTCGTTTTGGATAAAATAGAATCCGACCCTCCTTGTTCATAAATGCTATTTGTTTTATTGTCATAAGGAGTATTATTGATATTATTACGAAAGACAACATTAAACGTATATCTATTGGGATCAGACAAGTTATATGACAGGTTGATAGCATGTTTAAAAAACTTCATTTTGTCATTGATTCCCTTTTGAATACGTTCAATTGTTTTATCTCCGAGATAATAAGTTTCATTTAAATCACGTTTTATTTTTTTAAATTCTTTATCAGTAAGACCATAGTTAAGCCCCCATTCTGATTTGCCATGATTAAATTTTACAGACAAATTATTCTCACCGAATAGCATATGAGGAGAATCGGTAGCCTGAATATTTACTAAACCTCCAGCATCACGTTTGCAGACAATGATATCAACTACTGCCCCTAAACTAGAGCTTCCGTATCTTTGCCCTGGATTTTCTATAAACTCTACACGGACAATATCTTGTGCTCGTAGAGCTGCAACTTCTGTCTCGGATGCTTTAATACCATTGATACGCATTTGTACTTCGCCACCACCATTAACTTCTATTGTTTTAGCCATAGAATTAACAAGTAGCCGAGGAATCATCATGTTATTTAATAGGTCATACGAGCTATAAGCACTTTTAAGCATGCTTGCTGTCGGTTGAATAATCATACGATCTATCTTCTGAGTGATATTACTTGCCGACACTGTTACTTCTTTTAAAGCGATAGAAGATTCGCTCATCACAATAGAGCCTAAATCAATTGATTTAACTAAATTTCTCAATTCTACTTCCACGGGAATATAGCCTACAAAAGAAGAAGATAACAGATAGCTTCCAGGTTTAATATTAGAAATTGTAAAAACGCCTTTGGACCCGGAAGTTGTTCCAATAACAAAAGTTGAATCATCTTTTAATAAAGAGATATTAGCAAACGCCACCGCCGTAACTTGGCCTTCTAGCTTTTCTATAATTCGCCCTTTTATAGTGATATTTTGTGCCCAACTGCCTGAGCTTAACAAGCACATTAAAATTGAGACAAGGTGATTTTTCATAACATTATTTGTTTTTCATTAGATGTTTATTGAGCACATTAAGGACAACAAAGCCCAGCCTTACCAGTTTGGCAAGATATATATGTCCACAAAATAGATGGTTAAATATTTAATTAATAGATATATGTCTTATCATTGAATATACCTATTAGCCCCCACCACTAGTATATATATTTTTACAACAATTGCAATTGAATAGATTAGCAACGTAACAATTAGAACCTTTTTGGCTTGCTTCTTCATATTCTTATTTTTTCCGGTTTACATATCTATCTAAGACTTCATTTATGCTAATGCCTAATAAATCCATAGCGCTAAAAGTTTCTCTTAACGTTGTTTCGAAAAATTCTTTCTTTTGTATTTTCAGGACTTTATTTATCGCATCTTTTGCTAGAAAAAACCCCATTCCTCGTTTTGGATAGATGATCTCTTCTGCTTGCAGAAATTCAAAGGCTTTTAATACAGTATGCGGATTTACCATCAAAAGTGCTGCAAGCTCTCTAACAGATGGAATACGTTCTTCTGTTCGCCATTCTTTCGTAAGTATCTTACTGAAACACAAATCAACAATCTGCTGATATATCGGTTTGTTTGTTTTAAAATCCATTTTAAATTTCTTTTTCTTTAAATAAGAAGAAACTGGTAATCCATAATCCTGAAAAATAGATGATTGGTCCGGCATAATTACAGATTTTCAATATTATCTCGGCAGACCCCGATAATGGAATATTAAACGTGGGTGAAAATGAGAGTATATTATTAATCTGTATCCCATGAGTTTCAGGTATCAAATTATTCATTATTTCAATGATAATAATGCCAATAAACAGAGAAATGAGGATAGATGCCATGATCGACTTAATGAGCACTCTATTCTTAAATAAAAAATACCCGGTAAAAAAAATAGGTTGCAACATTATATACACCATAAACTCTTCTTTTATAAAAACAATCCTACTGATCACTGAGGTGAACTCATTTAATTCAGTTAGCCCAATAACAGATATGATAGAATTGAATACCCAGATAGTTCCCCAGCATAGAATCGGAATTAAGATAACATACTTCAGATATAAATGCATAAACTTTTCAAAAACAGAAACTGGCAAAGTAAAATCAAATATAGAATTGTATTTGTTCAATGGATTTTCAAATAAACAAGGTGAGACGGCAAGCATTAATATTGTAAGAGACACAACTAAACTACCGTAGCGACTGTGTCTGTCCTGAATCTCGCAAAATAAGAGTAAGAAGTAGATTCCAGTTACTATAATTATAAAAAAAAGACTGTGAATTTTAGTCTCTGGAAATTTATATCTCTCCAACATTAGAAACCTTTTAAAGCTAAAAACATCTTTCATTTTCGATTGCTTTATAAATTAAACAAATCCTCTATTATTCCGTCATTTTTTAGTACAGTCTTATATAGTAAATCAATATTTACAGTACTTTCTTTGCTATAATCATTAATGAGAACAGAAGAATAACCCTGCACTGTCTGTTTACTATATAGTGCGTTTTGAGGTTCAGCTTCAGTTTGTGTGAAAACAAGCTTATTCGTAATTTCTTCCATTGTACTATTCAACAGCACTTTATGTTGACCTAGAATAATAACAGCATCCAATAAATTTTCAAAATCGTACACTTGATGAGTAGAAATAATCAGACATTGATCATCTGAAATAGTCCGTGCAATCATTTTTTTTAAAATGTCTTTGGATGTGATATCTAATCCATTTGTAGGTTCATCCATTAAAATTACTGGAGTGTTGAGAGCCAGAACATAAGAAATTATTGCTTTTTTCTTTTGACCTAGTGACAGCTCTGTCATTCTTTTGTATCCGTTAATCTTAAAATCGTCCAGATTCTCTTCGAAGATCTCTAAATTGAAATTAGAATAAAAAGCTGAGTGACGTTTGGCAAAATCACGAATGCTTGTCATTGGTATTCGGGATTCATCTGGTAAAAAGAATAACTGAGCCATCATTTCCGGATGGCGCAAAGATGATTCATAACCATTAATTTTACAGGTTCCACTTTTGGGAAAAAGCAAACCGGAAATAAGATGTAGCAAAGAACTCTTTCCGGCTCCATTTTCACCAAGAAGCCCATATACACCATTCTCAATTTTTATTGAGATGTCATTCAAAACAGGTCTTTCTCTCTTGTAGTAAAAAACTAAATCTTTAATTGTTATCATAGAGTTGCAGTGTATTACATTAGTACAACACCACAAATATATGATAAGGAATTTATAAACAATGCTTTATATGCGTGGTTTAACCACTTTTAACCACTAGGGATTCAGAAACAACTGAAAGGAATAGAAAACGGCTATTTAGCCATTGACAATATAGAAACCGGACTCGGAAACGAAATTCCCCTTTGGGTGTTCGGGCTAATCTATTGATTAACACCCACCGAAGGGTACTTCCTGAAAAGAGCTTAAAACAACAAAGTGAATCCTTTGTTACGGGAACCATTATATTTTTCTATCTCCAGAGACAAGGACTTTTTAAGCTGAGAAGCCATAAAATCAAGAAAAGGCTGACTATTTTCTTTATCTTGTGATTCTTGCAAGGATAGAATGTAGCCATCTCTATCTTCCTTAAATATTTTGGTAGGGAAAAGCCCGTAACAGAATTGTATGTAGTTCATAAGCAAGCGAGAGGCTCTGCCGTTTCCGCCTACCCAAGGATGAATCGTTGCAAGATTAAGATGCGCATTAAAACTTAACTTATATTGCTCCTGTAAAGAAACCAATTGCTGCTTGTCGCTCAGGATATTGCAAAACTCTTCAATTTTTTCAGGCACTTTCAGGTAGTTCATGTAAGAACGTCCACCAATCCCTTCAGTTACCCCGCATAAACGATACTCTCCTTTGGAAGAATCAAACGAGCCGGCCATAGTACTATGAATGCTTCCTGTTGTTCGCATCAGCGTTGCATTCAACTTTCGTAGGAAACCGGGATTAATAGCAACATGCTTCTTTGCTTCTTCTTTAGCAAACTCGTACGCTTGCCTTAGATCTTCATTCATCAAGTGATGTACCAATGGTTTACCTTTGGCCGTGACACCTTCGTCAAACAAAAGCTGCGTTTCCATTTCGGTGAGCGTAGAGCCCTCAATAGCAGTAGAATGGGTTATAAGGGAGTAAAGGTAGTACTTGTCATAGTCTACTGACTGGTTAATGCCAAGCTGGATGAATTCTTGGTTTAGCTCTTCTATCTCTTGCCAAATACTTTTTCCCATATAGCTCTTATGAAGATTGCTCAATTGTTCCTTCGATAAAATTACAGGGAAATTAGTCACAAACAAAACAAACTGCTATTTTTTTGTGAGAAGCGATGTGTTAACTAAAAGATGATCCTCCATTGTGTAATCTAAAGAATTTAATCTGCGGGTAATTAAGACCTTCGATGCACCAATCGATTATAATCGGCTCACAGAATTCTTTTTTATGGCTCAAAAGAATATAAATTGAGCTGAATTCATTAGAGCTGTGAGCTAAAAGAATGCGTTACAAGCCCAATTTATCCGAAAAAAGCTTCTTTGTACAATATGTATTATAATGAACAGATACTCTGTCTGTATGCCTCCAATTCTGCTTCACTGATATTTTGTTTTATTCGCATCAATTCTAGTAAAAGTCTATTTTTGTCTTTAGGTAAATATCCATTCATAGGTACGGGGTTAGATACAGTATTAGCAAGCAAAGTTGTTTCACTTTTAAGATTCCCTATAAATGTCATTAGTTCTTCTAATCTTTCGTATTCACTAGATACCATATAATTTCCATTTCTCATATCGCTATAAAGCTTTGATTCCGGAAAAAGGGTTAATGACACGATTGAAATAATAAATGGCTTCAACTGACTAAATAGCTCAGCACTTGCTAAAGCGTTCCTTTGTCCATTGCCTTTCCCTGCAAGACCGGTTAGATAAACAATATAATATTCAATGCCTGCTTCTTCCAGCTTTTTACATTGTTCCAATGTATCTTGTGCTGTATTTCCTTTATTCATTTCAGCCAAAGTAATATCATCTCCCGTTTCAGTACCTATGGAAATTCCATTGTACCCGTAACTGCGAAGCTCTTTTAGTTGCTCCACTGTCTTGTTCTTTATGTCAGATATACGTGAAAACGTGCCAATCTGACAGCGAGGAATATAATCATGGATAGTCATAGCAAGATTTTTAAGTTTATCAAAACTTAAAACAAAAGGATTAGAACCAGTTAGAAAGACGCGTCTTGCTTTTGGCTGATAATACTCAATTATCTTTAGATCAGATTCTATTTCTGATAGTGGAGATAGTCGAAATTTTATATCTGGATATAAACTACAAAATTTACATTTATCATGTGTACACCCTACTGTAACTTGCAGTAGCTGTGAACTTGCCTCATATGGAGGTCGCCATATAGGACCAGTGAAATGCATTTTTTCTAAATTCATTTTTTCTATTATTTACTTTTGGGCTTCATTGCCCAAAACAGCGATTATGAAAATATATTTGCTTACTTTTGTAGATGCAAAGATAATCAGTAAATAAGTATAAAAAAAGAACTAAAATGAATGTTAGATACTTACACGAATGTTAGTTTTGCTGATTATCAAGAACATAAAAATGAAAGATTATGGAAAATAATTTTGAGAAGACTACTTGTCCTGCTTGTAGTATTATAGATCGATTGGGAGAGAAATGGTCTCTACGTATTTTAGTGCTTTTGTATACCAATGGAACTATGAGATTTAACGAGATATTCAAGAGCATCCCCACTATTTCTCAACGAATGTTATCAAGTGCTTTAAAATCATTGGAAGCAGATAAATTAGTGAGCAGAAAGGTGTATCCTGAAATACCTCCACGGGTAGAATATACATTGACTTCGTTAGGTAAAAGTTTAATTCCACCATTGGAAGGTATTATTAAATGGGCTGTCAGCAATGCAGATGAAATAATAGAACATAGGAATAAATTAAATAAAAAATAACTTTCTAGAACAGTTTACTCACCAGAAAAACCTTAAAATCAAAAAGTGTCATTTACTCTCTTTGCGTAACTCATTTTTAGGATGAGATACTAATGTCAGCCTCGTCCTTTCTTTCCCTAAGCTCTGATGCAGAGCTTCCCCTCTTCCACCCCCTCCCATCATTTGCATTTCCGGCCAATAAACAGTAATTTTGCGACTTTTTTTTATTAATATAAACCGAATAACAAAATGTATTTAAAAAAAAAGGCAGTAGCCGAGAGAGATTGCACACGCTTCAGCGTATAGAAAAAGAACTCGAAGAAGAGATGGAGGAAGAAAGAGAACTAACGGATGAAGAGTCTAGGGTGATCCACAGAATCAGGAAAAAAGTAGCTGAAATTATCGGAAAGATAAAAAAGAGTTAAAAAAGATATCGGCTAATTTTCGTACACTTTCATCATCTATAAAGCCCCATAAAAAGGGTAATATAAGTGATAAAGTGTACAAAATTACGCTCAAATAGTTTATTTCGTTTTTATACCTTTGTGACAACAAACGCTCAAGATAATCTTAGCATTAACTATTCCGATTATGAATATTAAAGATTTAAAGATTTCGTATTTCACACACGTATGGGGTAAAAAATCCACCATCATCACAGTATCACATTTTGTATCCGAAATTCAAAGCGGACACCTGCAAGTACTTACCGAAACTTACCGACGTTGGTTGCGGGAGGGAAAACTTAAAGAGGCTTCGGAAATGAAGCGAAACATGCCGGCGGTGGTACCGGGTGGGGTGTGCAGGGGTGGACATGCTGCCTCGCAGTTGCAGGAGATTAGTAATCTGATGGTACTCGACTATGATCACACGGGCGAGCGAACACAGGAACTTGTCGATCTGCTCAAACAGTTGCCTTATGTGGCCGTCGCATTTATCAGCATCTCCGGAGAGGGAGTGAAGGCTTTCATCCGCATCTCGATGACCGACAAGAGCCAGTATGCCCGCATCTTCTCCATCGTTTCCGGAGAGGTGGACCGAGTGCTCAACTTTGCATGCGACAAGCAATGTCCCGACATCACCCGCATGTGTTTCCTTGCCCACGACCCGAACATCTACTACAACCCCGAAGCGGAAGTTTTTCAGATTAGCGAAATGCAACTTCAGGAACCGGAAATTCCCCGAATCTCTTCCACTACGGTCAATGTGAACAGTGCTGAAACTGTTCCTTTTGCCGCCACTGCCTCGGATGTACCGGAGAGAGCAGAAGGATACATGGTCACTTTCCTCACTGATTTCAGCAAACGCCACCCCTTTGTGAGGGGCAATCGACATGACTATATGCTCAAGTTGGGACAGGCTTCTAGATATAAAGGATTTTCAACGTCTGAGTTTGAAGAGTTAAAGCGGTTGGCCGTAGAAAGACATGCGGAAGCCGATTTTTCGTCCACCGAGATAGAGAGGACATTATCCGCTGGATATCAATACATTAACTCTAATTCGAAAAATTTCGAACAAGCTCAAAAAGATCAAAAGGTTCAAAGTTCACTTATGTGTTTTAGTGCCCCCTCCTCCACGGAAGACGAAGAGGATGAAATGTTGGAAAAAAGCAACGAATTGAGAGCGGAAGCGCCCTACTTTCCGAAGGAGATGTACGAACATCTACCCGACCTGTTAAAGAGAGCAATGAAGGTTGCACACAGCCCTCGTGAACGCGACATGCTCCTTATGGGAATGATGGTCAATTTGGCTGCTGCCCTACCCTATGTTCGTTTCCGATACGACGGCCGGGAATATTCCCCACACCTCTATTATGCATCTGTAGCTCCCGCAGCGGCCGGCAAAGGAATCGTATCGCTCACCCCTCTGATCAATGATGCCGTGCACCGATATTACGAGCAGGCCTATAAAGAACAGAAAAGGCAATACGAAGAGAATAAAATAAACTGGGATCTGGAAGTGCAACAGGCGCAACACCAGAAGCGCAAACCCGACATCGCCCTACGCCCCGAAGAACCTAAAGGTATCTACATCAACATCTCCGGCAACATTTCCAAAAGCCGCCTGATAGAGCACCTGAAAAATAACGGAGAACTGGGAGGCGTCATCAACGCCAGCGAAATTGATACGCTCAACTCGTCCATCAGCCAGAACTACGGACAGCAAGACGATATCTTGCGCCAAGCTGCCCACCACGAGGAACTGATCGCCTCCTTCAAAAATCTGGGCGAACCCATCCGTGTGCCTCACCCCCGCCTGAGCATGTGCCTCTCCGGAACGCCCAATCAGTTCGTCCACCTGATACACTCCCAGGAGAATGGGCTTTATAGCCGCTTTGCCTTGCTCACAGCCGAATCTCAATGGAAGTGGCGCTCGCCCGCTCCTCGGAAGAATTCGGAAGAGTACCGCAACTATTTCAGCAAGTTGGGCGAAGAGGTATTGGAGATGCACCTCAATCTGCTGCAATCGCACACCCAAGTTGAGTTCACCCCCGAGCAATGGAACGAACACAGCACCTTCTTCAAAGAATACCTCAGTAGAGTAGCCGTGGAAGGAAAAGACTATATCGGTGCGGTGGTCTATCGTCACGGTTTGCTCACCATGCGTTTGGCCTCCGTATTCACCGCCCTACGCAAGTGCGAAGATCAATGGTGGGTAGAACATCGTACCTGCACCGACGAAGACCTCCACTCGGCCATACAGATGATTACGGTATTGTTGGAGCACAGCTTGCTCATCAGCTCCTCTTTGCCAGAAGACGAGCACAAAGCCCAGCCCCTGAAAAAGTTCCACCGCATTGAAAGCATTTTAGCGCAACTACCCGAATGTTTCAGCTATAGTGAGTTTGTTGCGGAAGGAACAAAGTTAAACTTCTCCCTAAGCACAGGCAAGCGTTTATTAAAGCGATCAGTACAGGAAGGATACACCGGCTATAGCGGAACCAAGTACATCAAATTGGATAGAGGTCGTGAACAGGAGCCACAAGGCAAAGACTAAAACGATGAAGTTCGATTCGTAGATAGGTACAAAAGATCACAAAAAAAGACCTAAGTGTTTTCTGAAAACATTTAGGTCTTTTTTTTAAAACGTCGAAGTCTTTTTTGAAGAAAAAATAATTATGACGACGTGCAACTGTGAAACGACTCGGAAGACTTCCGGTGGCCTTTTATAGTAAAGGAAATCGGATATTTACATGAATGGGTATACCGATTAGGAATATCATGAATAATCTACAATACTGCCACCAATTGGCGGATTCTGGCAAGGCGTTCGGAAAAAGATTTGTCTTGGCGTGCAGTCTGCATATTGTATTTTAGTTGTATTCGCATAAGCGAATCGGCAGGAACGCCCATGGCAGCTTCAAACAACAAGGCGTTGTTTACCGTGAGTGGGCGACGTTCGTTCAATATCTCGTTAAGGACGGTATACGACAAACCCATTTGTGCAGCAAGCTTCTTTTGCGAGATTCCACGGCTCTCTATTTCGTCTTTCAGCACTTCACCCGGATGAGTGGGGCAAAAAGCATATCCCAGATTTCCCATAATCATTCTTTATTTATAATGGTTCGACAATTCTTCAATGTTACATATTGTTACAACAATTAAAGGTAGTATTCCTCATTGATGTTCGCAAATTTTGCGAAGTTTTTTATTCATTTTCACGGGATGCCGAGGTACTTCACGATCAGTTCCACCTCACGTCGCAAAAAAGTATGTCGATACTTATTGTAACCCACCTCGCGAAGTGCCGCTGTGAGTTCTTTGTTTTTGCGTATCCATCGATAGAGTTTTTGCAGAGCCGGCGTCACGCACGAGTCCGGCGAGTAGAGAAGTGCCAGTTCGGTTTTCTGATAAGCCCTGAGTGGAAAGGGCGCATCCCATTCTTTTTCTTTCATTTACTGAATAATCTATACATTTACATAGTGTAAAATTACTTATTTTCAGTAACAAAAACAAGAAAAAAAGGAGATAAAGTCCCTACTCTATCGCATACAAAGGCAAATTAGTCATCCATGATTCTTCTTGATAATCAGTCAGCGAAGTACGGATGGCTTTGGGAGGATTATACTTTTCACAAAATAGTTTAAAGCTCTTCGCCTTCAGGTTTTCACCCGCCTTGACTTCTATCGGGATAACTTCTCCATCCTGTTGCATCACAAAATCCACCTCGGACGTATTCCTATCATTGGTCCAGTAACCGATATACCGCTCACTCACCAAGCGAAGTTGCTGCATCACGTATTGCTCAGCCAGAGAGCCTTTGAATTCAGTAAAAATAGCATTTCCATCTATCAATGATTGAACATTGATACCTGCCATTGCCGAGAGCAAACCGACATCATGAAGATAGAGTTTGAAAGCAGAAAGATCCTGATAAGCAATGAGCGGCATCCCCGGTTTCGATACCCGATGACATTTCAACAACAAACCACAATCGACCAACCATTGAATAGCTAGTTCAAAATCCTTGGCACGCGCACCTTCCCTTAAGACACCATAGACAAATTTCTTGTTTTCTTTAGCCAATTGAGCAGGAATGCTCTGCCACACCATCCGGATGCGGGGAACAACTTCAACCGGGGCATGTTTGGAGAAATCGCCTTCATAAGAGCTGAGGATTCGGAGTTGGATGCGGCGTACCAACTGCCAATCACGTGTTTTTGAGAAAGCATCCACCACTTCAGGCATACCGCCTACATAGAGATAATGACGCAGATGTTCCACCAACTTATCACGAAACACCGTTACAACACTCCAATCATGTCTTCGGAGAGCATCAACCAGCGCATTTTCGTTGAGGGAATAAAGGAATTCCACAAATGACAACGGACGCAGATCCATGAAATCCACTTTCCCTACAGGAAAGGAAGCATGACTATGCAGTCCCATCCCCAATAGAGAACCTGCGGCAACGATATGATATTGCGGCGCTTTCTCACAAAAATATTTGAGAGACGTAATTCCCCGTCCCGCCGATTGTATTTCATCAAAAACAATCAATGTATCTTCCGGTGTGATGGTGGTTTGCGTATGAATCTGCAATATATTGATGATACGCTCTATATTAAAATCAGTTGCAAACAAAGATTGCAATACAGGAGTATCTTCAAAGTTGATGTACACACACTTTTCATAAGATGTGCGACCAAACTCTTCCAAGAGCCAGGTTTTTCCAACCTGACGTGCTCCTCGCAAGATAAGCGGTTTACGAAATGGACTTTTTTTCCAAGCCACCAATTCCTTTAGTTTCTCCCGATACATTTTCCTTCATTTTTAGAGTTCCAATGCAAACATACACTTTTATCCTGTAAAAAGTGTGGTACTGATACATTTTTTACAGGATAAAAGTGGGGTTGTACTACACTTTATTCAACTTACTAGTCCAAAGTGTCTCATCTTACGGCTAAGAGCAACGTTTAATGTCATGGAATTAATAGCGATTATTATTGGAAGGCATAATTGACACACTATTTTACTTATAACAACATCACTTTCTCAGGGTTCACTTTTAGTCTTCTCCTAAAAGACAAAACTGTTAACAGATGCAAATACGTAAAAATGGAATCTATTGATTACCAATCAATTAACTCTTTCAGGTGAGACAGAGGGGGAGGGGGTACAGGTCCATAGGTGAACCTTGAACCTTGTGAGCCCTATTTTTGCCTCTAAAAACAGTAAAAAAAGAGGTTATTTGTAATTATAATTAAATTCAGACGTAGCATCAAACAAAGTGCTAGTCTAATAAGAATAAAGCAAGCCATTTGATTCAATAAAAGCAAACTTAGTAGCAAATACATATTCAGTTATCCGAAAAAAGTGCTACTTTTGCATCTATTACATGTACTGTTGTTCGGAGTGAATTATGCTGAAATCCTTGCTGCGCCAAAAAGAATTCGACACCATCTTCACCGGGAATTATTCCCGCTTGTACATGTACGCCCTTCATCTTACGAATGATTCTGAAATCAGCCGTGACATTGTAAGTGATGTTTTCAGCCAGTTATGGGAAGATTTCTCTTCCATCGACAAGAGTACGGTGCATGCTTACCTCACCACCAACGTTCGTCATAAATGTATTGACCATCTGCGCCACCTCATTGTGGTCAGCCGCTACTCGGAAACATACCTCAACGAAGCCGAACAATTCTATACCGATACTTCCGATGAACGGGAACAAGAACACCTGATCGAAAACATGCTGTCCGAACTCCCCCTTATCACCCGACAGATACTCGAAGAGTGTTATCTCCATCAGCATAAATACAGCGAAGTGGCCCAAAAGATGAATATCAGTCCCAACACCGTTAAAAAACATATATCCAAAGCGCTTAAAATACTCCGTACGAAGTTTAATGGTGAAAAAAATGTAACAGATATACCCGAATAAGAAACTCAAACGTATAATTACTAAAAGAGATACCATGACAGAAGATACATCTAAAAACAAAAACACCGACGAATCCATTCCTCCAATGGAGAACTCCGACATGCTTTTAGAAGAAGTAGCGCTTCGTCATCATTTTCTGAAACACTCCCACGCACAGCCCGATGTGGAGGCAGAACTTTCTAAGTTTCACCAGAAGCGACGCATGCGTCCGGCACGCAACCGCATCGTCGTCGTAAGCGCTCTGGCAGGAGCCGCCGCCGCCCTCCTCCTCACCTTTATCATTCATCAAATCTGGTTCAGCCAACCGGCCGAGATTCCCACCACCGTATTTCTGGCCACCAACAATACCGAGGACGTGACCCTCCAAAGCAATAGCGGAGCCCTTTTATCGCTCAACTCCATTGGTCCGGACACGCTGCTTCACTTTAGTGGCGCCAAGATCACTGCCCAAGGTAATCTCTTGAAATATCAGGATAGTCAGGCTAACAACAACTCGATACAAACCTTAACCACCCCCAGAAAGAAAGACTTCAAAGTAATCCTTTCGGATGGCACGGAAGTATGGCTCAATGCAGAAAGTCAGCTCTCCTACCCCTGCGTGTTTGAAGGCAATCAGCGCATTGTCCACCTCCGTGGAGAAGCCTATTTCAAAGTAGCGCCCGACACAGCCCATCCATTCATTGTAAAGACCGGCAACCTACAGACAGAAGTGTTAGGTACCGAATTCAATCTGCGCAACTATTGCTCCACCGACACCCACGTGACACTCGTACACGGTTGCGTGCAGGTAAGCGACTGCCTGGGCAAACATAAAGTTTGTGTTACCCCCGGACAGGATGCCTTTTTGCAAGCAGACGGAAGTTTCACGCTCGAGGATGTAGATACGGACGAGTACACCGAGTGGAAAAACGGCTATTTCTATTTCGACAACAGGCCCCTGATAGAAATTGTGCGCGAGTTGGGACGTTGGTACGATGTAGACATTGTCGTATCCAACCAATCCATCATGAACGCCAAAGTACACTTCATAGCCAAGCGCCAAGGCACTCTCGAAGAGATCGTTTACCTTCTTAATAGTTTAAATCTCTTCAATGCCGAAATACAAGGCAAAAAGATCGTGATAAGACAGAAATAACCCGATGCAAAAATATTTCCAGCGTAATAAGCAAGGATTTATTCGGGAAAAGCAGCCTGATTATCAAGACAAATCGTTATCTTTGTTGCACAAAAATGCGTATTTACGCAATAATGGAAAATACGATGGTGATTAAACGTGATATATATCTTGATAAACTCATTGCCAGCAAGCATAATGGCATGATTAAAGTCATCACAGGAATAAGGCGCTGTGGTAAGTCTTATTTGTTGTTCAACTTGTTCTTCGACTATTTGAAGTCGCAAGGCGTGGATGATGACCATATTATCAAAGTAGATTTTGAAGACCGCCGAAATAAGGCACTACGTGATCCAGATGCTCTTCTTGCTCATATAGACGGGCGTATGAAGAACGACAAGATGTATTACATTCTGCTCGATGAAGTCCAGAACGTCAGAGAGTTTGAAGATGTGCTGAATAGCTATCTAAAAATAGATAACGCTGATGTTTATGTTACGGGCAGTAATTCAAAGTTCCTTTCTAAGGATGTCATTACAGAATTCAGAGGTCGTGGCGACGAGATAAAGATAACGCCTTTATGCTTCCGTGAGTTTATGTCGGTTTTCAAGGGCTCTCGCGAGCAAGCTTTGGAAGAATATCTAACTTTTGGAGGTTTGCCGAAATTGGTAACGATGGAGGGTGATACACAAAAGATGGAATACCTAAAAAGTCTATTTGCCAAGACATATCTCACAGATATCAAGGAACGCTACCGCATTAAAAACGATACAGAGTTGGAAGAACTAATTGATGTGATAGCTTCTTCCATTGGCGGACTTACCAATCCAACTAAATTGGAGAATACATTCAAGACAGTAAAGAATGTGACCATCTCTAAACAGACTATCAAATCCTATCTCGATATTCTCGAAGATGTATTTTTGGTTGAGAAGTCCATCAGATACGACATCAAGGGAAAGAAATATATCGATACTCCGTCAAAATATTATTTCTCCGATTTAGGCTTGCGTAATGCCCGCATCAACTTCCGCCAATACGAAGTGACTCATTTAATGGAGAATCTGATATACAACGAGCTTCGTTTTCGTGGAATGACGGTTGATGTTGGAGTTGTTGTTCTGAACACTAAAGATGAAGAAGGAAAGAGTCTGCGCAAGCAACTTGAAGTGGATTTCGTATGTAACCAAGGTAGTAAGCGTTGTTATATTCAGTCTGCACTGCGCCTGCCTACAGAAGAGAAACGTGAGCAGGAACTTCGTTCTCTTAAGAACATTGATGATAGTTTCCAGAAATTTGTCATCACCGAAGACCCTATAAAACGCTACCAAGATAACAATGGCGTGGTTTTTATGAACATCTATGAGTTTTTGTTGGATGGTGAGAGTTTGAAAGTATAACGCAGAAATAATTCAATGTTATATATAGTGCTAATTTATTGATCCATAATTCGATATTATCATTAAGTATGTATCATTTTCACGGTATGTGAAAACGGTACAAAGATATTATTCATGTTTTAGATTTCATAGTATCTTATTTCACAATCCCTGTCTCAATTTCGTTTTTTAAATACGAAAAGACATAGACTGCACTTTCATAGTATAATCCACTTTCCGGGTCATTCAGTCTTTTATAGGTCTCTGACGAATAGAGTTCATCCAAGGCATGCTTCATGTCCCATCCGTATTCGTCCATCAGCATGGTTGTAAGCTCAGTTGAAAGACACTCTATCTGGAATTGAATATCGTTGTTCATACTTTTACTTTCTTTAATAAGTTGATGGCTTTTTCTGTTCCGAAGAAGTATTGCACCGCATGATTACCTCGGAATCGCAATTCTTTTATTAGGTTTTCAATACTGATATACCCCATGATATATCGACGAATCTGAACGCCGACAGTATCATTAGCTATAGGGCCAATGACTATGTCATAAGGATGTGCCAAAGTATTTTCGTTGTTCTTTCTGTTCATCAACACAAAGTCAGCCCATTCCACAGAATAATCATCAAACACTTTAATATTCAAGTCATTTGGACTTTTTAGAATTGAATCGTCAAATGTATAGGCATTAACAATAGGATTGCCAGACATCAAACGCCTTGCAGTACGTTCAGCCATATCTGAAGCCTGTTGTTCATTGGCATTCAGATAAAAACCGCATCCAAAATCTTTCCCTTTTTTTGAACGGGTAAGGTCTATTTGTTCAATTTCTACATTCGAACCATGATATAAAGTAATCATGCTATACGTCCTCCTTTCTTGAAGCAAATGGCTTGTATATCTTCAACGGCTTCGTCTATGGACAAAGTATGTTCAGCCGAATAGCAGTCAATCAGAAAATCGATACCACTGAATCTACGCAGATAAGCATAAGCCTGTGAATTAGACAAGCTGTATTTTGACGCAAAAGCTCCTACACAGCATATCACATATTCTATTTTGTTGACTATCTCTTTCTTTTCCATATCACATTCAATTTTAAAGTTATTATCTCATGATGGTTACAGAATATTCATTGTCGATTTGATCCATTAATTGTTTCTTCACATTTTTCTATTAAGTCACCAATATAATACCGATAACGATAATCAGGAAAACACTATCAAGAACTTACTGCATCTCTGTACTTATATCTGCAAATGTAATGTTTTTATCACCAACATTATTTTATTTACTAAATTCATTGCGCCCCTTCTTTCTATTCTTATTCTTATTAATTTTCTCCAGATCTTCCATCGTATCGTAGAGTGGTTCGGAAAGCAGCTCTTTTATAGCTTTGGAGTAGCCCAATGCTTTGGCCAATGCCACATAGGACGCCAAAGAGATGGTATGCTTCTGCTCAAATTTAGCAATAGTGGGAGTAGGAACTCCACTAAGTGCTGTAAGAGCTTCCCTTGAAAGCCCCTTTTCAAGTCTACGCTTTTGCAAATTATCCGCAAGAATAGCCAATAGTTCACTTGGTGTATTAATATCAAAGCCATAAAGTAATTGCATACTATTGTATCTTATTAAAGGTGAAAATAGATATATTGAATACTGTAGTATCTAATACAAAGATAATCGTTTTTTTTTGTAATTAAACACAAGTTGCGTGAATAGCCCGACTTGAACAAAAACAAATATAGCTATTTCTAAATAAACGATGAAATTTCGTAATGGTTATTTTCGCCACCGCAAAATTTGAATTCGAGAACAGACTTACAAAGTATTTAGAGCCAGAATACACTTCCCTGGTGTAGCTCTCTATTTCTCCTGCAATCTTTAAGGCCGAAAGACAATACAAAAAGACACCAATAAAACAGAAAAACAATATTTTTATCGCAAATATAACTTTTTTCAAATCATATCGTACCCGATTTATTTCGCCATCCGTATTTATTTAAAGAGAGACGGGAGAAAAGCAGCAAATACTCTTTTTATGGGATGAATATACCACGAATGCGGTATTTCGGTCCATAGGATAACATACTAGCTTTGCAACTCGTTTCAACAGCCTCCGTTAAGGAGCAAAATTAAGAACCCCGCATTTAATTACAAAATAAAGTACAATGATGAAAAAACGCCTTATTTTCTTTAGCTTTTCTTTGTTATTCGCCTTTCAAGCATTAACAATGGCCCAAACAAAGAAGGAAAAAACGATTAGTCTATCGTTTAAGAACGAACAGTTGTCCAGTGCTTTCAAAAAGATAGAGAAAGCCTCCGGTTTCAAAATCTTGTTTGTATATGATGATGCAAAAGCATATACGACAACCTGCACGGTCAATACAACTTCCGCCCTGGCTGCCACCAAGCAAGTGATCGGTGACCATCCCTTTAGCTGCACGGTAAAAGGAGAATTCATCAGTGTAACCCTTCAAAAGAAAGCCGGTAATCAGCCGGCCGATCAGGAACGCACCGTGAGCGGTACCGTTGTCGATGAAAACAAGCAGCCTTTAGTGGGTGTAGCCATCAGCGTACCCAAAGGTAATATTGGTACCGTAACCGACCTGGACGGCAACTTCACTCTCAGCATTCCGGCAGGAACCGGTACCCTCAGAGTATCCTACATCGGAATGAAAACCCAGATGATCACTGCCGACAAAAAAGTACTGAAGATCACCATGAACGAAGATGTAAATCTGCTGAGTGATGTAGTGGTTACCGCCATCGGAAAAACCATCTCCATGGACAAATCGGGTATCACCGCATCAGTTGTTGCCAGTGATAAAATAAAGAACAGTGGTACCAGCACCATGCTCAACGCTCTGTCCGGCAAAGCCTCCAGTGTGAGAATCGCCTCCCCCAATGGAGATCCCGGTAGCGGTTCGAGCATTATCGTAAGAGGTGCCAACACCTTCTTCGGTGAAAGTCAACCCCTGGTCATCATCGACGGCATCCCTATGAGTAATTCATACAGCATCGGCTCAGAGAGCAACAATGTGACCCAGCAATCGAGAATGAATGACATCGACCCCAACGACATCGAGAGTCTTCAAATATTGAAAGGCGCATCCGCCGCTGCCGTTTGGGGTTCCAGAGCAGCCAACGGAGTAATCGTCATCACCACCAAAAATGGTTCCAGAGACAAGAAACCCCAGATCAGCTATTCGTATACCAAGTCCTTTGATAAAATTAGCGTCAAACATCCCATCCAGTCTGCTTACGGACAAGGCACCGGTGGCAAATACTCCAGTTCGACCAACCTCTCCTGGGGAGACAAGATAGCCGACCGTTCCAACGAAGCCGACGTGTACACTACCACCAGCGGATATTTCATTGCCGAATCCGGGAACATCTACTACCCCATCAGCAAAAAGAACTCCACGGAAACATACGTGGACAGTAACTTTGATGCCGTATTTCATACCGGTACTTTCGACCAACACGATTTCTCCATTTCCGGAGGGAACGATAAAACCACCTATTTCTTCAGCTACGGTTCCATGAAGCAGGACGGTATTGTTCGTAACTCCACTTACGACAAACAAAACATTCGTTTGAATGCCACCTACCGCTTTAACGACTGGCTCAAGATGAGTTCGAAGGTCTCTTACGTTTACACTAAATCCAATCGTATTCAAACCAACGGAGAAACAACAACCAGCGTATTGATCGGTTTACTCCGCAACCCGGCCGATTTTGACATTCGCGACTATAAAGGCACCTATGTCAATGCCAGCGGAGTATCCTACCCCAATCGGCAGAGAATGTACCGCAATGTGATCGGCGCCAATGAAAAGCCCACTTACAGCAATCCGCTATGGGTTATCAACGAGATAACCTCCGTGAGCAAAGTGAACCGCTTCATCTATGCCCCCGAAATGCAGCTCGATCCGCTCTCATGGTTGAATATCACCTTACGAGGCGGTTTAGACTACTATACCGATAATCGTGATATCCTCTATCCCACAGGTACCTCCTATTACAATGGAAGATATACCCAGGACCTGTTCGATAACAAAGAGTTGAATTTCGATGCGATCGCACGTGCCACCCGCCGCATATCCAAGATAGCCTCCATTACCGGAACAATGGGCTACAACATCAACGATAAAGAGCTTCTTTATAATAACAATGTGATCACCCCATTCGAAGTAGCCTCCAACATCCCCAGTACCTCCCTCGTATCGGGCAATGACTACTCATCATGGGACAAGACCATCACCCGCAAAAGATCCAATCGCTTTTACACCCTTGCCGATTTGGAACTCTTCGATCAGGTTTATGTGAGCGCCACCGGCATGTGGGAGAGTGCATCCACCATTGCCAAAACCTATTTCTACCCCTCGGCAAATATCGCCTGGCAGTTCAACAAAGTGTTGGATACACAAGGCATCCTGAGTTTCGGAAAGCTCAGAGCATCCTGGGGCCGTGTGGGTACTCAGCCCGAAGCCTATAAAAACGAGACCCTGGCCACTACCGTTAATTCAGATTTCGGAGGTAGCTATGCTGTCAGCAGCGAGCAGGGCAACGAAGGCTTAAAGCCCGAAATAAAAACCGAGTGGGAAATAGGAACCGATTTGCGTTTCTTCAATGATCGGGCCAATCTAAAATTAACCTATTACAGCAATGAGATCAAAGACCTGTTATTCAATGCCACCCTCAACTCCTCTACCGGTTACTCTACCAAGTACACCAATGCAGGCAAAATGACCAACCACGGTCTGGAAGTCGACTTTGCCTACAAAGTAGTCGATAGCAAAGACTGGAACGTAGACCTCAGCCTCAACTTTAACAATAACAAGAATAAAGTTACTGAGCTGGGCGGTACAGGTACTGTGGAGCTGGGAGGATCTTCTTACGCCGTAGAAGGCTATGCCATGGGAGTCCTCTACCGGACAGGTTCGTTAAGAGACGACGATGGGAACTTGACGCTCAATAGTCTTGGCTTTCCTCAGATTGACACCTCGGGCTCCAAATATCTGGGTAATCCCAATCCCGATTGGAGAGGCGGGCTAAGCCTCGACATCTCCTATAAGAATTTTGATCTCGGTCTCCAGTTAGAACACTCACACGGAGGAGTATTCTTAAACAGAACCCTGATGACCCTCTATGGCTTCGGAACCCATGCCGACACCGCCCATGAAGTGACACTGACCAAAGACTTGTATAACTATGCCGGGACCCTCTATACAGCAGGCAGCACCGTCAGAGGTAACATCAACGATTTCGGAGGAGGTTCCGTATTGCTCGACGAGTCATGGTACAATGGCATAGGTGGTGGTTTAGGTACCAATAAAGTAAACGACCTGTACGTTACCGACAACACCTGGACCAAGATACGAAACATCTCTCTGGCCTACACCTTCAAAGGAGCACTGTTTACAAAGAAGACCAAACTTACCTCAGCCAGAATATCCGTTATCGGTCGCGACCTGTTTACCTGGTCCAACCAAGTTGGTATCGACCCTGAAAGCAATTACTACGGTGTGAGCAACGCCCAGGGAATGGATTATTTCTCCAGTCCCACCTCCAAGTCCGTATTGTTTAACATCCAAATCACATACTAAATCTTATGAAAAAATTATCCATATATTTATCATTCGCATGCATACTAACCTTTGTATCATGCAGTAGTGTAGTTGAAGGAGTTAACGATAACCCCAACGACCTGACCACCGACGAAATAGATGCCGGACTTTACATGAATACCCCCGAGATCAACAGCATTCTCATTCACTGTGGAGACCCTTCGAGAAGAGCAGCCATGTGGAGCGGACAGCTGGTCGGTGTTTCGCAACTATACCTCACCGATTATCTGTATCAGGTCACAGCCAGTTCTTTTGATTTTGACGGTTATCAATCCGTCATCACCCAAACCCAATACATACGTGAAGCAGCCCCGGATAACAAGCTCTATCAAGGCATGTGCCGTGTGATGGAAGCCTACCTTTTCGGTTCCTATGCCTCTCTGTTTGGCGACGTGCCCTGCTCGGAAGTTGCCACAGGCGAAAGTTATCCCGCTTTCGATGCACAAGAAGACGTCTTCGCCTATTGCCAGACCATCTTGGATGAAGCAATAACGAATCTCGAAGCCGAGACCGCCCCCTCCTATCGTCAAGACTACATTTTCAGTGGCAGTCCCACTAAGTGGTGCGAAAGTGCCTATACCCTGAAAGCCCGTTTCTACATGCTGACCAAAGAATACGACAAAGCTTATGCAGCAGCCCTGAAAGGAGTTTCCGACAGTAGCAATTCCATGCTGTTTGTTCCGCTGACAGATGCCGTCACCACTAATAAGAACAGACTATGGTATGTGAACAACCTAAATGAGAGTCTGACAACCGATGGTTCCTATTTAATGACATTGCTGGCCTCCAGAGAAAACAGCAAGACAGACGAAACAGCACGAATCGCTTATTATACCATCCATACGGTAGCCAACACCAATACAGGTATTGCAGCCAGTACAGAGCCACAGCGTATGATCACCTACGAAGAAAATCTGCTTACTCTGGCCGAAGCCGCCCTCCGTTCACAATCCGACGGATTCACCCTTGCCTTGTCGGCACTCAATACCCTCCGTGCCTACCTGGCCGCCGGCGGTTGCGTTAATAGTAACTTCCTCACCAGCAGTTACGCCTACGATTCGTACGAAGCATCCGACTTCGAAGCAGGAGGAATTGAAAACTCCGATGGCAGTCTCACCGCCACACGCGCCCTGTTAAGAGAGATCATAGAAGAGAGATATATAAGCGGTTTCACCACCTATATGCCCTTTGATGACGCCAGACGTTTGAGAGGAACCAGCGAAAGTGATGTGGCAGTCAGCATACCATTTAACACAGCCACAGCCACCCAGCACATCGAACGTTTTCTCTATCCCAACGACGAAATAACAGGCAATATCAATGCCCCTGTTGATCCGGGATTATATTCTCCCACACCGGTAAACGCTAACTAATTAAAAAACAGAAAGAAAATGAAAAGTTTAAGATTACTCTCCCTCTGTGCCTTGTTTTGCATAGCAGGCACATTGATCAACCATAGCAAAGCCTGTACCTCATTCATCGTTTCAGGCAAAGCAACCCCCGACGGTCGCCCATTCTTGTTTAAGAACAGAGACACCAATGATTTGAATAATCTCATGGCCTATTTCAAAGGTCCCAAATACGACTTTGTGGGAGACATCAGTGCCAACCCCAAAAGCAAAAGCATCTGGTTCGGTCATAACTCCGCAGGATTTGCCATCATGAATACCGCCGCCTATAATCTGAATGGAAAAGAATCCGACGATCCCCAATCTAAAAGCAATCCCGACGGAGGTTGCGATGGCCTCATCATGAAACAAGCATTGGGCCAATGTGCTACTCTGAAAGACTTTGAGAACATGCTCGACACCATGGCTAAGCCGCTGTGCTGCAATTCCAACTATGGAGTAATTGACGCCAATGGAGGTTGCGCCTATTACGAGACCGGCAATAAAGGCTATGTGAAGTTTGATGCCAATGACACCCAGGTAGCCCCCTACGGATACCTCGTCAGAACCAATCACGGGTTCTCCGGCGACAGAAGCATGGACAAAGGCATCAGCCGATTCAACGCCATCTCCGGGCTTTGCCTGAGCATTTCCGACGCAAATCAATTCACCGTAGAGAATATCCTGACTAACATACCCCGTTATCTGACCCATGGCCTCACCAAACTGAATCTATACGATAACGTACCTGCCAATTCCGGTGAGTCGAGCCTGGTCGCTTTTCGTGATTATATTCCCCGTTATCTCACAGCTTCCGCCGCACTGATTCAGGGAGTAAAGCCCGGAGAATCTCCGCTGCTTACCGTGAGCTGGACCATCATCGGATCGCCCATGGCCACCGTAGCCGTTCCCGTCTGCATCACCCCTTCGGGAAAAATACCCGCCTTGCTCAGTAAAGACAGTAGCGGCAAGTCACCCTTGTGCAACTGGGGACTCTCCCTCAAGAGAGAACTATTCCCCATCACCCGTGGCGAAGGAGCCGATTACCTTGACCTTTCCAAACTAGTGAACCAACAGGGAAACGGTATCATGCAAAAGGTGGAACTCATCGAAAAGGAAGTCGTCGCTAAAGGACAGAAAGAGATTGAGAAAGCCCGGAAGAACGGCAAGTTTGATAAATCAATCGATGAATATTATTCATGGGCCGATACCTATATCACCCAATCCTATCAATCACAGTTTCCTGAAATATTCTAAGAAGATAAGAAAAGAAAACCTTCCCAAAATTACATGCCCAGAACTCTTGATAATGCGTGTAATTTTGGGAAGATGAGAAAATAAACGAATATTTTTCTAAAAGAAAGAGCAATCCTTTGATTTTTCAAACTAAATGCGTTTTTTTGTAGAAAAATTGCAAATATATGATTTTAGATCTCCAATTTAAGAACTACCGTTCCTTTAGAGACGAGTGCAATTTCACTATGGAAGCATCTTCTTCAGAGACTAAGCCCGATAATGTGTTTACGACTTCCATCTCTGAAAACAGCTCGGAAAGACTACTAAAGATAGCCGTAATTTATGGTGCCAATGCTTCAGGAAAAACCAATATCATAAGATTATTGTATTCCTTGCGTGCTGCTATCTCTAAGCCATCCGAGACAAAAGGAGGTGAAGGAGTAAGTATATACGATCCTTTCCGTTTAGACGGACAATCCAGTGATAAGCCCACAGAAGTATCCCTCAGTTTCATTATAGACGGAATTAAATATGTTTATAGTTTGGAATACGACCAAGAGGAGTTCATATCAGAAAAATTGATCTATTATCCTAAGGGAGTTGCAGCAATACTATTCGAAAGGGAGCTTATTGAGGGGCAGTCTAACGGATTAAAAAACTATAAGGCAAAGTATGGTTCAACCATATCTAAAACGAACAAGCAGAAGTTCTCCGTATTCAGCAACAAATTGATTATCTCCAAATTTCTTTATGATGTGCCGGATGATCTCATTACCCCCGTTGCCAAGTATTTGTCCAATATACATATTGCTAATGGCTACCATAGCCGTATGATTAGCGATTTGTGGGACGAAGTGCGAGATTGGCTGTCTGAAGATCCAAAAAGAAAACAGAAATTAGTAGAGCTATTGGCTTTTGCCGATTTGGGTATCAAAACATTCAAAGTTGCAACAGGAGAAAAACTTTTAAACAAAGTAACACTTGTACACGAGCGGTATAATGCAGAAGAAAGAATAGAGGATATTGATTTCCATTTTGAGAATGAATCTTACGGCACCCGCCAGTTGTTCGTACTTGGAGGAAAGATATTGCAATCTTTAGAAAGTGGCATTCCGTTACTGGTTGATGAAATGGACACAGGTTTCCATACCTATATATCTTCTTTCATTTTGGATGTATACCGTAATAAAAGAATTAATAAAAACAATGCACAGCTGATTCTGACGACACACGATATCAATTTGCTCAATGAAGATTGCCTGAGAAGGGATCAAGTTTGGTTTACCGAAAAGTCTGATAAAGGTGTATCTGAATTGTATTCGCTTTCTGATTTTGAGGGCGTCCGTGAAGACACTGCATTCGCTAAATGGTACATGGCTAATAAATTCGGTGCCGTGCCAACAATCAGATCGTTAGAAAAACTGTTTGTAGATGAGACAGACTAATGCCAAAGCAACCAATTTTTCTATGCTTCTCATTTGCGAGGGTACCCACACAGAACCCAATTTCTTCGGCGCAATGATTGACTGGCTGAAGGAAGATGGAAAGATTGATTTCAAGGTGCAAATATTGCCCAAACCAACCATAACTTCAGATGACGATGAACTGGACCTCAACAGAGGAGCAGGCGGAAGAAAAAAACGTACGCTTAACAATGATACCCAGCAACAGCAAGAAGTTGAAAAAACGAATCCATTTCCAGGTGAACAACCTTTGAATTGGGTGAGATTCGGTATTGAACAACTGCACATATATAATGAAGTTTGGGCTGTTTTCGACAAAGACGGGCATCCAAAGACTGCCGAGGCTTTTAATTTATCTGAAAACACTCAAATCGAAGGAAAAAAACTAAAAATAGCATTTTCCAGTCGATGTTTTGAGTATTATTTGCTTCTGCACTTTGAACTTATTTACAAGACTTTCGAAAAATCCGAATGCAACGGCAAAACATACTTTGACAATGGACGAAAATCAAAAACTGTTAGTTATCATTGCATGACTCCTCGTGCTGTTAAAGGCAAGGCCTGTCAAGGCGACAGCTGCATTAACGGATATGCCAGATTAAAAGAATACTGGCAAGATAGCAAAGGAAACAATTCGACTTTCACGCTTATAGCAGATAAATTGTGGGTAGGAATCTGTAATGCACATGCCATACGTTGGCAAAGTAATATGGCAATCCCCGATGTACCTTTTTACATCCGCAATCCTTATGTCGATGTGGATAAACTAACATGCCGTTTAATGGGTTATGAGACTATCGAACACAAAGAAACCCGTCATGCTTGCAACGGGAAGGATTCCTGCTTCATAAGAAGGGAAAAGGATATGATTATGTTTACATTGGAAAGCGATAGAACAATAATTATTCCTTCAGGAAATATTATAGTGCATAATAATCTGACGAATAAAAGCCGCGAAGCAGGAATACGTTTGTTGTTAACGGCAGACCAGACAGAACAGCAGCTTGATTTGTGTTCCATTATGAACGAAAATGAATACTGTGTCATCACAGTTCTTTCAAAGCCTTATTTCTGCACATTACTTCCGTAGAATCTCATCATTTCTCGTCAAATCTCGTCAAAGCTCATCATTTCTCATCATTGGCCCTTAGGGGGTAACGTATCTTTGTAGAGCGATCAAGAAATAGTCGCACGATGTATCATTTAAATTTATATTTATATGCCAAGATCAGTTATGTATTCAGTGGTGGAGCGCAGAAACCCTTCTGTCAAAGATGCTCCGGTTAAGTATTATGCACAAGCACAAGCGAGTGGCGATGTAGACAGCGACGAGATGGCTGCGCGTATCGAGAAAAACTGTACGGTAACGCGTGCAGACATGGCGGCAGTACTCACTGCTCTGGAAGATACGATAGTGGAAGGTCTTGAAAAAGGAGAGATCGTACGCCTGGGCAAACTGGGTAGTTTCCAGATCGGTCTGAACGGCAAAGGAGCGGATACGGAGAAAGATTTCTCACCAACACTCATCACGAAGGCGAAAATCAATTTCCGACCGGGCACGGCTCTCTCTAAGATTCTCAGCGGACTGAGCTATACCAAAGTTAGCAAATTGGCGAATAAATCGACCGATTCGGATCCGGCTGATTCGGATCCGGAACCTAGTGACCCTACAGCGTAATGTGATTGTTCTTTCTCTTTTGCCTTGCCGCAAAAGAGAAAGAACCAAAGAGAAAAAGTCAAGGCTTCTTTTACTACGCTACTACGAAGATGTACTGAGCTACAAGCGATTCAACTCGCTTCGCTCAAACAAAATCGCTTGCTTAACGCTCCATACATCTTCTCCGTTTTACGCTGCGTAAAAGAGGCCGATCTTTCCTACTACTCCACATCGCTTCGCTCGTGTTTTGGCTTTGCTTCGCTCGCTTTTGTACACTTTTGATGATTTTAGTTGCTGTTAGTCAGTTATCTAGCTGTTGTGAAGTGTACAGTGTTGTTTCATTTATTACAATAAAAAAATAAAGAATATGGTTAAAAAGGTTATTGAACAGATTATGGAATGCATCCTGGTGGTGCTTCCTTTCTTTAAAAAAAAGAATGCAAAAGAGGTTAAGGAGTTTAGTGATCTGATCACAGGACAGTATGAATTCTTAGTGGGACAATTGGAGAAGATGCTTCAGGATTATTTCGAACTAAGTACCCGTGTGAAGGAGATGCATACGGAGATGTTTAATCTTAAGGATCAATTGGGTAAGGCTTTGGCACAACAATGCAGTGTTAAAGATTGTGCTAGCAGAGTTTAATTAGATTGCTTTGTGTTATTCTTTCTCTTTTGCCTTGCCGCAAAAGAGAAAGAACAATACAAAACAATAGTATCTTAAAAAAGAAATTATGAGAAAAATAGATTTAATCGTTATTCATTGTTCGGCAACAAGAGAAGACCGGGATTTCACCGAACACGATCTCGAAGTAGTCCATCGCAGACGAGGCTTCAACGGCATCGGCTACCACTTCTACATTCGCAAGAATGGAGATATCAAAACAACCAGACCGATAGAGAAAATCGGTGCACATGTCAAGGGCTACAACGCCCATACCATAGGCATCTGTTATGAAGGCGGGTTAGATGCTAAAGGAAAGCCCAAAGATACCCGTACCCTGTGGCAGAAACACTCCTTGCAAGTACTAATCAAAGCCCTCCAGCTCGACTATCCCGGTGTGCGTATATGCGGGCATAGAGATCTTAGTCCCGATCTGAACGGTGATGGAGAGATAGAACCCGAAGAGTGGATCAAAGACTGTCCCTGTTTCGAAGTAAAATCCATCCTTATCTAAAGCTTTTAATCATTCGTGTCACAAATAAGAATAGCCCGATTACTGATACAGTATAATCGGGCTGTTTCAGTAAAAAACACTACAAAAAGTTTTTTCATCATTCTCCCCGAAAAACGACCCTTCTCCCCAAAAAATTACAGAGGTAATAAAAAGGGGCATTTCTAAAGAGAAAAACACACTTTTCCCTTCTCCCCGGAAGAACAGCCTTCTCCCGAAAAACGAAGAAGGAAGTTGAAATGCCCTGTTTAAAAGGAATTTGCTCTTTCTCCCGAAAAACAGATTATTAAATGAATGATGCCTTCGAAATCATTCTAAAAACGATGCTGAAAGCAAGGAAAAAAAGAATCACGAGCGAAGCAAAGTGGAGTAAAAAAAAGAAAGGACTCGGCCTCTTGTGTGAAGCGTTAAACGGAGACAATGCCCGGAGCGTTAAGCAAGCGATTTTGTTTGAGCGAAGCGAGTTCAATCGCTTGTAGCTTCGAGCATTGACGGAGTAGCTTCACACGAGAAGCCGAGTCCTTTTTCTCTTTGGTTCGTTTCTCTTTTGCGTCAAGGCAAAAGAGAAAGAACAATCTTTCACCAACTCTTCACATCAGAGATAATCTCCTGCTTATGAAGGGCCTCCAAAGTCTTGCCCTCCCTACGCCCTTTACTGTGCCTTCCATGCGCCAGCGCATAAACCCGCCAAGGCCACAGCCTATACCTCAGTGCCAATTTGATGTATACACCCCTGTTCCTGGAATATATAAACTTCCAAAATACGTTTTCCATAAGAAACAAATTAAATGATTAGCTTGAGTTAATTGCCTCACAAGACCTGCAATTACACTTTGCCGATATAAAGACGATTATGCATAGCAAATATACATTGTTTTATAGAAATACAGACTACTAACCCATTAAATTATTCAATTCAAAGACATTTAGTTATTTCACCCACTTCAACATACTGCAAACAAGTCCTAAAAGAGACAAAAACGCTTCAAAGAGCCTAAAAGCGAGCAGTAACAGTAGAGGAAGAAGCGAACCCGATGCTGAAAGCGAGGAGAAGCAGCATCACGAGCGAAGCAAAGTGGAGTAAAAAAAGGAAGGACCGGCCTCTTGTGTGAAGCGTTAAACGGAGACAATGCCCGAAGCGTTAAGCAAGCGATTCTGTTTGAGCGAAGCGAGTTCAATCGCTTGTAGCTTCGAGCATCGTCGTAGTAGCTTCACACAAGAAGCCTTGACTTTTTCTCTTTGGTTCGTTTCTCTTTTGCGTCAAGGCAAAAGAGAAAGAACTAATTTGCGAGCTATCAAAACACCATCACCACCCTGAGGATAAGAGATCCGATGAGACGGTTCAATAAATTCCCTCTCGAAAGCCTCACACTTCGCCACAAAAGCTTTTTCATCAAATGCCTCCTGTTTCTCAGTGCAACGAATCACCTCATCAATAAACAAGATCCACCGTTTTGCATAATAATTAGAAATCAATCCTGCCCAGCCCCGACATGCATAATCAGTCAGCACACCACTGTCTCCCCAAACAGTTACCAGCGTACGGGCATTTTTCTCGTAATAATCCTTTTCGGCAGCATCACTTCCCATAGCACGAGCACCTTCTATCCAGTCCTTCAAAGAAAACGTAGAATGGCAAGCCACCAAATCATCAACATCCTTCAATACCTTCTTCATTTCCTGACCAATCACTTTCACCCGCTTTAAATTACCCGCCTCATATGCCAGCGCAAACTCATCACGTAACTTCCGGAAATGCCCGGCCAAGACCTGACGTCCTATGTTCACAACATCGAAAATATAAGTATCCCGTTTCGTATCCCTGACAGACAATAGCAATTTCCAAGCCTCTGCCAGTTTTTTCTCTTCCGTAGCAGACATCATTTTCTCCTCCAGATAAGCCGCATCATTCCGCAACGCCGGACGGCTCTCAATCAGCGTACCCGAGAACGGAGAAGAAGAGCGTGTCAACACCCCATCATACATCAGCCTCCACGCCTTTCGGGCAGCAGCATCTTCCTTCCCTACCCTCCTGTCCGCTAACTTATCCACCCATTGCAAATCATTCTGCGGAAGATTCCAAGCCTTGTCCAGCACAAACTCAAAAGCAAACTGGTTCACATCCAATCCCTCCAGCGTAGCACCTATGCCGACAAAATTATTCCCTGCGCTGTCATACGTATTTGCCAGTCGTTCGCTTACCCGCTTCATCGGACCACAAACAACAGTATTCCCTCCAAAATTACCCAGATAACACCAGATAAACGGCTGTCCGAAATAAGACTCCGAACGCTGCCACACCTCCGTATTCTCACAAAAATAATCCAAAAGAATCATCTTATCCTGAGGCACTCCACGCACCATAGCCTTGATCCGTGGTGAAGTCCAGTTCTTCGCATTGTAATAGAAAAGCCACGTCATCTGCAACCACACCGCCTCCTTGTCAACCGCCTGCATGGATTGATAAATACGAGCAGACATCATGGATAAAGAATCTTCGCGCCAACTGGGAGGATCCACCTCATTGAACGGATCCACCCCATAGATATGGTCCGTGCCGTACAATTCCGTCTGTTCCACTAAGTACTCTTTCTGAATCACACTATATAGAGAATCCATCGGATTGAGGAAAGTACAGCGATATTTCGGACCAAAGCCACCCCATTCGCTAACCTCCGTAGTCTGAATGTCCGGAAACACCCGTTTTAAGGCCACAGGCACATGCCCCGCAAAAGCAGGCAATACCGGACGCATATTCAATTCCCGCTCCCGGGCCACAATCTTTTTCTGCAACTCCTTCTGATTCTCCAGCCAACCCACCGGAAGCGGTCCCTGCCACCCGTCAATGTTAGACATCCGATGCCACGGCAGATGAGCCGGCCCCGTGAAGTAACCACGTATTTCCTCATCCGTCAGGCCGAACCTCCTCCATACATTGTACCAGATAGCCTCCTGTCCCGTAATAGCCAACGGCATATTCACCCCATTCAGCGCCATCCAATCAATGAATCGTTCCCAGTCGCCCCATTTCCACCAAGGCATCGTATATCCAAAAGTGCAATAATTCAAAAAGAAGCGAACAGACACCTTCGCCTCCACCTTCACACTATCAGTAAGCAGAGGAAGCACAGCAGGCAACTCTATCGGATCCTTTTCAAACCACGAAACAGTAGTCAAGCAATAATTCTTAAGATAATAATTCAGTCCCATCGCCATAGAATTAGCATCATTACCCCAAATAACGATCTTCCCCAAATGACTCTTCACCACAAAACAATCCTTCTCCGACGAAATCTGTCGGAAAATAAAAGCCCCCGCACGATCAGGAAAGAGCCGTTTCACCATTGCATCCATCGATGCCGTGGAAGAATCAATAGCAAGCACCGCTACGCCATACAACAAAAAGCCAAATAAGAATAAGTACTTTGTTCTCATAGATTACAGGTTAAGAATTACTTCATGCAAATAAATCCATTTTTCATCAAAAAAGCAAGCGAAGCGAAGCTGAAAGCAAGAGCAAAATCACGAGCGAAGCAAAGTGAACCCAATGCTGAAAGCAAGGAGAAAAAAGAACCACGAGCGAAGCAAAGTGAAACCGATGCTGAAAGCGAGGAGAAGAAGAATCACGAGCGAAGCAAAGTGGAGTAAAAAAAGAAAGGACCGGCCTCTTGTGTGAAGCGTTAAACGGAGACAATGCCCGAAGCGTTAAGCAAGCGATTCTGTTTGAGCGAAGCGAGTTCAATCGCTTGTAGCTTCGAGCACTGACGCAGTAGCTTCACACGAGAAGCCTTGACTTTTTCTCTTTGGTTCTTTTCTCTTTTGCGGCAAGGCAAAAGAGAAAGAACAATCTTTTACCAACTCTTCACATCAGAGATAATCTCCTGCTTATGAAGGGCCTCCAAAGTCTTGCCCTCCCTACGCCCTTTACTGTGCCTTCCATGCGCCAGCGCATAAACCCGCCAAGGCCACAGCCTATACCTCAGTGCCAATTTGATGTATACACCCCTGTTCCTGGAATATATAAACTTCCAAAATACGTTTTCCATAAGAAACAAATTAAATGATTAGCTTGAGTTAATTGCCTCACAAGACCTGCAATTACACTTTGCCGAGATAAAGACGATTATGCATAGCAAATATACATTGTTTTATCGAAATACAGATTACTAACCCATTAAATTATTCAGTTCAAAGACATTTAGTTATTTCACCCACTTCAACATACTGCAAACAAGTCCTAAAAGAGACAAAAACGCTTCAAAGAGCCTAAAAGCGAGCAATAACAGTAGAGGAAGAAGCGAACCCGATGCTGAAAGCGAGGAGAAGCAGCATCACGAGCGAAGCAAAGTGGAGTAAAAAAAGAAAGGACCGGCCTCTTGTGTGAAGCGTTAAACGGAGACAATGCCCGAAGCGTTAAGCAAGCGATTCTGTTTGAGCGAAGCGAGTTCAATCGCTTGTAGCTTCGAGCATTGACGCAGTAGCTTCACACAAGAAGCCTTGACTTTTTCTCTTTGGTTCTTTCTCTTTTGCGTCAAGGCAAAAGAAGAAAGAACAGAGATATTTCAAGAAATTCTCTCCTCTATTTCACAAATAAAATCTATATTTGCCAATATTACGTGCGGAAAGTGTGTGATTCTACACCTTTTCCGCACATAAAGTGTGATAGGTATGGAAATTCAGAGAGAAATCATTGATCGTTTGAGATTATGGAAGGAGAGTGAAAACCGCAAGCCGATCCTTCTGAGAGGAGCCCGTCAAATCGGAAAGACCTGGAGTATGAGAGCATTCGGTAAAGAATCTTTTGAGTACGTAGCCGAATTCAATTTTGATAAAGTGGAAGAACTGGCAAGAATCTTTGAGAAAACAAAAGATGTCAGTCGAATATTAAAAGAGCTCACCCTGTTTACAGATGTTCCTATTGTGCCGGGTAAAACACTTCTCATCTTTGATGAGATCCAACTATGTGAAGCAGCTTTAAACAGCTTAAAATACTTTTGTGAAGATGCACCGCAATACCACGTCATTGCAGCCGGTTCATTATTAGGTGTGGCTATCCGGAAAAAGAAGATGTCTGTACCTGTGGGCAAAGTTCAGATCATAAGGATGTACCCTATTACATTCAAAGAATTTTTGTTGTCAGCCGACGAACGTATCTACCATTATATCAATGATTTGAACAGCCTTGATCCGCTTCCAGAAATCATTCTCAATAAATTAGAGATGGAATATAAGAGATATCTTATCTGCGGAGGTATGCCCGAAGCCGTGACCACCCTTCTTGAGAACAAAGGAATTCAGGCAGTAGAGGATACTTTACAAAATATTCTAGACTTATATACCTTAGACTTCTCCAAGTACGCTTCACCCATAGATATCCCGCGCATCAACAGCCTGTGGGCATCACTACCCTCACAACTAGCTAAAGAAAATCGTAAATTCATCTATAAGGTTATCAAGACAGGAGCACGTGCCAGAGAATATGAAGATGCCCTTCTTTGGTTGGAAGAAGCCGGACTCATTTACCGTATCTTCAACATAGCTAAACCCGGACTTCCCCTAAGTGCGTATCAAGACCTGACCTCCTTCAAAGTTTATGCCTGTGATTGCGGACTACTGAGACGCCTAGCCAAACTCTCTCCGGAGATTATTCTCTCCGGCAATGCAGGTTACACCGAATTTAAAGGAGCCCTGACCGAGAATGCCATATTACAATCTCTAATGCCACAAAATGATGTGATGCCCTATTATTGGAGTTCTGAAAACCGGGCCGAAGTTGATTTTGTGTTACAACTTCCAACAGATATTATTCCTGTAGAAGTAAAATCAGATACCCGCATCAGCGGCAAAAGTCTCTCTGTCTATGCCAACAAGTTCAACCCACCTCTAAAAATCCGTTTTTCAATGAACAACCTAAAGGAAAATGGAGGATTACTAAGCTGCCCCATCCCTCTCACCGATTGGCTTTACAAAATTATAGCAACGAAGAAGCAAAGCTGAAAGCGAGAAGCCTTGACTTTTTCTCTTTGGTTCTTTCTCTTTTGCGTCAAGGCAAAAGAAGAAAGAGATTCATTTATTCAGATAACACAGGAAACTCTTTATAGAACTTCAGTAATGAAATGGTTTCTGTTCGAAGCTTTGTACGTACAAACTTTTTCATCTCCTCATCCATTAATTCTCCCAATCCATTTAGCATCCCTTTATCGCTCATTGCTTCAAGTTGATCAATACACTGTTGAACATACTCTGCAAAATCCATTTCCATTCTTTCCTCTACTATTGCTTTATTTATAGCAGTGCGATTTTTCATAAAAAACCAAGTATCAAAAATATCTCGATTGGTTATTTCATTTCTGTCGAGCATAGCACACAGTTTATGAGCAAACATATCCGAAGCTACCATTACCTTCATATTAATCCCGAGTAAATTTTTTATTTCATAGTGGTTGTTCCATTGCCTGTTCGATATTTCAACCTTTAACTTTCGCTCGCCAACCCCGTAGTCAAGAACAATAATCGGTCCGTAAAACTTTATTGCTTCATCATATATCTTGCCATATTTAAGCAATATTTTTCTCACTTTCTCATAGATAATCTTTTCTTTTACAATATCGAGCAGATTGAAATCTAAATCAACAGAAAATCGAGGCAAGTCATAAAAGAACATTAACGCTGTCCCCCCCTTAAATCCTAAGCAAGAACCTAGCTCAATGTCAGAACATATATCCTTAAGGATTTGTAAGAGAAAAAACTTATGTTTGTTAATATTAACCATTTTCAAGCAATTTACGTACCCTTATAGTCAGTACTTGTGAATTATACAAAGGTAACAATTTGTATACCAATTCTTTATTGAGAGGATTCAAGTTATCGAAATAATAATCTTTGTTCAAATACAATGTATCAAGAAAAGCTCTCTCAGGAGTAGCCATATTTATATTTTCTATCCTGTTAAGCCCCTGCGTAACCACCAATATTTCGCCTTTCACTTTTCGATAAGCATATGTTCTGTTCCCTATTTCGATGCTTCTGCTCAGATAACTTATAGCAGTTATTCTTTCATCGTATTGAAATATAATTCCATATTTTTGCAACACATACTCTAAAGAGATATAAGACGGCGTGTAAAGCGCACAAGCCATCTCTTCAGGATTATAGCCTACTTTTACGTAAAAGCCTTTTCTGGGACGGAGTAATTTCCCTTTGCTTACATAGTAATTTAGCTTACCATTTAGTGAATTGAAGTTGCTTTCATTTATAAGCATAGCAATATCTGTAAGAGTAAAGACACTCCTATTATTACTATAAATAGAAAACAGTATATCTTTTTTCATTTGGGAACCAGACATTTGATTATTTCCAATGTTCAGGCTACAAATATATCTATTTAAGTTGAAAGAAACAAAAAACGTCTACATCAAAAAATGTTCCGTGAACACATAAACAAGTTTACTAGTACCACCTTTTCTGATCTCTGTACCATCCGTAAATTCAATGCGAAGCAAACCCAATGCTGAAAGCGAGAAGTAAAAAGAACCACGAGCGAAGCAAAGTGGAGTAAAAAAAGAAAGGATCGGCCTCTTGTGTGAAGCGTTAAACGGAGACAACGCCCGAAGCGTTAAGCAAGCGATTCTGTTTGAGCGAAGCGAGTTCAATCGCTTGTAGCTTCGAGCATTGTCGCAGTAGCTTCACACGAGAAGCCTTGACTTTTTCTCTTTGGTTCTTTTCTCTTTTGCGTCAAGGCAAAAGAGAAAGAACAGGCATTATAAAACAAAAAAAATTCTTCCGAGCATCACTGCCCAGAAGAATAAACAAACAAACAAAACAATAGAGAATGCCATGATTCACATCAGAGCATTCCCTCTCTTTTTTTCTTTATTAACTAAAATCATACGTATTGCTGAATAAATAAAGTATATAGCTATTTAGAGAACTCCTTGATACGTTGCTCCTCTTCCAGTTTGCAGATAAGTAACACACCGTCTTTCTCCGCTACAATGTAGCCATCCAAACCCTGTATCACCACCTTTCTGGCCTGAGGAGTATGCACCATGCAATTCTTACTTTCATAAAGCTTCACCTCAGGAGCCACCACGGCATTGCCCTCTTCATCTTGTGGCAATAATCCGTGCAACGCACCCCATGTACCCAAGTCCGACCATCCAAACTCGGCAGGAAGTACGTATATCTCTCCCGCTTTCTCCATCACCGCATAGTCGATGGAAATGTTTTCACACGAAGGAAAAGATTTACTAATCATCTCTGCTTCCCGCTCCGTGTAGAGGTCGGGATAGATCCTATCAAATACCTGGGCTAAAGCCGGTACATGCACCCTTAGTGCAGTAGAGATCGTCTTCACGTTCCATACAAAGATACCCGCATTCCAGAAGAAGTTACCCTCCGCCAGATACTGCTCCGCCGTTGTACGATCCGGCTTCTCTTTGAATGCTTCCACGTGGAAGATCTCCTTGTCACGCAGCAGACCCTCGCCTGCCGCAATATATCCATATCCTGTTTCCGGACGACTCGGCTTCATGCCCAGCGTCACTATCGCATTGCTTTGTTCCGTGAAGGCCAACGCTTTCGCTATCACCCGTTGAAACTCCACCGTGTCCATCACCAACTGATCCGAAGGCGTCACCACAATGTTTGCTTCCGGAAAACGTTTCTTTATCTTCCAACTCACGTAAGCAATGCACGGTGCCGTGTTTCGTTGACATGGTTCCGCCAACACATTACACTCCGGTACCTGCGGAAGCTGTTCGTGCACAATGCCTGTGTACTTCTCCGAGGTCACCACCCAGATATTCTCCGGTGGACATACCCCTGCAAAGCGGTCCGCTGTCAGCTGAATGAGCGATTTGCCGCACCCCATCACATCAATAAATTGCTTGGGACAGCCAGGCGTGCTCATAGGCCAGAACCGACTTCCGATTCCCCCAGCCATGATTACTACGTGATTATTGTTCATCGATCCGTATACATAGATGTATAATACTTCTCATACTCTCCCGAAGTGATGTTGTCCATCCACTCCTGATTATCCAGATACCAACGTACCGTTTTCTCTATCCCTTCTTCGAATTGCAGAGAAGGTTCCCAGCCCAATTCATTTTTCAGCTTGGTAGAGTCGATGGCATAACGCAAATCATGCCCCGCACGGTCCGTTACGTAAGTGATCAACTTCTCGCTCGTTCCTTCCGCATTTCCCAGCAAGCGATCCACCGTTTTGATGATTACCTTGATCAGGTCAATGTTCTTCCATTCGTTGAAGCCGCCAATGTTATACGTATCAGCCGTCTTGCCCTCATGGAAAATCACATCGATGGCACGCGCATGATCTACCACATACAGCCAGTCGCGCACGTTCTCCCCTTTGCCATATACAGGCAGCGGTTTACCGTGACGAATATTATTGATAAAGAGCGGAATCAGCTTTTCGGGAAACTGATACGGCCCATAGTTATTGCTACAATTGGTCACGACCGTAGGCAAGCCGTACGTATCGTGAAACGCCCGCACAAAATGATCACTACCCGCCTTGCTCGCCGAGTACGGACTGTGCGGATCATATTTCGTCGTCTCTGTAAAGAACGTGCCATCAAAATGCAACGCCCCGTACACCTCATCCGTAGAGATGTGATAGAAACGTTTGCCCTCAAAGCTTCCTTCCCAACTCAGTTTCGCCGCCTGAAGCAACGAAAGCGTACCCATCACATTCGTTTGAGCAAAGGTAAACGGATCCTTGATGCTACGGTCTACATGACTTTCGGCCGCCAGATGAATCACCCCATCGATAGAGAACGTTTTGAACAACTCCATCATTTGATTGAAATCACAAATATCCGCCCGCACAAACGTATAGTTCGTTTTCTCTTCGATATCCGTTAAGTTGGCCAGATTGCCCGCATACGTCAGCTTATCCAGATTGATGATGTGATACTCCGGATACTTGTTCACAAACAGACGCACCACGTGTGAGCCGATAAATCCCGCTCCACCCGTTATTAATATGTTCCTTTTAAATTCCATTGCAATTCTATTTTATCGTTAGTTAGAGGCAGTTTCCAACTCGTTGATGCATTTAATCAACGAATCCCGCCAGTAAGGCACCGTTACGCCAAATGTCTCTTTTACCTTTGTCTTATCAAGTACAGAAAAGTTGGGACGTTTCACCTTGCTTGGAAATTCATCGCTGTGGCATGGCTGAATGTCGCACACATGACCACTCAGTGAAGCAATCTCCCTGGCGAAGTCGTACCACGAGCAAACCCCCTCGTTACTGAAATGATAGATGCCCGGATGCTTCACATAAAGCTTCTCCTCCACCACCTTAAAGATCAGTGCAGCCAGATCAGCCGCATACGTAGGAGTGCCCACCTGGTCGAACACCACCTTCATGCTCTCTCTCTCCTTGGTAATTCGTTGAATCGTCTTCACGAAGTTATTGCCAAACATCGAATAGAGCCATGCCGTACGGAAAATCAGGTAATTACATCCGGAAGCCTGCACACTCAGTTCGCCGGCCAACTTCGTCTTTCCATATATCCCCAATGGGTTTGTTGGTTCGCCCTCCGTACAAGGAAGATTCTTATCCCCCTGAAACACATAATCCGTAGACACATGAATCAACGTAGCCTTATGCTCCTTGCAAGCCGCAGCCAGATTCTCCACCGCCCGATCGTTGATGAGCGAAGCCGTACCGAAGTCATCCTCCGCCTTGTCCACGTTCGTGTATGCCGCACAGTTCACCACCACATTCACCGCATTCTCCCCGATAAAAGAGAAAACCGCCTCCCTGTCCGTAATGTCCAACTCCGCCACATCCGTAAAGAGGTATCGATTGCCGCTATCCACAGATACCCTGCGCATCTCATTCCCCAGTTGCCCATTGGCACCCGTTATCAATATTGTTTGCATGATCGCCTTTTTTTTTAAGTCTTAAAACTATTTCTTTACAAAAAATCTTACCATAAAAAAATTAAAAGGAATACTTATTATATAAACGGGAACAGGGGCTATAATCTTCGATAATCCCCAATATAAAAACAAGTTTAATAATCCTAACTGCAATAAGTAATTACAAACATGGCTAAATATAAATCCTGCTCCTCTCTTTGCATTAGCCTTTACCTTAAAAGTAAAAAGAAGAGTCATGACAAAATTCACAATTAAGCTTATGAGATATCCCAATGTATAGGCTATGTTCACATTCATGAATTGCATTAAGAAATAATAAACGCCATATTGAATGAATAAGGCAGTAATGCCAACTATCCCAAAACGGACAAATTCAAAAAAATTCGGGTTCGTTTGAAAGAAACAATTATTCATTGAAGATATTTTGAACATATACCATTGATTGTTGAACAGCCTGATCATCATTTTGATTACCCATTTCGATAGATACAAATTTATCATATTCGATAAATTTAAGAACGCTAAACAGTTCCTTATGCAAATTTCGTTCTTCGATTTGCTTCAATCCGGGTTCCGAGATATGAACATGATTAATATATTCAGGTATCTGTTTCAGGTAATCAATATTCTCTTCATTATAAATAATAGCTCCCAAATCTACATTCACTCGGACTCCATTCGAATTTATTTTATACGCCATCTCCACAGCTTGCTCCGTTGTATTCATAAAGCGAGTATTGTAAATCTTCGGATTGGGTTCTAAAGCAATAACCGTATGATGCTCCAATGCATATTCTGCGATTTCTTTGAAAAATGCTACAGCCACTGGTAATGCTACTTCAATATTTTCAGTGTCTCGGTTTCTAGGATTTCCAAAAACAAGATTCTTGCATCCTATCGCTTCTGCAAAAACAATGGCTTTCTTTGTATAATCAATGAGCGCTTTTCTATTACTTTCAGAATCAAACATGTTTTCTGAATGCCCATACCAGATTGACTGCATAGACGAGACCACCAAGCCCTCTCTTTCCATCAGTTTAGTAGCCCATTCTTTGGCCTCAATTAAGTGATTGTAAGGGGATTCAGGGAATATTCTGGTAGGTGCTATTTCTAAACCCTTAAAATCTAACATTGACAACATAGTATAAATAGAAGCATCACTCTCAACACTCCAGGCTATATTTGATATTGATAATTTCATAATGAATTATCCTCAATAAATTTCTTAATATCAATCAATGCTTGTTCTTTAGTAAGTATATAACCATTCTTCCCACCCATCAAATCAGCATATTTTGATTTAAAATCAAAATGAGGCAAAGGATTAGTCATTTCATTCAGAAATTCTTTCCCCGTAACATACTCGTAAATTTCTCTAGGAGTAACAGGTTCAGTTGCTAAATTCAACAGTTGGAGATTGTTTTGCAAAGCAACCTGAATATGCCTCCAAAGTTGGTTCAAATTATAATATTGAAAAATGCCTCTTCCATCTGTAAACTTAAGGGCTGTAAAATCTAAATCAATGAAATGTTGCTTCAACATTTTGCGTTCTGTGTCTTTTTGTGCCATACATTTATAGAATCCATTCGCCTGCAATTTGTAGTAATCGATTATATGTGGATCTTTTGTACTCAGCTCAATATATTTCTTCTCGTTAAGCATTGCAGGTATAATGTGAATCATATCATAAATGAAGTTTTTCTTCATATTTGCACCATAGATACCAGAAAGACGCACTATTAAATATTCTTTAAAGTTTTCTTCCACCCATTTTTCCAGAATTCGACGATTTCGTCCATAAACAGTCGATTTAGATTCATCAATAAAAGAATCTTCGTCAACTCCGTACGTTTGGTCATATACAGCAATCGTTGATATCAGAATAACCTTCTTTGGAGCAATTTTTTTAATATTTTCAATTGCGTTTTGAATTATTTCCCAATCCTTTTCAGGAAACTGATTTGCCAAATACATTTCGGCTCTCACTCCTGAATAGACCAAGCAATCAGGGCACGTACCATATGCTTCCTCAATATTTCGACTATTATACTTTCCATCAAACTCAAATGAGTTGCACAGATTTGTACCTACAAAACCAGTACATCCTACTATTGCTGTTTTCATTATTTTTTAGACGTTCTTGGTAAGTTATATTTTTCTTTTTTATAGTCCCCCATGGAAAACAGTCTCTCATTTAAGCAATAAAGTAAAATAAAAGTGTATCTACAAAACATTGCTTTCAACTTCAAGTTACTGATGCCTATTTCACGATTGTACCAGTTGTTTGGAACTACTGTATAATCGTATCCTCTCACAATTGCTTTCAAGGGAAGTTCCAATGCTAAACTAAATTGCCCTGAGATGAAAGGTTTCAGCCCGTCCATTGTTGATCGCTTAAACAATTTAAATCCATTAGTCACATCATTATACCGAAACATAAAAAGGAAACGAATACAATGATTCACCAATCTATTTAACCACAATTTATTTTTAGGGTAATTTACAACTTTTGCTCCCTTCATCCACCGAGAACCGAAAACCATATCACAATCTAAATCTTGCATGGTTCTAAAATAATTCACAAGATCAGCAGGATCGTCTGAGAGGTCTGCCATGGTAACGGCCACACAATCCCCCTCGTAATTATTTAAACCTTTCTGACAAGCATATCCGTATCCGTTAGGAGCAAAGTTAGTCAAATATCTTAATGTTGAAACTTCTTTTTTCAAGTTTTCTAAAACACCTAAAGTATTGTCAGTAGAATTATCATTGATAACCAATATTTCGTGTTCTATTTTTTCCTCCAATAATTTATCATAAAATGAGTGTACTGTTTTAGCCAGACTATTCTCTTCATTGTATGCGGGTATAATTACCGATAGCTTCATCTTACTGCAATTTATTAATAGATTCAAATAAGTATTCTTTTTTGGAGAAGTGCAATTTTACAATCATCTGAAGATATTTAATAACCATAGCTAAAATAGTGAATAGCCCAAAAAACCCAAAAGCTAAGAAAAGAATAGTAGTAGTCCACCCCTCTACGGGGTTCTCCATCAGTTTGTAAATCAAAGCATAGATTGCTACTCCTATAGTAATTAGCATCATTATAATCGCTAATGTAAAGGTTATGCAATAAGCCACATTTGTAAAAAGGATCAATGAATCTACAGCCAACCCCATACGATCATCATAGTGCTTACGCATAACAGCTCTTACAGGTATATATTCAATCACATCTATAGCCAATCCGCAATTGGCATAAGCAGCTTTACGGAAAGGAATAGTCTGAGTAATTGAGTGAATACGATTAATTGCTCTACGAGAAAGGACACGAAATGTTTCCATCCCTACCTTATATTGAAGTTTTGCATATCGATTAAACAAGGCATAAAACATCCTAGAGATAACTCTAGGCCCCTTATTCACCCGAGCGCTAACAATGTCGAATCCCTCCAATGAATGAAAATAAATATCCATCAGCACCTTCCAGTCATAATCCACATAAACAGAATCAAATTCAAAGACAAAATCACCAATTGTCAAGTTAACGCCTGCATTCATTGATGTTTCTATTCCCTGATGATAACTCATATTGAGTAGACTGATAACTAGCCCTTCTTTATGTGTAGCATACTGCTTTACTGTTTGCATACTATCATCAGTGGAGCAGTCATTCACAACCACAATCTCATATTTCAAAAAGTTTGTGGCTAAAGTCTTATCAAGACTTCCAATGAAATCATTTATATACTCAGCGTCATTATAGCAATAAACTACAGCTGAAACAAAATTGCTTTCTTTATTATTTTCCATTAATCAATACTTCATCTAGATCATATACCGTATTTATTTTCCCAGACAGAACACTCACAAATGTTGGATCCGTACTAAAAGTACGAATCACAGTAGGACGAGAATCATCAATTTCAGAGACCAGAAGAATAGGCTTCATCGAATATAAAGTGTGATCAAATTTGAATTTCAAATCATCTCGCATATATTTTGCTGCCAAATTCCTCATATAAGGCCATGCTGATTCTGGCTTTGCAGGACAATCATTACAGTTTCCTAACTGATGGGGACTACAAAATCCATTACTCCGTGCTTGGCAATCAAATTTCGGAAGAGGCTCTTTACAAGCAACATGAGGAGTAAATGTCACTGCGGTTAAAGAGTGATAACCTGTTTTCCCAAAGGGCATAATTGAGAAAAAGGGACCATCCATAACTGTAAGTCCGGTATTCTTTAACTTATCATCTACATCGCAAAGTATAATCTCACAAAGTTCGTATTTGATTTTAAACATCTCGTAACCCAGCTTATTCAAAATTTGATTTACGGATGCATATGTTGCGTTTAAGACAAAAGAAGATTTCACTTTTTTAGCATCAGCCAAAGTCAATTCATATTCTGTTCCAGTATTCTCTATACTTTCTATTCTTGCATCAAACTGAATCTCAACATTAGGATAACCTCTTAGTTTCTCTAGAAAATAATTCTTTAAAATTTGAGCATCATATGTATATTCTTCAGTTAAAAAAGCTCCGTCGCATAGTCCATCTTTGAAATATCGTTTAACAGAAACTTCATCACATTTTATATGCGCAGCCTCACAGAATTTTATGAATTGTTTTGCGTCACTCCAAGAAAATTCGGAACTAGTAGCATACACCTGATCAAACTTATCCAATACACAAAAACCATAATCGTGATTGAATCGATTGAAATAACTTGCAGATTTGATGGCAGTACTATAGCTTCTTGGATAATGATAGCCCATATGTACACGAGCTTGATTTATAAAAGTAGCCCGTCTAAAAGCTGATTCATCATATTCGAGCACTAAGACCTTTTCTCCTCGTCTTCCACAAAATTCTGCAGAATAAAGGCCATATAGTCCCCCACCAATTATTATTTTATCGTATTGGAGCATATATTAATACTTTAACTTAACATTCATAAGTTTAAGATGAGAATCTTCTTTTTCTAAATAAATAGAAGTAACCTGAAAAAAAGGAATATGTGTCCTATAATTATTAAAGATTATATATTTGCCTATAATAGGATCATTTATGAAAGTAACCATTCTCATTTTGGGAAGTTGCTCCTTTATCAAAATTACTGTCGTTTCCAAACGCTCTCCTATTCCATTGCTTTTTATAGACAATAGACCCTTATTTATGTTCTCAGCTAGTTGTTCTGAATATGGAGCTACAAAATAATCAGTATTTGGAATATGAATAAAACCAGCATTACCATCAACCCTATAATGAGTATCAGAGAATGCCGTTTTATTATTCTCGAAAAAAACGAGTATCGACTTAGGCATTACAGCTAAATTTGACACATCCTCACTTTTGATTTGCCATTTTTTCAATCTTTCTATACGTGACACACACCAATTATCTGAAAATAAATTGTTCAAGTTTACAGTATACGGCCTAGTTATATAAAAGCCTTTATAGTCTTCAACAACAATGCATCCATTATCTTTTTTAAAATAATCCAGAACCATTTGATTGTAAATATTCCATTTAATATGAGAATTATATACTATTAAACCCTGATATATGATTACAAAAAAAGACAAACAAACTGAGATTAGATAAAGTCTACTGCGTTTGTCATTATTGAAATATATTCCATAAAATATTTTTACTATCAAAAAAAACGAAAATAATTCAGTAACAAATAGTGCACGTGCACCTCGTCCACCAATAAATGCAGGTATAATTCCACATAAGACTATACATATTATTAAGATGTTATCCTTACAAAATATTCTCAGTTCAGTTCTATGCCTCCAAAATGCATAAAGGCTCAATAGTAGAAATATATAAAAGTAGCGCAATTCCAAGATTACACTTGCAAATCTGCGCACAAAATCAGCTAAACTATACTTGTCAATACCTAAAACACCTGCTCTCTTTGTTGGATCTACTAAGAACAATAAGCATAAACAAGCTATAATTGCCCCCCCAATTAATGCACTAGAATTCCAATTTAAGAATTCTTTTAATTGATGCTTCCTCAATTGATAAAAAAGGTAGAAAAATAGACCTCCTAAAATGGACACAACAAACATTTCGTGTTGCAAATTCAAAAAAAATCCTATAATAAATAAGCTCGCAGTTAACCATGAGAAACGCACACTTCCACTTCCCATTTGCTTTCTAAGAAGTAAAATAAAAGCCAATGTTAAGCAAAGAGGGAATAGATAATTAGCAGCTCCTGCTGCCCAATAATAAAGACAATCCTCACCCGTAGACAAAGAAAGTAGACCCAATACGATCCAAACATATCCCATTTTCTTTTCATCTCTTTCATCAAAAAAGATGAAATGGTACGCCATTAAAATGCAACTAAGAAATAATAGAGTATTAATAATATTAAAGTAAAATTCACCCCAAAGATTTACTGCAGTAAGTTCAAATAAATTACATAAATACCTAGCAGTATAAGAAGAATGAACAACTGAAGACATTATCATTGAAAAAATACCGTTTTTTTCAATGCTGACGGGGCTAAACATAAATTGTATGTCATCACAGAAAAAAGGAATAATTAAATTGAGTGCATAATATAGAACAATAATAATTACAAGAAAAGTATAAACAAATTTATATTTCATGAGGTTTTTTACGTTTTCTTTCATAGTTTTATCTCTTAAACATTTATTGGTTAAAAAGTAATAGATGCGTTTTTATTATTAATATTTTGCATTATATAGCTTTACCAACAATTGATATTCGTTACCGAAATGATTAATATAGTACTTATTATTATAAATACAAATCTTCGATATAGTTGAAAAGCCACTCCGCATCTTTCAGTCGAGCATGCACCTTATCTTTCTCTGAGAGCAAAATTTTATCCGCAGGAACCTGCCAATCGATGCCTAAATCCGGATCATCCCAAGCCAAAGCTCCTTCGTTTTGCGGCGCATAAAAGTTATCACATTTATATTGAAACACCACCTCTTCAGACAGTACCGCAAAGCCGTGTGCAAAACCACGGGGAACAAAGAACTGTCGATGATTCTCCGCAGTCAACTCCACAGCCACATGTTGGCCAAAGGTAGGTGACCCTTTGCAAATATCCACCGCTACATCGAGCACCGCACCCTGCACCACCCGTACCAGTTTGCTTTGTGCAAACGGAGGTTTCTGAAAGTGCAATCCACGTAGCACTCCGTAAGTCGACTTTGATTCATTATCCTGCACAAAAGTCGTTTTGCATACCTTTTCTTCGAATTCCTTCTGAGAGAACGATTCAAAAAAATAGCCACGCGCATCCGCAAACACACGAGGTTCAATGATTACAACCCCCTCCAGGGTAGTCTTTATAACTTCCATTCTATCCTATGATTAAAATTCGTCTGCTAATTTGAGCAAATACTGCCCATATTGATTCTTCAGCATTGGCTTAGCCAATTCCCGTAACTTCTCTGCCGTGATCCAGCCATGATTGAAAGCAATCCCTTCCAAACAAGCAATTTTTAATCCCTGACGTTTTTCAATTACCTCAATAAACGTGCTCGCCTCACTTAGCGAATCGTGCGTACCCGTATCCAACCACGCAAAGCCACGTCCCAGAAGTTGCACTTTCAGTTCCCCGTCCTCCAGGAAACGCTGGTTCACCGTCGTAATTTCCAGTTCCCCCCGAGCCGAAGGTTTTATATTCTTTGCTACATCCACTACCTTGTTCGGATAAAAATAAAGCCCCACCACCGCATAATTTGATTTCGGTTTCAGAGGCTTCTCCTCCAAGCTTAACACATTACCATCCTTGTCGAACTCTGCTACACCATAACGTTCCGGATCACTTACGTAATACCCAAACACCGTAGCCTTGCTCTCCTCATCGGCAGTACGCACTGCTTCCGCAAGCATTTTCGTAAAGCTCTGTCCGTGGAAGATGTTATCCCCTAGCACCAAACAAGCAGAGTCATCTCCTACAAACTCCTCCCCGATGATGAACGCCTGCGCCAAACCATCCGGTGACGGCTGTTCCGCATACTCCAAGCGCACTCCATAGTCCGAACCGTCGCCCAACAAACGTTTGAAGCCCGGCAAATCCGTTGGAGTAGAGATAATCAGAATCTCCCGTATACCTGCCAACATCAATACCGATATCGGATAATAAACCATTGGTTTATCAAAGATAGGGAGTAGCTGTTTGCTTACCCCTTTGGTGATGGGATACAAGCGTGTGCCTGATCCTCCGGCTAAAACTATTCCTTTCATAAGAATCTCTTTATATGATATGTTGTTATTGCTATTTTAAATGCACTTTAAACACCACCCCTGCAGAAACATATTTAAAATCGTTAAGCTCTCCTATTAAATTAATATGATCTTTCCAGAATGTATATCCTAATCCACAATTAACTGTCCGAGAATCATATTCGGTCATAAGGTTTAAATTCTTATGAAACCAAGGTTTCCAATTTAATCCGAAAGCCGAACCATTTAGAGGATAATCCTTCCTCCTGTTATATACATAAGCCGCATGAATACCTAATTCTCCTTTTAAATCAAAATGCTTAGTCGCAGCAATATACAGTCGATTCCAATAACCATTGCTTGTTGCATCAGGTAAGGAAAATGTTCCCCTATGATCAGAACTCCAAAGAGTCAACACATCATTACATCCCAAAACAATAGCCGGAATATATTTCCCAAATTGCCCTTCTTTCACAGCACGCACCCTAGCAGAAAACTGACGATCTTGATTTGTGAATTTTCCCCATGTTTGTTCAGGCCAAGAATAACCGGGCTCTCCTTTATGTAAAGTGCAAGAATACCCTATCTCAAGACATGGAAATATCGTGATATTTATATAATAATTATATGTATCATAAGTCCAATGATCAGGAGTTGTTCCTCTTTCTAAAAAGCCACCTCCAAACATAAAAGTCTTATCACTTTGCATTTCAGCAGTTGGCATATGAAGTAGGCCTGTAGTTCCATAAGGAGACTGAGCCTTAATTACTCCTCCAAACATGAATAAAACAAGTATCATCACATACATCTTTTTTAAGTGATCTGTTTTCATAAAGAGGTATTTATTAAATTAAGAAATTATCCTTTATAATTTAATTCAGAAAGTATTTTTTTATTCACTTTCGCTCTTTCTCTGTCGTAAAGCCAGCCCCATTTATTAAAGTATTTAATCATATTAGAAATATGAATCTTCAGCATTTTCTTATTTACATAAGAAGCTGCACGATGCGCATGGATAATAGTTACTTCAGGCCAAAACATTGTTTTATAATAACGATGCATCCGGCGAGTAATATCAATATCTTCCGGGTACATAAAGAAACGTTCGTCAAATAAACCGACTTTTTCAAATGCTGATACCCTAAACAACATAAAACAGCCCATATGATAAGGTATATTCATGGGTTTCTTATGGTCATTAAACTGTAGTAAATATTTATAATTCATCTGCTCTACCAGTTTTTTAGGTAAAAAACGACGAAAAATAAGATTTGCCGGCGTAGGCAATAGACGACAAACATATTGCAATTCCCCATCCGGATAAATCACATTAGGAATAACTTGAGCTACTTCATTATTTGCATTCATATAGCCAAGCAAAGATTCGATTGTACCAAGATCAAAATATACATCCGAATTAATTACTAAATGATATTGAGCTTCCTTCTGCATAGCTTTACGTATAGCCACATTGTGAGCTGCTCCATAGCCCATATTAGCATTATTGAAGAGATAACAAACTTTATCAAAGCCTTCGCAAAAAGCACGTAAGCTATCATTAGGAGAATTGTCACTTATATAAATCACTGCAATTGGGCTATTCTGTAAAGAAGTCAAGCATTTTTCAAGTTCGTTACGGTCAGTCTTATACGTTACGATAGATGCAGTAATGAGTTCATTCATATCATCTCAAGCATTGATTATTATTATCTGCAAACCAATCTCCTATAGCCTCTTCAAAACTATATCTAAATTTATAATCCGTTTCTGCCAATTTCACTCCACTGATATTAGTAGAAATCATTAATTTTTTTACACGATCCGGATGAATGCCCAATCTCTTTCCTCCTATCGGAGCTGCAATAGCCGCAATTGCTTTCAAAAAAGTACCATTAATTTTAAAAACATGCCTCTTTAAACCAGTAACCTCTTTCATCGTCTCAACAATTTGCTCAATAGTGAAAGCTGGTTCAAACGTGCAATTAAAAATTTCACATGTTCCAGGAGCATCATTAGTCATACGATATAGAGCAAAATTCACCAATTCCTTCACGTAAATGCAAGCTTTAATAGTGTCTTTCCTTCCCGGATAAAAAAACTCACGCTTCCTTATTCCCCAATAAAGACGTGTAAAGTTTCCATTCTCTCCTTTGCCAAAAACAACACCAGGACGAAGAATGATCAAACTACGTTCTTTATTTCCAGACTGCCATACCTGATGGATTTTCTCTGCCACCAATTTAGAAATTCCGTAAGGAGTATTAGGAGTTGGCAAAGTTATCTCTTTCTTTATATTTTCTGCCGCTCCATAAGGTGCAATTGAGCTAGTAAAAAGCATGTGCTTAATTCCATACTTATCTGCAAAAGCACACACATTCTCTGCTCCACGAATATTCGTTTCAAAGTATTCATAGTCAGGATGCCCCGGCGTACGATGTACAGCTGCAAGATTGAATATCATATCCTCAGAAGATATTTTTGCTGATAAGCTAATATCATTTCGTACATCACAAAATACGTACCTAGATTTTCCACCGTGGCTATTTTCAAGTATATCTAAATTAAAAATAACCGCATTAGGATTATTTTGAGATATAAGATCAATCAAATGAGTCCCAATAAAGCCAGAACCACCAAAGATAAAATAATTCATAATTTGCTAATTTAATAAATAAAGGGAACAACTACAGTTTTAATAAATCCCAATAAGCCTTTTGATAAGAGATAGACATCTTTTCTGCTGTGTAATAGTCTAAAAACAATTGTTTAATAGTTTGAGAAATTTGCATCACGTCAATTTTTAACAGAATACTAATTTTTTCAATTAAATCATCAACATTTTTATTATCAAATATAAAACCTATTGTTTTATCTGTCTTTGATAGAACTTCTCTATGGGATGGTATATCTGAGAGCAGAACAGGCAAACCAACTGTCATACTTTCTAATAATGTGTTAGCTAAACCTTCTACATCTGAAGCAGAAACATAAAAATCTGAAGCGATAAGATATTCATAGACGTTGGATTTAAATCCAGGAATGATAATATTTTCATCTTCTTCTATTTTTAACTGCTCCCATAATGGACCATCACCAAGCAAAACAATTCCAACATCTTTCCTATTAAGCTTCTTAATAGCTTGGATTAAGAAATCAGGATTCTTTTCTTTAGAAAAGCGTCCTATAAAGATGAAATATCGAACACCATCTTTTAATCCCAATTTATGACGCAGTTCTTTCTTATAAGTTAAATTTCCCTCCCATATTGCCAACGAACTTCCGTTAGGAATACAAGCGATATCCCATCCTTTATTCTCTTTATAGAGAGCCCCGACACTCTCAGCACACCCAATTGGAAAATCCATCTTGCTCGTGAAGAAATTTTCTATTCCAACAATTAATTTACCCTTCAAACGACCATACATAACTTCCTGCTGATAACCAGGATAAATATGAATTGTATGCACTTTCTTATATTTCTTACTAAGAAATGGAACAAACCATAAAGAGCGATGGCAATGAGTATGAATTATATCCGGATTTATCTTGCCTATTTGTTTTTTTAACTCAAAAAACATTTCAACCGGATTCAGGTATTTATAAGGAGACAATTGATACACTTCAATCGGCAGTCTTCTAAATTCATCAAATCGGCTAATCGTTTGTTCTGGTACCATTGTTATTATAAATACATCAAATTTATTAAAATCCATGAATTGGATAATATTAAACAAAACATTAGGAGGGCCTTGGTTACTAAGCGAAGAAATCACATAGCATATTTTTAGTTTATTGCACATATTATATCGTTATAATAAAACATCAACTGAATTTTTCTTTGAGTAACTATAATATAGATCTAAAGCAAGCATTTACGTATTTTATCTAAAATATCACTTGAAAGATTCATTTGCATATCATTACAGATCTTAATTTTTCTCAAATCAAAATACATGTCAATTTCATTAATTACATGACAAATGGAATCTAAGTCATCAGACAAAGAAAGATTAAAATGTAAAGGAGATAAACCATAATCTTCCAGAATACGATACGTCTTTGAGTCACCTTCTGAAGCAAAACGATTCTTATCCCAATCTATAGCGATCACTGGTTTGCAATTACGCAAAGCAAAAACAGAATCATGGAAACGCTCTGTAACGACTATATCCATTAAAGGAAATACGCCAGCCCATTCAAAAGCATCAACCGTATCAAAACAAATATCGGCATATGGATTGTAAGCTGTCGATACAACCTTATAACCCAAAAAGCGCAACTTATCCGCTAAAACTTTACGATATGGAAAATTTGAATTAAAATTATAAAGTGCATATTTATAACCCGGCTTTATTTGAAAAGCCAATTTTGAAGACAAATTAAATTGGCTAATATCTAAAAAATAAGATGGATCAGGTTGTTTCGTCATGCGGCTAAAATCTATATGCATTTTTTCTGCAAAAAAACGTATTGTCAGATCATCTCTTAAACCTATAAAAAGAGCTTTTTCAACTATATTTTTCAAATCATCTTTCGGAGAAAAATTGGCAGGAGATGCACTTGCTGAAAAATAAATTTTTTCAACATCAAAAGGCATCCAATTTAAGCCAATCTTACCCTTATCACTATACGCACGTTCTAATATAGTATCACTGCCTATTACAACTAAATCATAATAATTAATAACGGCATCAACCCTATCGTCATATTGAAATAAATCCACGGGTAATGAATACCGAAACATTTGTTTCCGCAATTTATTATATTTCATCAACCGATAGAAAGCGTAAGCTTTCTGTAAAAAAGTATTCCATAAACCATCTCCACTACCACGGATAGATAGTTTTCCCTTTTTAAAATCCGGAAATTTTAAAAAATTAATATGGGCGTTGGGATACAATTTTCTGAATGCAGTTTGCACTCCTAAGGCTTGCATGAATGTACCTGGGTTCACACCATCAGTAAAAGTAATGATTAAAATTCTCATTAACTACCTTTTTATATACTTCTTTATTACATTTCTAACAGCACTCAACTGAGGCATTGAAATAACATCGTCAGCTCGCTTCATCAACTTGCTTCTAGTCGATATTGTAGTTATCTGTTTATAAGCCTCACTTTCATTCTCCGTTGTAGTAAATGCTTCAAAAAGCATTGGTTTATCTGTTATTGATGGATTTATAAAAGTTTCATATACTTGGTTAAATTCCTCTTCATTAGAAGCTGTCAAATATTCAAACCCTAAATCTTCAGCATAATCTTTTATTATTTTTTTTGTACTATTGCCAAAGTGACCACGCGCAGCAATAAATTTATCAGTATCTTCACCAAACATAGAACTAAAACAAGAATAATTCTTAAACTCCTGTCCCAATCCATTATTAACAATTAAGATTCTTACATTTCGAGCGATATCTCTATTACCCAGACTATTCATATCATAATAAAATAATAAATCACCAAAAACACCATAATACAATTTATTCCTATCAATAAATGATGAACCAATTAGAGAAGAAATACCACCATCAATACCAAATCCTCCTGTATTACAATAAGACAATACAGAATTAGGAATCTCAAAATAGTTCCATGAACGCAAACTATTTCTAATGCCAAGATGAAGTACGGAATTGTCAGGCAGGCGTGCCGCCAACTGTTTAGCGATCCATAAGTTAGAAAATGGAATATCTGGAAGTCTTTGCAATAAAGAATTATACCTTTCTAAATATTCCGAATAAAGTGTATTCTCCTTTTTTTGATTTTGATTAACATAATATTTGAAGAAATCTAATTCTGACATTTGGAAGACATTATGCATCCTTCTAAATGTATCCCTTATTTCTCCATCTTTATTAACGCGCCATATTACTTTTCCTTTGAATACAGAAGATGAAACATACCCTATATGGATTAACAAGTCTATTTCAGGTTCTCCATTAGTAAATCCGAATTGTTCTGTAATAAGCGGAAACAAGATACGATACTTTCCTTTATAATTGCTAGTTTGATCACAAAATACAGCAGCATTATAAATACTACAAAATCTATCTACAACCTCTGTGAGTTCATGACTCCATTTCACATGTGCACCTACAAAAATACCTACTTTAGCCGCATGTATTTCAGGCAGACAATCCTCCAAACAGTAACGCTGTATCTTTCTTACGGGAGCAATTTCTTTAACCGAAAAGTCTCTACTATAAACCGTTGCTAAATTTATATGTGAAGGGCCACCACCATTTCTAGTTAGAGCCAAAATTGCTTTATTTACTTTTATCATACAGTCCCATTCATCATCAGGACAATGAATCGTTTGCACATACACACTTTCATTAGCAATATCATTAGGTAAATTACTTCTATCAGTTACTTGATCTACATAATGACCTACATTTACATTACTACGACAGCAAGTAATAGCCAATATTGGCAAATGTCTATAATAAGCCTCTGTCAATCCAGGCATATAATTACGTGAAGAAGTTGCACCAGTACAAATAATAGCTACTGGCTCACCAGATTCTGCAGCAATACCACATGCAATATAAGCGGCAGAACGTTCATCAATAGAAGAATATAACTCAAAATACTTATCATGCTGCAAACTGGCAACTATAGACACATCAGTAGCCCCCGGTGATGCAACAATCCGTCTTACCCCATGCGCTTTTAATAATGAAATAACTATTTGTATATTACGTTCCGCTGTATAATAATTTCTCATAACACATACCAATAAAAAAAATTAATACTAATCATATATCAACTCTCTTAAAAAAACGGTTGATTAATATTTTATAATAATGCCATACCATACAAACTAGACTATAAGGTAATGCATATCTAAATAATAAATATACCAGCCATTTTTTCTTATTTCCTATTTCAGACAAAGAAGTTCTTTCACCTAAAATTTGATCCCAAAAAGCTTGCTTTTTCCAGTCTATTGATAAAAACGACGGTTTGTTTAAAAATTCACTCATACAATTTGCCAATCCATTTATTGGATCAACAAAGCCATTTATATCAATATACATAGAAATTTTACTACTATCAAAAACTCGATTAAAAACTCGATCATATTTATAAATATACTCATAAGCAATAGGATATTCATCAATCATTTTTACTTTAAGAGTGCAACCATAATCTTCTAAACATTTCTTATAAACGTTTAATACCTCACTCCATTTACATGTTTTACACTGCATAATATTAAAGATTTCACCAAAAGCATTCTTTTCTCCTAGTAAACAGTATATACTATTGGCTACATCAGACCCATAAGTCAAGGTCGTTAATTTAGAAGCAACGTCGTCAAGAAACAGTATAGACTTATTATTAACAACACGAAATAACCACAACTCTTTTGAAAAATAGCCCAAATCCAACCTATTGTCAAAATAAGTCATATATGGTCTGATAATAGTCCAATTCTTTAAATCATTTTTCAACAATAAATCTTCCTGCCTTGCTTTAGCTAAAGCATAATCATCCGTATATAAGAAATTATTATCATTTGAGATATCTAATAATCTTGGTGACATTTCATTAATAGGCTCTATACTATCAGCATAGACCCGAGCAGAGCTAACAAAAATATATTGTAATGTTGATTTTAGAAATAATTGGTATCTATTTTGAAATTCATTTGTAGTATATTGCATAAAATCAATAATAGCAAACCAATATTTATCTGACAAAATATATTTAACAAAATTAATATCATGAGCATTTCCTTGACAATAATAAATATTATCAAAAGATTTACGATTACTCCTTGTCGTAACATATACATTATAACCTTTTTGAGCTAAAATCTCAACCAGAAAAGACCCCATTGCACCTGTGCCACCTAGAACCAAAACATTATTCATTATATTAAATATAGCTATTTTAAGATATGACGAAAGTATTTAACATATTCATTAGACACATACTCCAAACTAAAGTTTTCGACAGCATATTTTTTCAAATTAGTTTTCAAAGTATAGTAATCTTCCTTTTTCATCATTGACGCCTTCGTGATAACATTGATTAATTTCTGTTCATCGCCATTTTTAAAAAGTAGCCCGTTTTGATTATCAATTACACGTTCAGAAAATCCATCAATATCACTAGCAATAACTGGCAGATTATAATAATATGCAATCATATGTGGACCACTTTGCGCAACATCTTGATATGGCAACATTAAATAATCATGTTTATTAAATAATTCAGCAATTTCATCATCATCAATTCGTTTAAAAAAAGTAGATATGGATTTGCACCCACCTATTTGATTCATGTATTTTTGTGCTTCATTACATTTTCCTGCAATTGTAAGATGAACTTTTTCTCTTATTTGTTCCGGCAAATGTTTAATTGCATCAATCAATAAATCCAAACGTTTGTTTCCTGCAACATTTCCGAAAAAAAGTAAATTCAACTTTTCTGGATCTATTTGATAGTTATCAGTTGACACTTCTCCATAACCTTTTAAAGTCATCGGGCAATAAAATATTGACTTATTGGGATATTTTTTTTTAAAGTACTCATTAGTGAATTCAGAAAATAGTTGAAAATGCTTATTGAAACGAAAAACATACCTGGTATACCAAACTAATGATAAAGGCCAAACCTTATAAGGTATTACATTGTGAGCCGCATGAATGATAGGCATCTTCTTCCTTATATAATAATGCAAATATGGATAATAATAAGGGACGCCTACATAATTAGAATAGATTAAATCAGCATTATTTAATTTTATGGCATCAAATATCCTCATGTAATCAAAAATGACTCGAGGATCTTTTCCTTTATGATGCAAATAAAACATCTTAGTGTAGCCATCCTTGGGTATATCAATGTTATTATTATAACTTTTTATAACATACCAATCGATATCCAAGTTGTAGTATTCCTTGATATATGGCACAACAGAAGCATCAACATCAAAAAAATAATCTCCTGTTATCCAAATAATTCTTTTAGCAGTAAGCATAATATATTAATTAGTATCTCACAGAAGTAAGAGTTCAAGACATATCCTTCAAGAGGCGAATATCAAACGCATGCCTAATATTGATCCGAAGAAACAGAGTACATCAAATTAGATAGATCTATCGTTGCAAAATACATCACAACAAAATTCTAATAAATAAAAATAATTATATCACTGGTTACATTCAAATTCATTTAAAGCTTCATTTAAAGCCTTAATATAGCCCTTACCATATTTTAAATCAGGCTCCATATAATTTCCTTCTCCCCATTCATTCCAAGATTTCAGAAAAATGAAACGCCGAGAGTCAGGCTTATTTTTGACAATGCTAAGAGCCATTTCTACATGTTTTTTAAATAAATCCGGAGTTGAATTAATAAATAGAGAACCCTTCATACCACTCCTTGGTGTGTGATCCCAATTAGGTAATATGGCTGGAATTACATCATTCTGAGAATCAACATCCTTATTTATCAGATACTTATATATATTTTGATAATCACTCAAAAAGACAGGATAATGAAATATAGAGCGCTTAATACCAGCCACTATACGGTACCAGAGCTTCCTATAATTACTTGAATTATTATACATTATATTGGCTAATCGTTGATAGGTTACCGCATCATACCCTCCACGTATGAAATCCTCTTTAGGTAATTGAGGTGAATTGAGGTTTCCAACAAGATAAAGACCATCACTAAACCCCTCCTTTCTACTTAAAGATTGTAACATTTTAATATAGTAATCCGGAAGTGAAAGTGGATCAAAAATTACTAAAAGAGGTCTTCCGTCAACCTTAATGTATCTTTCATCTTTAAAAGCTTTACATAAAAATTGAAAATGCATTTTGACATCATCTATACCTGGATATGTTTGTTCACATAATAACTTATCTTTCCCTTTCGTACCATCAGTATTCCAGTTTTTCGCATACCAAGAATGATTAGCCCATGCCAAACAAAAAGGAAAATCAGGTTTTCCTGTATTCAGCACATCCTCAAACACATCAGACATTAAACGTTTTCCATTACCAAACCAATAATGCCAATAGCAAAAGCCATACACACCTGCCTCCTTTGCTAATTCAACTTGCTGTTCACGAATAATAGGCAAACGTAAATCGTAATAGCCCAAATCAGCAGGCACTTTGGGTTGATAATGTCCTTTAAATAGAGACCTCGCTTTACCAACATTAGTCCATTCGGTAAATCCTTTTCCCCACCACTCATCATTTTCCGGAATAGGATAATATTGTGGCAAATAAAAGGCTATAATTTTAGTTTTCATTTTCATATATTGCAAATATTTAATATTCAAAATTTCCCCATTCAAAAGCCGCAAATGGCTTTTAAAGTTAATAGCTCTTAATTTATTGTTGTTATTTAACTGCCAGAACACTCGGAAGTAGAGCGGAATAGTCATTCGTATCTTCCTTTTCATCTCCGATCAGAGTTAGCACCTTCTTGATATATTCGTAT
>Ga0316602_10000076_pt1 | contig 104617 bp, 90 predicted proteins | sample OWC_soil_day10_C_FD_203103 | JGI IMG/M metagenome (GOLD analysis project Ga0316602, IMG submission 203103) | Wetland soil microbial communities from Old Woman Creek delta, Ohio, United States - OWC_soil_day10_CT | ecosystem: Environmental > Terrestrial > Soil > Wetlands | place: USA: Ohio...
GCCTGCTGCGCCTCCACCTCGGCAAGATCGCCGCCAAGACCCGCCTCCATCAGCAGGAGGGCCTCGCCTACCTGGATCAGGCTCTGCGGGAACCCCTTGAGGGCGGCACCGGAGGCTACGCCAGTGCCTGGTGGCGCAAAGGGCAGATCCTCAAGAACCTGGGGCGTATCGACGAGGCCAAGGCCGCAGCGGATAGGGCCCTGAAGATCGATTCGGGGCACAGAGGAGCGAAGAGCTTGAGGGAGGAGTTGGGCCAATAGCCGTGTGGGTGGCCCTCAAAGTAAGAAATCTAGCAATTCCATGTAAATGAAAGCTCCTAGGTCATCAAGGTATCTGACACCGTCAGACGACCAAGGAGGTAATACATGAAGGACGTCAGTCCGTCTCCATCCCGCGCGGAAGCAGACCCGCGAATGACAGATCGGGCGAAATGGACGGTCCAGCAATACCCGGCCTCAATCAGGCGGTTTGAGGAGGCTCTGAGTTCGGATCCGGCCGAGGCCGAACAGGAGGCCCTCCGCCGCAAGGTGGACCATCTCCGGCATCAGCCCGCCGGGCATTGCTCTGCACCTGCGCTGTGGCGTGTATCGGCAAGGTGGTCACTCCCGACATGCTCTGGCACTCCTTAGCCAAATCTCCTAGAACACGGAACGGATTTTGACAAAGATCCTGGTGGTCCTGGGGCACGGCAGCATCTGGTCTACGACGATCTACACCCTGGTCTCACCGGGCCAGATTGCCTCTGTGAGAAGTCCCCTGGAGGAACTGGAACGGCGCCATCGCCCCTCCCGGTCCCCGAAGCGCGTTCCGACAGCCATTAGCCGGTGTCGCCCAGCCGCCCTCGGCGGCCATGCCGAGGTTGGTACGGGCTGCGGGCAGGAGCACCCGGTCTACAACATCCGCCGGAACTGCCGTACCCCACTTCCACCTGGTGTTCACGCTCCCCTCGGAGCTGTGGCCCGCGGCAATGCGTCATCCCGTGGAGATCATCTACGGTGCCCTGCTCCAGGTCACCGGCGACGTCCTGGCAGAGCTAGGGCGAACCCACCTCTGGGCCACCCTGGTGCTCCACACCTGGACCCGGGACCTGCGATTCCATCCCCATGTCCATGTGCTGGCCACGGGGGGCGGGCGCCACCTCATCGTTAGGGATTAAGTGTTCTGCCACTCAAATCCTGGCCACCATCAAGAAACAATTCCGCTGGAAAAGGTCCCGGCCCCCCTCCACTCAATACCATAATCTCTCATCATCGAGGCTCGACGCTCGACGGTCATCGTGTACCATTCACCTGAGGCAACCTGCTTTTCAGCGCGCCCAGAGATGGCTCCGGGCCCAGAGCAGGGCGGTGGAAAGATTGGGATTTGATTGATTATTACCCCGGACGCATCACTGAAACCGCTAGGAATTTCAGAATCCCAATTCACGTTCCCCTCACCGCACGGACCCACAATGAACGAAGCCCAGCCCAGCCAGGCCACCACGCCCAGAACCGCCCTTTTCGCAACCCTGCCGGTATGGCTATTCGCCGCCTACCTTCTCCTCTGCTGCCCCCTGCCTCCCATCACGGACCTCCCTCAGCACCTGAGCCAGGTCCACGCGTTCTGGTGGGCGGTCCACGCCAGGGATGGGCTCTATTCAATCCACTGGATCTCACCCAACACTCTTGCCTACTGGGTGCAACTGGTCCTGTGCCTCGCCCTGCCCCCGGTTCTCGCCCTCAAATCCATGACGCTACTCCTCATCACCTTCGAGCTGGCCATCCTCGCCTGGCTGGGGCACAGGCTAAACTGCCCAAGGTGGAGGATAATCCTGACCTCAATGCTCATTCTCAACCTGGATCTGTACTGGGGTTTCTTCAATTTCATCCTGGGCTGGCCGATCTTCATCCTCTTCTACGAGTGGAGGCTGAAGTATCACACTCCGGCCCAGAGAGCGACCCAGGGCATCCTGCTTTTCATCCTGTTCTTTGCCCACATCTTCTGGCTTTTCGCGGCCCTGTTGGCGATGACGATCCCCCTTCTCAGTCGGTGGCGAAAGCACTTTAAGTTGTACGATTTATATGCCAACTTCCTTCCAGCCCTCCCCGTGCTGGTTCTAACGACCCTATGGTTCTTCAGTGGGTATGGGAGTGCGGCCTACATCCCTCCGGAGTACGGCATCCCAGTGCTGGCACGCCTCAGCGTGCTCTGGCTGACGGACAGCGCCCTGGGAGGCATCCAGGGCATCTCCGAGAATATCTTCACCCTCGCCCTCATCATCGTGATAGTCACCCAGCTGGCTCAGGCAGGCAGGCAGGCCTGGGCGCCCGCCAACAAGTCCTACTTCTTGTTGGGGATGGCCATCCTGTTCGCCGCCCTTGTAATCCCGGACAAGGCCATGATGACCGTCCGCATCTCCCAGCGTTGGGTGCCCTTCGCGGTCCAGCTTCTCCTCTTGGCCATCCCCGCCCTGCCTCCGGCCCGAAACCGCTGGATCCCCATCGGTGCGTTAGCCTGCGGGCTCTTCCTCGCCTTCCAGACGGCCCAAAGCTGGGCGTTCTTCGGAGGTGAGGACCTGACGGGTTATCGGGAGTCTATCCAGGCCATCCCGCCCCAGAGCAGGCTCCTCATCCTGGACTTTTACAAGTTCGGACCTCGATTCAAGCATCGAGCATACATGCACCTTGGTGTCATGGCCCAGCCCCTGAGGGGCGCGACACCTTCCCACAGCTTTGCGGACATCCCCTCAGCCTGGGTTAACTTCACCCGGCCTACTCCCTACACCAAGCGCCTCGAGTGGTACCCGGAATGGGCTTCATCCGCCGATTTCCTCCATAGCGATTTCGCCTTTGTTGGCGGCGGGCCAGAGGTTCACGCCGAACTTATACGTCGTCTTCCCCTGGCCCCGGTTACCTCCAGCGGGATCTGGAGGCTCTACAAAATCACCGGTACTCCCAAGGTTTCCCTCGTCCAGCGGACCTCCTGATCCGGGGGGACTGCCTGGGCCTCAGTCTACAATAGGCCATTTGCCAGTCCGAAAATATGGCCCGCTTTACCAGTGGCCTGTCCAGTATTTGATTGGAGACGAGTTGATCCTGCACCCCAACCGCCTGTCCCGCCTAACCACAAATCGCCTTTGGCCTTATGCCATGACCATGGCTTTCGCCGGATTCATCCTCCTGTTGGCATCCTGGTTCCGCCCCTATCCATTCTCCACCACGGATGATAACTGGATGTATTTTTTGCCACTCATCAAGGCTCACACCGATGCAACCTTGCACGGGACGCCTCTTCGGATCCTCTGGAGCCTGGGTGCAGGCTGGAATCCCTGGGAGAACGCCCAGGTGGGAATCCTCTACATCCCTTATCATATCGCCAATCTTCTGGCCAGACTCCTCGGGCACCCCCTCGCTCTCTTGGAGATCAGCGCTTGGCTCCACCTCGGGGCGGCGGGGCTGATCGCCTATCACTACGCACCCGCGATTCATTCCAAAACCACCCGAATCGGCTGGGGGATGCTGGCCATCCTTGCGCCCGGCCCCTTCCTGATTGGCCTTAACTGGCACAACTACCTGACCTGTTACCCCTGGTTCCTGGCCTTAGCATTCCAGCTGCAAACCTTGGTTAAAGGCCCCCCCGATTGCGTCGGACGACGGCATCGGCTCTGGATCGCCCTCAGTGTCCTGGGATTCTTGCTAAGTGCCCATGCCCAGATGTTCGTCATTGGCCTAGGAATGCTAGCCCTATGGCTGCTAGCGGATAACCCATACCGACGCGCCATCCGCGCACTTCTCCAGTGCAGCCTATCCCTCCTCCCCACTCTGGTCCCGCTGCTCTTCCTCAAGGTTCTTTCCCTCGAAGGCACCCAAGACTGGATGGGGGAACGGAGTGACCCATTTTACCTCCTGCGACACGCACAGAGCCTGTCCGGTGTGATCCATGGGCTAGTGTTCGGCAATCTTCTCTTCACACGCGATTTCCAGCTCTGGGCAAACATCTCCTGGACCGGCGTCGGCATCTTTTTCTCACCCGCTCTGGTGCTGCTGATTAGCCCAGCCCTTCGCAGCAGGCGTTGGAAGCTGCTGGCCTTTTTTGCTGCATGTCTCGTTTTCATGGGGGCCGCCAGCTTCCCGGCTCTGCGGCACTTGGCGGTCGGCCCTTTGGCGGGCTTCCGCTGGACCTGGAAGATCGCAATTTTTGTAGGCCCGCTGGCGATGGTCAGCCTCCTTCCCCACTGGGCCCAAACTTTCCGATCCCGAGGTAAGCAACGCATCCTCCAATGCGTCATGGGTTTATGCTCCCTAATTGTATGTTTGCGCGGGCTCTCCTTCGAAATCTGGCCCTCCCTAAGCCGTGCCCACTGGCTTGGGGCAACTGGGATCGTGGAGGAAACCCAGAAGATGGCGAACAACACCGGCCTCATGCCCGGTACTCGTATCGCGCTCCTCGGCCCATACAACATGGTTCAGAATCTGCCAGTCCCACTCATGGGACTAATCGGCAATGCACCCATCCTCTCAGGTCTTGAGACAGCACATATCTACGAGCCGATGGAGCCCGAGTGGGCCAGTCGGGCCCACTTCGGGCTGTCCCTCCCTTGGCGTAGGATCATTCCCGAACAAACCTATCTCGAGCAACCCGAAAGAGTGGAGCAAGCTTTGCTATCCATCGGAGTCCAAGCACTGGTTGGCCTCTCCCCTGAACTGGCCAAGCGTCCGAATGCCCGCAGTTTCCAGGATCGCAATGGACAGATCACGTGGGTGATCCCCCTTCCCAATGCCTGCAGAGCTATCTACCCATTCTGCGAACCTGGAGGGACACGCCTTTTGGACGGGCGTCTCAAGTGGCCTGCCAATACGCCCATCCCCAAATTGCTCAGCCCCAGACCAATCGTGTGGAGGCAAGTGGGCGACTTCCAGATTGGCCAACCAGAGAGCTTGCCTTGGGGCTGGATTCTGGGAACCGTCCTAGCCTCTCTGGCAGCCTTTGTCGGGCTACTTTATCCCCCCGCTATTTTGGCCTTTGGGCCTGCCGTATTACGTCACCAAGATGACCCTAGTGCGGCACCCCCAAGGCCAAAATCCCCCGTGGAAAGCCCTGATCACGAGCCTTAACCCAAACTGAGTGCAAAAATGCATTGGCACATAACCTGCAAGACCAAGTTGAAGTGCAACTATCCTTCACCTCAAGGAGACCTCATGAAAAAGCAATCTGGCTTCACTCTCATCGAACTGCTGTTGGTGCTCGCCATCATCGGCATCATCAGCGCCATCGCCATCCCGGCCCTGCTCAGCCAGCGTTCTCGGGCCCGCGACAAGTCCTCTATCTCCAACATGACGGGCCGCGTGGGTGATCTCGTGGGGCAGTACGACAAGCTGAAGGAGGCAGGCACCTCTAACGGAACGATCATCACCGCGCTGGGTTCCTACCTCACCGCCACTGGCGGTGCAGACAAGAACCCCTGGGACCCCACCACTGCCGCCTTTAACACCACCGTCACCCAGGGAACAGCTACGACTCAGAGCGCCGCCCTCTCAGCGGCCAAGGCTCTGGCCACCACCAAGGGCCAGGCTGCCTTTGGAATTTCCTTCCCCGGCACTGGCACCCCCGGCTTCGTCTATGGGGCTGTGCTGGTCGACAACGCCATCCAGAATTCCACCAAGGTCGCCAAGGCTACGGCCATCGAGTAGTCTGAATCAAGTAAGTCTTGGAAAGGGGGGCTTGCCCCCCTTTTTTGTTGTAGATGGAGGACCAGTGACTATATCGCAGACCCTCAGACGCTGGTTGGCGCCTCTTCTGGGAGGTTTCGTCTTCCTCTTCGTTTTGATGATTTGTCTTCTGGTCCGAACAAAGACTCTGGAAGCCGGTATCGCAGCCTGGATTGCAGAAAGTATGCTGGTCAAACCCGTGAAATTGTTTGGAGTGAAGTTCATTCTCACCCTGCTGCTGCCCTTTTACTTAGTGGCCAGCCTCTCACTTTGGGGGCTTGCCCTAGCCTGGACCAGCCTCTTCAAGCGAAACTTCTCCAAAGCATGGACTTTTCTTGAGGGTCTGCTCTTCTCCCTCAGCGCCATGCTCTGGGTCCATGCGTTGCTTTGGTGGCAGGTGCCCTCGACCCTCTGGCTCATCCCAGGGCTGAGACAACTGCCTTTCTTCGTGATATTTCCCATCCTTTTTCTCGTTTCGGTTCTTTATCCCCTGCTCTGGGCCCGAAAGCAGGCCTTCGGCCGGATTAAAGCCACCATCCTGTCCCTCGGCCTTCTGGCCATATGGTCAGCCACCGTCTACGCGCCCCAAGCCCTGCCAAGACTCCTGACCACTGCCCGGGGGGGAAATGATCAGGCCACCATGCTCATCATAGGCTTGGACGGCCTTCGGGCCGATGTAGGCCAAGCCCAAACCACCGCCTTCAAGGGAGTCGCTTACGAGAATAGCTATACCGTGCTCCCCGCCACTCGGCTCCTCTGGCACATCCTTTGGGGTGGGGACCCGCTCTACTACACAGTCGGACACGCCCCCCCCGCTCTCGAGGAATACACTGGGGCACAACCCCTTCCCCTCATTGACCGAAGCGCCGCAGAGGGCTGGAAGCCTCGTTTCTATATTGATGACGGAGGCACCATTGGCCTCCTTGGAAGACCCACAAGCTTCGACGATATGGTCATGCCGGCTCCTGGTTGGGAGAATTTCGTCAACTCGAATCTGAGTGCATCTTTTCCGCTTTTCGCTGTCTGGGAGAATTGGGGTCGAGCCTTCCCCACCACCAACCCCTGGGCCCCCCTGGATGGGGGGCTGAAGGAGGCCCTACGGTTGGGGCGGGGCAGCCGCTGGGTCATGTTCCACTCCTGCCTTGCCCACCAGCCTATCTTCCTCAGACGTTTCGAACTGCAGCAGCTTCCGAACTGGTGGACTGCCCGGCCTGGCGAACTTGAACCCTACTCCGCCAGGATTCAGGTCACCCCCAACCGAGCAGAGCATTACGATACCCGACGTGATCCGTTTACCGCTTATCGCATCCGCATGAGCTCTATCCTCAAGGCCTGGGAGCCCATCTGGAACGGCTTGGACCAGGACCCTCACTACGGAAAGGCTGTGAGGGTGCTCTTTTCCGACCACGGCGAGCGCTTCCACCACGCCACCGAGAAAATCCGCTTGGCCGGTGTACACGGCTTCAATTTGGATCCCTGGGAATGCCGGGTGATGTTCAAGGCTGCGGGGCCTGGATTCAGTTCAGCCCCGACAACCCGCTCCGAATCCCTGAGCCTGCTCTCGCTGCGCGATGGCTTCCTGAAGGCCCTGGAAACTGGCAAGCCCTTTACGCCAGAAGACCTTGAGAAGGCCTACCCGATAGCACCCATCCGCTATCAGGTAGTGGATACAAGCATCGTCACCACTGAACCTGCGGAGTACCGCAGGATGGATCTCAAGAAATTGGTCAAGGGCACGGCTATTGCTCCGGGTGGCATCTGGTTCACTCAGTATGAGAAACCTGCCGCAGAGCGGGCCGAAGACGTGAGCCTCGCATGGGGCGAGGGCAAACAACTGAAGGTCATCCTCCCCCTGAAAGAACGCGGCGCCCATCTCTACACCTATGAGGGTTACGAACTGAAAACCCTGCAGACGCTCTCTGAGGAGCAGTACAAGGATGAAAAGCAGAAGATGATTGAGAGCCTGACCAAGCAAAAGATGGGAGGCTTTACTCCCAAGGGTCAATAAGCAGCGATGGTCATCGAGCCAGTCTGGGTGGCGGTGAGAACCGTGGCCCCGGCAGCGCTTGGATCCTTGACAGTAAGCGTGTAGGTGAGCCCTGTGGACCCGAGGAGGAGACTGAAGTTCATCTTCGAATTACCTTTGGGCGTGAAACTGGGCAGGAAAGAGGAGCTGCTAGGAGTGCCATCCGTCCAGGTATAAGTACCACCGGTTCCGTACACACCATTCTCTGCCTTGCGGGATTCTAGTGCCATTCGGAGTACCTGAGCATTAGCCTGCGCATCGCCAATCAGCCGCGCCCGGCGTCTCTGTCCCAGATAGCTGGGTATCGCAATGGTTGAGATGATCCCCAGAATCGCCAGCACCAGCAGAACTTCAACAAGTGAAAATCCACTCTTCCCATTCCCATGAGCGCGCATGTTTTCCTCCCCAAGACTCTATGTACTATGCAACGGTCGTGCTGATTATCAAGGGGCGATTCCCTGGGGGATCTGTTCCCACTGCACCCCGAAGTGCCCCACGATGGCTTCCCGCTCCAACCTCTCCTGCTCGGCGATGCTGGTGTAGGGGTAGTGGTAGACCACACGGCGAACACCGCGGCGGATGAGGGCGCGGCAGCAGGTGAGGCAGGGCTCGTGGGTGACATAGGCGGTGGAAACGATGCCATCACAGAAACCCAGGGCGTTCTCCTCGGCGTGGCTGGTGTGGAGGCAGCGCTGGTTCGGGCCGCAGGTCTCGGGGGTGCAGTGGGGCATGCCGGGGAGGGCGCCGTTGTACCCGGCGGAGGCGATGCCTCCATCGGGGCGGAGCAGGATGCAGCCCACCTTGAGGCGGCAGCAGGTTCCCAGGCGGCTGAGTTCGAGGGCCATGTTCATGAAGACCTGGTCCTTGAGGCGGCTGCGTTCGGCGTCGTGGGTCATGGCGTCTGGATTCCTCGTGGGTTCATCTGGATGTCAACCCATGGTAGCGCGACAGCTGCGACTCATGCCGAGGACGGACACCCGGATGAAGCGGCTGAGTTCGTCCCCGGACCACACCGATCACGCAAAAGAGCTTACCCGTTCAAGGCCTCGCCCAATCGGATTCCCAGGCTGCCGCCCAGCGGGCGCACAGGTGCTCCCCAATCGATGCGGGCCTTCTCTTCGTACCGCCCACCCGATGGACCAGGATCGCAGACCACCAGGAGATCGGGGCATAGAACCCCCGAATCCAGAAAGACATCAGTGGGCACTGGGAAGACCTTGCAGTCGCCGCCGGACTTTCGCCTGGCTGTCTCCGGGGCGTTATAGATACCTGCGGTCAACTGAGTGGCCACCTCCTGGTGGGCCGTTGAGGGCGAAGGGGTCATGTCGTAGGCGACCCCGTCGATGAGTTCCCAGCGTCCTTCCCAGGTCTGCCAATCGTCGAGGGTGTAGCCGGGGTGTTAGGTCGGGGGAGGTTCAAGGATGCTTCCTCCGAGAGTGGAGAGATTATCGCGTGGACATGGGCGCACGAAAGGGGATGGCCGGGAGCTTGTCTTGGCCGGCCTTCCCTTACAGCTTCATCCCCTTGAACACCCGTTCTGGGATGTGCTGGATGATGGCCATGATGAGGCGCCACATCCGGGGGTAGTAGACGATATCGGGTCCGCCGACGAGCGCTTTGCCCATGGCCCGCCCCGTATCCATGGGGCTGGCTACACAGAAGATGCCGGGCTTGCCGTAGGTCATGGCGGTGTCCACGAACCCGGGCTTGAAGGTCACCACCCGCACCCCCTTGGGGTGCATAAGGTTGCGCAGGCCGCTCAGCCACAGGGATAGGGCTCCCTTGGCGGAGCCGTAGACGAAGTTGCTCTGGCGGCCCCGGTCTCCGGCAACCGAGGTGACCCCCAGGATGGCGCCCCGGCGCTGGCTTTCGAAGTGCTTGGCGCAGGCCCCAAGGATGCTCACCACCCCCAGGTAGTTGCCGCGGATGATGCGTTCGGCGGCCTGGGAATCAAGGGTGGCGGGGTCCGTGCCCATGGTGCCCACCAGGGAGACTACGCCCTCCAGGGAACCCAGGGTCTCCACCACCGTTCCCAGGAAGGGCAGGTGGGACTCCAGATCCTCCGCATCGAAGTGGCCGTGGAATACGGTGGCTCCGAAGCGGACCCGCAGGTCCGAGGCGAGACGGGCGCATTCCTCCACATCCCGGGAGGCGAGGTAGAGGGAGTGGCCGCTCTCAGCCAGGGCCGTGGCCAAGCCCCGGGCCATAGGGGAGGTGGCTCCCAGGATGAGGACGGGCGCATTGGACGGGCTCAGCCCGGACACTGCGTGGGGAGCACGAGGGGGACGCAGAGCGAGCTTGGCGAGCGGGCGGTCCCCTTCGTTCATATCGGGCCCCATCATGCGCCCTCCTTCATGCGCAGCCGACGGCTGAGACTGGACTGAAGCTTCCATTCGGGGTCCACCTGGGCCTTCACCGCCAGCCACTCCTCAAAGCGGGGGTACATGGCCCGGAAGGATTCGGGGGCCAGGAGCGCATCCTTGCAGAGGTTCACCCGCCCGCCGCCCTTGAGGACGATGGTGTCCAGACGGGCCAGAAGGGCCACGGTCTCGGAGCCCCGGAAGGGCAGGTCCAGAGCCAGGGTGTAGCCCTCGGTGGGGAAGGAGAGGTGACCGGGACCGGCAGCCCCCAGACGCTTGAGCACCGCCAGGAAGGAGGCCGCCCCGGCGTTGGAGATCTCCTCCAACTGGGCCTTCACCCCTTCGAATGCGGTGTCCGGTGGCAGCACGCTCTGGTACTGGACGAAACCCCGTCGACCATAGATGCGGTTCCAGTGCCCCACCATGTCCAGAGGATAGAAGAAGGGATCCATGGGGCTGAGAAAGGGGAACCGCTTGCGCCCATTCAGGCGGTAGTAGACCCCATTGAAGGCGCGGACGGTCAGGGCGTTGAGGCAGCCAGAGGGGAAGTCGAAGGGGGCCTGGATCAAAGGCTTGGAACGGGGTGCCTTGGCCTTTGGGAGATTCTTTTCCGTGCGGTGGTGCCCCGCCATGAAAATGCTGCGACCCAGGTCCTTGCCCTTGGCCAGGCAGTCGATCCAGGCCACGGTGTAGGGGGCATCGGCATCGGGGTCCGAGAGCAGGCGGAAGGCGGATTCCAGCTCCGTGGCCGGGTGATGGCTCACCTCCATCCAGAGACTGGACACAGGCTTGAGCTGCAGCGCCACGGTCCCGATGATGCCCGTGAGTCCCTGTCCACCGGCGGTGGCCCAGAAGATTTCGGAATTTTCCTCCGGCGAGCAGGTCAGGCGCCCCAGGGCGGGGGTGAAGAGCTCGATCCAGAGCACGTGAGCTGAGAAGCTGCCCTCGCCGTGATGATTCTTCCCATGGACATCCGAGGCGATGGCACCACCGAGGGTCACAAACTTAGTGCCGGGGGTCACCGGCAGGAACCAGCCCCGGGGCAGGAAGATCTCGGCGATCTCCGCCAGGCTGAGGCCGGCCTCTGCCACCAGGATGCCCAGGGTCTCATCGAAGGACAGAATGCGGTTCAGGCGGGTCATCTCCACCACCCTTCCCCCCTGGTTGAGGGAGGAGTCTCCATAGCTGCGACCCAGGCCCCGGGGCAGGATATCGGGCGTGAGACGACCCAGGTCCCCATATCGATCCGGCCTAAGTACGCCGCAGGGCTGGACGGGGTAGCGACCCCAGCCGCTGAGCTCGCATTCACGCACTGGCAACACCATCTCACCTCATCGGAGGGCAAGGCCCACCCACGATCCTGGCAGAAGTGCGGAGAGGAGCGGTAGCTGTTCAGCCTGAGGGCACGGATCCGGCTGTGCCCAGCCGAACAGTGATGAGCTGGGATGCCCTGGGGGAAAGAGATGGGACCCTTGTGCGCCTCCCATTTTGGAGTATTATTCTAGTTAACTGCGAGATGGGAAATGACAAGCGATCGATCCTCCAGTGCCAAGGCCCTCGTAAGCCTCCCCAGGATGGGGGGGCCCGGTCTCAGGGCCTTCTTCCGCATCGCGGCGGAGTGGGGCCTGAGCGCGGAGCAGCAGATGACCCTCCTGGGCGCACCGAGCAGTACCTACTACCACTGGAAGAAGAAGGTCTTCCCGAAGGGGGATATCAACCTGAGCAGGGACACCCTGGAGCGCCTGAGCTACGTCCTGGGCATATACAAGGCCCTTCAGATCCTTTTGCCCGAGAGCCATGCCGGGTGGATCAAGCGCCCCAACACCAATCCCCTCTTCGGGGGACGCCCCGCCCTGGATCGGATGTTGAGCGGCCAGGTAGCCGACCTCTATATCGTCCGCCAGTTCCTGGATGGGTGGCGCGGAGGCTGGGCGTGAAGCCGTTGCGGGTGAACTGGAACCCTTGTGTGCGCGTCATTCCAAGCCGTTTCCCGCCGATCGCCCTCTTCGAGCGGGTGGCGCTTCCAGAGGACCTGGAGGCGGTCTATGCCCTGGAGGCCCTGACCAACGACCGCATTCGTGAAGAGGTGGGGGACCTGACCCTGATCCCACCAGAGGAGCGGACTTCCGGCCCTGGGGCGGGCTACGTCATGGCGGCCTTCACCCACCTGAACCCCTGTGGGAGTCGCTTCAGCCCCGGCAGCTTCGGGATCTACTACGCAGCCGGGGATCTGGAAACAGCCATTGCCGAGACAGTCCATCATCTTGTCCGGAGGATGCGGGAAACCCAGGAGGCCCCCCAAGAGCTGGATATGCAGGTGCTCCATGCCCACCTCCGCGGCAGCCTGCTGACCCTGGACCGGAAACACCACGCCTCCCTCCTGCGGAGCGACAGCTACGCCGACAGCCAGCCCTTCGGCCTCAAGGCCCGCATGGAAGGTGCCGACGGCATCCACTACCCCAGTGTCCGATGGGAAGGGGGTTTCTGCGCGGCGGTCTTCAAACCCCGCCTCCTGGGGAAGTGCACCCCGGTCCGGCGTCTGACGTATCCCTGGGATGGGGAAGGCATCCAACGCGATAGGATCTATGAGAAATCGGCACTGCCCCTGACAAGGAATCTCCGTTGACCCGTCGCCTCCGCGCCCTTCTCAAGCTCCTGAGACCCTTCCAGCACTACAAGGCGGGGATCATCTGGCTGCCGGCCTTCTTTCACGGCTTCGACGCCTTCCGAACCCAGGCCCCCCACCTGGTGGGCATCACCCTGGTCTGGATCATCACCGCGAGCCTGGTCTACGTGCTCAACGATGTGGCGGATCTGGAGACCGATCGCAGCCGCCCGGACCGGGCGCACCGCCCCCTGGTGTCGGGGGTGCTGTCCCAGCGAGCTGCCCTGGCCCTGGCGGGGCTTTTGGCCCTGGTTCTGGCCCTGGCTCTCACCCGCTTCCCCGGGCGTCTGTCCCTGCTGATCGGGACCTACCTGCTGCTGAACCTGGGTTATACCCTGGGCCTCAAGCGCCACCTGGGGCTCCAGCAGGCCATCATCGCCCTGGGCTTCTGGCTGCGCCTCCAGAGCGGCGCCGAGCCCATGGCCCCCATCCCCCTCACACCCTGGGCGGCCCTCTTCACCCTGGGCCTGGCCTACTACCTCAACTGCCTCAAAGGTCTCCATCAGCGAACCCATGACTCGCACCGCCCCTACCGCTTCGCCATGGGCCTGGGCGCGGGCCTGGCGGGCTCCCTGACCCTGGCAGCCCTCGTGGCCATCTGCCTGAGGCGCGGTCTGGACGGTTCCCTGCGCATGCCGGAACTCCCCCCCCTCTTCTGCCTGGTGGGGATGCACCGGGTGGCCTACCAGAGCTGGGCCCCGGGCAGCGCCAAGGAGCAGTCCTCCACCTTCTTCGGCGACTGGGTGACCCTGGGGGCCATGGTGCTCTTCGCGGTGGTCTTTATCTGGGGCTAGGGAAATACTCGTCCCGGAAGTAGGCCGCCCCTGTGGGGAGCCCCTCGGGAATGGAGTAGTACTCCTCCATGATGGGTTTCAGGACCTTCTCTCGGTAGACCGGATACCGGAAGCCCTCGCCCAGGAGGGCGTAAAAGCTGGCGCCCCGCACCTTGAAGGTCCGGAGTTCCAGACGCTCAAAGAAGGGTGAAAACTCCTCGGCCTGGGGCAGGTGGTCCCCGAAGATCAACAGGGGCTTGCCATCCAGCTGGCGCCAGTCCGTGAGGAGATCGTCCTGGCGGGCGTGAAAGGAGCCCTTCCCGAAGACCGCCACATGCTCTCGGGCGTAGTATTCCAGGATCGAGGCATCGGCGTAGCTGGTGCCGGCCAGGGTGTAGTGCCCCCGGAAAGGCTTCAGTCCTTCCAAGACCTCGCCAGGCTCCATTCCCCTGACCACCACCGCATAGCGCTTCTGCTTGTGGAAAAGGGAGAGCGGCAGGGTCAGGATCACCGCAAGGAGGATCAGATGAACACCGGAGAACCAGGCCATGGCCTTGATGGCCGAGCGGAGCTGATCCCGGCTGAAGAGCAGCGCCAGGAGCACGAAGTAGCAGGGATAGAAGGAGAGCACCCAGTGTAGGCCGATGCTCTTCTTCAGGGAAAGGAGGGCGAAGACCCCCATGGGAGCCAGAAAGGCGTAGGCGAAGAGGGCGAAGCGGCGATCCAGCAGGAGCACCTGGAACTTGGCCCTGCCCTTCCAGAGCCGCCAGGCCAGGAAGGGGGTGAATAAGTAGACCTGCCCCACCAGGAAGCCCAGGGGCTTGCCAAGGGAGAAGGTCTCGCCCTTGGTGCGGTTCATGAGGTTGAAGAGGATGTTGGCCCAGCCGTGGTAGTAGTTCCACACCAGGTTCACCCCCACGAAGGGCAGCATCAGCAGGAAGACCAAAAGGAAGCCGACGGTGCGACGCCAGGTCTTGGGCTGGGTCAGCCAGTAGAGGAAGTAGCCGAAGGCCAGGAGCAGGGCGAAGTACTTGGAGAGGAAGGCCGCCCCCAGGCATAGACCCGAGAGGGCGTACCAGCCCATCCGCTCTCCCTTGAGGGCCTTGAAGAGACAGGCCGCCGAAAAGAATGAGAAGAGGACCAGGGGGGTATCCGTCGTCACCAGAATCGTCAGGAGATTTACCGGTGAGAGGAGGAAGATCAGGGCGGCCCCCAGGGCTCTTTCCTCGCCGTATTCCTTGAGTACCCAGTAGATACCGGTACCGACGATCAGAGTGGCCAGGATGGCCCCCAGGCGCACCCAGAAGAGTCCGTGCCCCAGACCCATGGTGGTGTGAATGAGCCAGCCCGCCATGGGGGGGTGGTCGTAGTACCCATAATCAAGATGGGTGGCCCACTGGACGAAGTAGGCTTCGTCACTCGTGATGGGGATGGCCATGGCCAACCAAGTCTTGATGAGGAAGGTGACGAGAAGGACCCATCCCAGGGTTCGACGTTCGAGCTGGAAGGATGGAAGACTAAGTTTCATCGGCTTTCTCGAGTGGGGATTGACTGCGGATATGAACGGACTCTGGCATCCAAGGCTCAGAAGGGGCCGAATCGGACGGAATCGCCTCCCGAACGGATAGGCCCTCCGCTCATTTTGCATTTGATCAGGGCTTGCGATAGATCGAATGGTAGCGTCCCCAAGCTACACTGAACCCCAAAGAGGTATCCCTTGGCCGAAGAACTGAACCCCCCCCAACTTTTCGATGAGCAACCCAAGATCCCTGAGGTATTGCCGGTTCTGCCGCTTCGGGATGTGGTGGTCTACCCCTATGTGATCCTGCCCCTCAGCGTGAGCCGGGATAAGTCCATCAAGGCCGTGGATACGGCCCTGGTGGAAAACCGCATGATCCTCCTCCTCTCCCAGAAGCAGACGGAGATGGACGATCCCGGCCCCGATGACCTCTACAAGGTGGGCACCGCCGCCCTTATCGTGCGGGTCCTGAAGCTGCCGGACGGCCGCATCCGGGCCCTGGTCCAGGGCCTCCAGCGAGTGCGGGTGGAGTACTTCACCGAGACCGACACCATCTTCAAGGCCCGGGTGGAGCCCCTGGTCGAGCCCGAGGTTTCCGGCTCCGGCGTGGAACTGGACGCCCTCATGCGCTCCGTGAAGCAGACCCTGGAAAAGGCCGTGGCCCTGGGCAAGAACCTGAACCAGGAGGTCCTGGTCATCGCCGCCAACCTGGACAGCCCCGGGCGCCTCGCGGACCTGGTGGCCTCCAACCTGGACCTCAAGAGCCCCCTTCTCCAGGAGGTCCTGGAGATCATCGACCCCATTCAGCGGCTCAAGCGCATTCATGAATTAATCATGAGAGAGATCGACCTCCTGGAGGTCCAGCAGAAGATCACCATGGAGGCCCGCGGCGAGATGGACAAGAGCCAGCGGGAGTACTACCTCCGCCAGCAGCTCAAGGCCATCCAGCAGGAACTGGGTGAGACCAACGAGCTGGCCGAGGAGATCCAGGGCTTCCGGGACAAGCTGGCCAAGCTCACGGTTCCCGAGGAGATCATGACCGAGATCGAGCGGAACCTGAAGAAGCTCGAGCGCATGCACCCGGACTCCAGCGAGACCGCCGTAACCCGCACCTACCTGGAGTGGATGACGGAAATGCCCTGGGGCGTCATGTCCGAGGACAACAAGGATCTCAAGCTGGCCAAGGACACCCTGGACGAGGAGCATGACGGCCTGGAGAAGATCAAGGACCGCCTCATGGAGTTCCTGGCTGTGCGCAAGCTCAGGCCCGACCTCAAGGGCACCATCCTCTGCTTCGTGGGCCCTCCGGGCACCGGCAAGACCTCCCTGGGCAAGAGCGTGGCCAAGGCCCTGGGCCGCAAGTTCGCCCGGGTCTCCCTGGGCGGCGTCCACGACGAATCCGAAATCCGGGGCCATCGCCGCACCTACGTGGGCGCCATGCCTGGCCGTCTGGTCCAGGCCCTGCACCAGGTCAAGACCATGAACCCGGTCATCGTCCTGGACGAAGTGGACAAGATCGGACGCGACATGCGCGGCGACCCGAGCGCCGCCCTGCTGGAGGTGCTGGATCCCGAGCAGAACCACACCTTCCGGGACAACTACATGAACGTCCCCATTGACCTCAGCCAGGTGCTCTTCCTGACCACGGCCAACGAACTGGATCCCATCCAGCCCGCCTTCCGGGACCGCATGGAGATCATCACCCTCTCCAGCTACACCCTGGAGGAGAAGATCAGCATCGCCGAGAAGCACCTCATCCCCCGGCAGCTTGAGAAGAACGGCGTCACCAAGGAACAGGTGGCCTTTGCCAAGTCCGGCCTCAAGGCCCTCATCCAGGGCTACACCCGGGAGTCGGGTCTGCGCCAGCTGGAGCGGGAAGTCGGAAGCGTATGCCGCAAGATCGCCCGCCGGGTGGCTGAGGACAAACAGAAGGGCAAGTTCACCCTCACTGAGGCCAACATCCAGGAGCTCATGGGGCCCCTGAAGCTCCTGAAGGACGAGCGCCTCAAAGCACCCCGGGTGGGCGTGGTCACGGGCCTGGCCTGGACCAGCACCGGCGGCGATGTGCTCTTTGTCGAAGCCCTCAAGATGCCAGGCAAGGGCGGCCTGATCCTTACGGGCCAGCTGGGTGACGTCATGAAGGAGAGCGCCCAGGCGGCCCTGAGCTACATCCGCAGCCGCAGCGACGCCTTCGAGATCGATCCCGAGGTTTTCCAGAAGCACGATCTCCACATCCACTTCCCCGAAGGCGCCATCCCCAAGGATGGTCCCTCGGCGGGCCTGGCCATCGCCACAGTCCTGCTCTCGGTCCTCAAGGGCATCCCCGTGAAGAACACCCTGGCCATGACCGGTGAGATCGATCTCCGGGGCGAGGCCCTGGCCATCGGAGGCCTCAAGGAGAAGTCCCTGGCCGCCCTGCGGGTGGGCATCAAGGACATCATCATCCCCTTCGCCAACCAGAAGGACCTGGAGGAGATCGCCCCCGAAGTCCGCAGCAAGCTCAGCTTCCATCCCGTCAAGCACGTGGAGGAGGTCTTCGAGATCGCCCTCACCAAGTGGGTCTGCCCCGAGAAGCGGAAGGGCGCCGTCGTCAAAACCCCGGCCAAAGCTGCCACGAAGAAGAAGACGGCCACCAAGTAAACCGCCATCCGGCACTCGCATCCCCTCCACGCCGGCGCTGCAGCCGGTCTGGAGGGGATGGCTGCGTCAGCTACACCCGCTCCCCCATCAAGACCCCGGCCAGCAGACTGGCGATCCCCGCCAGAAAGGCCACGGTTTCCCAAAGGGTGACCTGATCCGGCCCCAGCTCACCACCGCGGTAGACCCGCCAGGCTGCCATCATCAGGGCCACGCCGCCCAGGATGGGCCCTCCGGCGAAGAGGACCTGGGTCAGGTCTTCCAGGTGGATGACCTGGGGAGGTGTGCGGGTGGGCAGGTCCAGGCCCGCCTTGGACAGGATCCAGGCGCCGGTCATCCAGAAAGCGGCACCGAAGACCGTCAGGAAAGGGATGTCTGATCGCCGGGACATGGCCACAGTCTATCCATTTCCGGGATAATGATCCGGGGTTCCACGTGGAACAACCTGGGAAGCGGGGCAAGCATTGGGTCTCTTCGGAAATCTCTTCGACAAGTTCAAACAGGGCCTCCAGCGCACGCAGGAACTGGTCCTCGCCCCCATGCAGCGGCTCCTGGGGCTCCGGCGCCTGGACGAGGACCAGCTCCTGGAGCTGGAGGACCTCCTGCTCCAGGCCGACCTTGGGGTCCACGCCGTGGAGCGCCTCATGGAACGCCTGCGCTTCGAAATGAAGCGGAACGCCGAGATCGATCCCAAGGCCGTCCTCAAAGATGAGCTTCTGAAGATCCTCCGACAGGTCCCCGCTCGCCCCCTGGAGGCCAAGGGCACCCAGGTGCTCCTCCTGGTGGGCGTGAACGGCGTGGGCAAGACCACCACCCTGGGCAAGCTGGCCTCCCACCTGAAGTCCCGGGGAGAGGAGGTCCTGGTGGTGGCCGGGGATACCTTCCGGGCCGCCGCCATCGATCAGCTCGAGCTCTGGGGCCAGCGGGCCGGAGTACCGGTCATCCGCAACCAGATGGGGGGTGACCCCGCCGCCATCGCCTTCGACGGCGCCACCTCCGCCAAGGCCAAGGGGACCCCCTGGGTCCTCATTGATACCGCTGGCCGCCTCCACACCAAGGACCACCTGATGCGGGAGCTGGACAAGATCCACCGCAGCCTCCAGAAGGTCATCCCCGAGGCCCCCCACCGGGTGCTCCTGGTGATGGATGCCACCACTGGCCAGAACGGCCTGGTGCAGGCCGAGGCCTTCAAGGCCGCCGCCGGCATCACCGATCTGGTGCTCACCAAGCTGGATGGCAGCGCCAAGGGCGGCGTCGTGATCCCCATTCTGGAGCGCATGAAGCTCCCCATCACCTTCGTGGGAGTGGGCGAGGGTGTTGACGACCTCATTCCCTTCGATCCGGAGGCCTTTGTCGATGGACTCCTCAGTGCCTGAACTGACCCCAGCCTGGGCCTGGCAGATCGCCACCGGCGGTCCCTGGCCCGATCCCACCGTCCTCCGGGGCGACGAACGCCTGATGGCCCTGGCCATCCAGGAAGGCCTCAAGGGCGTGGGGCTCTCCAGCCCCAATCCCCCGGTGGGCTGCATCATCGCCAAGGACGGCAAGGTGCTGGGCCGTGGGGTCCACACCAAGGCAGGAACCCCCCACGGCGAGATCATGGCCCTCAAGGACGCCGCCGAGCGGGGTGCCGATGTACGGGGCGCCACGGCCTACGTGACCCTGGAACCCTGCTGCCACCATGGGCGGACGCCGCCCTGCACCGATGCCCTGCTGGCGGCGGGCATCGCCCGGGTCGTGGTGGGCACCAAGGATTCCAACCCCAGGGTGGATGGCGGTGGCATGGCCCTCCTGCGATCCCGCGGGGTGGAGGTGACCGAATCCGTGCTGGGAGAGGCCTGTCAGCGCTTCCATGCCCCCTTCTTCAAGCTCATCCGCACGGGCCTACCATGGGTGATCCTGAAACTGGCCCTGGGCTCGGACGGATCCACCGGTCCCGATGCCGAACGCACCCAGATCACGCCCCCCGAAATCCAGAAACTGGCCCACGCCCTGCGCCGGGCCTGCGAAGCCATCGTGGTGGGAAGCGGTACTGTGGCCGTGGATGACCCCCAACTCTCGGACCGCTGGCCCGAACCCACGGCCCCCCACCGTCGCTTCCTCCGGGTGGTCCTCGACAGCCACGGCCGCCTCTCCCCGGATTGTCGGGTATGGCAACCCCTGGAGGGCCAGCCGGCCCTCCGGGCCACCGTAGGCGCCCGGCCACCCATCCCAGGGGTCGAAGATCTCCAGCTGCCCCCGGGCCCCCGGGGTTGCAGCCTGCGCCACCTGCTCCACGAGCTGGCCGCCCGGGGCGTCGGCCGGGTCCTCCTGGAAGGGGGTCCCACCCTGGCCAAGCGGGCCCTGGCGGAAGGCCTGGTGGACGAGTTTCATCGCTTCACCTCGGATCAGCCCGCCGGAGGGCCCCCGGTCCTGGGCCATGACGCCGACTACTTCAAGGTACGGACCTCCACCCCCTTCCCCGGGGGGCATTGGGATGTGCTGGTCCAGGGCTGCTGATACGCCTTCGCGGAAAAAAGCATAAATTCCACCACCAAGACTCCAAGGGCACCAAGTTTCACGAAGAAAAGCCTGATGGGTCGACCAGGACACTCGGGCCTGGTTCCGGGAGGGGCAGAGTGTCCAGCCCCGTGGAGTGTAGGCATGGGCTAGCTTTTTCACTAGCCATTGGACAAAGCCCTGGGTCGCTGGTGAGCCCTTGGTGTCTTCGCGCGTTATACCGAATCGCCGTCATAGGTAGAGTATTCACCATGATGTGGCGCGCGTTCCGCAGAACTTTTCATCGGACCCCAAGGGGCGAAAAGTAAGGTAGGCCGGGAGTCAATGCTCACAGAAGCGGCCGCGATGGTTTTTGTCTTTTATCGCTGTCCATCTCCGTCCATCGCTGGCTGAACGTTTTTAAGAGGGGGGGCAATGCCAAATGTTTTGCAACCAAAAGCGAAGTAAAAGAAAGTAAACCAGCGATAAACTGCGATGAGAAGCAGGAAGCATCCATCTGACAGGGAAGGCTGGCATCGCGGAGGAAAGAAAACCAGGTTTCTGGCGCAATTGCGAAGACATGTCGCGCCATCACCACCCTCATCAGTCCTTGCTTCGATGAAGCGTGTGACTGCTCTACGGTTGATGGCGGTTTGATATTAGTGGTGGAAGTCGTTTTTGCACTTTAGTTTATTGGTTGCGAATCGGTATGAGGCCTACCCCCGTATCGCCAGTAGAATCGCCATCGCCAGCGTGATGCAGGCGAACCAGAGCCGGAGCTTCGGCCCCTTGACCCGGCCGGCGACCCGGGCGCCCAGGTAGGCGCCCAAGAGGAAACCACAGGCCACCCCGCCCAGGATGAACCAGGGGAGCCCGGCCCCGGATCGGGCGTAGACCCAGACGGCAGGCAGGCCCACAGGGGCAAGCATCATGGCGAGACTGGCGAGCTGAGCCTCATGCTGGGAGAGCCTGAGCCAACCGCAGAGCATGGGAATCATGATCACCCCGCCCCCGATACCCAGGAGGCCTGAGGCCAGCCCCCCCACCAGCCCGGTGACCAGACCGGGCAGCCAGCTTTCCTGCAGAGTCAGCGCCCGGGCATCCTCCACCCGGGACTGCCCCTCCCGCTTCAGCAGGGTACGCAGGGCCATGACACAGAGGAAGGCGATGAAGAGCCAGCGCATCTCCTTCGCCGGGATCAGATGGGCAGTCATGGCGCCACCCCAGGCCCCCACCAGAAAGCCCAGCACCAGGAAGCCCGTCAGGTGCCCCCACATGCGGACGCCCCGGCGCCGATACTCCAGGACGGCGGGCAAGCCGTTGGGGAGCAGCATGGCCGCCAGGGTCAGGCCCTGGGCCTGATGCTGAGCCAGCCCCAGGAAGGCCCCCAGGAGGGGGATGAGCACCAGCCCCCCTCCCAATCCAAATAGGCCGGAGAGCAGGCCTCCAGCCAGCCCGGATGCAAGGCCCGCCAGGTACTGGATCCCAGATGCCACCATGCAACCAGAATGCCCGAAAGGGGGCTCCTCATGTTCCAATGGAAGTTCTTGCTGCTCATTCCACGGACCCTATGCACATTCCCTTTTCTGACGATGTCATCCTCGATAGCCGCCGGGCAGTCTACCTGCCTCGCCAGGAGACCCTGGTCATAGCGGATCTCTTCCTGGGTCTGGGAGCCGCCCGGCGCAAGCGCCCCGATCTCCTCCCGGATTCCCAGCATTCCGACATCTGGGAACGTCTCCTGGGCCTTCTGGACGAGTTCCAGCCCAAGCGGGTGGCTCTACTAGGGGACATCAAGCCCAACCAGGGCACGGTGGAGGACGACGAAGCCGAGGAAATGCGCACCCTCTTCCGCAAGCTGAAGGGTCGCGGCCGGGAAGTGGTCCAGGTGGTGGGCCATCCCGAACGCTCCATTGGCCCCGTCATGGACAAGATCGGCATCAAGCCAGTGGAACAACTGGGCGTCGGACCCCACACCCTCATGCACCGGCGCCGGATCTTCGTCTACCCGCGCCACGACCCCGCCAACGGTTTCTGGATCAATGGCGGCCTGCACCCCCTCTTCGCCGTGCCGGTGCCCGGCCCCGACGGCAAGGAGGAGTGGGTGCGCTACCCCGCCTTCCTCTACACCGGTTTCGCCCTGGTGATCCCGCCCTTCGTCTCCTACGCCCAGGGCTGGGAGGTCATGCAGCCTGAGCGCCTTCCCCGGCAGGCCCGGGCCTGGCGCGTGCTGGGCGGCCACGAGATGGTGCCCCTCTCCCTGCCGGACCTGCCGCCGGTGCCCCCAGGCTTGGAGAGCATTTCCAGACCCGGCCCCAGGGGCAAGAAACGGGAGGGCTAGGCCCTCAGATCGTCGCCTTCTCTGCCTTGGCCTTGCCCTTCCCGGGCTTGATGGTCACCTGGGTCAGCTTGCCCTCCCGGACCACATCGAAGACCAGGGTGCTGCCCGGAGGGTCCTGTTCCAGCATGGACCAGAGCTGTCCCGGGGTGTCCACCCGCTGACCCTGGTAGCCCACGATCACATCCCCGAGCACGACCTTCCCGCCCTCCTCGGTCTTGAGGGCCCGGAGGCCTGCCTGGGCTCCGGGCCCTCCGGCATCCACCACGCTGACCACCACGCCGCGTTGCACCCCCAGCTTGAGGGCATCGGCGGAGATCAGGGCCTCGAAGCCCAGGTGGGGGCGCTCCAGGCTGCCCTTCTGGATCAGGATGGGCACCACCCGGCGCAGAATATCGGCGGGAATGGCGAAGCCAATGCCCACCGAGGCCCCGGTGGCCGGGGCAATGGCGGTATTCATGCCCACCAGGCGTCCCCCGCTATCCAGCAGGGGGCCGCCGGAGTTCCCGGGGTTGATGGCCGCATCCGTCTGGACGACTTCCGAAATGGTCGTATTGAAAAGGGTCCGCAACTGGCGCCCGAGGGCCGAAACGATCCCCTGGGTGAGGGTGTGATCCAGACCGAAGGGATTGCCGATGGCCAGCACCGACTGGCCCACCTCCAGGTCTGCGGAACTGCCCATGGGGAGGGGGTTCATGTCCTTGAGGGGGGCGAAGACCTGGAGTACCGCCACATCGTAGGCCGTGCTGGCCCCGATGAGCTTGGTCTTGTATGTCTTGCCATCCGCCAGGGTCACCGCCAGATCCGCCGCCGGACTGATGTTGCCCTGATCATCCTTGATCATGAGGACATGGAGATTGGTCACCACATGCCCGGCCTCGTCCCAGACGAACCCCGTTCCGGACCCGGCGGGCACCAGGAGGTAGTCCCGGGTCTTGATGTCCTGGACGAGGGCTGCGCTGGAAATATAGACCACGGACTTCCGGGCTTGCCGGAATACCTTGACCCGGGACTGCTCCATGGGCGTGAGGGCCTTCTTGCGAGCCAGGGGACGTGGCCCGTTGATCTTCCGGTTGGCCTCGATCACCATTTCCTCGGCGGTTTTCCGCTGAGGCTTGGGAGTCGCCGAGAACCCGACGGGGGCCATCAGGGCCATTGCCAATGCGCTTGGAATCCAGCTTCTCATCCCGTCTCCTGAGGCCATGATCCCATAACCCCTTGGGCCTGCAGAACAAGATCGAGTGGCAAGCGGCCATGCATCACATCTTCTATCCTGCCCATCCTGTACATCCTGTTTGATAGCAATTTTCAACAGGATGTACAGGATGAAAAGCAGGAAACGGACGGTCCCATCAATCCTGCTCCACCTTCGGGAAGACACGGCCCGCCATGAAGGCGCCCACCAGGGGAGCCACCCAGAAAAGCCAGAGCTGCTGGAGAGCCCAGCCTCCCACGAAGAGGGCGGGACCGGTGCTCCGAGCGGGGTTCACGCTGGTATTGGTGACGGGGATGCTGATGAGATGGATAAGGGTCAGGCAGAGGCCGATGGCCAGGGGTGCGAAGCCCTGGGCGGCCTTCTTCGAGGTGGCCCCCAGGATCACGAAGAGAAAGAAGAAGGTCATCACGATCTCGGTGACGAGGGCGGCACTCAGGCTGAACTGACCCGGGCTGTGGATCCCGTACCCATTGCTGGCAAAGCCTCCGAGGGCGAAGCCAGGCCTTCCGGAAGCGATCACGAACAGGATGGTGGCTCCGGCGATGGCGCCCAGGACCTGGGCCACCCAGTAGGGCAGCAGGTCTGCCCAGGAGAAGCGGCCGGCGGTGGCCAGTCCCAGGCTCACTGCCGGATTGAGGTGGCAGCCCGAGATGGGCCCGATGGCGTAGGCCATGGTCACCACCGTGAGCCCGAAGGCCAGCGCCACCCCGTGGAACCCGATCCCCAGACCCGGGAAGGCCGCCGCCAGCACGGCGCTCCCGCAGCCCCCCAGCACCAGCCAAAGCGTGCCGAAAAATTCCGCAGTGAGTCGGTTGCTGAGGGGCATATTTCCTCCCGGTCGGTCGAAAAATCCGCCCCCAGCATAGTGCTGTTTCGCGGATCAGGCGGGCTAAATCCATCGGCGGCGACGGCGCGGCCCCTCGCGGGATCAAAGCATTGGAGGTTCACTTGGACCTTTCGCCCTTTTTCCGCCATGCTGAAGAGGTATGCCGCATGCCATGGACGCCTTCTTCGCGCCACCCCAGGGGCGCATCTTCGCCTGCTTTCCGGGGGCGGAGGAACGGCCTGGTCAGCGCCGCATGGCGGAGCTGGTGTCCAACGCCATCGCCGAAGGCGAGGGTCGCTTCGGGGCCTGGCGCCGCTCGGGGGGGGAACCCGATACCAAGCCCAACGCCATGCTCCAGGCCATCGAGGCAGGCACCGGCACCGGCAAATCCCTGGGCTATCTCATCCCCTCCCTTGCCTCGGGGCGCAACCCGGTGGTGGTCACCACCCGCACCAAGCAGCTTCAGCGCCAGCTCATGGACGAAGACCTGCCCCGGGTCCGGGGCATCCTGGGCCGTGAGGTGCGGGCCGTGCTGGCCAAGGGCCGTTCCAACTACCTCTGCATGGCGGCCTGGGAGGAGATGGAAGCCCACCCACCGGCCGAGATGCAGGCCAAGGACCATGGCCTCTGGCTGGCCCTGCCCCGCTGGACCCGGGAGACCCTCACGGGGGACCGGGAGGAACTGGGCACCCACGGCGAGGGGGAATCCGAACTCTGGGACCGACTCAACGCCAGGGCCGAGCGCTGCACCGGCAAGCAGTGCCCCCACTACGAGGTCTGTTTCCTCACCCGCTTGCGCAAGGAAGTGGCCGAGGCCGACCTCATCATCGCCAACCACGCCCTGCTCCTGGCGGACCGGGTGCTCCGGGAGTCGGCCTTCGGCCAGGTACTGCCGGACGCTCCGGTGCTGATCCTGGACGAGGCCCACGAGATCGAGGAGCAGCTCACGGAAAGCTGCGCCGAGATCTGGTCCAGCCGGGCCATGTCCATGCTCTTCCGGGACCTGGAATCCGAGTCCTTCAAGGAGCCGGACGCCGCCGCCCTCTCGGCCCACCTCCTGCCCTGGGAGGACGCCTGGGGCCTGCTCCTGGCCCAGGTCCCCCTGGACAGTTCGGTCTACGGCTTCGATGACGGCCGCCTGCCCCTGTCCGTCATTGCGGACGCCGTGGGGGCCTGGGTTGAAGCCGGGCAGGCCGCCTGGAAGGAGACCAAGCGGCTCGCCTCCCGCAGCACAGACAGCAGCCCCGAGAGTCTCAACTGGCGCAAACTGGGCGAGCGTATCGGGACCGCCTTCGATCGCATGGAGCAGATTTTCGCCCAGCCCGAGGGCTGGGTCTCCACCATCACCCGGGAAGGCCCCCATACCGTGGTCTTCAAGGCCAATCCGGTGGATGTGAAGCCCTTCTTCCACCAGCACCTGCGCCGGGGCTTCGAGACCGTCATCCTCACCAGCGCCACCCTCCGGGACGGCCGGGGCTTCAATGGCCTGCGCCTGCGACTGGGGCTGTCCGAAGAGGAGGCCCAGCGCAGCGAGCATGTGGAGAGCCCCTTCGATTTCCTCAAGCAGGGGGTGCTCTTCGTGCCCCCGGACCTGCCGGAGCGCAAGCCGGGCCGGGATGGCATCGGCGCACCCCTCTGGGTGGAGAACTCCCTGGCAGCCATGGAGCGGCTCCTGGTGGCAAGCCGGGGCCGGGGCCTGCTCCTCTTCACCAGCCGCAAGATGCTGGCGGCCTTCCGCCCCCGCCTGGAGGCGGCGCTCCCCCAGATGACCTTCTTCGTCCAGGGCGAGGGCATGACCCGCCATGCCATGCTGGACCGCTTCCGCAAGACCCCCAATGCCGTTCTTCTAGGCCTGGCGAGCTTCTGGCAGGGGGTGGACCTCCCCGGAGAGGCCCTCAGCCTAGTGGTGGTCACGGCCCTGCCCTTCACCCCCCCGGACGATCCGGTGCTCCAGGCGCGGGTGCGGGAAGCGGACGCCAAGCAGCAGGGTCTGGGCTTCATCGGCATCCAGGTCCCCCAGATGACCCTGAAGCTCAAGCAGGGCATCGGCCGCCTGATCCGGACCCGCACCGACAAGGGCGTGGTCTGCATCCTGGACCCCCGCCTCATGCTGCCCCACGAGGACCGCTACGGGAAGCGCTACGCCGCCCAGGTCCGGGCCGCCCTGCCCCCCTTCCCCATCACCCGGGACTGGGGTGAGGTCGAGGCCTTCCTAAGGGGGCTGTAAAAAGGAAGCGGCCCCGGGGGATGCCCCGAGACCGCCGATTCAGACCTGCAGGTCGGCCTTAGAAGTACATCCGGACGAAGAGGGAACTGAAGGTGGAAACCTGGTTGAGCTGATCGTAACGGTAGTCATTGCCGTGGACGTGCTGGAAGGAGACGCCAGCCTTGCCGCCGAAGGAGATCTTCTTGTTGATGTTGTATTCCAAGCCGATGGCGGGCTCGAGGGCGATGTAGTTAGCGCTCTCCTTATCCGTGCCGCTGGTGTACTCGTCCTTGTAGGTGTAGCGGCCCGCGCTCAAGGTGCCGCCGTAGAAGAACTCGAGGGACTGGACGACTTCCTTGTGCTTGAAAACACCGAAACCGGCACCAAAAGTGGTCTGCTTGTACTTTTCAGAACCATCGTGCTCGTTGCTGGTAGCGAAGACCACGCTGGGCTCCAGAACGATGCCACCCTGCAGGCGGATGGGGGCGGTAATGGCGTTGGAGTCGTTGGCCACCGAGAAGCCGAGGCCGTAATCGGCGGCGGACAGGGAGGCGGCACAGGCCAGGGTGAGGAAGGGAAGAGCGAAACGCTTCATGTTTTCTCCTGATGAAATGCCAGATTCGGCGAGGTTGGCAAAAAACGATTGCCAACCAGGGTTCCACCCGGAGTCTACACATGAAAAAAACAACTTTCTAGCTTGATTTATTATAAAAACAGTGAACGCACTTGCCTAATTATTAAAAACAAACAAGATGATCAATTTTGATTAACAAGCCGCAAATAGTGCGCGCAACCGTTGGCAACGACTCAACGGCGTCTTTTGGCCTTGGGCAGGGAAGCTGCTCCAAGGTCAGGGAACAGGGGGCTGGCACTTGGGATACCCGTTGGGGTGGGCGGAGGCGAGACGGGCTTCCGAATCTGACCCTTAGGTTCAACCATCGGTTCCTTGGGGGGCTGGGCGCCTGCCATCATCCCCTCCAGGGCCTTCACGAAGTCCGGAAGATCCTTGAACTGGCGGTAGACCGAGGCGAAGCGGACATAGGCCACGGAATCCATGGCCTTCAGGCCGTCCATGACCAGCTCCCCCAGGTCGCGGCTGGCGATCTCCCGATCGGGCTGCTCCAGGAGGCGGGCCTGGATGTCGGAGACCAACTCTTCCTGCCGGGCCAGGGAGACCGGCCGCTTCTGGCAGGCGGCCATGATGCCCCGCATGAGCTTCTGGCGATCGAAGGGCTCCCGGCGACCGTCCTTTTTCACGATCAGAAGGGGCACTTCCTCGACCCGTTCGTAGCTGGTGAAACGGCGCCCGCACTTGAGGCACTCCCGCCGACGGCGGATGGAATCCCCCTCGCGGGATTCACGGGAGTCCACAACTTTGTCTTCGTGGTGACCACAAAAGGGGCATCGCATGGATCAAGGCTAACCCGCTCAAGGGCAAGGGGCCAGTGTGAGCTATCGGCCCAGGCTCCGGCGGACTGAGGCCCGCACCAGGCGGACCTCATCGGCATCGGCCTTCAGCTGGAGGGCCTGTTCGCTCCAATACAGCGCCTGATCCGCCTCCTGCTGCCTTCTGGACACCTCGGCCAAAAGGGCGTGGGCCTGGGCGAGCCCCAAGGAGAACCAGGCCTCTTCCGGCTGGAGCTTCCGGGCTCTTTCGTATACCTCCAGGGCCTTGGCCAGGGCGGGACGGGGGTCCTGGCGCTTGCGGATGAGCCAGCGTGCCTCCAGGAGGCAGCGATCCCCTTCGTAGCCTGGGATCAGGGCGCTCCCAGGCGCCTCCTTGGCCGACTGGTCCAGAGCTTCCCGGGCAGCCTGCAGGTCCCGGACGGGGTCCTCTCCCCGCTCGATGCGCCTCCGGGCCGCATCATGGCAGACCTCGGCCAGATTGGACCAGCTGGCGGCAGAGGGATAGAGTTGGGCACAGTCGCGGAAATGGCGCACCACCCGGTCCAGAACCTGCTGAGTCTCCTCTCCGCGGCTCTTGAGAAACTGCGCGAGATCCATTTCCAGCATCCCCAGGTTCTGGTGGGTTTCCCACTGGGCAAGTCCCTCTTTCACAGCCTGCTGGCTCCAATGCCTCCCTTCGTCAATGAAGGGGCGAGGGTCCGCGTGGCGGCCCAGGGCGATCTCGGCCCGACGGTGCGCCAGACTGGCCAAGCGCTCCAGGGCTTTGGTGCGGATCAGGGGGGGATAGGCCCCGAGGGGGCTCTGGACGATGGGCTTCATCAGAGCCTCGGCCTCCTGAAAGAAGGGCTCGGGGTCCTCCCTGCGGGACGCCGAATCCACGCCCAGAGCCACCAGAACCAGGGCGTGCTGGTTGAAATAATCGGTCCGAGTGCTGTTGAGGTGGTGCATGGCAGCGCAGGCGGCCCGGCCCTGCTCCAGAGAGGCTCGGTAGTCCCGCCCCCGGAGCCCCAGTCGGCTGCCGGTGGTCCATACCGAACGGCGGACATCCTCCATCCGGTCATCACTGGGTCCGATGCGGGCGGCGACATCCGCCAGATCCAGCACACGTTCATAGAGCGCCTTGGCCTCGGGGTTCCGCCCGGCGAAGAGGGCGTCCCGCGCCTGCAGCGAGAGGGCCCTGGCCAAGTAGAACAGCGCCTCATAGCGCCAGGGCTCGGCTTGATAGGCCTCATGGGCGAGACGGTCTGCATCCCCGAAACGCTCCTCGGCCAGGGCGAACCTGGCCTCCTCGACCGTGGAGAAGGCACCGCGTTGCGCTCGCCGGGCAGCAGCCAAGTGCTTCCGGCCCGGTTCCAGGAGCTCCCGCCGGATGGTGTCCTGGCGGACCTTCCGCTGCTGGAGGTCCAGGATGGTGAGACTCTTCTCGGACTCGGTTTCATAGAGGGTTCCCAGACAGAACCCCAGTGCCAGGGAGACCTCGGGGGTCTGGTGCCCCAGACGCCAGGCGGTCTCGAACTCCTGGCGCGCCACCTCATAATCACCCAGCAGCATCCATCCCTGCCCGAGGACGAAGTGCCCTGGCCCGAGCCCGACCGGGGCTGTTGCCATCTCCTGGCGCACAAGATCCATGCGGTGCCGGACCTGGGCCAGCTCACGGGAGAGGTCGTGCGGGGGCAGCATCCGGCCGAAACGCAGGAGGCTGTCCATGCGCATGGCCTCCACTCCGAAGCGTTCAGCCCAGTGGGCTCGGGCCAAGGCGCGCCGCCGACCCAACTCCCAGACACCCGCCGTCGCCAGGACGGAGATCAGGCAGACCCCCACCAGTGCCGAGGCCAAACGGTTCCTTCGGGCCCAGGCCACGAGCTTGGAAGCCATGGAAGCCCGGCGCGCTCTCGGAGGCTCGCCATCGATCACCCGGAGCAGGTCGTCACGCAGTGCGGAAGCACTCAGGTACCGCCGGGCCGGATCCTTGGCCAGGCAAACCCCGACGATCGTTTCCAGGTCCCGGGGCAAGGTCGGGGCCAAGGTCCTCAGCGCCGGGACCTCGCAGGTCTGGGCCTGCACCAGAATCTCCGCCGCCTGTCCCACGAAGGGGGGACGACCGACCAAGGCCTCGAAGAAGGTGGCGCCCAGACCGTAGACATCCGTGCGGACATCGACCCACTCCCCACGGATCTGCTCCGGGGCCATGTAGGCCGGACTCCCCAGCATCGTTCCGGCGGACGTCAATGTTCCAGAGGCTTCCTCCCGTGCCAGGCCGAAGTCCATCACATAGGGCCTCCACCCCCCCGCCTCATCCTGCTCAAGCATCACATTGGAGGGCTTGAGATCCCGGTGGATGAGCCCCTGCCGGTGGGCAGCCTGGATGCCGTCCGCGATGGCCGCGAAAATCCGTAACTTGGCCATCAGGGACAAATCGGGTGCCAACTGGTCCAGGGTGGTCCCCTCGATGAACTGCATGACCAGGAAGGGCCAACCCTCCCACTCCTCGACGCCATAAAGACGGCAGACCGAAGGATGCTCGACCCGGGCATGGAGGTGAGCCTCCTGCTGGAGGCGCTCCATGGTGGCGGGGGTGGCCTGCTTGAGCCACTTCAGGGCCACTCGGCGGCCAAGGCTCGCGTCAAAGGCCAGGTAAACCACGCCCATCCCGCCTTCGCCCAAACGGCGCAGGATTCGATACTTGCCCAGGACCTCTGGCGGTTCAAACACAGGTGCCACCCCGGGGCCCCAGTGCCCGCCCCATGGTCTCCAGGGCCGCACGGATCTCGCTGGGATCCAGATGGGCGAAGCCCAGGCGGATACCGGACGGCCCCAGTCCCCCAGAGCGGGCTGCGGGAGGGTGGAACTTCACCCCCCCCCGGTGACAGGCTTCAGCCCAGGCGCCCAAGTCCAGGTCGGGAGGGGTCTCCATCCAACAAGCCTGCCCGCCATCGCTGGCCCGCAGCCTGAAATCCGGCCCCAGGAACTCCCCCACACACTGCTCCAGCACCTCCCGACGCTGCTTGAGCACCTTCCGCGTCCGGGCCAGGTGACGCTCCAGGTCGCCATCCCGGATGAGATCCGCCATGGCCCACTCCAACACCCTGTCACCCTGGGTGTCCATACGCTGTCGCAGGCGCGCCAGGCGGTCCACGAGCCCAGCTGGGGCTACCAGATAGGCCAGGCAGAGCCCCGGGGCTAGGAGCTGGGAGAGGGAACCCAGGTGGATCACGTGGCCCTCGGGGAAGGCAGCCGCCATGGGCTGGGAAGGCTCTCCAAGGAAGGTGAGCTCCGCATCCGTATCCTCCTCCACAAGGGCGAAACCATGGGTCTGGGCCAATCCTGCCAACTGCTCCCGACGCACCGGGGACAGGGGCACCGTGGTCGGCACCTGTCGCCGGGGAGTCAGATGGACGAAGGCCAGGCTGCGTTCCTGGGCCAGGGCAGCTAGCGCCTCCGGGCAAAGGCCTTCGTGATCCACCGGGAGTGGATGCAGTCGCGCGCCCGGCAGATCCAGGGCTTCCCGGACCAGAGGATCTCCAGGGTCCTCCATGGCAAAATCCCCCTTGCCCAGGGCCTGGGTGAGGAGGGCCAGGCTCATGGGGATACCCCGGGTGATCAGCAGGTTGTCGGCCTGGATGGTCAGCCCGCGCCATTTCCGGAGGTGGATCGCCAGCTGCTCCCGGAGCATCTGGTTCCCTCGGGGCTCCCCCTTGCCCAGAAGATCATCGCCATGGCGCTGGAGGGCTCTTTGATAGCCCCGAGCCAAGGCCTCCCTGGGGGCCAGGCGGGCATCCGGGTAGCCTTCTGAGAGGTCCAGCATGCCTGAAGCCAGGGTGGACACAGGTCGAAGTTGGCTCGAGAGTTCGAAGGGAGGGTTCTCCGGGGCAGCCTGGGGTGCGGGCCGGGTTCCCCAGGAGGCCGGAAAGGTAGCCGGGAGCACGTCAGCCACATAGGTCCCGCTGCCGTGTCGGCTTGCTGTCCACCCCTCCATTTCCAATTCCCAAAGGGCAGACATCACCACATGCCTGGAGAGCCCCAGGGACTGGGCCAGGGCCCGGGACCCCGGCAGGGCCTCGCCGGGGGCCAGCCTTCCCCGGCTGATCTCGGCCGCCAAGAGCCTCGCCAACTGAAGCGCCAGCGGCTCGGAGGCCCGAGGGTCCAACTGGTCTGAAAGGTCAGAAAAGGCCATGGTTCGAAGTGGTTTCCAGGAAATGTCAGAAGTGGTTGAACGATTGGTCCCAGGCTACCTGATTTTGTGAATGCCGGTATTCCAATGCCCGCACCTAAAACCACCTTCCCAACCACCACAGAGGCACCATGTCCCAGAAAGCCCTATCCCTCTCCCTTCTGCTCGCCCTGACGATCCTGCCCCAGGCCACAGCCAGGACCCCGCCGCGCCCCCTGTACCGGGACTATTACGGCACTGTCTTCACCACGCAGCCAAGGCTGCTCTCCACGCCCGAACGGACCTACCGCTTTGGCGTCACCAACCCGACCCCCCAGGACATGGCCCATTGGGGTGGAACCTTCACCCTCCCCAAAGGGACTCGCCGATTCACGGCCTGGATCTATGCCGACGCTGGGCTCAAGGCTCCCCTGGAAATCACCTTCCGTGCCGAAGACCGCAACGGGTCGGTGCTGGATTCGGTGGTCGTTCAGCCTGGTGAGACGCAACCGGTGGACCTGCAGACCCGGGGAGCCAGGGCCCTCTTCTTTGTGACCGACCTGCGGATCGGACACGGCACCGCCACCCGGATCATCGTGGGTGAGCCGCGCTTTGAGTGAGTCCGGCGGAAGGCGACCCCAAGTGGTTGCCACTGAATTGAGGAAGTGGTCGAGGCCTCCCCTGGGAAGCCCCCTACGCTCCCTCTACACCTCTCTGGGGAGGTGGAACTGTCGCCTGGCGATGGTGAAAAACATGCCCTGAATTCACGCCGAAGATCGGCTTTCAAAAGGAGTTAATCATGACGTCCATTTCGCGCCTCGCTCTCTTCAGTGTCGCCCTTCCAATAGCGGGTCTTCTGGCCTGCGGCGGGGGCAGCTCTTCCGCGCCAGCCGCGCCAAATTCGACCCTGCCCACCTTGAGCAAGGTGACCACTTTGTCAGGGATCGATGGGGTGAGTGGAGCTGTGGATGGACCCTTGGGCACCGCGAGCTTCCAGTCGCCAGCGGGGATCGTTCAGGATTCCCAGGGCAATCTTTTCGTGGCGGACGAATCCGGTCATGCCATCCGCAAAATCACACCCTCGGGCGTCACATCGACTTTTGCCGGCGTAATGGGCGAATCCGGCACCGCCGATGGGACTGGATCTACTGCACGCTTCTACTTACCCTGCGGCCTTGCCATCGATACCTCGGACAACCTCTACGTCGCCGAGTACGCGAACCACACCATTCGCAAGGTCACACCCAATGGCGTAGTAAGCACCTTGGCCGGTCTCGCCGGAACCTCGGGGCCGGAGGACGGACAAGGCAGCTCGGCCCGGTTCACCTCTCCCATTGGTCTCGCCATCGACAAGAGCGGCAACCTCTTTGTCGCAGATTGCGGCAACCGTAGGATCCGCAAAATCGCGCCTGCGGGGATCGTCTCGACGATCGCGGGTGCAGGCACCTCTGGCAGTGCGGACGGGGCCGCCGGCACCGCCACCTTCGAGAGGCCCTTTGGTATTGCCGTAGACGACAGCGGCACCCTCTTCGTCACGGATTTCTCGGCCCACACGATCCGCAAGATTTCGGGGGGCATGGTCAGCACCGTGGCGGGCACCCAGGGAAGCAAAGACGTCGTGGATGGCCTGGGTGCAGCGGCATCCTTCTCTAACCCCTCCCTGCTATCGCTGGATGAGGCAGGGAACCTGTACGTGGGAGATTACTCTGGATCCACGTTGCGCAGGATCACCCCCGGCGGTCAGGTGACCACCGTGGGAGGCAAGGCGAACACTCCTGGCTACGTCACAGGCAGCCTCGCAAACGCCCGCTTCAATGGCATCTACGGCGTCCTGGTACGGGGCACCCACATCTACATTTCGGAAAAAGGGAACTACGTCATCCAGCTCATCGACTGAACCCCTATCAGCACGGCCAGCCAAGGTCATGGGACCTTGGCTGGCCATCGGACTGAATGGTTCCCCTCCTATTCAGGGATGGGGAACTTGGAGGTCAGTTCGAAGACTTCCTTCTGGATGCGCTCAAGAACCGCGTCATCCTTGTGGTTCCGCAGGGCCTGGTCGATCCAGTTGGCGATCAGGACCATTTCCGCTTCCTTCATGCCACGGCTGGTGACCGCGGGGCTGCCCAGGCGGATGCCCGAGGGCTTGAGGGGCGGATTGGGGTCGAAGGGGATGCCGTTCTTGTTGGCGGTGATCCCGGCCTTGTCCAAAGCCTTCTCGGCATCGTTGCCCATGATGCCCTGGGCGAACACATCCACCAGCATCAGGTGGTTGTCAGTGCCGCCGGAAACGATGCGCCAGCCCTTGGCCTGGAGGGCCTGGGCCAGGGCCGCGGCATTCTTGACCACCTGACCCTGGTATTCCTTGAATTCAGGCAGGAGCGCCTCGCCGAAGGCCACGGCCTTGGCCGCGATGACGTGCATGAGGGGACCACCCTGGGAACCAGGGAAGACCGCACGGTCGAGGTCCTTGGCGTACTTCTCCTTGCAGAGCACCATGCCGCCCCGGGGCCCGCGAAGGGTCTTGTGGGTGGTGGTGGTGACGAAATCGGCGTGGGGAACGGGGCTGGGGTGATGGCCCGAGGCCACCAGACCGGCAATGTGGGCCATGTCCACCATCATGAGCGCCCCGACCTCGTCACAGATGGCGCGGAAGGCGGCGAAATCGAAGATGCGGGGGTAGGCGGAAGCGCCCACCACGATCATCTTGGGCTTGTGCTCCAGGGCCAGGGCCCGGACCTGTTCCATGTCCACCCGCTCCGTATCCTTGCGGACCTGGTAGCCGATGAAGTTGTAGAGGATGCCGGAGCTGTTGAGGGGGTGGCCGTGGGTCAGGTGGCCGCCATGGGCCAGGTCCAGGCCCAGCACGGTGTCACCGGGCTTGAGCATGGCCAGGTAGACGCTGGCGTTGGCCTGGGCGCCGCTGTGGGGCTGCACGTTGGCGTGCTCCGCACCGAAGAGTTCCTTGGCCCGATCCCGGGCGAGGTCCTCCACGACATCCACATTGACGCACCCACCGTAGTAGCGGCGGCCCGGATAGCCTTCGGCGTACTTGTTGGTGAAGTGGCTGCCCATGGCCTGCATGACCGCAACGGAAGAATAGTTCTCACTGGCGATCAGTTCCAGGTGGTGGCGCTGTCGGCCCACCTCCAGTTCCAGGGCCCCGAAGATGGCGGGGTCGCTCGAACGCAGCACATCATACATGCTCATCTTTCACCTCTGTTTGTCATCTTCTCATGAAATTCCGCATATCAGTCAGCCCGTTCCTGGCCCCGCCTTCCTGCTAAAATCAGGTGGATCCCTCGATCTGCTCGTCTGATCCCAAACCGCTGAAGCCACAACTTGTGGTCAGGGCGGGTGTTTACCTTTCGAATCATGGTGCTGCATGTCCTTGAACGACCCCGAAACCATCTGGGAAACCCTTCGCCAGGGTCTCGCCCAGAAACTGCCCGAGCGGACCTATCAGGATTGGGTGGAGCCCTGCAGGGCCATCAAGTTTGATGGCTCTTCTCTGTGGCTTCAGACCTCGTCCCACTCCGCCAAGATCTGGATCGAACAGCAACTGGCGGAGGAATTCCACGATGTCCTGGTGCAGGCCGATCTGGCCCACCTCAAATTGATCTTCTCGGTGCAGGGGGAGGCCGGTGTCAAGGCCACCAAGCCCACCGGTGGCAGGACCAAGGCCACCATCACCCAGACCCTGGAGGAGCAGCCGGATCCCTTTCCCCAGGGCTTCCAGCGCTACACCCTGGATCGCTTCGTGGTGGGCCCCGGCAGCCAGTTGGCCTTCGCCGCCGCCAATGCCATTGTGGATAACTATGGTCGGGCCAGTACAAGTTTAAATATGAATCCTTTATTTATTTATGGGGGTTCAGGCCTGGGCAAGACCCACCTCATGATCGGCATCGGCAAGGGCCTCCGTGCCCGGAGCCCCGAACTGAGGGTGTCCTATCTCAAGGTGGACAACTTCTTCAACGAGTTGACGGTGGCCATCAAGGCCAAGAACACCGAACCCATGCGGAAGAAGTACCAGCAGAACGATGTCCTCCTGCTGGACGATGTCCAGACCCTGGCCAAGATGGAGCGCACCCAGGAGGAGATCTTCTACATCTTCGAGTCCCTCCTGCAGTACGGGAAACAGATCATCATCACTTCGGACAAGCCGCCCCAGCGGCTGGAGGGCCTCCACGACCGCCTCATCACCCGCTTCAAATGGGGACTGACGGCGGACATCCAGCCTCCGGACTTCGAAACCCGGGTGGCCATCCTCCGGAAAAAGCTCGAGGAGGAAGTCTTCAAGGACCTGGGAGCCCGGGTACCGGACGATGTGCTCACCTTCATCGCCCACAAGGCCAAGGGCAGCGTACGGGACCTGGAGGGCCTCCTGACCCGGGTCGTCTTCCAGAGCAGCTTCCTGGGCCTTCCGGTGAGCATTGAGGTGGCAGCCCAGGCCTTCCAGGGTCAGACAGGGATCGAAGCGACCAGCAACATCTCCCTGGAACGCATCTGCCGCATGACCGCCGAGACCTTCAACATCAACTTCAACGACCTGGTGAAGAAGAAGACCCGGATGCAGAACATCCTCATACCCCGTCAGGTGGCCATGTACCTGGCCCGGGAACTGACCACCAGTTCCCTGGCGGAGATCGGTCGGAGCTTCAATGACTTGCACCACAGCACCGTGATGAACGCCATTGAATCCGTGAAGACCCGGATGCAGAAAGATCCCGATCTCCACAAGACTGTCCACTCTCTCCTCAACAGCATCTCCTAGTGCTGCGGGAATCCTGTGGGTTTTCCACAGGTACCCGAGGAAAACCCCAGGGACCTTTGTTCACTTCCCTGGCAGGTGACTTTTCCACACCCCGTTGTCCGCAGTACCAGCCCTTCCATCCACACCTGTCCCTCTAAGCTTTTTCCATGTACAATCAGGGGTTTGATGCCCTTTTCCGCAGCTTTCCCCGTCCCTCAGCATGATCAAGGTGAGGCATGAACTTTCAAATACAGGTATCCAAAGATCGTCTTGATCGGACCTTGGGCATTCTCAAACACGCACTCGAGCGTCGTGTGACGCTCCCGATCCTCCAGCACGTCCTCGTGGACGTGAAGGATCAGGAGATGTGCCTCAAGGCAACGGACATGGAGCTGGCCTTCGAAGCCACCGTGCCCATTGAAGGCCACGGTGCACGTACCGTCGCCATCCCTGGCAAGAAGTTCATCGACACGGTCCGGGCGTACCCGGACGGCCTTCTCACCATCGAGTGGCCCGATGTGGCCAGCCGCATCTGGCTTCGGGCCAAAGGCTTCAACTCCGAGCACAACGTACAGCCCGGAGAAGGCTTCCCTGAACTCCCCAAGCCCGACGAAAGCCTTCCCAAGGTCACGGTGAATTCCTCGGCCTTCCGCAAGGCCATCCTCCTGGGCTCCATCTCCGTGAGCAAGGACGCCACCAAGCCCGCCCTCTCGGGCGTGCTGCTGCACCTGGCCCCCAAGTTCATCCGCGTGGTCTCCACGGATGGTTTCCGCCTGGCGGTGGTTGAACTCCCCTGCGATACCGGCCTTGAGGCCGAAGCTCGCCTCACGGTGCCCAAGCGGGCCCTGGACCTCCTGCCTTCGGCCCTGGCCGAGGACGGCCAGCTCACCCTCTCCTGGGACGACCGGAGCCTCTTCATGGAGCAGCCGGGCCTCAAGTTCTCCACCCGCCGCGTTACGGGCAACTACCCGGCGTACGAAAAGGTCCTGCCGGCCGAGCTTCCCCGTCGCGTCATCATCGACCGCGAGGACTTCCTCAAGACCCTCAAGGTCGTGGGCCTCAAGAAGGACGATTACAACAAGAACGTCCGTCTTTTCTTCGAGTTCCCCAACCTGCGCGTCTTCTTCCAGCATCCGGACGAAGGCGTCAACCAGGGCACCATCAGCTTCACCGGGGAGGAGAACCCCCTGGAGCTGGCCTTCAACATCGACTACCTCACCGAGCTTCTGGAACGCCTGCCCGGAGACGAGGTCGTCTACCAGTTCAAGGACGATGTGGGCCAGGGCATCTTCATGTCCCCCAGCATCGAGGACATGAGCTTCCGCTACGTGCTCATGCCTGTGAAGTTCGCGAACCCCAGCTAGTTGGGATTTCCCGTCGATTAGAAAAAGCGAGTCTTGATGTCCGAAGCAACGATTCCTCAGGAAAACGTTTCCACTTACACCGCCGATAACATCACCGTACTGCGAGATCTCGAGGCCGTCCGAAAGCGGCCCGGGATGTACATCGGCGATACGGACGATGGCAGTGGTCTCCACCAGCTCGTGTACGAGGTGGTGGACAACGCCGTGGATGAGGCCCTGGCCGGGCACTGCACCCGGGTGGACGTGATCCTCCACGACGACGGCAGCTGCTCCGTCGAGGACAACGGTCGCGGCATTCCCACGGATATGCACAAGGAAGAGCACCGTTCCGCCGCCGAAGTGATCATGACCGTGCTTCACGCCGGCGGTAAGTTCGACGACAACTCGTACAAGATCTCCGGTGGTCTTCATGGCGTCGGCGTCTCCTGTGTGAACGCGCTCTCCGAGAAGCTCTGGCTCACCATCTGGCGCGAGGGCAAGGAGCACCACATGACCTTCAGCCAGGGCAAGGCCGATGCCCCCCTGGCGGTGGTGGGTGCCACCACCCGTCGCGGTACCCGGGTCCGCTTCAAGCCCGATCCCGAGATCTTCCACTTCAAGCTGGAGTTCTCCTTCGAGACCCTCACCCAGCGCCTGCGCGAGCTGAGCTACCTGAACAAGGGTGTCCACATCCGCGTCACCGACGAGCGCACCGGCGACAGCCACGATTTCTTCAACGCCGGGGGCATCGACGCCTTCGTGGAACACCTGAACCGCAACAAGGTGGTCCTCCACAAGCCGCCGATCCACATCGAGGACACCAAGAGCGACATCGCCGTGGAAGTCTCCCTCCAGTGGAACGACACCTACCAGGAAACGCTCTACTGCTTCACTAACAACATCCGCAACCGTGACGGCGGCGCCCACCTCGAGGGCTTCCGGGCCGCCATGACCCGCGTGATCAACACCTACGCCGACAAGAACAATCTGCTCAAGTCCAGCAAGGTGACCCTCTCGGGCGAGGATGTCCGCGAAGGCCTGACGGCGGTGATCTCCGCCAAGGTGCCGGATCCGAAGTTCAGCAGCCAGACCAAGGACCGCCTGGTCTCCAGCGAGGTCAAAGGTATCGTCCAGACTGTCGTCTACGAGCGCCTCACCAGCTTCTTCGAAGAGAACCCCCGGGAAGCCAAGGCCATCCTGGAAAAGGCCATCGAGGCCGCCCGCGCCCGTGAGGCCGCCCGTCGCGCCCGGGAACTGACCCGTCGCAAGGGCGTTCTGGACAGTGGCGGACTCCCGGGCAAGCTGGCGGACTGCTCCGAGAAGGACCCCGCCCTCTGCGAAATCTTCCTGGTGGAGGGTGATTCGGCCGGTGGCAGCGCCAAGCAGGGCCGGGATCGCCGGGCCCAGGCCATCCTGCCCCTCAAGGGCAAGGTGCTCAACGTCGAGAAGGCCCGCTTCGACAAGATCATCGCCACCCAGGAGCTCCGGACCCTGATCCAGGCCCTGGGCACGGGCATCGGGCCCGATGATTTCAAGATCGAGAATCTCCGTTACCACAAGATCGTGCTCATGACCGACGCCGACGTGGACGGCAGCCACATCCGCACCCTGCTCCTGACCTTCTTCTACCGGCAGATGCCCGAACTGGTCCTGCGGGGCCACCTCTACATCGCCCAGCCGCCGCTCTACAAGGTCAAGAAAGGCAAGCAGGAGCGCTACCTCAAGGATGAGCGCGCCTTGGAAGTCTACATCTTCAACAAGGCCCTGGACGGCTGGACCCTGACCCTTCCCTCGGGGAGCGAGCTCAAGGGCCCCGACCTTGTCCGCGAAATGAAGAAATGGGGCGAAGTGAAGCACCTCTTCGCCAAGCTGGATCGCCGGGGCTATGCCCGGCCCTTGGTGGACAGCCTGCTCTCCGAAGGCCTCCTGGATGAGGGCCGCTTCGAAAACAGCGAGAGTGTGCAGGAACTTTCGGATCGCCTCGTTGCCCAGGGTCTGGGTCAGTGCGAAGTGGAATCCACCGAAGCCACCTACAGCCCCGTCGAGCTCTCCCCCGAGGGTGAGCCCATCGGTGAGCCCAAGGAACTGGATCCCGCCACCCATCGCCTGCGCCTCACCCGTATGCACCTCAGCCGCCCCATCACCCTCTGGATCGATGAGCACGTGGCCCACTGGGGTGAATTCCGACGCCTCCAGGCCCTTCGCCACGATCTGGCCGCCTTCCAGGGCGGTGTCCTGAAGCTCCGGCGCACCGGCACCGCCTCGGTGGAGCCTGAGGAGGGCGAGGAGCCCGTGACTCCCTCCAAGCAGGCCAAGGAGATGAGCTTCGATAACGCCGAGGACATGCTCGTCACGATCATGGAGGAAGGCAAGCGGGGTCTGAGTGTCCAGCGCTACAAGGGATTGGGCGAGATGAACCCCGAGCAGCTCTGGGAGACCACCATGGACTCCGAGCGCCGGACCCTCCTCCAGGTGCGAGTGGAAGATGCGGTCCAGGCCGACGAGATCTTCACCGTCCTGATGGGCGATGCCGTGGAACCCCGGCGCCGCTTCATCGAAGACAATGCGCTCCTGGCCGAGAACCTTGATGTCTAGCACCCGCTGCGATGGCGCCTCCCGTGGTGAAGCCACGGGAAGCGCTGTCCTGGCTTGAGTATTTTTTAGAGGTTCCACGTGGAACAACAGCAACCCAAGTCCCAGCGCATCGAACCCATCGATATCGAAAAGGAGATGCGCAAGTCCTACCTCGATTACTCCATGAGTGTGATCGTGGGACGCGCCCTGCCCGATGTGCGCGACGGCCTCAAGCCCGTGCATCGCCGGGTCCTCTTCGCCATGAAAGAGGGTGGTAACGAATGGAACCGGGCCTACAAGAAGTCCGCCCGCACCGTCGGTGATGTGATGGGTAAATACCATCCCCACGGTGACTCGGCCATCTACGACACCTTGGTGCGCCTGGCCCAGCCCTTCTCCATGCGCCACGTCCTGGTGGACGGACAGGGCAACTTCGGCTCCATCGACGGTGACAGCGCCGCCGCCATGCGTTACACCGAGGCCCGCCTGAGCCGCCTGGGTTCGGAGATGATGGACGACATCGACCAGGACACCGTCGATTTCGGACCCAACTACGACGACAGCCTCCAGGAGCCCCTGACCCTTCCGACCCGCTTCCCCAACCTGCTGGTGAACGGTTCCCAGGGCATCGCCGTGGGCATGGCCACCAGCATCCCCCCCCACAACCTGCGGGAGTGCTGCAACGCCCTGGTGGCGATGATCGACAATCCGGCCCTGGATCTGGCCGGGATCATGCAGTACATCCAGGCTCCCGACTTCCCGGGCGGCGGCATCATGCTGGGCACCGAAGGGGTGCTGGACGCTTACCGCACCGGCCGTGGCCGCTGTGTGGTCCGGGCCAAGTCCCACACCGAGACCATCCGGGTCAAGAACAAGGGCGAGGTGGAGCAGATCGTCTTCACCGAGCTGCCCTATCAGGTCAACAAGGCCACCCTCATCGCGAAGATCGCCGACATGGTCAACGAGAAGCGCCTGGAGGGGATTTCCGATCTCCGGGACGAATCGGACCGTGAGGGCATCCGCCTAGTGGTGGAACTGAAGCGCAACGAGCCTTCAGACATCATCCTGAACCAGCTCTACCAGTTGACCCAGCTCCAGAACTCCTTCCCCATCACCATGCTCTGCATCGTGAACGGCCAGCCCCGGATCCTCCCCCTGCGGGACATCCTCAAGGAGTTCCTGGGCTTCCGCCGCGAGGTGGTGACCCGCCGGACCATGTTCCAGCTCCGGAAGGCCGAGGATCGCCACCACATCCTCATGGGCCTCAAGATCGCCCTGGACTGGCTGGATGCGGTTATCGCCCTCATCCGGGCGGCCAAGAGCCCCGAGGAGGCCAAGTCCGGCCTCATGCTGGGCCTCTTCGCCGGTGCCCAAGCCGAGGACTTCAAGCTCTCGGACCGCCAGGCCCAGGCCATCCTGGATATGCGCCTGCAGCGCCTCACAGGCCTGGAGCGGGACAAGATCCTGGAAGAACTGGCCGATGTGGAGGCCACGATCGCCTACCTCAAGAGCATCCTGGAGGACGATCTCAAGCTCATGGCCGTGATCCGCGAGGAGCTGGTGAATGTCGCCGAGCAGGCTGGCAACGATCGCCGCACCGAGATCGTGGGCTTCACGGGCGAGATCCGCATGGAGGATGTCATCCCCGACGATCCCATGGTGGTCACCCTCTCCAAGACCGGCTACATCAAGCGCACCGATCTGGCGGCCTACCGGCGCCAGAAGCGGGGCGGCAAGGGCAAGCTGGGGATGAAGACCAAGGACGAGGATTTCGTCGAGCAGCTCTTCCTCACCAAGGCCCACGACACCCTGCTGGTCTTCACGGACCGGGGTTACGCCTACGCCATCAAGGTCTATGACATCCCCGAGAGCGGCGCCGCCAACCGGGGCAAGCACATCAAGAACCTCATCAGCCTCAAGGATGACGAGAAGGTCGTCACCCTCATGGCCCTGCGGGAGTTCCCGGAGGATCACCACCTGGTCTTCGCCACCAGCGATGGCACCGTGAAGCGCACCAGCCTCGCGGCCTATGCCAATATCCGCAGCAACGGCATCATCGCCCTCAACATCGAGGACGGCAACGCCCTCGTGGCGGTGCGCCAGTCCACGGGTGACCAGCAGATCATCCTGGTGAGCGCCCAGGGCAAGGCCATCCGCTTCAGCGCCGAGGATGTCCGCGCCATGGGCCGTGTGGCCACCGGTGTGCGGGGCATGAAGATGGGCTCCGGTGACCGGATTGTGGATATCGAAGTGATGGATCCCCTGCCCGATCTGCCCGAGGGTGTGGAAGCCGATGAGAGCACCGCTGAACACGGCATGCTCCTGACGGTCACCGAGAAGGGCTACGGCAAGCGCAGCCTGCTCCAGGACTACCGTCTCCAGCACCGCGGCGGCGGCGGCGTGATCAACATCCGCGCCGGGGTCCGCAACGGCCTGGTGGTCGGCAGTGTCCTGGTGAAGCCGGGCGAGGGCTGCCTCCTCATCAGCCAGGAAGGCATGGTCATCCGCTTCAACATCGACGAAGTCCGCCAGACCGGTCGCGCCGCCCAGGGTGTGCGCCTCCTGAACCTGGCCTCCGACGAGGACCGGGTGGTGGGCATCGCCAAGATCGATGCCAGCGCCCAGGCCCTGGAAGAGGAAGAACTGGCCGACGAGCTCATGGCTGAGGCGGAAACCGCCCACCCCGTTGACGAAAACGGCGTCCAGCAGAAGCTGGGCCTGGAATAGGAGCGAACATGACCGAGCAGATCACCGTAGGGATGGTTTTCGAGCGCCAGAAGACCGCCGAGCCCCACGAATCCGCCGCTGCAGTGGGGTCCGGCGGATTGGAGGTCTTCTCCACCCCCTCTCTGGTGGCCCTTTTCGAGGGTGCGGCCCTGCAGGGCCTCGCCCCCCTGCTTCCCCAGGGCTTCGGCACCGTGGGCATCGATGTCCACGTGAAGCACACGAAGGCAACGGCCATCGGCAAGCAGGTCCGCTGCGCCGCCACGGTCACCGCCGTCGAGGGCAAGAAGATCTCCTTCACTGGGGAGATGTTCGATGAGAGCGGCAAGATCGGCGAAGGCACCCACATCCGCTACGTCATCAACAACGATGACTTCATGAAGCGCCTCGGCTAATTTGTCCAGCGCACCGAAGGCACCTGTCCAGGGGGATGACCCCAGGCAGGTGCCTCCTCATTTCTGGAGCCTGCTGGTGCTGGCTCTGGTGGCGCGCTACGCCTGCCACGCCCTCATGCTCCTGGTGGTCCTGCTCCATGAGCCCACCGCCGCCCCCACCTTGCCGGACCTGATCCTATCCAGGGTGCCCTATGTGGACGGCCTGGCCCGGTGGAACTATATCCTCTGGATCCTCTGCTACATCCCCGGTGCCATTTACATCGGTTGGCGGGATCGGAAGCTCTTCCTCCGGCTGGTGGTCCTGGATGGGCTCCTGGCCCTGGTGCGGGGGCTCTGTATTCCCCTGACCTCCCTGGGACCCACCATGGGGCCGGACCTGAACGCTCTTCACCCCTTTCCGCTCTGGTCCACCTGGTTCTCCATCCTGAATCCCTTTTCGGCCATCGTCGGCAACACCGCCGGGATCTACCTCACCAAGGACCTCTTCTTCTCGGGGCACATCGCCACCACTTTCCTGCTCTACCTCTTTTCGAGGCGGCTGGGGCGCGTGTCCTGGATCTTCCTTGGGTTGAACCTCTTCACGCTCGGCGTGGTCTTCCTTTCCCACCTGCACTACACCATTGATGTGGTGGGGGCCTATGCGATCACATACTGCCTCTACAGGCTCGGGATCAAGACGGGGTGGGTGCCCGAATAGCGGTGGTGCTTGGTGATTAGGCTTCTTCTGCCATGCTTGGAGGTAGATTCATCTCAGGAGTCTGTCATGGGAATCCCCACTCTCCTTCCCGAAGCACCGGGGGCCAAGGCTTCCCGCCACTGCGGGATCTGGGCCCTGGTGCTGGTCATCATTTTCTTCCCGGCTTCGGTGGTGCTGGGGATCATTGCCATCGTCCAGAACAACAAGGCGCGGACCCTGGCCCGGAACGCCCCCCAGGCCTATCGCCAGCCCAGCAGCGCAGGGATGATCCTGGGCATCCTTTCCCTGGTGGCCATTCCCGCCTTTCTCTTTTTCTTTGGCATTGTGGCGGCCATCGCCATTCCTGCATTTATTGGGCAGAGAAACCGGGCCAGGGACAAGGCCGCCATCAGCCATCTGCTCACGGCGAGTGGAGCTCTGGTGGAGCAGTATGAGCGGGGCGCAGTGCAGGGCAAGCTGAGTCCGGAGCTCCTTCAGGACATGGAAACCCGGTTGCGGGAGACCGGAGTTCCCCTTCAGAATCCCTGGAATGTCGCCGGTCCCGCCTTTCACTACTCCATCGCCGTGGTGAATGGGTTGGAGGAGGAGGGTGTGAAGGAGACGGCCCAGAGTCAGGCCGACACCCTGGGACAGGTCACGTTCATCGTCCAGTTCCCTTCCTGGCCTGGGGAGCCCAAGCAGTCGGGTTTCCTGGCCGGAGCTGTCCGGACCCGGATGCCCCTTGAAGGGAAGCAAGTCGCCACAAGGGTCATATCGTTGGATTGACTGTAAATTCAGGATTTCGCTCTAGCATGTTGTTATCACTCCGGGATCTCCATGAGCGAATCAATCACTGATATCCATGAACGCCTCCGCCGCCTGGAGGAACAGGTCGCCTGGCTGCTGGCACAGGCACCGACCCGTCCCGTGGTTGATGAACCTTCGGCCCACGATAAGACGGACCCTGGACTGGCGCCCTTTGCGCCTCCCCTCCCCCAGGCCCCCCCTGTGGTGCCACCACCGCTGCCCAGGGTCACCCCTGCCCCGGTCCGGGCCGCGTCAAGCCCCATCCTCATCGTGGCCGCCTTCGGGGCCCTGATCTTCCTGCTGGGGGCGGTCTTCTTCCTGCACCTGGCCATCCAGCGGGGCTGGATCGGACCCGAGATGCGCTTCCTGCTCGGGCTGGTGGTGGGTTGCGGCTTGGCCCTGGCCTCGGCGCTCATGGTCCTCGGGCAGAGTCCCAAGCTGGGAAGCTGCCTCCTGCTGGCGGGCCTGGGCACCCTGATGTTCACCCTGCGCTGGGGCTCCCTCAACCAGGGCTTGATTCCGGTGGGACTGGGCTTTGCCGGTTCGGCCCTGGGGGCCCTCTTCGCGGGGGGCTTGGCCGGTCGCGCCCGCTTTGCCCCTCCCCTGGTCGTGGGGCTGCTGGCGGGTCTCCTTACGCCTCTGGTCTTCAGCCAGGGGGGGCACCATGAGATCGCCCTGACCCTTTACCTGGCGGGCCTCATGGTGGCCACTCTCCTGGTGCCCTACCTCTCGGACATGGGCGCCCGCTGGGGCTCTGCGCGATGGCTGGCGGTGGTGGGTACCTGGCTTCTGCTGGGCCTCTCTTCGGCCGAGGTGCTGAGCGCCGATGCCGGCACCCTGATGGCCCTTCTGGCGCTGCACTACGTACTCGCCGGGCTGTGGATCTGGCTGCCGGGCCAGGAGGAGCGCCCCAGTTCCCCCACCCTGCTCTGGTTCCTGGTGTCCCTGGTGACCACCAGTCTGGCTTGGGTGCTGTGGAGGAGGCTCCACCTCGCCCACGAGTGGTTCTGCGCCCCGGTGCTCCTGGTGGCCGCCATCAACCTGGGTTTGGTGAAGCCCCTTCGGCTTCGCCTGGAGGGGCATGCCGCGGATCTCGGCCAGCTGGTGCTTGCCGGGGGCCATCTGGCCCTGGCGGTCCCGGTGGCTCTGGACTGGAAGTGGGTGGGGCTGCTTTGGGGCCTCTTCGCCCTGGCGCTGGCCTGGGCGGTGGATTACGCGGATGAGCACCCGGACTGGGAAGCGGAGGAGGTGCGCTCCCTGACCCTCCTGGCGGTGGGTATGAGCCTCCTGGCCACCATCATGTGGATGATCCATGCCGCCCAGTTCTTCGAGCGTCCCAGCGTGACGCCCTTCCTCAACCGGGCCTTCGGTGAGGCCGTACTGGCCTTCCTTGCCTGGGGGCTTCTCGCCCGCCGGGGAGATGGCCTCCGGGCTTTGGGGTTCATCCTCATGGAGCTCATTGGCAATATCGCCCTGGCTCTGGAAGTGAGCCGTGGGGTGCGGTGGTCCGGCGGTACCGGTCTCGGGGCCTCCATCTCTATGACCCTGGTCTGGGCCGCTTCTGGCGCCCTGCAATGGCTCAAGAGTCTTTCCATGGACGCGGAGGGCTTGCGGCTCGCCCTGGCCATCGGGGGCTACACCTGGCTGGGCCTCGCCAGCCTCAAACTGATCCTGGTGGATATGGCAGAGGTGGATGCCATTCTCCGGGCCCTGGCCTTCCTGGGGGTGGGCGTCATCTTCCTGGTGGCGGCCCTCACCGCCAACCGTATCCGGATCGCCCGCAAGGAGGAGGAATGAGAGCCCTGACCGGCGTCCTCGGCCTGCTGCTGCTGGCGGCCTGCGGCACCACAGAGGATCGCACGGGTCTGCTGCGGCGGGCCGTGAGTCCCGCGCCCCAAAGTGGATGGGTGCGCCTGCCCCTGGATGGGGCGGCCCAGCGGGGGATGCCCGGCCTTTGGCTGGGGGATGCCCAGGGCCGCTCCGTACCCTTCCTGGTGGAACGGGAGGGCCTTTGGGAGCCCCGGCACCTGGATCTGGCGAGACTCCTCCTGGGACGGGATCCCGAGGGAAGACCCACCGCTGAGTTCAGCCTGAGCTTCCCCGAGGGGTGGCAGGTGCGGGAACGGGAGCAGCTTCGCCTGGAACTGGATCTGGAAGGCCCGGGTTCCTGGGTCTGTCCCGTGAAAGTCGAACGGCGCGGGGAGGGAAGCCCCATCGCCCTGGAGCAGGACCTGCCTCTCCAGGTCTTCCGCCTGGAGGGGGCCGAGGCCCGGCAGACGATCTCCATCCCCTGGGATGCCCGCAGCTACCGCATCACCCTTCTCTCGGCCTACGGGAAGGCCCCCTCCATCCGGGGCCTGAAGGTGAGCGCCCGCACGGAACCCGAGGGCCATGGGGGCGAATGGCTTTTACCTGCTGCTCTGGAGCGGAAGACAGAGGGCCACTGGCGTTTGAAACTGGGGGCCCAGGAGCGGGTGGTGGGCCTGGAACTCCAGATGGAAGCCCCTCTGGCGCCGGTCCGGCCCGGGGTCTTCCTGCCGCGACCGGGTGCTCCGGCTGGGGCCGATCTCGTTCAGTCCACCTCCTGCGACGGGCTGGTCTGGAACCTGCCGGCCCTGGAGACCCGCTCCAGCCGGGTTTCCATGGCGCCAGTGCTCACGGATGAACTGGAGCTGGTCTTTCCAGCAGGGGCCAACCTGGATTCCGCCCGGGTTTTGGTGCGGCGGGAAACCCTCCTCTTTCCCGCCGAAGCCGGGGCCAACTACTACCTTCATTCCGGAGGTGAGGCCAGGCGAGCGCCAGGGGATCTGGGAGCTTTGCCCGATTCCAGTCGGGTCCTCTACCAGCGGAAACCTTTGAGTCTTGGGGCCGCCGAGGCCGATCCCCAGGGGGTCCCCCATCGCGTCGCCAAGGTGGACCAGGCCGCCGAAAAATCGCGACCCTGGCTCCCCTGGATCGCGGGGGCTGTGGTGGCTGTGCTGGCTCTGGTGGGGGCGAGGCTGCTCAGGCGGCCGTGATGCTTCGGGGGCTTCCGGAAGCCCGGGTTTTCAGGGCTGAGGGAGGAGTGGGAGCCTAAAGCCACGGTATTTTCCTCCGCCCCAGCGGCTCCAGTGGCAGTCTTTAGCCTTCCTTGCTGCTAGAAAGGAGGGAGAGTACCGCCCTGCCCGCTCCTTGCCCCAGACACAAAACACCTTGGATAATCACCCCATGTCTGCTTCCAGTTCCAAAGCCCTGGCCCTTTCCCTGGGCGCCAATCTCGGTATCGCCATTTCCAAGTTCGTGGTCTTCGGGCTGACGGGCTCCGCAGCCATGCTGACGGAGGCCATCCACTCGACCGCCGATTGCGGCAACCAGGCCCTCCTCTTCCTGGGGATGAAACAGGCCCAGAAGCCCCCCACGCCCCGCCACCCGCTGGGTCATGGACAGGCCGCCTTTGTGGCCAGCTTCCTGGTGGCCCTGCTGCTGTTCAGCGTGGGGGGCATCTTCTCGGTGGTGGAGGGTATCCATAAGATCCGCCATCCCGAGGCGCCCCACGGGCTCTGGTGGGCCGTCGGGCTTCTGCTCTTCGCCATGATCCTGGAAGGGGCTTCCCTTCTGGGTGCCCTGAAGGCCTGCCGGGCGGAACGAGGCCGGAAGGGCCTTTTCCGCTACATGCAGGAGAGCAGCGCCACGGAACTGGTGGTGGTCCTGGCCGAGGACATCGCCGCCATGGCGGGACTCGCCCTTGCGCTGGCGGCGGTGCTGCTCACCCTGCTCACGGGCAACCCGGTGTGGGATGGCATCGGCAGTCTGGGCATCGGCCTGATCCTCATCGCCGTGGCGGTCTTTGTGGGGGTTGAGGTCACGAGCCTTCTGCTCAACGAGGCGGCCCCCATCCGGGTGCGCCAGGCCCTGCGCCTAGCCATCCTCGACGACCCGGAGGTGGAGGACATCCATGAGCTGGTGACGGCGGTGGTGGGCTCTGAACAGCTCCTGGTGGCCCTGAAGGTGCACTTCAAGGACCAGCCCACCGGAGATGCCCTGGTGGTTACCAGCAACGCCCTGGAGGTCCGCCTCAGGGCCAGGTTCCCCCAGATCCGCTTCCTTTTCGTGGAGCCCGATCTTTCCTGAACAGCGGGTACCCCTGGAGCACCTAAAGGCTTTCGGAGATGCGTCATGGCGGAACCCAGAGACCTCAGCTTCCACCCCGCAGTACTGGAATCCCTTCGCCGGGAATACGCCGAGGTCTATACCTACGCCTTCCGGCCCGCAGAGCCTCTGGTCTTTGAGGCTGGGCAGCATGTCCACCTATCCGCGCCGGGGGTCGAAGTCTCCAAGCCCATGGTCCGGCACATGAGCGTGGCCTCGGCCCCGGGGGACGAGCTGCTGGAATTTTCCATGGACCTGGCCACAGACTCTGCCTACAAACAGGCCTTCCGGGCGGCCCAGCCGGGCCAGATCAGCCAGATTTTCAAGATAGGCGGTGAGTTCACCCTGGAGCCCGGGGCCACCGGTCCCATCGTCTTCCTGGCCGGGGGCATCGGTATCACCCCCATCCGTTCCCTCATCCGCCACCTGGAGCAGACGGGCCGCCCACGGCCCTGGACCCTGCTCCACGTTTCCCGGGACGCCTTTCTTTACCGAGAGGAAATGTCCCGCCTGCCCTTCCCGCAACAAAGGGTGGGGCGGCCACAGGTGGAAGGGGCTTTGAGGCGCCTGATGTCCGAGCAGCCCCAGGCCACCTACTACCTTTGCGGTTCCCGGAACTTCCTGGACGGTATATCCCAAGCCCTACGGGATCTGGGTCTCCCCGAAGGCCAGCTCAGGACCGAGGATTTCCGCTAGGGGGGCGTCCCAGTGAAATGTGGACCGTTGGAAGCGAATCTGCCACCACGCTAGTCATACCAGATGGTTGACGCCGCACCTGCCCTGGGTTCCCATGTAGGCATTCCCGGAGGCTGTCTTGGATGCTGCGGAGATCATGCAGGGGCTTGCCCGACAGGGCTATGTCGCCGACGAGGCCACCGCCCTGGTGCTGCAGTTCTCGGTGCTGCTCCAGAAACCCCTTCTGATCGAGGGCCCCGCCGGGGCTGGGAAGACAGGCCTGGCCAAGGCCTGGAGCCAGTTCCTGGGGCGGGAGCTGATCCGCCTACAGTGCTACGAGGGGATTGACGAAGGCAAGGCCCTCTACGAATGGAACTATCAGAAGCAGCTGCTCTACATCCAGACCCAGGACCCGGATCACCGCAAGTGGACCAGTGCCCACACCAGCATCTATGGTCCCGAGTTCCTGATGGAGCGGCCCCTTCTCAAGGCCATCTCCGGGCACCAGGCCTCGGTGCTCCTCATCGATGAGGTCGACAAGAGTGACGAGGAGTTCGAGAGCTTCCTCCTGGAGGTCCTCTCGGAATGGCAGGTCTCCATCCCAGAGACCGGCACCATCGCCGCCACCACCATCCCATCGGTGATCCTCACCAGCAACAACACCCGTAACCTGAGTCAGGCCCTTCGTCGCCGCTGTCTGTACCTCTACCTGGATTACCCCAGCGAGGCCCGGGAGCTGGACATCCTGAGACTCCACTTTCCAGGCATCATGGAGTCCCTTGGACGCCAGGTGGTGACCTTCGTGCGGCGTCTGCGCCTGGAGAAGCTGAAGAAACACCCCAGCATCAGCGAGGTCATCGACTGGACCCGGGTGCTGGAGCACCTGGGCGCCGAAACCCTCAGTCCGGAACTGGCCCAGGCCACGCTCAACGTCCTGCTCAAGCATCAGGAGGACTGTCGGCGCATGACCGAAAAGCTCGCTCAGCCGGAGTGGTTCCGTGGAATTCCTGGTTCCTGACCTCGCCCGCATCCTCCGGGGCTCCGGCATTCCGGTGACACTCTGGATGTGTGGCCCAAGTTCCACGTGGAACACCTGGTGCATTAAACATTCTGACTCCGGGACGGACACTGCTTGTGCTGGCCCAAGGGAATCTGCCAGTCTGGGGCCTGAGTTCTATGGATTTCTGATCGATTAGTTGAGGCGGGGCTCTGTTTCTTGGGTGCAGGTTTGGGTAATTCCTGGAGTCAGTAGTGGATAAATTCACTCGGAATATGCGTGCAAATGCTGTAATTGTTAGTGGTTTGTGCGCCATTCTGGTCGCCTGCAGCAGCGATTCTCGTCCGCTCAGCTCCCAGAAGGAGATCACCAGCTTCGTGGTGCTCGGTCAGGCGGGCACCATCGGAACGGATTCCATCCAGGCCGTGGTACCGGCCGGGACCGCGTTGAACCATCTGGCTCCGAGCATCAATCACGGAGGAACGGGTATTTCCCCAGCCAGTGGGGCTTATCAGGACTTCAGCCTCCCTGTGGTTTACACCGTCACAGCCGAGGACTCCAGCACCAAGGCCTATGTGGCCACGATTCTTTCTGCGGTATGCGGCAATGGGGTGCAGGAACCGGGTGAAGAATGTGACGACGGGAACCTGGCGAACGGGGACGGCTGTTCCAGCACCTGTCTGCTGCCGGTCTGCGGGGATGGGCACCTGGACGCCGGAGAGCAGTGTGATGACGGGAACCTGGTGAATGGGGATGGCTGCTCCAGCACCTGCCTGCTCCCGGTTTGCGGCGACGGTCAGGTGGACCCCGGTGAGCAGTGTGACGACGGTAACCTTGTTGACGGAGATGGCTGTTCCAGCACCTGCCAATTGCCATTCTGTGGGAATGGCGTGGTGGACCCCGGCGAGCAGTGCGATGACGGGAACCTGGTGAACGGGGACGGCTGTTCCAGCGCCTGTCTGCTCCCGGTTTGCGGCGACGGCCAGGTGGACCCCGGTGAGCAGTGTGACGACGGAAACCTCGTTGATGGGGACGGCTGTTCCAGTACTTGTGTGCTCCAGGTTTGCGGGAATGGCGTGCTGGAACCCGGCGAGCAGTGTGATGACGGGAACCTTGTGGACGGAGATGGCTGCTCCCGGACATGCACGGTGGGGTCTTGATCCATTCCACGCTCAAGTCCGCCCTGCTCTTGGCCTGTCTCGGGGCTTCTGCCCAGGAAACCGGCGTTTTCCAGTTGTCTGGTGGACTCGGTTGGTCCAAACGGACAACTTGGGACCTGCCTGCCAAGCCCTTGAGCATCGTGCAGGCCAAGGATTCTCGGCGGGTATTTGTCCTCTGCGAGGATGCGAAGGTGCGCATTTTCTCGGCGAATGGCCGGAAGGAAGGCGAACTTCCTGTCGGGCCGGATATCCGCGGGATTGAAGTGACCTCCGATGGAGAATCCCTTTACCTGCTCAGTGCGCAGAACAATCGGGTCACGGTGGTGGATCTCGTCCTGGCCAAGGCCATCGACCTGGTCGGCGCCCCGGTGCTGGGTCCAGCGGATGCTCCCGTTACTCTGGTCCTGTTCTCCGACTTTGAATGCCCCTGGTGCAACAAGGAGTTCCCTGTTCTCCAGAAGCTGCTGGAGCAGAATAAAGACAAGCTACGGATCGTGTTCAAGCACTCCCCGCTGCCCTCCCATCCACACGCCGAAGCCGCCGCACTGGCCGCCATTGCCGCGCAGCTGCAGGGACGGTTCTGGCCCATGCATGATGCCCTCTTCGCGGGGCATCCCTGGACCCCGGAGACCATCCGAAGTGCCGCTCTGAAGGCCGGGCTGGAGATGGAGCTCTTCAAGCTCGACCAGGTAGGCCCCGAGGCCAAGGCCCGCCTGGCCAAGGATCGCAAGGACGCCCGCCTCGCAGGTGTCACTTCCGTCCCAGCCATCTTCATCAACGGATATCCGGCCAAGAGCCGATCCCTTGCCTCCCTGCAATCCATGGTGGATGGGATCCTGGCCGGGGGAGAGCGTCGGCCCTGAGCTCGGAACAGGCCGAGATCTCGCAGGCCCCCGTGGCGGAATGGGTGTGGACCGATACGCCCCTTCACTCCCCAAACCGTTCCACCGTGAATCGCTGGAGCCGGTAGCGATCCCTCCTGGGATCGATCCCGGCCTTGCGGCAGGCGATGCGGATCTGGTCATCGACGGAATCCACCCCCTCCAGATCCGGCAGGAGCACACCCCGGCGCCCCTCGGCGGTGGTGACGATGACGCCGAAACGGCGGGGGTCCAGTTCCTCGGGCGAACGGATATCCTCGGCCTGGGATAGGACATCCACCTTGAGTTCCAGGTAGCCCATCTCTTCCAGGGTCACGGGTGGGAAACGGTAGTCCTGGGTTCCAGCCAGGATCGCGTTCGCCAGGATCTCCTCAACCAGGCTGGGTTTGCAGGGGTTGAGGGTGCCGATGCAACCCCGCAGATCCCCGTCCACCGAATGGATGGAGACAAAGGCGCCCGCCTGCCGGCCCTTCAGAGCTTCGGCAATCTCCGGCGGAACCTGGGTGAGCGGCCGATGGAACCGCAGGTAATGCTCCAGGCTGAGGCGGGCCAAGCGTGCATGTGGACTCATGGTGATCAAAGCGTAGGCCCGCCGAAGTGGATCTCAAGGGCTGGAGGCTACAATTGGGCATGGAATCGTCCTACCGCTTCGCATTCGACAAGGCCCTTGCGGATCTCAAAGGCCAGGATCCCGAGCGGGTCTGCCGGAACGCCCTGGCCCTGCGCACGCCGGAAGGCTATGAGGTCCCTTTCCTGGGGGAAGCCGTGAGGGTCCACCTGGAGGCGGGACAGGTCCTGGATGGTGCCGGGGCGCCGCTGTCCGTGGGCACCGCCATGCTGGTGCTGCACCATCTGGCCTGGGCCCGGGATGTGGAGCCTGAGGGGACTTGGATCACCCTCAAGCAGGTGCCGGAGGGGGGGGATCTCTTCTTTCCCGCGTTCAAGAAGGAAGTGATGGATGCGCTGGTGGGAACTTACCAGCGCGATCTTCCAGCCTTCCTGTCGGCGGCCAAGAGCCTTGGAGCCACCCCCCTGGCCATGGGCGAGGCCGGCATGCGCTTCCAGATGTTCCCCAAGGTGCCCCTGGCGGTGGTCCTGTGGGGGGCGGACGAAGAACTGCCGGGCTCCGCCAATTTCCTCTTTGACCGCACCATCCATCACTTCGCACCCCTGGAGACCCTCATCGGGTTCGGGTACTACCTGGCCCAGAAGCTGGTGCGGCATCCAGGCGCGCCCTGCCCCACGCGCAGGCTTGACCCTTTCTGGGAATAGAAGTTACGTTCCCGTGTCGCAGGGAACCCTGCCTTGATTGACCATTGTAGGGAAGGCCCCCACCATGGAACTTCCGTTCTAGGACCGCCCGTAGAGGACTGCCATGCCCAGCACCGCCAAGCCATCCATCACCACCAAGGCCCCCACCCTGGGCCCTGTCGGCACTTACATCAAGCACCACTTCCGCCACTTCAACGCCGCCGCCCTCATCGACGCCGCCGAAGGTTACCGGGTCTTCCTGGAGCAGGGCGGTCAGATGATGGTGACCCTGGCCGGGGCGATGAGCACCGCCGAGCTGGGGCTCTCCTTCGCTGAAATGATCCGCCAGGACAAGGTTCAGCTCATCGTCTGCACCGGTGCCAACCTCGAAGAGGACATCTTCAACCTGGTGGCCCACGACTTCTATGAGCGGGTGCCCCACTACCGCGACCTCACCCCCCAGGACGAGCAGGATCTCCTGGACCGTCACATGAACCGTGTCACCGATACCTGCATCCCCGAGATGGAGGCCATGCGCCGCATGGAGACGGCCATGCTGGAGGTCTGGACCGAGGCTGACCGGAAGGGTGAGCGCTACTTCCCCCACGAGTTCTTCCAGCAGGTCCTCAAGAGCGGCAAATACGAGCAGTACTATCAGATCGATCCCAAGCACTCCTGGATGCTGGCGGCCCTCGAAAAGAAGGTGCCCATCGTCGTCCCGGGCTGGGAAGACTCCACCCTTGGCAACATGTTCGCCGCCGCCGTGATCCGGGGCGAGATCAAGAATGTGCATACCGTCCGCACCGGCATCGAGTACATGACCTGGCTCGCGGAGCACTACCAGAAGACCGCCACTCCCGAGCATCCCCTGGGCATGTTCCAGATCGGCGGCGGCATCGCCGGCGACTTCCCCATCTGCGTGGTGCCCATGCTCCACCAGGATCTGGAGCGCACCGAAGTCCCCCTCTGGGGCTACTTCTGCCAAGTCAGCGACAGCACCACCAGCTATGGCTCCTACTCCGGTGCCGTCCCCAACGAGAAGATCACCTGGGGCAAGCTCGGCACCGAGACCCCCAAGTTCATCATCGAGTCCGACGCCACCATCGTGGCGCCCCTGGTGTTTGCATACCTGCTGGGGTGGTAGTCGGCTAAACAGCCCGCAGTCATAGCTTTTTCAACAGTGATCGGCGCCAAGGGGAAACCCGAGGCGCCGAGTTTTTTGGGGGAGGCCCATTCCCACCGGGAGAGCCTTCGTTTCTGTCTTCTCTGGGTGGTAGTGAGCCCTGTGGACGCTAGTGGCCGGCTATGTACCGACAAGAGGTACACATGTACCAAAATATATGGGATGATTAACGATAGTAAAAGTGAATAAAGCTCAATTATGTAAGGTAGTCCACTAACGGCGGCCCCTCTTTCCGGGAGGCCTTAGTCGCTCCACAGGGGGGCATTGGGGGCAAGGATAAGGCGTGTCTTAAATAATGTGTTGTATATCACTAGTAATACTAAATTATTGCGGCATTGGAAAAATTTTCAACTTTCACCATTGACAACGCGGAGGGGTAATTTTAATTTAGTGGTGTCCCACTACTCAATACAGCTGGCCCACTGGGCAATACATAAAGGAGAACATCATGAGCCCCCTGACCGCTCCCTCTTCCTCCATCTCGTTCCGTGAGCTCTCCCCTGAGCCCGGCATCTCCCACCTGTTGGCTCCCGGCGAAGTGATCCGCCTGAAGACCCACCTCATCCCCGATCCTCCCTATTACTTCGGCAACCGGATCACGGGCCAGCTCGGCGCCCTCGTCAAAGAGCAGAACCCCGATCGTGTGTACCTGGTGACCAACCAGATGCTCCTGGACCTCTACGGTGCGGAGCTCCTGAAGTCCTTTCCCGAGCAAAACCTGAATGTCACGGTCATCACCATCGAGGACAACGAGGAGACCAAGACCTTCCAGACCCTTGAGTACCTCTGCGAGACCCTGGTGGAGAAGAACGTCTCCAAGGCCTCCCTCGTCATCGGCTTCGGGGGCGGCTGCCTCACCAATATCGTGGGTCTGGCCTCGGCCATGATCTTCCGCGGCATCCGTTACGTTGAGATCCCCACTACCCTGATGGGCGTGACCGACAGCAGCCTCAGCAACAAGCAGGCGGTGAACGGCAAGCACGGCAAGAACCAGTTCGGCGTCTACTACGGACCGGTCTTCCTCTTCGGCGATACCCAGTTCCTGATGAGCGAGCCCGTGGGCGGCAAGAAGTCTGCGATCGTCGAAGGCATCAAGAATGGGTGGATCTCCGACCCCTCCCTGGTGGATTACTTCGAGGCCAAGCTTCAGAAGGACCTGAAGGACTACACGGAGCAGGACATCACCGAGCTCTCCCTGAAGATCATCCTGTCCAAGCTGGAGATCCTGAAGGCCGATCCCACCGAGAAGAAGCTGGGCATGATCCTGGAATACGGCCACACCTTCGGCCACTCCATGGAATTCCTCACCAAGGGCGCCATCACCCACGGGATGGCTGTGGCCAAGGGCATGTGCATCGCAGCCGAACTGGGCCACCGCCTCGGATACATTTCCCGGGAGCTTGTTGACCGGCACTACCGGATCTTCGGTGATATTCTCGGCCTCGATCTCAACATCCCTGCCACGGTTTCGGTCGACGACATGCTGCACGTCATGGTGAGCGACAACAAGAAGACCCTGGGCGGCACCAAGTTCGTGCTCCTGGAGCGGGTCGGCAAGTGCCTCAACCCCGATGGCGACTACCAGGTGAAGGTCCCCGCTGAGATCGTCAAGGCCATCCTGGATGAGTACAAACAGCGCTAATTCCCCCTTGGAACCCGGAGACCACATGTTCAAGCTCTGCTTCAACTCGACTACATTACGCAACTTGGACCTGTTCCATGCGCTGAAGGAAATCAAGGGTGCCGGCTATGAAGGAGTCGAGCTCACCCTGAACGACACCCACCTGCACCCGCTGGGTGTCACGGACGCTCGGGTGCGGGAGTTGCGGGAGTTCTGCCTGGACGCCGGGATTTCCATCGTGTGTGTCGCAGCCGGGGGCCCTACCCTTTTGGGCGATGTGCCCTACGAGCCCTCCCTCATTGGTTCGGATGCCGCGGGACGGCTGCGGCGACGGGACCTGATCAAGCGCTCCATGGAAGTCACCCATCTGCTGGGTGTGCCGGTGATGAACTTCAACAGCGGCTTCCTGAGGGAGGACGTGAGCTCCGAACAGGCGGCGGACCGCCTCCGGGAGAGCATCGATGAGTTCCTGGGGGAGGGTAGCGACCTGATCCTGGTCATGGAGCCCGAACCGGGGTTCTACATCGGCACCACGGATGCTGCCCTGCCGGTGATCCAGGCCGTGGATTCCCCGCGCCTGCGCCTTAACCTCGATATCGGCCATGTCTTCTGCTGCGAAGAGCAGCCCTACGAGGCCATCGAGAAGGCCCTGCCCTACGCCCGCCATATCCATATCGAAGACATCAAGGGACGGGTCCACCATCACGAGATTCCCGGCGAGGGCGACATCGACTTCAAACGGGTCGTCGAGAGCATCAAGGCCTCAGGGTACGAGCACTTTGTCAGCGTCGAGCTCCACCACCACGACACCCAGTGGGAACGGGCTCTGACGGAAAGCAGGAGCTATCTATGCCAGCTCATGTAGCCAATCGCGGGCTCTTCATCCATTCCCCCGGCCAGGTCGGTCTGGAGGATCTGCCGATGCCTATTCCCGGGCCGGGCGAGGTCCGGATCCGGATGCGCTATGTCGCCCTCTGTGGCTCCGACAAGAAGCTCTTCGACGGCACCTACAAGGCCCCCCACACGTACCCCATCCTGATCGGCCACGAGTGGGTGGGGGTGGTGGACGCCCTGGGCGAGGGCTGTGCCCCCGGTCTCACCGTGGGGGATCTGGTGACCGGGGACTGCTCCCTTTATTGCGGCGAGTGCTACTACTGCACCACCGAGGGCAACCGGAACCACTGCCTGAGCATCCAGAAGCGGGGCATCACCGTGGACGGGGCCTGCGCCGAATACATGGTGATCAACCGCCGCCACCTATACCGCTGCGAGGGTGGAGGGGATGTGCTCTCCTACGTGCTCACCGAGCCCATGTCCGTCTCGGCCACGGCCATCGGCCTGCGCTTCAACCGCGAGACCATGAAGAAGGTCCGCAAGGCCCTGGTCATCGGGGCGGGCGGGATCGGGGCCCTGGCCCTCTTCACCCTTCAGGACTACGGGATCCAGGACATCACCATCGTGGACCTGGTGCAGGAGAAGCTCGACGTGGCCGCGTCCCTGGGGATCCCGGGGGTCAAGGCGAGGCTCTCGGACCTCATGGACCTGGAGGCTGACAGCTTCGACCTCATCCTGGAGGCCTCGGGCAGCGGCTCCGCCCTGAGGCGGACCGTGGCCCTGGCGGCTCCCGATGGGAAGATCGTCTGCATCGGCCACCAGGGCAGCCTGGAGATGGATTTCGGGCTGGTGATGAAGAAGTCCCTGACCCTGGCCGCCAGCATGGGCAGCACCGGAGGCTTCGAGGACGCCGCCCGGATCATCGCGGGCCACCGCGAGGCCGTTTCCAGGGTCGTGACCCGGGTCGTCCCGCTAGCCGAGGCCGCAGCCTATCTCAAGGAAGGCAAGCAGAGCGCCGCGGATCTCAAGGTGGTGATCGATCTGGGCGTCTGCTAGGAGGGCGGGTCAGACATGCACGGGGATGGGTAACCCGAGCCTCATGGCGACCGGTTGTTTCATCCCCGTTTATCCCCGTTTATCCCCGGCCGAAATTCCTTGGCGCCGCCCTCAAGTTCACTGGTAGTTAGTCCCGTGACGGACGAAACCCGGGCAGCTTTGGAGAAGAACCTGGCTGAAGGCAGGACGGGGGCAAAGAAGCCCTGAGGCTTGAAGCCCGTGCCTCCAATGCCGTGGCCTGTCGTCCCCCTCGGGGGGCCTATCTCAAGGAAGGCCAACAGAGCGGTGGGGTGGTGAAGGGGGTGAGCTTATGCACACGTGGGCCTTCGGTCCCCTCCGGGGATGGGTACCACTGATTATCAGGAACAGGGGATAAAATTAGCGACTTAACGGTTGTGACAAAAAATGTCTAATTCCTAGGGCTATTCTTGGGGGAGCATGTCCATGCACTGAACCCAAAGAGGCCCTGCGATGCCTGAACCCCAAAGCGCTGTTCTAGCTCATGTTGCCCAAGATAGAGATGGCTGTTGGCGTCAACATGATCTGGGCGACCACCTTGCTGGAACGGCTCGGGTTGCGGCGGCTTTCGCCACTCCCTTTGCTTCGGAGTCTTGGGCTGAGCTGGCAGCCCGACTGCATGATCTTGGGAAGGCAGGGGCGGATTTCCAGAGGTATCTGCGTACGGCCAGCGGATACGACGCTGAGGCTCACCTGGAGGGGAAGCATGGCAAGGTGGATCACAGCTCCGCTGGTGCGGTCTGGGCATATGGGCAATGGCGTATACAAGGGACCTTGTTGGCCTATCCCATTGCGGGCCACCATGCCGGGCTTCCCGATTGGATTGGGGGTGTCTCTGGATTAGAGGCGCGAGTCCGCAAGCTCGAGTGGTTGAAGGAGGCCCAGGTCAACGGCATGCATGCGCTACTGGCATCTCTGAGGCCGCCGACCCAGCCGCCCAAAGTGGACCCGGACCATCCGGAAGACGTCCACCTCTGGTTGAGGATGCTCTTCTCATGCTTGGTGGATGCGGACTTCCTCGACACCGAGGCCTTCATGGATCCCGCCAAAGCCCAGCAGCGGGGCCAGGAACAGCCCGATCTCGCTGCGCTCAAGGCCAGGCTGGATGCCCACATGGCCGCACTTGGGGCAAGGGCCGATGACTCACCGGTCAACCGGGTGCGCCGCCAGGTGCTGGCCTCCTGTCGTGACGGTGCCAAGCTGGTGCCCGGGCTGTTCTCGTTGACGGTGCCCACGGGAGGCGGAAAGACCCTGGCCTCCATGGCCTTCGCCTTGGACCATGCGGTGCGCCACGGCAAGCGCCGGGTGGTGGTGGTCATTCCCTATACCAGCATCATCGAGCAGACCGCGGAGGTTCTGGCCAAGGTATTCGGTCCGGGGGTGGTGCTGGAGCACCACAGCAACCTAGACCCGGCGCGGGAGACCCTGGCGGGGCGGCTCGCCTCCGAAAACTGGGATGCCCCCATCATCGTCACCACCAACGTCCAGTTCTTCGAGTCCCTGTTTGCCTCCCGCACCGGGGCCTGTCGCAAGTTGCACAATCTGGTGGATAGCGTGGTGGTCTTCGATGAGGCCCAGATGCTCCCCTCTTCGTTCCTGAAGCCCATCCTCCAGGTGCTGGGAACTCTGGTGCGGCAGTACGGGGTCTCGGCGGTGCTCTGTACGGCGACCCAGCCCACTCTGCAGGGGCGTATCGGCACCCAGGGGGCGGTCTTCACAGGACTGGAGGGGGTCCGCGAGTTGATGCCGGATCCTACGGGTCTGGCGGTGAGCCTGCGCCGCACCGCTCTGCGCCTCCACTCACCGGACTTCACTTCCGTCACCTGGGGGGCCTTGGCGGAGGAGTTGGCCGAAAAGGACCAAGTGCTCTGTATCGTGAACACCCGCCGGGACTGCCGGGAGCTCCACGCCTGCATGCCGGAGGGCACGCTCCACCTGTCGGCGCTCATGTGTCCCGAGCACCGCAGTGACCTGATCCGCATGATCAAGGAGCGTCTCAAGGCGGGCGATCCCATCCGGGTGATCTCGACCCAGCTGGTGGAAGCGGGCGTGGATCTGGACTTCCCGGTCGTGTACCGGGCCCTGGCGGGCCTGGACTCCATGGCCCAGGCGGCGGGGCGCTGCAACCGGGAGGGGAAGCTGGGGCGACTGGGGGATGTGGTGCTCTTCACGCCCCCCAAGCCCGCCCCCTCGGGTTTGCTGCTCAAGGGGGAGGAGGCCGCTCGGGAGCTGCTGCGGGTGTGCCCGGAGCTGGCCCTGAGCTTGGCCCCGGAGGCCTTCACCCGTTATTTTCAGACCTTCTACGGCAAGGTGAACAGCTTTGACGAGAAGGATATGGTGGGCCTGCTGGTGAAGGAGGCCCATCTCGCCAAGTTCCAGTTCCGTGAGGCCGCCGAGGCCTTTCGGCTCATCGATGAAGGGGATCAGGCCGCCATCATCGTTCGATATGGACCCCACCGGGAACGGATCGAGAGGCTAGTGGAGGCGCTGCGCTTTGCGGGCCCCAGCCGGGAGCGGCTCCGGGCGCTCCAGCGCTTCACGGTCACCCTTCCGGGTCGAGTGGTTCAGGAGCTTCACCGCCAGGGAGACATCGAGGAGGTGCAGGGCTTCTGGGTCCAGGTGGCCGACAGTCTCTACGACGACAGGACTGGACTCTGTGCCGATGCCATCCGCTTCCGCCCCGATCTCTACACCCTTTGAAATACGCCAGGAGCTGCCCATGGAACATGCCAATCGGATCTATTGTCTGGAGGTGAGGGGCGACTTTGCCTGCTTCACCCGCCCCGAGATGAAGGTGGAGCGGGTCAGCTACGATGTCATCACCCCCTCCGCCGCTCGGGCCATCTTCGAGGCCATCTTCTGGAAGCCCGCCATCCGATGGCGAATCCGGAAGATCGAAGTCCTCAACCCCATCCAGTGGACCAGCGTCCGGCGCAATGAGGTGGGTGCGGTGGCCAGCGGTAAGGATGGGCTCTTCGTGGAGGATAACCGTCAGCAGCGGGCCGGGCTCTTCCTGCGGGATGTGGCCTATCGGCTCCACGCCGAGATGGTGTTCATTCCCGTGGCCCGCCGGAAAGCCGGGGGACGGAGCACGCCGGAGGCCCCGGTGGACCCTGGGGAACGGGAAGTCCTCCGCCGTGATGAGAATCCCGCCAAGTACCAGGCTATGTTCGAGCGACGGGCCACCAAGGGACAGTGCTTCAACCAGCCCTACTTCGGGTGCCGGGAGTTCAGCCTGGGCAGCTACCGATTAGTGGACCCGGCCAGCGCCGATCCGGCCCCCATTCCCGAGGCGCGGGACCTGGGCTTCATGCTCTATGACCTGGACTTCCAGGCGGAGGGTGGTCCGGCACCTGCGTTCTTCCAGGCCCGTCTGGAGCAGGGCGTGGTCCATGTGCCTGACTGGGAGAGCCCGGAGGTGCGGCGATGATCCTTCAGGCGCTGTGCGAATACTACGAAAGGAAAGGGGACCTCGCGCCTGATGGATTTGCGCGAGTTGAAATTCCTTTCTTGATCGTGATCAACATGCGTGGGGAGTTCTGCGCGCTGGAGGACACAAGGCAGACCAACGGCCGACAAATGCGCGCACGCGAATTCCTGTTTCCAAAGCCCTTGCCACGTTCCGGCTCGAAGAGCTACCAGGTGACACACCTTCTTTGGGATCACATCGGCTACATCGCGGGGCAGGCGAAGAGTGAAGACCCTAAGGACCGCGCCTTGGCTGATGCGCAGCATCACACTTGGCTCACTGCCTTGGGAGAACTCGCTAGGAAATACCCTGAGGAGCCAGGGATTAGGGCGATGCAGTCCTTTTATTCGACGGGGCAGTGTGCCCGGTTGATTGCCTCCTCTACCTGGAGTGAGTGCCGAAAGATCGCTGGGTGCAATATGGCTTTCCGAATGGACGGAGAACCGGATCCCATTCCATGTACGCATTCGGTGCATGCCATTGCCGAAAGGAGGCTGGACGGGGAAGCTGGTCCCGGTAAGGGCGAAGAAGTGGTGCGGCATGGGATCTGTCTTGTTACGGGAGAATCCACCAAACTGGCTCGTATTCATACGCGAACGCCCATCAGCAAAGACTCCAAGTCTCTGGTCAACTTTCAGAGAAATTCTGGATACGACTCTTATGGGAAAGAACAGGGTTTCAATGCGCCAGTGAGCACGGCTGCAGAAGCGGCATACACCACCGCCCTAAACCACCTGCTGGCCAAGGATTCAAAACAGAAAATGCAAGTTGGCGATGCCACCACGGTTTTTTGGTCCGGGCGGAAGGATTCCACTCTGGAAGCAGATTTCCCGGCCTTCTTTGGACTGGCACCCAGGGATGATCCAGATGCCGAGGCCCGCGCAGTTTCGGCGCTCTATGGCAGTCCTCATACTGGGTATCTCCCAAAAGGAGATGACACCCCCTTCTATGTCCTGGGTCTTGCCCCCAATGCGGCTCGTATTGCAGTGCGCTTCTGGCACGTGGACACGGTGGCGGGGCAGTCGGCCAAACTCCGACAGCACCTGGATGATCTGGACATCGTCAGGGGCCCCCTGGACCCCGGTCGCCGGGCCCTGATGCCCCTGCTCTGCGACCTGGTCCTTCAGGGCAAGGCGGACAATGTTCCCCCGAACCTCGCGGGCAACGTGGTCCGGGCCGTGCTGTCCGGCGCCCCCTACCCCCAGACCCTGCTTCACATGGCCATCCGCCGCATCCGGGCGGAGCGGCAGGTCACCCGCATGCGCGCAGCCGTTCTTAAAGCCGTCCTCAATCGCACCCATCGTCTCCAACCCGCGTCCTCCAAGGAGATCACCGTGAGTCTCGACCCCACCAACACCTGCCCGGGGTACGTCCTGGGCCGGGTCTTCGCCCTGCTGGAGCGCATCCAGTTGGCCTCCAACAATTACCAGGAAGTGAACGCCGGTATACGCGACCGCTTCTACGGAGCCTTTTCCAGCTCGCCCTGCAGCACCTACCCTCTGCTGATGAAACTCAAGAACCACCATCTCCGCAAGATCGAGCGGAAGGGCGAGGCGGTGAACCTGGAGCGCCTGCTGGGGGAGGTCACGGACCTGCTGCCCGCCCAGGGACCCAAGCCCCACCTCTCCCTGGATGAGCAGGCCCGCTTCGCCATCGGCTACTACCACCAGCGCCAGGCGCTGTTCACCAAGTCCCCCAAGTCCGAAACCCCCGACCAGGCCTAAGGAGCCACCATGACCCTCACCAAGCGGTACGACTTCGTTCTCTTCTTCGATGTTCAGGATGGCAACCCCAATGGTGACCCAGATGCGGGCAATCTCCCCCGCATCGATGCGGAGACCGGGCGCGGTCTGGTCACGGACGTCTGCCTCAAGCGGAAGGTTCGCAACTTTGTCCAGCTGACCCGGGGTGGCCAAGCCCCCTTCGACATCTTTGTGAAGGAGAAAGCGATCCTGAACCAGAACATTGCCTCGGCCTACACGGCCCTGGGTATTGACCTGGAGAAGGAGCCCGCAGATCCCAAGGATGGCAAGAAGCGGAATACCAAGGGAGAGGCGCAGGGCGGCGAGGTCGACAAGGGGCGGAAGGCTCTGTGTGAGCGCTTCTTCGATGTCCGGACCTTCGGTGCCGTCATGAGCACCGGGGCCAATGCGGGCCAAGTCCGCGGCCCCATCCAGCTCACCTTCGCCCGCTCCGTCGAGCCCATTGTTGCCCTTGAGCATTCCATTACCCGCATGGCCGTGACCACTGAGGCCGAGGCGGAGAAGCAGGGCGGAGACAACCGCACCATGGGCCGCAAGTACACCGTGCCCTACGGTCTCTACCGCGCCCACGGCTTTGTCTCGGCCCACCTCGCCGCTCAGACGGGCTTTACGCAGGCGGATCTGGACCTCTTCTGGGAGTCCCTGGAGAACCTCTTCGAGCATGATCGCAGCGCCGCCCGGGGGCTCATGGGCACCCGCCGCCTGGTGGTCTTCGAACATGGGAGTGCCCTGGGCAGTGCCCCCGCCGGTGATCTCTTCGAGCGGGTGACCTGGGAGCGTGCCACGGAGGGACCGGCCCGGGAGTTCACTGACTACCGGATCCTGCTTGATGGTCAGCCCCTCAGCCAGCGCAAGACCGTGGTGAGCATCCAGTAAATGGAAGACGACGAGCTCCTCGTTCCCCTGGCAGCCCTGGAGCACTGGTCCTATTGCCACCGCCAGTGCGGGCTGATCCACCTGGAGAATCTCTGGGCGGAATCGGTCCGCACGGTGGAGGGGCACCAGCTCCACGAGAAGGTGGATTTGCCGGGCTTGGAACAGCGCCCCGGGATGAGAGTCGCCCGGGCGCTGCAGCTGCGCTCAGATGTCCACCATCTGGTGGGGCGGGCCGATGCCGTGGTCTTCTGGGAAGACCCGGCTTGGCCGGACACCGGGAGGCCCTTCCCGGTGGAATACAAACGCAGTTCAAGGAACACCTTCCGCCACGCCGAACTGCAGCTATGTGCCCAGGCCCTTTGCCTGGAGGAAATGCTGGGGGTCCCCGTCCCGGCCGGAGCGATCTTCTACGGTGCCTCCAGGCGCCGACGGGAGGTGGTTTTCGATCAGGCACTGAGGGATGAGACGCTCCAGGCTGTCCGGGGGGTGCTTGAGATGCTTCAATCGGCCCGCACCCCTCCACCCGAACTGGGGCCCAAGTGTCCTGAATGCAGTCTCCAGGAACTCTGCATGCCCGGCCTCCCCGGTATCGGAGGGCTCCGGGCCTATCTCCGCGGGATGGACTGAATGACCTTGCTGCTCAACACCCTCTATATCACGACGCCTGAGACCCACCTCTACAAGGAGAATGAGACGGTGGTGGTGAAGATCAACCGGGAGAAGCGCCTCCAGGTGCCTATCCACCACCTTCAGGCCATCGTGATCCTGGGAACGGCCTATGTCAGCCCCGACCTTTCCCGGATGTGCCTGGAGCGGCATGTGGCTATCACCTTCCTCTCTGAGCGGGGTCGCTTCCTCGGGCGCATGGAGGGTCCGGATGCCTCCGGGGCCTGGCTTCGGCGCAACCAGATGGAGGTCCACCTGGATGAGACCCGCAGCCTGGCGATTGCCAAGACGCTTGTCAAAGGGAAGCTGGCCAATCAGAGGCATGTGGTTCAGCGGGCAGCCAGGGAGGCGAATGAGGAGGAGGCCCGGGAACTCACGGATATATCGGCGCGGATAGAAATGATCCAAAAACAGGTGGATCGCATGGAGACCCACGATCAGGTCCGTGGCTGCGAGGGAGAAGCTGCCGCACGCTACTTTGAGGGGTTCCCCTTCATGGTTCGCCAGCAGCGCAGGGACTTCCCATGGCAGGGGCGGAATCGACGCCCGCCCAAGGATGCCATGAATGCCCTTCTCTCCTTCTCGTATGCGCTTCTCATGGGAGATTGCCTGGCTGCCTGTCAATCCGTGGGCCTCGACCCCGCCATCGGTTTTCTCCACGCCTTCCGTCCGGGGCGTCCTGCCCTGGCCCTTGACCTCATGGAGAGCTTCCGGCCCCTGGTGGCGGACCGCCTAGCCCTGGGGCTAGTAAACAACCAGCAAGTGCGCTCCAAGGGATTCCTGGTTAGCGAAAGCGGGGCCGTCGAGATGGACGAGGAGACCCGCAAAGAGGTCATCACCGCCCACCAGACCAGAAAGGCTCAGGTGATCCGCCATCCATTTCTCAACCAGGAGATTCCGTGGGGACTGGTGCCCCAGCTAGAGGCTCGGCTTCTCGCGCGGCATTTGAGGGGGGACCTCGAAGCCTTTCCTCCCTTTCACCCCAGAGGTTGAAGCATGGTGGTGCTTGTCTGTTATGACATTCAGACCATGGAGCGGGCTGGGCAGCGCCGTCTTCGCCGTGTAGCCAAGGCCTGCCTGAGCTATGGTCAACGGGTCCAGTTCAGTGTGTTCGAGTGCAAGGTGACCCCCGCTTTGTGGGCGCAGTTGAAGGCGAAGCTGCTTTCCCTCTATGATCCAGGAGAGGACAGCCTGCGCTTCTACTTCCTGGGTGAAGATGATGTTCGTCAGGCTGAACACCATGGAGTCAAACCCAGCTTGGATTTTGAGGCGCCTCTGGTGCTTTGAATGGGATGGCGCGAAGGTCCAGCGAACGCCCAATCTCCGGCCCCCTCGCGCAGCCTCATGGTTCCTTGAAAAATCAAGAAAGATGAATAAGTAGCAGCGTGATTTTGTGGTGAAAATGTCAGAAAGAAACCCCCTCCGCGCCAAGATGCTCTCAAAGGCTTCGAATGCAGTATTTGCGCGGGGGTAAGCCGTGCGGGCCTTCGGGCCTGCACGTGGATTGAAACCCAAAGGTGCGGCCCTGGGGGTCGATCCATGACCGCCGTGCGGGCCTTCGGGCCTGCACGTGGATTGAAACTGTGAGAGGGGGGCCAGGGCATGAACTGCGGAGCAAGCCGTGCGGGCCTTCGGGCCTGCACGTGGATTGAAACCTGGATGGTCGCAACGAGGGTGTCCATATTGGTCGCCGTGCGGGCCTTCGGGCCTGCACGTGGATTGAAACCGCGCATATCATCCCGCCATCAGAGCGTAAACGGGCCGTGCGGGCCTTCGGGCCTGCACGTGGATTGAAACCATCCATGGGTTGCCAGCCAAACGGGGATCATGGCCGTGCGGGCCTTCGGGCCTGCACGTGGATTGAAACGCCAACAACGGCGATAAGAACACTATCCCGTCTGGCCGTGCGGGCCTTCGGGCCTGCACGTGGATTGAAACTCGGCATGGATTCCGCCGCCGATGTCTACGCCTGCCGTGCGGGCCTTCGGGCCTGCACGTGGATTGAAACGTCTCGCGGTCATGGGTCACGATGGACCGCAGTTGCCGTGCGGGCCTTCGGGCCTGCACGTGGATTGAAACATCCACTCTAACCTTCAGGCTGGCGGCGGTGCCGCGCCGTGCGGGCCTTCGGGCCTGCACGTGGATTGAAACTGGTCCGAAAAGGCCCAGGCCTACAACAAGGCGCCGTGCGGGCCTTCGGGCCTGCACGTGGATTGAAACCAGTTTCCCGAAAGCTACATCGACATCGGCCTGATGCCGTGCGGGCCTTCGGGCCTGCACGTGGATTGAAACCTCCTTATGCGGCGCCTGCGGCGCGGGTGGGATGGGCCGTGCGGGCCTTCGGGCCTGCACGTGGATTGAAACTACCAGGGGAAGAGCGCGGGCCTTTCCGACAGCGCCGTGCGGGCCTTCGGGCCTGCACGTGGATTGAAACGGTCAATCTCGGTGGGTCCAAGATACTCAAGGTGGCCGTGCGGGCCTTCGGGCCTGCACGTGGATTGAAACGCAGTGGACATAGCCTTCTTTGCACTTCTCGCCACGCCGTGCGGGCCTTCGGGCCTGCACGTGGATTGAAACACGCAGTCTGTAACCTCAACCGCTGCGGCGACCAGCCGTGCGGGCCTTCGGGCCTGCACGTGGATTGAAACCCTGTGGCGACAGAGACGCCAATCGATGAGGGGGCCGTGCGGGCCTTCGGGCCTGCACGTGGATTGAAACCCGCCTCAGCCCCTCGGCCTCGGCAAGGGCGGCGCCGTGCGGGCCTTCGGGCCTGCACGTGGATTGAAACCAGGTGCCCTGGTAAACCATGGCGCCGACCAGGGGCCGTGCGGGCCTTCGGGCCTGCACGTGGATTGAAACACCACGGCGGCCAGGTAACGACGACGGCGGGAGGCCGTGCGGGCCTTCGGGCCTGCACGTGGATTGAAACCAGAACTTGTAGACGCCGTTGAATCCGCGGTGTAACAGAGGTCCTATTTCGATAAGTTCCACGAGGAACATCGGCGCGAAGATATTGATGAACATGGCGTTAGCTTGGAAGCACTGACAGGGCGTTCAGGCCAGTTCTGGTGGTCAATGGTCTTCATCTCGTGCTGGCCGCTGCCATCGGGGGGCTCCAGCCACGGCCCCGCCAGACTACCTTTGCGGGGCCGGTCTCAAACGGGGGGAACGATCATCCCAAACAACCTGGCGACCTCCGGCATGTGTCTTGCCCAATTCCGGCCTTCCAGCGGGTTGTGGTACCCCAGATCGGCGGTGCGATAAGGCTGGGCGCGGTCCAGTTCGCGCCGTGTTCTCTCCAGGTCCTCCTGGACCCGCACCAGGGTTAGGCCCGCGTAGGCGTCTCCCTGGGCCATGAGCCGATAGCACCCGGATTCGGCCCTGTGGAGCAAGTCCAGGGCCGTCAGGAGCTCCCGGGGGGTGCCATGGCCCTCCAGGTGGCAGTGCCCGAGGCGGTAGGCGATGTTGGGGGCTTCGGGGCTTTCCGGGGGGCAGGCCGCCTCCGCGCGCTGGAAGCACAGGAAGGCCTGGACGTAGTCCCGGGGGACATGGTGCCCGTTGTAGTGCATGTCCCCGAGTTTGTACATGCCGTTGTGGTGGCCCATCCCGGCGGCCTCGCTGAAGAGCTGGTGGGCCCGTTCCAGGTTCCGGGGAATGGCCCGCCCGTAATAGTGGCAGTAGCCCAGGTAGACCTTGGCGAGGGCGTTGCCCTGGGCCGTGGCCCTCTCGAACCAATGCCGGGCCTGCTGGAAGTCCTGGGGAAACTCCAGCCCTTCGTAGTACCGGCAGCCCAGGGCGGTCATGGCCTCCGGGTCCCCCTGGTGGGCGCGGGCTTGGCATGCCTCCAGGGCTTCGGTTGGCATCGCCATGGGTCCTCCTACCGCTTTTCCGTAAGGCGCTGCAGCTGCCCGAAGCATTTCCTGAGGAGCCCAGGCACGGCCTTCTCGCCCCGTTTCCCGGCCTCCTCGGCGACTTCGAGGGCCATGCCGGGCTTGGAGTGGGCCTTCAGGGCCTGGTGGATGATGGCCTCCGCTTCGGCCCCTTCCGGGTGGGGGGCCTTGCGCCGGTAGGTCTCGGCGAAACCGCTGCGCCAGAGGAAGTGCTCCATGTCCCGGTCCGGCAGCAGGGTGAGGTGGCGGGATTCGAGTCGTCCCTTCAGGAAGTGGCGTGCCTTGGCGGCGTAGTGGTGCCCGGCATCGTCCCCATCCGCCACCAGATGCCAGGGAATGCCGAAGCGATCCGCGAAGGCAATGAGGGGGGCCAGCCCCACCTGGGCGAAGGCCACGCAATGGATGCCCTCCAGGGGAAAGCTAAGGCCGCTGACCCGGGCCAGCTCCGGGAGGAGCCAAGCTTCGGTTTCGCCCTCCACCAGGAGCCAGACCCGGGCAAAGAGGCTCTCGGCGTGGTGGGTCCGGACATGGAAGGCCACGCGGCGGGCGTCGGTCTGGCTCAGGGGAGGGGCTTCGGGATCGGGGTAGACCGTGGTCTGTCGGGACCGTCGCACCAGTCGCCGCAGGGCCCGGCTGGAGACGCTGGCCAGGAGGGCGCCATGGGCGCTGGTTACCAGTTTCTGCACCGGGAGCTGGCTTACCAAGCTCCAGATGGTGGCCAACTGGATGGGGTGCAGGTGGGTCTCGGGATCCTCCAGGACCAGGATGGGGCTGACCTCCCCGGTCTGGGGCCAAGCCATTTCCGCCTGGAGCATGGCGCCCACCAGGGCCAGGAGGGCCACCTGACGGGTGCCGGAGCCCGCCCGATTGGTCAGGTCTCCCAGGGAGCGGCCATCGTGGAGGCCCACGGGGGCATCGGTCATGTCCGAGGCTCGGCGGGGGCCATGCATGGGGGGCTGGAAGAGTTCCGGGCGGGATTCCGCCAGGTGCTGAAGGGCCTCCAGGCCCCGGGCCAGTTCGCTGGGATGGACCTGGTGAGGCACGGTGAGCAGGCGCTCGAAGATCCGGCGAACGGCCCGCTCGGGATCCTCGTGCAATGCCAGGTCCGGCGAGAAGGCAGGAGCCAGCATTCCCTCCGCCAGGCGCAGCTCGTGGAAGACGTGGAGGGGGTGGGCCTTCACCACCAGATCCGCCAGCAGGGCCGCATCCCCGGCGGGCAGGGGCAGTTCCCTGCCCTCGGGGCCCAGGAAGATCCGCTCGACCCTGGCCCTGCCCCGGCCCAGGCGCCGACCGGACCAGTGGAGCACCAGGTGGAAGGCCCCCCGGGCATCCCGCCAGCCCGCACTTTCCCAGCCCTTGGGGGGCTCCCCCCCGAAGCGGAGGCTGATGCCCATGCGCCGGGCGATGGTGTTGCGATCGTTTTCCAGGCGGTGGAAGTCGGCTTCGGTGATGGTGCGGGAGCCCAGGGTGGATTGGAGGGCTTCCACCAGTGTGGTCTTGCCCCAGGCATTCTCCCCGAAGCACACCGTGGTGCCGGGCTCAAGGTCGAGCCGGAGTTCGGTGATGCCGCGGAAGTTGATCACTTCGATGTGTTCGAGGTGCATGAAAGAAGGATGACAGACCCCAGCGGACCTTTTCACATCTCCTGGTGGCCGTGATTGACCCCGATCCGCATAAGGTGGAGACTTGGTGCAGTATTACATCCTCATGTCGTGACATTTATAAAGGCAACCGCTGTAAAAGAGGTGATCCTTTGCTCAACGCTGGCGTAAGGCATGCGGTCCGTGGCCTGGTCATCCTGGGATTCACGCTTGGTCTCCAGGCCGGTGACCCGGGGTTTTTCGATACGCAGAACCAGAGTCCCATGGTCTCCATCTTCGGCCTTCCCACGCTGGGCGCGGCCCAAGTCCTGGGCCCTGGGCAAAGCTCCTTCGGCGTCACCGTGGATCTGGCGAACAACTTCACGGGGGCCGATGCCACCGGAGAGCAGATTTACCTGGATGGCGAGAGCACCCGGCTCACCCTCTCCGGGCGATACGGTCTCGGTGCCCGGGGGGAAGTGGGCATTGAGCTCCCGGTGATCGAGGTCGGAGGCGGCTTCCTCGACCACTTCATCGAGACCTACCACTCGACCTTCGGCTTCCCTGACCATGGCCGTGAACTGGCGCCCCAGGGGCGCCTGCTCTACCGCTATTCGAGGAACGGCCTCCCGGTCCTGGACATGGAGCGGGGCGGGACCGGGCTGGGGGACCTGCGCCTCACCGGGGCCTGGCAACTGGGCCAAAGTGCGGATCAGCGGCGGAGCTGGACCCTCCGGGGGAGTCTCAAGCTCCCTACGGGTAAGGCCCAGCGCCTTCGGGGCAGTGGCAGTACGGACCTCGCCCTCTGGGTGGTCGGAAGCTCCCAATCAGGACGGATGAGCGTCATGGGTGCGGCCGGGGCCATGCTCATGAGCCGGGGGGAGGTGCTGGCTGCACAGCAGCGTCCTGCGGTGGCTTTTGGGGGGCTGGCCCTCGCCTATGAGGCCGCGGGCTGGTTGGACCTCAAGGCGCAGGTCAATGCCCACAGCTCCTTTTACTCCGGCAGCCAGCTCAAGCAGGTCAACGCCGCCTCGGGCCAATTGACCCTGGGGGGCGAGTTCCGTCTTTCGCGGCGCACCTCACTGGATTTCGGCGTCTCGGAGGACATCGTCGTGGATGCGTCTCCGGATGTGGTGTTCCATTTTGGGGTGAGGCATAAAATAATTAATAATTAATATGCAAGATAGGGGCCCCAGTCCCCGCTTTCCAGTTCCACAGCCACCTTCTCCAGGGTGGGCAGACGATCCTCGGGGAAAAGGTAGATCCAGGCCCCATAGCGATGCCCATTGGCCAGGACTATGGGGAGCACCCGGCGCTCGTAGAGGCCGCCCTCCACATCCTCCAGGGCGTCGAGATCCGCCAGGGCTTGCTCCAGCGCGTCATCGTCCTCGTAGCCCACGAATTCCCCCAGGACCCAGCCCGTGCCCGGCGGAGGTGTGCATGGCTCCTGCCCCGCCACCATGGCCGGGTAGCCCGCCTCCGGCAGATGGAAGAGCCGCCCCGGCGCGTGGGCGGGGGTCCAGCCCTGGGGATTCGTTCGCTCCAGCCAGTGCCGGTAGCGACCGCCCTCCCGGAGGGTGCCGTAGATGAAAAGGCCGTCGGCCATCATGGCTGGACCTTCAGGTGGAGGTCCAGGAAACACCGGATGCGCTCCGGCAGCCAGAGATGGAAGGCCTCCCGGTCAAAGCCCGGGGGGTCTTCCGAGGGCGGAAAGCCGGGCCGCCGCAGGGGCAGCGGGAAGGGGCTGAGGAAGGAGAAGTGCCCGGCACCCGGGATCTCCTCGCTCGTGAACTGGGAGGGATCCGGCACCCGATTCTGAATGAGTTCCGCCTGCCACCGGGGAGTGATCGTATCGTGCTCGGCGGAAAGGAGCAGGATGGGCTGGGTGACGGCGGCCAGGGACCCGGGTGGGCTGAAGAAGGCAGTGGCGGGGGCCAGGAGCACCAGGGCCTGGAGCCTTGGGTCGGCTTCCACCTCGACCCGCCGCCCCTCCTTGTCCCAGGCAAGGCCGCCTGCCAGAGCCAGGGCCGTGTAGCCCCCAAGAGAATGGCCGATGACCGCGATTCGCTCCACGAGGACCCGGGAGCTAAAACGGGGGTCCGCCATCACCGCATCCGCCGCGAGGCGCAGGTGCCGTGGACGGTTCACCAGATTCTCGTGGGTGCCCCCGAGGGAATTGTCCTTGCGGTGGTTCCGGGGATGCTCGGGCATGGCGACAACGTAACCCCGCTGGGCCAGGTAGCTTGAAATCGTCCGGTACAGGGCATTGGAGCCACCGCCCCCATGGGAGAGCAGGATCAGGGGCCAGGGGTTCCGGGAGGACCCGGAGGGGTATTGGATCTGAATGGGCACCCTCAGGCCGCTGCCCATATCCAGCACCTCCAGACGTGCATCTTCATGGGTGCGGGTCTCGGCCATGGTCCTTACCGGTATTTCTGCTTCAGCCAGCGGTTGGGATCCTGGGCCTGGGTCTGCAGGCGGATCTCGAAGCCGAGGCGAGGGCCCCCCAGGGTTTCCCCGACGGTGCCCAGAATATCTCCCTGGCGCAGTACCTGGCCCTTGGCGACCTGGGCGACCCGCAGGTGGGTGTAGAGGGTGTAATAGCCGTTCCCATGGTCCAGGATCACCATGGGGCCGTAGCTCTGGTAGAAATCCGCGAAGACGACCCGGCCTTCCGCCACGGCCTGGACCGGGTTGCCCAGGGGTGCTTCGATGAGCAGACCGGAGTTCATGGTCTTGGTGCGGTACTTGGGATGGAGGTGCTCGCCGAATCCCTGGGCCAGGGTTCCCTCCACGGGACGGGGCAGGTCCCCCGCAAGGGAGGCGAAGGCCTGGGGGGGAGCGAAGGTTTCACTTCGCGGTTTGGAGAGGAGGGAGCTGATCATGCGTTCAAGCTGGATGGCCTCCTCGGCGAGCTCGGCCTGGATGGCCTTCTGTCTGCCTTCATCCTGGCGCAGGCCGTCGAGAAAGCCGTTGAGGCGGTCCTCGGCGAATTTGAGATCCGCGCCCAGGCGGGTGGCTTCCTGTTCCTCCAGAGCCAAGCGTTTCAGGACCTCCTGGAGGGCCGATTCCTGCCGGTGCAGATCCGTGTTGAGGGCCTGGATCCTGGCGAGGCGCACCCGTTCCCGGTTCCGCCACCAGGCCAGATAACGGCCTTGGACCAGGTACTGCTCGAAATTCCGGAGGTTGGCCATGAAGGTGAAAGCCCCCCAGGGACCCACGGCCTGCATCCAGCGGACCTGGCGACGGATGTCACCCTGGAGTTGCTGCACTTCACGCTGGATGCCAAGCTTCTGGCTCTGGATGGCCTCGACCTGGGCCAGGGTCTGGTCCCGCTTGAGTTTGGCCTCCTCGGCCTGGGCTCTGGATCGGTCCGCTTGGAGGGCGATGCCCTGGAGTTCCACCAGGATGCCCTTGCGCCGCTTCTTCAGGGCCTCGACTTGGCGGTCCATCTGGCTGAGGCGGGCCTGGATCTCCCCCAGGCGAGCCCGGAGCTGGCTCGATTCCTGGGCGGGCTGGCCGCATAGGAATGTGCCCAGGAGGAGCCAGACGGGAGTGGAGCGTCTCACCCCTTGCTCCGGCGGGGCGCCTTGGCGGCCACCTTGCCCTTGGCCGGGAGCAGCAGAAGGAGGACCAGGATGACCAGGGGACCACCGATGCTCAGGGGGAGGGCCGTCCAGGCCATGGGGTCCGAGGGGAGCTGGCCTGTGGGCAGGAGCTTGCCCAGGGTGGCCATGGATTTCACCACCAGGGTCGGTACCTGGAAAAGGTCAGGGTCGCCCAGGTATTCACCGCCCCAGGTCAGGTAGCGTCCCACGGTGCTCAGGGCGAAGCTCAGGAGGATGCCCCAGCCGGGATTGGACACGAGGAGCCGCGCCAGGAGGAGCGCCCAGAGGAGGAGCTGGAGGCCCAGGAGGACGGCGTGCAGGTCCGCCATGCAGAGGGCAGCCGGGAAGATGCCGTCCAGCAGCCGGAAGCCCGCGGCCCAGATCGGCAGGAGGATCACCTGGGTGTAGAAGAGGCCGTTGAGGATGCCCATGCCCAAGCCCAGGGGGAGTGCCTTGAGGCGCCCGCTCTGGAGGGCTTCGTGGACCGGGAAGAAGGTGGTGAGGAGGAAGGTGGCGGGTACCACCCCGGAGATGATGGCGCTGAGGCCTCCCCGGAAGATGGCCTTGGGGTCTACCAGCATGGTCAGGGCGCTGATGGGAATGGGCGTTCCGAAGACGGAGAGGTTGGACCCTTCGGCGGGCCGGACGCCCCCGAGGACCAGCCCCGCGAGAAGCAGGCTGAGGCAAGCCAGGACAATGCGAAGGCGCGAACTACCGAAACGATCCATTGATTTCTCCTGGATCGATTGTAGAGCAGTTCCATGCGGTCGGAACTCAGCCGCCCCCCACGAAGCGCACCACTTCTAGCTGATCGCCCTCCCGGAGCGGGGTGCTGGCGTGATCGGCCTTGCGGACGACGGTGCCGTTCAGTTCCACAGCGGTGCCATAGGAAGGCAGTTCCATCCAGGTGGCCAGTTCGGCAATGGTGGTCAGGGTTGGGGTTTCTGTGGCCTTGCCGTTGATGATCAGCTTCATGCCTTCAGTATCGCATCAGAGTGGCGGCCTGGAGTCCGCGCTCTATGTCACTCTTCAGATCCGAGCTGTCCTCGATGCCCACGGAGAAACGCAGGAGGCCATCGGTGATGCCGAGGCTGGCCTTGGCTTCGGGGGAGGCGGCGGCGTGACTCATGGTGGCGGGGTGCTGGATGAGGCTTTCGACCCCCCCCAGGCTGACGCCCCGGGTGATGATCTCCACGGCCTCGCAGAAGCGGCGCCCGGCGGCCAGGCCCCCCTGGAGCTCGAAGCTCAGCATGGCGCCGAAGTTGCCCCCCATCTGGGCGGCGGCAATGGCGTGACCGGGATGATCCGGCAGACCTGGATAGATGACCCGGGAGACCTGGGGCTGCCACAGGAGCCACTGGGCCAGGGACTGGGCGTTGTCGGCGGCCCGGCGGATGCGGAGGTGGAAGGTCTTGAGGCCCCGATGAAGCAGCCAGGCGGCCATGGGGTCCAGGGTGGGGCCCGTGAGCTTGGCGGTCTGCCAGCAGGCCGAGACGTCCGCATCACTCCCGGCGATGACGCCCGCCACCACATCCGAGTGGCCCGCCAGATACTTGGTGGCGCTGGATACGCTGAGATCGAAGCCCAGCTCCAGGGGGCGGGTGAAGGCCGGGGTGGCGAAGGTGTTATCCGCCACGGCCCGGGCGCCCCAGCGCTTGGCGATGGCCGCCACCGCCGCGAGATCGGTGATGGCCAGGGTCGGATTGGAGGGGGATTCCACCCAGACCATCGAGGCGCCCTTCTGGATGGCGGCCTCCCATTCCCCCAGGTCCAGGGTGTTCTCAACCCAGGTGATGCGCAGATCCCGGGTGGCTTCGAGGCGGCGCAGGAGCTGTTCGGTGCCCATGTAGAGTGCGGCTGGCGCCACCACACGGGAGCCGGGGCGCAGGAAGGTGTCGAAAACCGTGGCGATGGCCGCCATTCCGGAACTGCTGACCAGGGCCCGCTCAGCCCCTTCCAGGGCGGCCAGGACCACTTCCACCTCGCTGACGTTGGGATTGCCCCATCGCGTGTAGTAGGTGGAGGGCTCGATGGCGGTGGCGAATGCCTCGCCCTCGCTGTTCTCTTTCAGTGCGAACACCGAGGTCTGAAAGATGGGTGTGATCACCGCCCGAGTAGGGTTGTGGAGGCGACCGGCGTGGATGGCAGCAGTGGTGAAGCCCCAGTTCCTGGCGTCCATGACATGTCCTCGTTCAGGGTGTGAAATTGGATTGAAGGCTCAGGATAACAGCCCTAAAGCGACTAACGCCTTGAGTGAACTGGAAAAGAGCGTTACGCTGTTCAGTTGAATTCGGCCTTGATCCCTCAAGCTCAAGGAGGTCCGCATGATCGTGTGGGTCGCCAAACGCCTTTTGGGTCGTGTCGGGTGGGAAGTCCCTCCCCGTCTAGGCTATTGAGGAAAGCACTATGGATCTCCTGAAACTCCAAGCCCCCATCGAAGGCCAGCTCGCGTTGCTGGGCTTCGAACTGGTCTGCCTGGAAAGCGTCAAGGAGGGCCGGGACTCGATCCTGCGCCTCTACATCGACCACCTCGATCACAGCCGGGGGGGCATCTGCCTCGATGACTGCGTGGCGGCCAATGATGGGCTGGTCGCCTGGATCGATGTGGAATTCCCCAGTCTCCGGGAGGATCTCTCCCTGGAGATCTCCAGTCCCGGCGTGGAACGTCCCCTGGTGAAGGCGGATCACTTCCGTCGCTTCGCAGGGCGCCTCTGCCGCATCCAGACCCGCATTCCCCTGAACGGCCAGAAGCGGTTCAAGGGCTGGATCGGGGATGTGACTGAGGAAGCTGTCACCATTGAAGAAGATGGGGCTCTGAAGACCGTGCCCTTCGAGATCTTCCAGAAGGCCAGGCTGGCTCCTTTTGATGAGGAAAAGACCCCTAAACCACGGATCGTGGCCCTCGCCGCGACCCCCAAGCAGGCCGTCCCCGTAGAGAAAAGCGCGGACTGAGGAGGCAAGATGGCTCTCGTTGCAACCAGTTTCTTCGACAGCGTGAAGATGATCGCCGCCGAAAAGGGCATCCCGGAAGAGGATGTCTTCAAGGCGGTGGAGGAATCCCTCGTCAAAGCTGCGGAAAAGTATTTCCAGGGCTTTGACTTCTACGGCAACTTCCAGGCCCAGATGGACCGGGAGACCGGCGAGTTCCACGTCTATGCCCTCAAGCAGGTGGTGCAGGAGGTGGAAGAGGAAGACCTGGAGATCAGCCTGGCGGAAGCCCAGGAACTGAATCCCGAGGCCGCCGAGGGCGATACCCTCTGGCTGCCCCAGGACACCACCCAGCTGGGCCGCATCGCTGCCCAGGCCGCCAAGCAGGTGCTCGTGCAGAAGGTCCGCGAGGCCGAGCGCGAGCGGATCTTCACCGACTTTGCCGACCGCATCGGCGAAGTGGTGGTGGGTGAGGTCAAGCGCTTCGAAAAGAGCGCCATCATCCTGGAAGTGGACCGCGTCGAAGCCATGCTCCGCCGGAACGAAGCCCTGCGGGGTGACCGTTTCGACAAGGGTCAGCGCATCAAGGTGGTGATCTCCAGCGTCGACAAGAGCGCCAAGGACCCCCAGGTCCAGGTGAGCCGTGTCGATCCCAGGCTGCTGGTCAAGCTCTTCGACCAGGAAGTCCCCGAGATCCACGATGGCACCGTGGTCATCCGCAGCTGTGTCCGTGAGGCCGGTGATCGCGCCAAGGTGGCGGTCCACAGCCTGGATCCCGACGTGGATCCCGTGGGCGCCTGCGTGGGCCTCAAGGGCAGCCGCGTCCAGGCCATCATCCGCGAGCTCAAGAACGAGAAGATCGATATCGTCCGTTACGACGAGGATGTCACCCGCTTCATCGCCAACGCTCTCAACCCTGCCAAAGCCCTGCGTGTGAATGTGCTCGACCTGGAGCACCACCGGGTCGAGGTGGTCGTGGATGACGAACAGCTTTCCATCGCCATCGGCAAGCGTGGGCAGAACGTCCGCCTCGCCGCCAAGCTCACGGGCTGGAACATCGATGTCCGCAGCGAGGCTGAAAAGCGTCGCGAGGCCGAGGTGGCCATGGGCAATGCCCTGCCTGATATTGCTCCCGCCGTGGCTCAGGAGGAGGAGAAGGCCGTTTCCTCACTCCTCACGGAACTGGGCGCCATCGAGGGCCTGACGCCCCAGGTGGCAGAAAACCTTGCGGCCGCTGGTTATTCCGACGCCAAATCCCTGTACACTGTAACGGTCGAACAGTTACTCGCCGTAGAAGGCATGGATCAGGAATTGGCTTTCCGTCTGATCGACGCCGTCCACGAGCAGTTCGGAGAGTAACCCGCTGCTTTGGCTTTTTATGATTACCATTCGACCGAGGTACGCCCCTCCATGCTCCGCATCAACCAGTTCGCTAAAGAAATCGGCGTGACAAATCACGACGTCATCGACGTCATGGAGAAACGCCTGGCCATTCCTGGGAAGAGCCACAGCTCTAACCTCACGGATGACCAGATCTCCCAGCTCCGCCGCATCTTCGACGCCAAGTCCAAGGGGACGGAGGAATCCGCCCCCCTGGCTCTTCACCGGCCCACCGCCGCGGTGAAGATCGTCAAGGCCGCCCCCTCGCTGCCTGGACAGGCGCCCAGCGTCCTGGTCAAGCGTCCCGAGACCTCGGAGGCCGAGGCGGCCCCCGCTGCCGCCGCCCCGGAAAGCGCCCCCCAGGCCCCCGCTGCTGCCCAGCCCGCCGCCGCGGAATTCTCCCGCCTGCGGGTCTCCCAGACCCCGGCCCCGGCCCCGAAGCCCCAGGCTCCGGCCCGCTACATCCAGCTGCCCCAGGCCGCCCCCAAGAACCGTCCCGAGGCCGGTGCCCGGCCTGTGGTTCAGCGCCCCGGTCAGCAGAGCCCCGGTACGGTGCAGCGCTCCGGCGGACCCCAGACGGCCCGCACGGTCCTGCCCATGGCCACCAACACCGGCAAGGGCGAGGTGAAGCACGAGCCCACCCCCCAGCCTGTGCAGAACGGTGGCTCCCGGCGTCCCTTCATCCCCCCCAGCATCTCCCAGCTCCAGCCTGAGCAGGGCTTCACCCGCATCAAGATGGCGGACAGCCCCGAGCCCTCGACCCGGAGCACGGAGCCTGCCCGCTACATCCAGCTGCCCCAGCCCCGTCCCGTAGGCGGTGCCCGCCCCAGCGGACCTGGCGGTCCCGGTCGTCCCGGCGGTCCCGGCGCCCGCCCCGGTGGTCCCGGTGCCCGTCCTGGTGGTCCCGGAGCCCGTCCCGGCGGCCCTGGTCGCCCTGGTGGTCCTGGCGCCCGTCCCGGCGGCCCTGGCGGTCCCCGTCCCGGTGGTCCCGGCCGTGGTCCCTCCATTCCCTCCACCGGTCCCATCGATCCCAACAGCCAGAAGGGTCCCGGCCGCGGCGGTCATTTCGCCGGCAAGAAGAAGGATGACAAGCGTTCCCGTGCGGATCGCGAGGCCGAAGCCCTGGAGCTGAAGCTCCGCCAGCCCCGCAGCCGTGCTCAGCAGATCGCCACCGAGTACATCGAGGACGAGATCGGCATCGTGATGCTCTCCGAGGGCGTGACGGTGAAGGAACTCGCCGAGAAGTGCAACCGCCCCGCCAAGGATGTGGTCGCCAAGCTGCTGCACCGCGGCATCTTCGCCACCATCAACCAGCCTCTGGACACGGAACTGGCCAAGGAGATCGCCCGTGAGTTCGGGTTCCTGGCCGACATCGTGACCTTCGAAGAGGACGTCCAGATGAGCGCCGAAGAAGGCGCCGAAGTCCAGGGCGAGAAGATCCCCCGTTCCCCCGTGGTCACCATCATGGGCCACGTGGATCACGGCAAGACCTCGCTGTTGGATGCGATCCGCACCACCAAGGTGGCGGCCGGCGAGGCCGGTGGCATCACCCAGGCCATCGGTGCCTATCATGTGGACGTCAAGGACCCCAACACGGGTCAGATGCGCCAGGTGGTCTTCATCGATACCCCCGGTCACGAAGCCTTTACCAAGATGCGCGCCCGTGGCGCCAAGGTCACCGACGTCGTCATCCTCGTGGTGGCCGCCGATGACGGCGTGATGCCCCAGACCATTGAGGCCATCAACCACACCAAGGCCGCCGACGTGCCCATGGTCGTGGCCATCAACAAGATCGACAAGCCCGCCGCCAACGCGGACCGGGTCCAGCAGATGCTGCTCCAGCACAACGTCCAGACCGAGACCTACGGCGGCGAAGTGCCCAGCGTGCCGGTGTCCGCCAAGACCAAGCAGGGCCTGGACGAGCTCCTGGAGACCATCCTCCTGGTGGCCGACCTCAAGGAACTGAAGGCGGTCTACGACTGCCCCGCCGCCGGTTCCATCCTGGAGGCCCGTTTGGATCGCGGTCGTGGTCCTGTGGCCACGGTTCTCGTGCAGCAGGGCACCCTGCGGGCCGGAGAGATCTTCGTCGCCGGCGCCACCATGGGCCGCGTCCGCGCCATGTTCGACGATCAGGGCCGGAAGGTCACCGAGGCTCACCCCTCCATGGCCGTCCAGATCCTGGGCTTCGAGGAAGTCCCGGTTTCCGGTGACAACTTCCAGGTCGTGGACGACGAGGCCAAGGGTCGTACCATCGTGGGCTTCCGTCAGGAGAAGGCCAAGGCCGCCCAGCAGATGAAGTCCCGGGTCACCCTGGAGAACCTCTTCAGCACCCTCAAGGACGGCCAGGTCAAGGAACTGCCCCTCATCATCAAGGCCGATACCTCGGGCTCCGTGGAGTCCCTGGTGGGCAGCCTCGAGAAGCTCAGCACCGACAAGGTGCGGGTGCGCATCATTCACGCCGCCGCCGGAACCGTCAACGAGAACGACGTGCTCCTGGCCGAAGCCTCCAAGGCCATCATCATTGCCTTCGGCACCAAGACCGAGCGCAAGGCTGAGGAACTGGCCCAGGAAGAGGGTGTGGATCTTCGTCACCACGAGATCATCTACAAGGTGACCGAGGAGATCAGTGCGGCCATGTTGGGCCTCCTGGACGCCATCGACAAGGAGACCGTCATCGGTCAGGCCGAGGTCCGGATGATCTTCAAGATCGACAAGTCCGTGATCGCCGGTTCCTTCGTCACCGAAGGCAAGGTCCAGAAGAGCAACAAGGTCCGGGTCCGTCGTGGCGAGGACATCATCTGGGAAGGCGGCCTGAAGAGCCTCAAGCGCTTCAAGGAGGACGTCTCCGAGGTGAAGAATGGTCTCGACTGCGGCATCGGTCTCGATGGCTTCGACGGGGAGAGGGAAGGGGACATCCTGGAATTCTTCACCCGCGAGAAGGTCGCCGATACCAGCCTGGCTTAAGGTCGAAACCCATGGGCGTTTCACGGCATCCAGCTTCCAGGAGCGCCCATGAGCTTGGATAGAACCAAACGGCTCCAGCAGGGTTTCACCCTGCTGGAGCTTTTAACTGTCATGACCATCCTGGCGATGCTGGCCACCGTCGGGATCGTCGGGTATCGTCGCCACACGAAGGCGGCCCGGGAGTCGGTCCTCAAGGAGGACCTCTACCAGCTGAACCACTGCCTGGAGCAATACCGGGCGGACAAGGGGCGCTACCCCTCCAGCCTTGCCGACCTCCAGGCCAAGGGCTACCTGAGGCAGATCCCCAGGGATCCCATGACCCAAGCCGATGACTGGGTGACCGAAACCGAGGCGCCCGATCCTGACAATCCGGATGCCGAGGCCGGGATCTTCCGGGTGCGGAGCAATTCCACCGAAGTCGGAGAGAACGGCATCCCCTACAACGAGTGGCAGTAGGAGATCCTTTGGACGAACGACTTCTGGCCCGCCTGGATGCCCTTTCCCGGGCCCTCCTATGGATATGGGTCCTCCTGGTGCTGGCCTCCCTGGTGGGTGGACGCCTGGAAGCTCTGCGCCGGATCTTGGACTACAGTGCCTGGGGAGTCTTCGGCGGATCCTTCCTGCTCAGCTTCCTGACCCGCTGGCTCAACGAGATCGAGGACCCTGCTCCCATCGGCCCCCTTCGGGTCTGGCTGGGCGCCTCCCTGGTGGCCCTCCTGATGTGCCTCGCCAGCACCTTCATCCTCGCGCCGAAGATCCTGACCATCCGGGGCCGCCTCGCGGTGGCCGAAGTCGAAGGACGGGATCTCTCGGCGGACCAGGCCTCGCTTCGCAAGGCTCGCAATGTTGCCAATCAGATGCTGGGGCTGCGGGTGCTGCTGGCGTTGGGCCTGGGCTACGGCGCCCTGATGCTGCCACGCCGGAAGGCATCAGCCGAATAGGACCGCCGAAGGGTCTACTTGGGGGTGGGCTTGCCTGCCTCGACGTCGACGGCCTGCACCTTATCCCCATCCTTGAGGGTGATGGCGGGGCTCAGGATGACTTTGTCGCCGGGCTTGAGGCCCTGGAGGACCTTGACCCGGGTGCCACTATCGTCCCCTGCGACCACGGGGCGGAAGGCCACGCGCTGATCTGAGCCGACCACGGCGACCTGGGGCTTGTTCTCCCGGAGGGCCACGGCCTCGGAAGGGATCTGGAGCGAGCCAGCATAGGCAGGGAGCTTGAGGTTCACCCGGACGGCTCCGCCCGGAAGGAAGGCGCCATCCTTGTTATCCAGGTCCGCCTCCACCAGGAGGGTCTTGGTCTTGGCGTCCACGGCTCCCGCCAGGCGGGAGATGCAAATCTGGCGCACCTGGTCGGGGCGGTCCGCCGGTCTGACCTCCAGGGGGGTGCCGATCTTCACCCTGGCCGCCACCTGTTGGTCGAGGTAGAGCACGACCCGGAGGCGGTCCACCTGGGCAATGGAGAGGACCGGTTGGGCGGTGGAGGTGCTGCCGCCGTTCTGGAGCAGGGCGCCGGGGTCGGTGAAGCGCTGGGTGACCACGCCGGTGAAGGGGGCCACGATGCGCTGGTAGCCCTGGACTGCGGCCTGGCTGCCCAGCTTCTCCCGGGCCACCTGGGCGGCGGATTCGGCATCCTCCAGGGCCTGGGCGCTGATGATGCCCTGGCGGGACAGTTCCTTCATCCGTTCGGCGCTGCGACGCTTGTTTTCGTAGTCGGCCTTCAGGGCCAGGGTGTCCCGGTCCGTCTCGGCGGATTCCAGGACCGCCAAGACCTGGCCCTGACGGACCGGGCTGCCCTTGTCCACGTGGATCTGACGGAGGAATCCGCTCACCTTGGCATAGAGGGTGGTGGCGGCATAGGGCTGGGCTTCGCCCTGGAGGCCCAGAAGGCCGTCGCCGCCCTCCTGGGTGGCCACCGCCACCCGGACCCGGGGACCGGCGGCCTGGTCGGCTCGGAGCCCCTCGGATTCATGGTTCAGACCATGGCGCTTGGCTGCCCAGAGGACGCCGATGCCGCAGGCGGCCACCAGCAGGAGGGCGACTCCGGTAATGCGGAAGCGGGAGAAGGAGCGATCGGGGGTGGTCTGGAGGTTCATGCTTCACTTCCTTGCTGTTCCACGTGGAACTTTTCGTCCAGGAGATGGGCCGTGGGGGGCTTCTTGCGGAAGAGGCTGTAGACCACCGGCACTACGAAAAGGGTGACGAGGGTGGCCATCAGCAGGCCACCGATGACGGCCCGGCCCAGGGGGGCATTCTGGCTGCCGGCCTCCCCCAGGGCCAGGGCCATGGGCACCATGCCGAGAATCATCGCCAGGGCGGTCATGAGCACGGGGCGCAGACGGGTCTTCCCGGCCAGGAAAGCGCCTTCCATGGCCGACATCCCAGGATTGGCGACCCGCACTTCGTTGGCGAAGCTCACCAGCAGGATGGAGTTGGAAGTGGCGATACCCACCGCCATGATCGCGCCCATGAGGGACTCGACGTTGAGGGTGGTGCCCGTGAGGGTCAGCATCCACAGGATGCCCACCAGGGCCCCGGGAACCGAGAAGAGGATGATGAAGGGGTCCAGCCAGCTCTGGTAGAGCACGGCCATCAGGAGGTAGACCAGAGCGATGGCGATGAGGAGGCCCCCCGCCATGTTGGAGAAGGCCTCGAGCATGACTTCGTTCTGGCCCCGGATACGGATCCGGGTGCCCTGGGGAAGGACACCGAGGGCCTTCACCTCTTTTTGGATATCGGACACCACCCCGCCCAGGTCCCTGCCCTCCGCGTTGGCCATCACATCCAGCACGCGCTGGACGGTGTAGTGGTTGATTTCGCTGGGCACGGTGGTCCGCTGAAGACTGGCGAAGTTGGCCAGGGGCTCCGAGTTGGCCTGGAATCCGGGACCCGCCGTCTGGAAGGCCGGGCTCTGGAGCAGACTGCTGGTGCCCTGGGTGCTGAAGGGCGTGGCCATGAGATCCCGTGGGCTTTGGATCTGGGAGATCGGCGCCTTGACGGCCACGGTGTAGTTCACCCCGGTGACCGGGTCCAGGAAGAAGGAGGGGGCCAGCTGGCCGTTGCCCGAGAGGGCTACCAGGAGGCCGTTGGCGACGGCCTGCTGGCTCAGGCCCAGCTGGGCTGCCCGGGTCCGGTCCACATTGATGCGGTAGGCGGGCGCGTTGATAGCCTGCTTGAGGCGCACATCCACAGCGCCTGGGATGCGGGCGATGGCGGTTTCCAGCTTCCGGGCGATCTCTGCGCTGGTGGCGAGATTGTTCCCTTCGATCTGGATGTCGATGGGGGCGGGTACCCCGAAGTTGAGGACCTGGCTCACGATATCCGCGGGCTGGAAATAGAAGCTGACCCCCGGGAAACGCTGGTGGAGGACACTCCGCAGAGCCTTCATGTGCTCCCGGGTGGGGCGGTGCTCCGCCTTGAGAGAGATGAAGAGATCGGCGTCCTGGCTGGTGACGTTGTCCGTGGGGATGAAGGAGAGGTTGTAGGAGATGGGGACGCCGACGTTGCTGTTGAGGGTCTGGATCTCGCCCGGGGGCAGGGTCTCCCGGATGGCCTGCTCCACCTGGGCCACCACAGCCTCGGTCTCCTCCAGCCGCGTGCCGGACGCGACCCGCATGTGGAGCTTCATGATCCCGGCATCCACCGAGGGGAAGAAGTCCCGGCCCAGGACGGTGAGGAGTCCCAGGCTCACCAGGGCAAAGGCCACCGCCAGCACCAGGACGAAGCGGCGGTGGTGCAGGACCCGGTCCAGGGCGTGGCCATAGGCCTCCTGGAAGCGGGTGAAGCCGCGCTCCCGCCAGGCGTTGAAACGGGCCAAGGCGCCCCCGTGGGGATCGTGTTCCAGAAGCATCCGGGCCAGGGTGGGCACCAGGGTCCGGGAAAGGAGATACGAGGCCAGCATGGAGTAGACCACCGCCATGGCCAGGGGCGTGAAGAGATACTTGGCCGGGCCCACCAGCAGCACCACCGGGAAGAAGACGATGCAGATGGCCAGGGTGGCCACGATGGCCGGAACCGCAATCTGGCGGGCGCCGTCCAGGATGGCCACGGTCAGGGGCTTGCCCATGGCCTGGTTGCGATGAATGTTCTCCACCTCCACCGTCGCGTCATCCACCAGCATGCCGATGGCCAGGCTCAGTCCGCCCAGGGTCATGATGTTCATGGTCTGACCCGAGAGTTTGAGGCCGATGATGCCCACCAGGATGGCCAGGGGGATGGAGGAGCAGACCAGGAGCATGCTGCGCCAGGAGCCCAGGAAGAAGAGGATCATCAGGGAGACCAGGACCGAGGAGATCAGGGCCTCCTTCACCACATCGGAAATGGCTCCCCGCACGAAGCGGCTCTGGTCGAAGTCAAAGCGCAGCTCCATGCCCTTGGGGGCAGCGGCCTGGATCTGGGGGAGCATCTCCTTGGCGGCGTCCACCACCGCCAGGGTGCTGGCGTCGGCCTTCTTCAGCACCGCCAGGTAGGTGGCCCGGTGGCCGTTGATGCGCACCAGGTTGCTCTGGTCCGAGAACCCGTCGTAGACCTGGGCGACGTCCTTGAGGTAGACCGGGGCTCCGTTGACCACCTTCAGGGGCAGGTCCCGCAGTTCCTCAACCTTGGAGGGGTTGGAATTGGTCTGGATCGGCAGTTCCTGGCGGCCCATCCGGGCCAGACCCGCGGGGGCGATGACGTTCTGGGTGGAAAGGGTCGTCATCACATCCGCCGGGCTCATGCCCCGGGCGGCCAGCTTGTTCAGGTCCAGATCCACGGAGATCTGTCGGCTCTTGCCACCGAAGGGGGCCGGGATCGTGATTCCGGGGATCGTGAAGAGCCGCAGGCGGACGGCGTTGATGGTGTGATCGAAAATCTGCTGTTCGGAAAGGGTGTCGCTCTGGGCCGTGAGCTGGACCACCGGAACGTTGCCCGCGTTGAACTGGATGATCGTCGGGGGGGTGATGCCCGGGGGCATCATGCGGGTGCCGGCGGAACTGACGGCGCTGATCTGGGCGATGGCCGCGCCGATATCCGTGCCGGGCTGGAAGTAGACCTTGATGACGCCAACGCCCTGGATGCTCTGGCTCTCGATGCGTTCGATGCCGTTCACGGTAGTGGACATGGACCGTTCGCTGATGCCGACGACCCGGCGCTCCATCTCCTCGGGGCTCATGCCGTTGTAGCTCCAGACCACGGCCACCACGGGGATATCGATGCTGGGGAAGATATCCACCTGCATCCGGCTCATGGAAAGGAGTCCCATGAGCAGGATGAGGAGGCACATGACGGCTACGGTGTAGGGGCGGCGGAGGGCCAGCCGGACGATCCACATGGGGCTTCCTTTTTACTCACTGGGCCAAGAGACCTGCTCAAGGCGGTCCAGGTTTAGCATCAATTTGTGCAGCAGATCCCGCAGCTGCTGACGCTCAGTGGGCTCCAGGCCCGCCTCCAGGCCTTCCCGGAAGAAAAGCCTGAATTCCTTGAGCTGGCCCATCAACCCCGCCCCCTCGGGGCTCAGGGTGATGCAGAGCCGCCGGCCATGCTTGGGGTCGGGTTGGATCAGGATCCAACCCTTCTTCTGGAGGGTCTGCAGGAGCCGGGTGGCCGTGGGCTTGTCCATGCCGAGGGCACCGGCCAGATTCTTGTGGCAGATGCCCGGGTCGCTCTCCAGGACCGCGAGAACCTGGAATTGCTGGGGAGTGAGGCCAAAGGGAGCCAGGTGTTGCAGACCCACCTGGCGCAGACGGCTTCGGACCACCGCGAGCAGCAAGGGGAGGTGGGCTTCCTCCCAGGGGATATTGAGCTTCATGAGCAAGTTGGGGCTCCTGGCGTTTTCATGGTTGAAACTATCCAGCGAAAGGGCCGCTTGGAATAATTATTCCCCGGCCAGGAACAGGAAAAGCCCGAGTTTGAAGATCCGCACCCGCCCTGGTCAGATCGGCCAGTTTCCCTTCAGGGATAGGGTAATTTGCACCTGCATAAATTTAAAAGTATTTTGTTGCAAAAGCAACATAGTTCATTTAAAATAAATTATTAAAATTTGCAGTTAATCTGCCGTTCGGCATGGCAGATCCTCCGGTACCGTTGCAGATGCGCCGATGCCCGCAGGGCGCCGGGGCACTCTGCGGGTATCGGTGGGGACGGGGGATCAGAAGCGGTAGTTCACACCCAGGCGGACCTGGTTGAAGGAATGTTGCCAGGTGCACCTGGTGCTTCCGTCGCTGTTTAAGCAAAGCGAGGACCTCCCTCCCTTCATCCTGGCGTAGGCGATCCGCCTCCATCCCTTGGAGGAAGGTGGAGGCATGAATAGCAATGAATCGGTGAGAATGGAGCTGTTCCCGGGGGTCCTGATGTCAGGCGAAGTCCTCATCGTCGAAGACGAATCCGCCATCGCGGACACCATCGCCTATGCCCTGGAAAGCGAAGGCTTCCGGGTGAAGCGCTGCACCCTGGGGGGCGAGGCCCTGGCACTTCTGAGGGAGGGGGGGATCCGTTTCGTCATTCTGGACGTCGGACTGCCGGATCTCAGCGGTTTCGAGGTGCTGCGGCGCCTTCGCACCTTTTCCGAGCTGCCGGTGCTCTTCCTGACGGCCCGCAGCGAGGAGGTGGACCGGGTTGTGGGACTGGAGATCGGGGCCGATGACTACATGGCCAAGCCCTTCAGCCCCCGGGAGCTGGCGGCGCGGGTGCGCAGCATCCTGAGACGGACGGAGCGGGGTGGCGCCCCTGCCCCGCCCCGCTTCGAGGTGGATGAGGCCGCTCGGCGCATCCGTTTCCAGGGGCAGGCCCTGGACCTGACTCGGTACGAATACCAGCTCCTTCGCCTGTTCCTGGTCCATCCCGAGCGGGTCTGGAGCCGCAGCGAACTGATGGAGCGGGTCTGGGCCGGTGCCGAGGAGAGTGCGGACCGCACGGTGGACACCCATGTGAAGACCCTGAGGGCCAAGCTCCGGGCCCTGGATCCCGAAGCGGACGCCATTCAGACCCACCGCGGGCTGGGCTACAGCCTGGGGAAGCAGTCGTGAAGCTCAGTGTCCGGATCTTCCTGGGCTTCTTCCTGATCGTCGCCCTGGCGGCCTACTTCGTATTGACCATCTTCATGCAGGAGGTGAAACCCGGGGTCCGCCAGGGCATGGAAGTGACCCTGGTGGACACGGCGCACCTGTTGGCCGAAGTCGTGGCCCCCGAACTGGAGGCTGGAAACCTGGAGGAGGGGGCCCTGGGGGCTGCCATCCAGCGCTACCAGGCTCGCCATCCCGGGGCCCGGATCTGGGGGCTGCCGAAGACCGGCACCGATTTCCGGGTCTATGTCACCGACGCCCAGGGCCGGCTCCTCTTCGACTCCAGGGGAGGGAAGCCCGGCGCGGATTACTCCCGGTGGAATGATGTACTCCTCACCCTGAGGGGGCAGTACGGCGTGCGCAGCACGCGGCAGGATCCCCAGGACCCCAGCAGCTCGGTGATGTATGTGGCTGCTCCCATATGGGTGCAGGGACGTCTCGCTGGAGTGCTTTCCGTGGGCACAGCCACCTCCAGCGTGGTGCCCTTCGCCAAGCGCAGCGAAAGGAAGGTCTATCACGCGGGCCTGGTGCTCATGGGGGCCGCCCTCCTGATCGGGATCGGGATGACCCTCTGGCTCACCCGATCCCTTCGCAAGCTTCAGACCTATGCCCGGCAGGTGTCCGAGGGCGAAAAGGCGGCTCCCCCGGCCCTGGGGGGTGAGCTGGCCGAACTGGGGAGAGCCCTGGAGGCCATGCGGGAGAAATTGGAGGGCCGTCACTACGTCGAACGGTACGTCCAGGCCCTTACCCACGAGATGAAGAGCCCGCTGGCCGCGATCCATGGCGCTGCGGAGCTTCTGGAGGAGGAACTGCCGGAGGCGGATCGGCAGCGCTTCCTCACCAATATCCGGGAGCAGGACGAGCGGCTTCAGCGATTGGTGGAGCGGATGCTGCACCTCGCTGCCCTGGAGAAGCGCCAGAGCCTCGAGCATCCTCAGCGCCTCTCCCTGCCGGAACTGGTCCAGGGCGTGTGCCGGAGCAGAGAGGCGGTGATGGCCCAGCGGGGTCTGCGCCTGCGTCTGGAGCTGCCGCCGGAGGCCTGGACGACGGGAGAGCCCTTCCTTCTGGATCTGGCCATCTCCAGTCTCCTGGACAATGCCCTGGATTTCTCGCCTGATGGGGCAGAAGTTTGCCTGAAGCTGGAGTGCCTGGGCGACGGTCACCTGCTGACGGTGAAGGATCAGGGGCCGGGCATCCCGGACTTTGCCGTGGAGCGGGTCTTCGAACCCTTCTACTCCCTGCCCCGCCCCGCCACCGGCAAGAAAAGTACGGGGCTGGGACTGCGTCTGGTCCGGGAGGTGGCGCAACTGCACGGCGGCGGGGCCGATCTGCGCAACGCCGCTCCGGGGGGCGCCGAGGCCCGGCTCTGGCTTCACACCCGCTTCACCTGACTTCATCCTCTCTTCGCACGGGGCTTCCAGGCTTGGGACATTCCCCAAGGAGGATGTCCATGAAACGCGAAATGCTCTGGAAAGCCCTGGCGGTGGGTGGTCTGGCCCTGCTGCTGCTCCTGCCCCTCAGCATGATCGAAGGTCTGGTCAGCGCCAGGAGCCGGCGGCAGAAGGAGGTGGAGGCCAACATCGCCCAGACCTCCGCCGACCGTCAGCAGCTCGTGGGACCCCTGTTGGCGCTGGACTATACCGCCAAGCAGACCAGCTGGGTCCCGGGTGAGAAGGGTGAGAAGGGTGAGAAAGGCTTCTGGCAGGAGAAGGAAATCAGCGCAAGCCTGCTTCTGCCGCCCCGGAAGGTGCTGCTGGAGGGGAAGGTCCAGGTGGAGGAGCGCTATCGGGGTCTGTACAAGGCCCAGCTCTTCCATCTTGAAGGGCGGCTCCAGGGTGAAGTGGACATCCCCTTGCGACCTACCCTTCCCAGTGGGCTGAGGGAGGTCTCCTGGGGGAAGGCCAGGCTTCTGTTCGCGGTGTCTGACCTACGGGGGCTCCAGAGCCATCCCCAGCTCCAGTGGGGGAAGGGCACCGTCGACTTCCGGTTGGCGGAAGCTGAGCCTCATGTGGGCCGGGGGCTGGAGGCCGAGCTCGGCCCTGTTTCGGAGCTCATGGGCACCCACCAGGCCTTCCAGATACCCCTGCTGAAGCTGCTGGGAACCCAGGAATTCTCGGTGGCCCCGGTGGCGGAGGACACTCAGGTCCATCTGAGCTCCAACTGGGCCAGCCCAAGCTTTGCCGGGCGCTTCCTCCCGGAACGCCGAACCATCACCCCGGGAGGATTTGATGCCCACTGGCAGGTGGCCGGGCTGGCCCGGGACCTGAACGCCATCCTGGACGGCAGAGGGCGGAGCGAGGAGGTTTTCAGCGTCTCTTTCCTGGAACCCGTGAACATCTACCTCCAGGCCGAGCGGGCGACCAAGTACGGCTTCCTCTTCGTGGGCCTGGTCTTCGCAGCCTTTTTCTTCTTCGAAGTTCTGAAGCGCCTGCCCATCCACCCCATGCAGTACCTTCTGGTGGGGCTTTCCCTGGCCCTCTTCTTCCTGCTGCTCCTGAGTCTCTCGGAGCACCTGCCCTTCCTCTGGGCCTATGTGTCCGCCAGTGTCTCAAGTGTGCTGCTGTTGGGCTTCTACCTGATGGGCGTTCTGAGGAGCTGGATCCGGTCCCTGGGCTTTGCAGCTGCCATGGCCCTCCTCTATGGCGTCCTCTACGGTCTTCTGGCCTCTGAAGACAACGCGTTGCTGATGGGTTCGGCCTTGCTCTTCGCGGTGCTGGCCGGGGTCATGGCCGCAACCCGACGGGTGGACTGGTACGGATTGGGCCAGGGCACCAGAACGTCAGAGTGAGGGTGACTGCCTGCCTAGGGGAGCCTCCAGGATGCGCTCCTGGAGGAGCTCCAGCAGGCAGGTCAGGGCCGGCAGACGGTCATCCCGATGGTAGGCCACCATCAGGTCGATGGTGGGCGTTTCGGGCAGGTCCAGCGGACGGGTCACGGTGCCCGGGGGCAGGATCTGTTCCACATAGTCCGGCAGGAGGGCGAAGCCCATGCCCGAGGCCACGCCCCCCACGGAGGTGAGGACATTCTCCGAGGCCATGGCGACCTCGCAGTTGACTCCCGCCCTATCCAGGATCCCGTGGGCCAGGTCGTGGAGGGCGGGGGCGACCTCCCGGGAGATGCTCAGGAACTTGTGGCCCGCGAAGGCCTCCACGGGGATCCGTTCGAGACGGGCGAGGTCCAGGCTCTCGGGTAGGAAGGCCACGATGGGTTCCCGCAACAGGACCCGGCTTTCGATCTCCGGATAGGGGATGGGTCCCCGCAGAAAGCCGAGGTTGATCTTCCGGTGGCAGAGGGCCTCCATCTGCTGGGGACTGCTGAGGCTCCTCAGGGAGAGCTCCAGGTTCGGGAAGCTGGCCCGCAGGATGGGCAGGATCCTGGGAAAGACCTTCATCTCGGCTCCCGGGATGAAGCCGATGCTCATGGCCCCGGACTCCTCCTGCGCGGCACGGCGGGCCCGGAGCATGGCCTGCTCGGCATCGTGGAGCATCCGGCGGGCATCTTCCAGGAAGACCCGGCCCGCATCCGTGAGGGTGACGCGGTGTTTCCATCGATGAAAAAGCGGAACACCGACCATGGTCTCGAGCCGCCGGATCTGCTGGCTGAGGGAGGGCTGCACGGTATGCAGTCGCTCGGCTGCGCGGGTGAAATTCAACTCTTCCGCTACGGCGACGAAGTATTTAAGGTGACGCAGATCCATGGGGCGAGGTTCCGGAGAAGGGAGATCAGTATAGGCGACCCCGAGGGGAGCCCGGCTCCCGAGAAATACCTAACAGCTTGGATTTCATTCAAACAAAGTATTGTCTCCCCCAGTCGGCCCTTGAATAGTATCGATAAAACCCTATCGAGTCCGGGGATGGCTATATTATCGCTGTTTTGGGGCGGCTTAGGGTATTGGGCGCATAAGTAGAGGTTTGTTGGTTATGTTTATTTAATTAACAATTTTCCAATCCACCTGCATGGAGGTGCATCGTGAGTGACGAGAAAACTGTGTCGCGGCGGAAGTTCCTGGGCGTTGGGGGGGCGGCGCTCCTCGGCGGGGCTGTTCTGGCCAAGGCACCTCTATCCGCTGCCCCCGCTCCCCGGACCGATCCCAGCGGTCTGCCCCGCAAGTGGGACGAGGCCAGTGACGTGATCATTGTCGGCACCGGCTTCGCCGGGCTTGCAGCCGCCATCGAGGCCCGCAGGGCCGGGGCCGAGGTGCTGGTCATCGACAAGATGCGGACCCACGGTGGCAATTCCATCATCAATGGCGGCGAGATGGCCGCGCCGGGCAACCGCTACCAGAAGGAGGCCGGGATCCAGGATTCTGCCGAACTCCTGATGAAGGACATGCTGAAGGCGGGCGCGTACTTGAACCACCCCGACCTGGTCAGGATCTGCGCCGAGAAATCGACCGAGGTCCTGGATTGGTGCGAGAGCGTTGCGGGTGCCAAGTTCGTCAAGCTGGTCTTCCATGGTGGCCATTCGGTGAAGCGTTCGGTGCAGACGGACAACGCCTCCGGAGCAGGCCTGGTGAACCCGATGATGGCCAAGGCCAAATCGATGGGGGTCAAGTTCATGATGACCACCAAGATGGAGCGTCTCGTCACGAACAGGGAGGGGCGGGTCGTCGGCATGGAGGTCCGGAAGGGCTACAAATTCCCCGATGACCAGTCCGGCAAGGTGGCTTTCCTCAAGGCCCGCAGGGCTGTCGTGCTGGCTTCCGGTGGCTTCTCCCAGAATCTCGAGCTTCGCCAGATCCACGACCCCCGGATCGATGCCCGCTTCGATTCCACCAACCATCCTGGAGCGACGGGGGAAGCAACCCTGGCAGCATGCAAGATCGGCGCGATGGATGTCCAGATGGATTGGATCCAGATGGGTCCCTGGACCAGCCCTGACGAAAAGGGCTTCGGCCAGGTTCCCCAGTTCTGCGAGCGTCTCGTGGGCTACGGCCTGATGGTGGACCCCAAGACCGGCAAGCGCTTCATCCAGGAGACCGGCAATCGGAAGGTCCGCGCCGATGCGATGATGGCCCTCAACCATCCGGTCATCATCTTCAGCGATTCTGTCAACGTGAATCGCCAGGTCCTGCCCCACACCCTCGCGAAGGGTATGGAGAACGGCGCCATCAAGAAGTTTGACACCATCGAGGATCTGGCCAAGGCCTACCAGGTACCCCTGGATGTCCTGAAAGCAGAGATCGCCAAGTGGAATGGGTTCGTCGAAAAGCGGACTGACTCTGACTTCAACTGCAAGATCTTCCCTGAGACCACGCCGGTTGCCGTGGCGCCTTTCTACGCCAGTCGCCTCTGGCCGAGGGTGCACTACTGCATGGGCGGCCTGGTGGCCAACAAGGATGCCCAGGTCAAGAACTTCGACCTTAAGCCGATCCCAAGCCTTTACGTGGCTGGCGAGGCCATGGGTGCGGTCCACGGTGCCGTGCGTCTCGGAACCTGCTCCATGCTCGGCTGTGTTGTCTTTGGGCGCATCGCGGGGCAGAATGCCGCCCAGCAGAAACCCTGGGGTTGATTGTCTTCTCGGCTGCCATCCCGACTCATAGAGGTTCCTTCCATGACGTTCCACAGCTTCGCCGCTAAACTCCTACCGCTGGTATGCGCCTTGCTGATCGGCGGCTCCCTTTGGGCAGCCCCCAAGCGTTTGGCCACCGCCAAGCCGGGCCAGTGCAAAGCCTGCCATGGGGCCAAGAGCGCCCTGCCCAAGGACCACGCCGATACCAAGGGGCTGGCCATGGCGGATTGCCGGGGCTGCCATGAGAAGGGCTCCTCAACCGACCTTACGGGCAAGTTGCCCCTCATGCACACCCACCAGCTCAAGGGGGTCACCTGTGCCCAGTGCCATGGCAAGGGTAAGCCCCAGGCTGTGGACAAGGACAAGTGTCTGACCTGCCATGCCCTCAAGGAGGTCAGTGAAAAGACCGCCAAAATGAAGCCCCAGAATCCTCATGAGAGCCCCCACGGCTACCAGGAGGACTGCAACCTCTGTCACCACCAGCACGCCAAGAGTGAAAACTTCTGCGTCACCTGCCACGCTTTCACCTTCAACGTGCCCTGAAGGAGCTCCACCATGGGAAATCTAGGTATTACTGAAATCCTCCTGATCGGAGGGGCCCTGCTCCTCTTTTTCGGCCCTTCCAAGCTGCCTGAACTTGGGAAGTCCCTGGGTAAGGGCATCCAGGAATTCAAGAAGGCGGGCAAAGAGCTGACCCACACGATTCAGGGCTAGTAGGAAGGTCCCGGTTACCTGATTTCCGGAGCCTTCAGGGCTTTTCCCAGGCCTCGAGTTCCCGAGGCTTGGGTGGCCCCGGGATCAGTTCCATGAGCCAGCCCCGGACGTCGTCGACGCCATCGCCGCTTAGGGCGCAGGTGAAGGCGGCGCTGGGGTGGAGGCGCTTGAGGTCCAGGCGCTGGGGACGAGTCAGGCGATCGATCTGGTTCAGGATCAGGAGGCGGGGAATATCCGCGCACCCGATCTCGGCCAGGGTCTCGCTGACCACCTTGAGGTGATCCTCCAGTTCGGGGCTGCCGGCGTCGGCCACCACCAGTAGGGCGTCGGCCGTGCGCACCTCGCCCAGGGTCGAACGGAAGGCTGCCACTAGCTGGTGAGGGAGCTTCCGGATGAAGCCCACCGTATCGGAAACGAAGACGTGCCTGGGCATGCCCGTTTCGGGGTCATGCCCCAGCCAGGCCTTGCGGGTGGTGGTGTCCAGGGTGGCGAAGAGCATGTCCTTGGGCTCGCCCTCACCGGTGAGCGCCTTGAGAAGGCTGGTCTTGCCCGCATTGGTGTATCCCACCAGGGAAACCCGGGGGATGCCCGGGGCCCTGCCCTGGCGCTGGGTTTCCCGCACCCGCTCCAGGTGCTCCAGTTCACGCTTGAGCTGGCTGATGCGCAGGCGGGTCATGCGGCGGTCCACTTCGATCTGGGTTTCCCCAGGCCCGCCGCGCACGCCGACGCCACCTACCTGACGCTCCAGGTGGGTCCAGGCGCCCTTGAGGCGGGGCAGTTCGTACTCGTAGCGGGCCAGTTCCACCTGGGCCTTGGCCTCCCGGCTCTGGGCCCGCTGTTCGAAGATGGCCAGGATCAGGGCGGTCCTATCCATGCAGAGCAGCCCGGTGGCCTTTTCGATATTGCGGACCTGGCTGCCCGAGAGCTCGTTGTCACAGATCAGTACGGTAGCCCCAAGGTTCCGGGCATGGGCGGCGGCAGCGTCCAGCTGGCCCTTGCCAAAGAAGGTGCGGGCCTCCAGTTTGGGCCGCTTCAGGAGCTGCTGTCCAACGACCTCCATGCCGCAGGCCCTTGTGAGCTCAGCCAACTCCCTGAGGTGCTCCTCGACGTCGTGTTCTCGGTCATGGGGCCCAAGGTGGGCCAGCAGGTAGCAACGATCGGGGGTTTCGGTCATGGAGTGAAGCATTCCTCAATGGGATGGAAAGAACAGGATAGCGGAGAAGGTCCTGTGCTATAGAATGGGGCCAATACTCTATCCCGTCGATCCGGCGCGGAAAATTCCTGTTGGGTGCTGCATGGCCTTGTTTGGCTTTGGCAAAGAAAAGAAGGTTGGGGACTCTTCTGAGACCGTCCTGGCCTACCTCGAGGACGCCCAACGGGTCCGGACTCCTATCACCGTGCTGGATGCCCGCAAGAAGTCCGTCACGGCAACCATCCAGGGCATCAACGAGGCTGAAGGCACCTTGACCCTCCAGATGGGTGGTCCCCTGATCGGGGCCGAAAAGGGGGCCCGGATCGACTTGATATTCATGGCAGATCCCCTGAGGCTGGGCCTCAGCACCAAGGCGCTGGAGGTCCGCTCCGGGGCCATGGTCCTGGAGTTGCCGGAGTCCATCGAGCTAATGGAGCGCCGTTCCACCCCCCGTGCCCGATTGAACCCCAAGGAGGGTGCCACCCTGACCGCGCTTTCGAGCATCTTTGAGGGGGTTGGCCTGTCAGGCCTGCTGGAAAACATCTCCGAGGGGGGCTGCCGGGTCCGGGTCGAAAAGGCCATCAACATCAAAGATGAGAAGCGCCTGCCCCTGGGGGAGGCCTTGGTGCCCGTGGGGCACCCTTTCATGCTCCTGAAGCTGAACAAGGTCCCCAAATGCACCGCTGTGATGGAACTGGCGGGCAAGGTCGCCTATCTGGAGAGTACGACGGGCGGTCTCGTGGTGGGCCTGAGTTTTGATAAGCCCCGGGCCGATCTGGCGACGATGATCCGCAATCTGGTTTCCTCGCGCTGCGCCTCAGTGCCCTCCACTCTTCCCCCGAAAGCCAGAAGGCGCCAGGAAGTGGCGGAGGATAATCTGCTCCCTGAGCACCCTGCGCCGCGCCCGACCCCGGTGCGAGAGGAGAAGAGTTCCAAGCCCAGCGCTGTCTCCGTGGTCGAGGCAGTGGTCGAAGCTGCCGTGGAGGAGATCCCCAAGGAATCGGTCGTCCCCAGGAACAATGCCCTGATCCGCCTCAAGAAGCGTTCCCGTGCGTTGGTGGCCCTGGTCTCCACCCAGGAACACGCTGACGAGCTTTCGACCTTCCTGGATGCCCAGGGCTACGGCCGCGTATTCCTGGCCCAAGGCATGGCAGAGCTGAGGGAGCTGCTCCGCCAGCCCAATCTCGGGCTCTTGCTGTTTGACTGTGAAATCAGTTTCCTGGACCTCCTGGAGGTCGTCCGGTCACTCCACGACGAGTTCCATCACCTGCCTCATATCGTATTAGCCGCCGAGGAGGTCTCCCGGGGTACCGTGATCGCCGCCCAGCGGGTGGGCATCAGTCAGCTGCTGGTGAAGCCCTACGCCCTGGACGAAGCCTTCAACGCGATCCTTGAGGATCTGCTGGACTAGCGCGACATCCCCGAAATCGCTTAAATAATTCTGGTGCTGGGGATGTCGCACTTCCATGACGCGCCATTAGCGCTTCCCACAGGCCTTGAGGGCCTCTGGGAGCGCCTCGCACAGGCTGGGGTGGGGGAAGACCTGTTCCATGGCCTCCTCCAGGCTGCGGCCCAGCAGGGCGCCCCCAATGGCCACCAGCTCCGTGGCCTGGGGCCCGAGGATGTGGACCCCCAGCAGTTGACGGGTCGAGGCTTCGGCCACGACCTTGACGAAGCCGTAGGGCTCGCCGGCGATGTGGGCCTTGAGGATGGGGAGGAAGGCGGCGCTGCCGGTCAGGACTTCGTGGCCCCGGGCCCTGGCCTGGGCCTCACTGAGGCCGACGCACCCCGTTTCTGGATCTCCGTAGGTGCAGGTAGGGATGCGGTCATAGTCGAGGGGGCGGGGGCTGCCCTGGGCCGCGGCCTCTGCGGCCAGGACGCCCTCGGCGGAAGCCACATGGGCCAGCATGGGGGTGTTCACGAGGTCCCCGATGGCGTAGAGGCCGGGTTCGGCGGTCTCCATGAGGGGATTCACCCGGATGAAGCCGCGCTCAAGCTGGGCGGCGGTATGTTCGAGGCCCAGACCCTCGGTGGCAGGGCCCCGACCTACCGCCACCAGGAGGTGGCTGGCGGCGAGTTCCCCGGGCTTGGCACCTTCGAGTTGGCAGAGGACCTGCCCCTCGCGCACCTCAGCCCGGACCAGCCGAGTGCCGACCCGGATATCCATCCGGTGGCGCCGTGCCAGGAGCTTGGCCAGTTCCAGGCCGATGGCCGCCTCCTCCAGGGGGAGCAGGCGGTCCAGGGCCTCCACCAGGGTGACCTTGGAGCCAAGGCGTACGAAGGCGGAAGCGAACTCCACACCGATGGCCCCTCCGCCGAGGATGACGAGGTGGGAGGGGAGTTCCCGCAGTTCCAGGAGATGGTCGCTGCTGAGGATGCGCTCACCATCAGGCTGCAGCCCTGGCAGCAGCTTGGGGCGGCTCCCGGTCGCCAGGATGATGCGGGGCGCTTCGAGAGTGTCCTCGCCAAGGCTCACCCTGCCCTGCCCCAAGAGCCGTGTCTCGGCCTGGAACACCGTCACGCCATGCTGCTTCATGAGGAACTCGATGCCCTTGGCCCCCCTGAGCACCATCCGATCCTTCCGGGCCAGGATGGCGTCAAGGTCCGGCCTCAGGGTTCCGGCTTCCGGTCCAAGGATGCCGAACTCCTTCAGTTCCCCGCCCTGTTCCAGGCGCCGGGCTGATTCCAGCCAGGTCTTGGCAGGAATGCAGCCCCGCCGGAGACAGGTGCCCCCCAGGCCTGCGGGATCCCGCTCCAGCAGGGCGACCCGGAGCCCCAGCTCGGCTCCCCTGAGGGCGGCCGCCGTGCCTCCGGGGCCAGAACCGATGACGAGGAGATCGAAGGTATCCATGCCCTACTTTTCGGGCAGCACCTCGGCACCCTTGATCCTGAGGGCGTACTCCGGCACATCCTGCATGCCCCGGCGCCAGACCGTGCGGACCTTCTCGATCTTGTCGACCACTTCAAGACCCTCCACGACGCGGCCGAAGGCGCAGTACCCATAGCCGGAGGTCGTCGGCGCCTTGTAGTCCAGGGCCGGATTGTCCACGGTATTGATGTAGAACTGGGCCGTGGCGCTCTGGGGGTCTTCCATGCGGGCCATGGCGATGGTGCCCCGGGAGTTCTTGAGGCCCGCGACATAGGTGGCCGGAGCTTCATTCTGGATGGGGCTGTGGGTGGCCTTCTCGGTCATGTCTTCGGTGAAGCCGCCGCCCTGGATCATGAACCCGGGGATGACGCGATGGAAGATGGTTCCGGCGTAATGGCCCTCCTTCACATAGCGCAGGAAGTTGGCCACGGTGACCGGGGCCAGGCCCGGCTCCAGTTCGACCACGATGGGGCCGTAGCTGGTTGTGAGCTTTACCCTGGGCTTGACGGTGGGCACCGGTGCCGGGGCTGCGGGGGCGGACGCCGCAGGCTGGGCCGCACGCTTCTCACCGCCGTTGGCGCAGGAGGGCATGGCCAGGACGCTGAGGGAAAGGCAGAGGAGGCTGAGTCGCATGGAGGAACTCCTGTTGCTTTAGGTTAGGCACAAGGGGCGAGTGCGGCCCCGGGGGAGCGCAGAATCGGTGAGCGGAGGGGTGAGGGTCGGCGGCGAGGAGTGCGGCTCCGCCGCACGAGGAGCGGGGGTCCGGGGGGACGCAGAGTGCGAAGCACGGGCGGTCCCCCCGGAACAGCATCAATGCTTCAGTCTCCAGAGATCCAGCCCCAGCACCAGAGCCATCAGCCCGATGAGGATGAAGAAGCCCACCGTGAGGATCCGCTCTTTGAAGCCCAGGGAAAGGTCCCGCCGACGCAGCTTCTCAACGATGAGGATCAGCATGTGCCCCCCGTCCAGGAAGGGGATGGGGAGGGCGTTGAAGATGGCCAGATTCATGGAGATGAAGGCCGTCAGCTGGAGATAGTTCTCCCAGCCCGTCTTGGCGGCGCGGCTCCCGGCCTTGATGATGGCGATGGGCCCGCCGATCTGTTTGACGCTGGCCTGGCCGCTCACCAACTGCCATAGCGAATTGAGGATAGCCGTGGCGGAGTGGAAGGTTTCGGTGGCCGCCATGGGAATGGCCCGCAGAGGGTCCAGAGCCTGGAAAGGGCGCCGCGTGGTCGTGAAGGCTGATGGGCTGAACTGGATGCCGAGCTTGCCGGACCCGCCGCTTCCCTGAGGGGTGACCTGGAGGCGCAGGGGCTTGCCTTCCCGTTCCAGCTGCAGATTCAAGGGCTGTCCAGCACGGCTCTGGATGTAGGTGACGGCCTCCTGGGTGGTGGCACCGGGAAAGCGCAAATCCCCCAGGACCTGGATCTGATCCCCGGCCTGGAGACCTGCCTTTTCCGCGGGCATGCCCTTGATGACCTCCTGGACCAGGAGGGGGCTGGGCTGGGCGTGGACCTCGATGATCCTGATCTGGCTGAGGGCCACCACATAGATCAGGACGAAGGTGCCGAGAATGTTGGCCAGGATGCCGCCCGCGTAGAAGAGGAAGCGCTTCCGGGCAGGCTGCTTCAGGAAGCCATTGGGATCCTCTGCGTCCGGCTCTTCGGGGTTGTAGCCCGCGAGCTTGACGTAACCTCCCAGGGGGAGGATGGAGAGACGCACATCCGTCTCATTCCACTTGAAGCCGATCAGCCGGGGGCCGAAACCCAGGGAGAAGACCTCCACGGGCATCCCCATGCGCTTGGCCATGAGGAAGTGACCCAGCTCATGGATGAAGATGAGTCCACAGATGAGGACGATGGGACCCAACACTCCCACCCCAGGGATGGCCAGGGCGAGGAAGAGGACCGGAAGAGACAGGGCGTGGGGCAGGAACCGCTTCATTCAAATCCTTCAGCAGGTGTGCTTTTCGATCCAGGTGCGGGCTCGCAGCCGCGCCGCATGATCCGTATCAAGAACCTGTTCCAGGGAGTGGACAGGTTCCGTGGCCAAGGAGGAAAGGGTATCGCGGTTACAGGCTGCGATATCCCAGAAGCCGATGCGCCCTGCCAGGAAGGCCGCCACGGACTCCTCGTTGGCTGCATTCAGGATGGCCGGAGCCGTGCCCCCCGCCCGCAGCGCCTCATAGGCCAGGGCCAGGCAGGGGAAGCGTTCCAGGTCAGGTACCCCGAAGCTCCAGGTGCGCAACTGGTCCCAGTCATAGGGGGCGACTGGGCCCGGCAGGCGATCGGGGTACAGGAGGGCATATTGGATGGGGTGCTTCATGTCGTTGCCGCAGACCTGGAGCTGGTAGCTGCCATCGGTGAAGCCCGCCATGGCGTGGACCTGGCTCTGGGGGTGGACCGTCACCTGGATCTGATCGGCCTTCAGGGCGAAAAGGACTGCGGCTTCGATGACTTCCAGACCCTTGTTCATGAGGGTGGCGGAATCGATGGTGATCTTGGGTCCCATCTTCCAGGTCGGGTGGTTCAGGGCCTCCTCCACCGTGGCGGCCTGGATGCGCTCCAGGGACCAATCCCGGAAGGGCCCTCCACTGGCGGTGATGCGGACTTCCCGGATGGTTTCCAGGGGGCGCCCCGCCAGGAGCTGGTGGAGGGCGGCATGCTCGGAGTCCACCGGAAGGAGTTCGCCGCCTCCCGCCTCCAGGGCCCTCAGCATCAGGCTGCCACCCACCACCAGGGATTCCTTGTTGGCCACGCAGACCCGGCGACCGGCCCGGAGGGCGGCCTCTGTGGAGGCCAGTCCTGCGGCGCCCACGATGGCGGCCACCACCGTATCGGCCTCTGGGTGGAGAGCGCAGGCCATGAGTCCTTCGGCACCCCAATGAATGTGGGGCTTGTAGGTGAGCAGGCCGGCCAGGGCGCGGGCATCCGCCTCTTCCGCCACCGAGACGCAGGAGGGTTTCCAGCGCTCACACTGCACTCTCACCAGTTCAAGGTTGCGTCCGGCGGAAAGAGCCACCACCGAAAGCCGATCCGGATGGGCCTCCACGACATCAAGGGTGGAGGTCCCGATGGAACCGGTGGAGCCAAGGACCGCGATGCGTCTCATATCTCTAATTCAATCCGTGCACGAAATGGACATAGGCGTAGAGCGCCGGGGCCGTGAAGACCAGGCTGTCCACCCGGTCCAGCATGCCGCCGTGTCCAGGGATGCCCATCATGCCCATGTTGGAGTCCTTGACGTCGGCGCCGCGCTTCCAGGTGCTCTCGGCCAGATCACCGAGCTGCCCCAGGATGCCCAGGAGCAGGCCCAGGGCGATGGCGTCCACGGGGCTCCAGTCGGGACAGACAAAGGCCTTGATGATGAAGGCGCCGATGAGGTTGCCCGCCAGGTTGCCCGCAGCGCCCTCCCAGGACTTCTTGGGGCTCACCTTCGGGGCTAGCTTGTGGCGGCCGAGGAGTGTCCCCACGAAGTAGGCCGCGGTGTCCCCGAACCAGGTGATCAGGTAGAGGGCCAGGATCAGCCGCCCGCCGGTGTTGGAGCGAGTGGTGGTGTTGAACATGAAGAGCTTCATCTGGAAGCCCAGGCCCAATCCCAGGTAGAGCACAGAGAGCCAGGTCACTGCCTGGTTGGGCAGAGCGTTGGGAAGGGGGTCTTTCCGGAAGAGCAACATGCCGAAGTGGATCAGGAGGCCGGTGATGGCCAGGGCCAACCAGAGAGGGAGCGGATCTTCCGTTCCGACAAGGAAAAAATGAACCAATAATAGCCATGCGCCCAGGGTGCCCGCCACTTCGGACGGGTTCAGGCCCGTCTTGCGCCCCATGGCGGTCATTTCCCGCACGCCCATCCAGGTGGCCAGCGCGAGGAGTCCCAGGTAGATGATCTTGGAGACCTGACTCTCACCGAAGTAGAGGAGGGTCAGGAAGCCTGCGGCGAAGACGAGGGCGGAGCCGACCCGTGTCGCGAGGTTCTTGCGGTCCAAGGTCCTGCGGGGCTGGCTACTCATGCGGTCTCCATCAGAGGCCCCCGAAGCGTCGCTCGCGGGAGGCATAAATATCCAAAGCCGCCATGAAACGGTCGGCGTGGAAATCGGGCCAAAGGCAATCGGTGACGTGAATCTCGGCGTACGCCACCTGCCAGAGGAGGAAGTTGGAGAGGCGCAGCTCTCCAGAAGTGCGGATCAGGAAGTCCACATCGGGGGCACCGGAGGTCCACAGGCGGGCTGCCAAGCTTTCTTCGGTGATTTCCTCGGCTGAAAGCCCATCCCTGACGCATCGGCGGGCCGCCTGAACGATCTCTAGTCGGGAGCCGTAGTTGACCGCCAGGTGGAAGGTCAGACCGGTGTTGGCGGCCGTGCGGGCCTCCAGGGTCTGGATGTCCCGCTGAACCCCATCGGGGAGCCCTTCCATGGCCCCGAGGTGCTGGAATCGGATGTTGTTGGCCATCAGTTTGGGGAGGAAGATCCTCAGGTACATCCGCAGAAGGGCCATGAGCCCCATGACCTCCAATGCCGGACGCTTCCAGTTTTCGGTGGAAAAGGCGTAGAGGCTCAGGTGCTTCACACCGGCCTGATTGGCGGCTTCGAGGATTTCCTCCGCCACCCGAACGCCCTCCTTGTGCCCCTTGATCCGGGGAAGCCCCCTCTGGGCCGCCCACCGACCATTGCCGTCCATGATGATGGCGACATGCTGTGGGATGCTCATGGCGTCACCCCCGCCGAAGCGTGAGCCAGAGCCCCCAGTGCCTCGCGTATCGGCGCAGCCGATACCGAAATGATGATGGCGACGTGCTGTGGCAA
>Ga0316602_10000077_pt1 | contig 104424 bp, 107 predicted proteins | sample OWC_soil_day10_C_FD_203103 | JGI IMG/M metagenome (GOLD analysis project Ga0316602, IMG submission 203103) | Wetland soil microbial communities from Old Woman Creek delta, Ohio, United States - OWC_soil_day10_CT | ecosystem: Environmental > Terrestrial > Soil > Wetlands | place: USA: Ohio...
AAGAAAGGTCGCAGGATGGGATCATCATTTTTTATTGGAATTACTCATGCAAGATTTATAATGCGTTTTCCCTGTTACCGGATTTACACTTGAAAGAGCGTATATATAAGGATACTACTCCCAAGCAAGCGGGAAGTGGCGGTGAGGTTAGGTTGCTCTTCGTAGTGAACAAGTGGTGCTTTATACCATCTATATATAAGGTGATGACAAGCAAAAAAGGGGTAATCAAGCAAGATAAAGCCAAAAGTGTGAGAGTAAACACACTAAAGTGAGGGTAAAACACCCCAAAACGTGGTAGACATATTTTACTATCACACGCTGTATCAGCTTATAGCAAGCCGTTTCAGCACTTTGTGTGAGAGATGTGAGAGTAAAATACGGTTTTGCATGGGAGGAGAGAGGAGAAAAGAACCGAAGGCAAAACTCATAATAACAAAAAGTATAACAGAGAAATCAAAAATCAAATCAGCCTACATCAAACAACAAAGACTAAAGTCACAATTATAATACTTATATTTGCCTGAGTTAAATTCTTAATCAACATTATTATGCGAAAACTTAACCACATCTTATGTTTCTTGCTTGCAGTAGCGTCAATTTCTTGCTGGGCAGAGACAAAGAAAGCCAATTACCAAGTTATACCTCTCCCCCAAGAGGTGGTTCTCACAAATGGCTCTCCTTTTATTATGGATAGCCGGACACGTGTTTTATATCCCAAAGGAGATAAGATGCTCCAAAGTAACGCCATTTTCTTATCGGATTATCTGAAGGAAATTACAGGCACAACGCTAATCACTGGGGCTGCGAAGAATGAAAAAACTGATAGGAAAGCGATCTTGCTAAAAATTGATCGGAACATAGCAAATTCCGAAGGGTACGAAATTCAAGTGAATGAAGACAATGTGATCATTGCCGGCAAAAGTGCCAACGGTGTCTTTTATGGTATTCAAACACTGAGAAAGTCCATTCCTATTGATGCTAAAGATGCCAACATTCTACTTCCGGCAGTGCAGATAAAGGATTATCCTCGTTTCGCTTATCGCGGAATGATGCTTGATGTTGCTCGACATTTTTTCCCTGTCGATTTTATTAAAAAGTATATTGACCTATTGGCTCTGCACAACATCAATTACTTCCACTGGCATCTAACAGAAGACCAAGGATGGAGAGTTGAAATCAAAAAATATCCAAAACTAACGGAGACTGGCTCCATAAGAAAGGAAACTGTTATAGGAAGAAACACCGACAAGCACGATGGACAGCCATACGGTGGATTCTATACCCAGAAAGAAATTAAAGAAATTGTAACCTACGCACAAAAACGTTTTATCACAATTGTTCCAGAAATTGACCTGCCCGGACATATGCTTGCGGCACTGGCTTCGTATCCGGAATTAGGATGCACAGGCGGACCTTACGAGGTTTCTCCACGTTGGGGAATATTCGATGATGTGCTTTGCATCGGAAATGAAAAGAGCATGCAGTTTCTTGAAGATGTGCTGGATGAGTTAATCGACTTATTTCCATCAAAGTACATACATATAGGTGGCGATGAATCTCCACGTACCCGATGGAAAGAGTGTCCCAAGTGCCAAACTAGAATAAAGGAAGAAGGTTTGAAAGCTGATGAGCATCATACAGCCGAGGATCGTTTACAGAGTTATTGCATGCAGAGAATAGAAAAATATCTGAAAGCCAAAGGACGAAAAATTATCGGATGGGATGAGATTCTGGAAGGTGACGTGGCTCCCAACGCTACAGTGATGTCATGGAGAGGTCTGGAAGGAGGCATTAAAGCGGCTCAATTGAAGCATGATGTTATCATGACACCGAACTCCCATGTGTATTTTGACTATTACCAAACCACAGATGTGGAAAATGAGCCATTGGCTATAGGCGGATTTCTGAATACAGAACGTGTATATAGTATGGAACCGATACCGGAAAAAATCAGTGAAGAGGATCGAAAGTTCATCATCGGCGTTCAAGCCAATCTCTGGACCGAATATATTCCAACCTCACAACAAGTGGAATACATGCTGCTACCTCGCATGGCTGCCTTAGCAGAAGTACAATGGACGGAGGCAAATAAGAAAGATTACAAAGATTTCACCTCTCGCCTACCTCATTTACTAGAACTTTACCACAAAGAAGGATATAATTATGCCAAGCATATTTACGACCTAGAAGCTTCTTTTACCCCACAATCAAAAGAAAAAGCGGTGCAAATAGCACTTAGTACCATTGATAATGCTCCCATTTATTATACTATTGATGGTAGCGAACCAGATCAGTCTTCAACCAGCTACGAGAAATCTATCTCTATAACTCAAAGCTCTATTTTTAAAGCGGTTGCCATACGTGATACGAGCAAAAGCAGCGTAATAAATGAAGAGATTTACTTCAACAAGGCGACAATGTGCCCCATTTCGCTAAGTGCTGCACCATCGGAAAAGTACAAATTTAATGGAGCCGGAACATTGGTAGACGGGCTAAAAGGAAATGATAGTTATGCTACCGGACGATGGCTGGGCTTCATCTCCGGAGATCCGGAAGCAACGATCGATCTGCTCGAGCCTCAGCAAATAAGCCATCTGTCAACGCAAGCAATTGTCGATATGAGTGCGTGGATTATGGGAATCACAGGCATTACAATTTCTGTATCAGATGACAACACAAACTTTCGTGAAGTAGCAACTCAAGCATTTCCTGCTGATACAGATATCTCAAAGAAAGAGATTGGCCACTATGACCTGTCGTTCACACCTGTGAAAACCAGATACATAAAAGTCCTACTTAAGGGTAGTCGGGCACTTCCTCCAAGGCATGCAGGAGAAGGGAAAAGGCCTTATTTATTTATAGACGAAATTGCCATTAGATAAAAGACTTTTCACTCAGCTTAGATTTCGTTTTAGCAAAAGTTCAGCAAACCCGGATGCAAAAAAATACATCCGGGTTTCAACTTTTATACCAGTACCTCAATGATGATTAGAATTGGAAGTAAATAAAAGGTTGAATCTCGCTACTTTTCATCTGAATAACAAAATAGATTAATAGTAGCATCAATAGTGCCTGACCTAAGAATGGCAAACGAATAACTCCATTGCAACAGGCCCGTTCCCACTTATCCGGTGCAAAGTGAAGCAGAAAACCTAATGCCATTAACACAAAAACGCCCCAGTATCCTTCTATCAGTTGGACGAATAGTTGCGGATGGAAAGCAGTAAATATCTGTTCAAGCATCGCTATTGAATTCTCAAAACTGGAATTACGGAAGAAAATCCAACTAAAGCAGACGAAATGGAACGTAATAATGACTCCTAACAAACGACGAAGGCCATGTGTTTCGACCTCTTTCTTCCGTCCGATGATAGCCATCCAAGCTTTATGCAAGGCTAAAGCAATGCCGTGAAATGATCCCCAAGCCACAAAGTTCCAAGAAGCGCCATGCCACAAACCACCAAGGAGCATCGTAATAATCAAATTGAGATATTGACGAAATTTCCCTTTACGATTTCCACCCAGAGAGATGTAAAGATAATCGCGTAGCCAAGTGGACAATGAGATGTGCCAACGTCTCCAAAACTCCGTGATAGAAGCTGATTTATAAGGGGAATTAAAGTTTATATTAAAATGAAAGCCCAGCAATAATGCAATACCGATAGCCATATCGCTATAACCGGAGAAATCACAATAAATCTGTAGGGCATAACCATAAACCCCCATCAAATTCTCCAAACCGGAGTAAAGTGTAGGATTATCGAAGATTCGCTCTACAAAGTTGATACTAATATAATCGGAAATAATCGCTTTCTTAAATAATCCACAAACAATAAAGAAAACTCCGCGGCCAAACATTTCTTGTGTAACCAGAAGTGGCTGACGTATCTGCGGAATAAAATCACGCGCACGCACGATAGGACCTGCTACCAACTGTGGGAAGAAAGAAACATAAAAAGCATAATCAAGTAAGCGGGTCAACGGAGAAATTTCTTTGCGATAAACATCAATTGTATAACTCAGAGACTGGAAAGTAAAGAAAGAAATTCCGACCGGAAGAAATATATCGAGGGCATTAAAATTGTTGCCAGTAAGAGAAGCCCATATATCACCGAAAAAATTAGTATACTTAAAATAGCATAGCAACCCTAGATTAATAAACAAACTAAGAAATACCAACGCTTTTCGAGACATAGCATGAGCGGTGCGTTCCATCTGCCGGGCAATGAGAAAATCACTCACCGTGACTATTGCCAACAGAAAAAAATAAGCACCACTACTCTTATAATAAAAATAATAAGAAAAAGCTGTAACAAAAAGAATACGAGCCGTATCTTTCCGTTTGAGCAATGCATACACTAAAATGAAGCCGGCAAAAATCCAGAGAAATATTCCGCTATTAAAGATCATAGGAGCCTGCGGATCATAAGTAAAGACCTTAAAAAGACGAGTTAAATCAATATCAATGGGAAACATAGTTGTTATAGGCTTTAATAATAGCTTCGTATAATAATTCTCCTTGCAACGTATAACCCTCGGCAAGATAATGCACGTGATCAGGACGCATCAATCGAGCGGAGGTCCAGTTTTTACATGCCCGGGTACGACCACCCACCACCCGATACATATTCCACACAGCCAAGTTATGATCTTTACCATACCGACAAATTGTTTCTGCAGCAATCGCTGTGCGCGGATTAACGGCATACGTTCTTCTCCTTCTACGCGCTCGAAAACTTTCGTAAGAGCCGGGAGGGGTAGTCATTAACATGGGAACATCAGGCAGACTGTTTCGTAATAGTTTCACCAATTCGTCCATCTGATGATAATGCACATTCGCATTGTATCCCCTACCGTGACTTTCGTTTGTCCCAAAAGACAGAATCAGCAAATCAGGTTTCAAAGAGGATATATCAGCAATGCGTCCAGGGTGTGTAAACGTAAGACAGGTAGCTCCGTTCACTCCCATGTCTGTATATAAGACAGTGCCGAAAGTTGTAGAAAGCTCCGCACCCACCTTCCTCGGGAAAATATGTCCCCGCACATGGCTATCACCTATATGTACAATCCGAATGGTATCATCTGCAGCATCAGCCCGAAGCAGGCGAAATCGCTCCAACACAGGTATCAATACGCCAACACTGTCCAGTATTTCATTTTCGCTTGTCTGCATAAAACCCGTCGGATATATCACGCTAACCGCGATTGTGTCAACGGTACGTTTCAATACTCGAGCCGGCTTTATAGTACGGGCTACTTTATCTTTGCGAGGCCTCACCGGTAAATAGTCTTGCCCCGATAGCTCTGCTGCATTTACGCACAAAAGTCCAGTAACCCAGAACAAGTACAATCCCAGTTCCCTATTTTTCCTCATAATCACGCCTCCTTTCGTATTGTGACTTTCCGTACATAAGGGTTCTATAAAGCAAGTCGGCCAAGTACTTACCACCTCTAAAATTGATATGAGTATAATCATAATTGGCCAAAGAAGGTTTAGAATGAACAAGCCTGGCCATACTTTCGTCACCGCCCATAGCCTGAAACATATTCCAGAAAGCAATACCGCTTTCGGCTGCAATGCTCTGCTGATATCGAATCAGATTTTTAACGCCCGGCATAGTACGAAGATCACCGGTTTCAGTTTTATAATCACGATCGCCCACGCCAACTAATAAGATGCCTGCCTGAGGAAAACACTCTTTAATATGGCTAATAGCCTTCAGCATCATCTTGCGATAATGATCATAATCACGCCCACGCTCCGTAGCAACATTTAATCCATATTGTAATATAATAAGATCGTACGGACGTTTTTTATTAAATTCTCTCATCGTTTTTTCCGGAACGGAACGCAGCGACATGCCCGAATTACCACGCAAAGAAAAGTTATCGACAGCAACACCGCGCGTGCCATCCAGAGCCATACCATAGAACAAGGTAGAATCAGCTTTGATTATCCGCCATTTAACCGAACCAATGCGTCCCTTCACCTGAATTTGTTGCAAAGTCCCCTGGGAAGGTGTGGTATGCATCTCCCGTTCAACACCTCTATTAATACTTACAGAGAGTGTAACATCACCCTTATTGGTAAAAAACAGGGAAGCCTGCGTACAAGTATCAAGCAACGATGCATAAGCTTTTTGTCCACGCAACTCAACGTATGCCCCGGAATCAGCCACAAAATAATGACCTGCAATGCCTTGCTTTTTCCGATCAAAGTACACCGTATCAGTTACAGAATGGCTATGCCATCCTTTGAACGAATGACGTACAGTGGGTCTGTATCCGCTTGTCATAGAAGTAATCGGAACATAGCCCACACCGCAACCACCAAACTTTTTTTGCAGCATCTCTCGCAAATCAGCAGTGAGTATATCTGCTTCAATGAAAGAATCACCAAAAACAGCAACTCTTACCAAGCGATCTCCGTCACCCATTTCGTCAAGAGCCTTATAAAAAGGAGACATACCACGTCCTGTAGAATCACTAAAATCTTCAATGCAGGTAAGTCCCGCCTGGCACGTATCAATAAATTGCGGCTTTACAATCGGAGGTAGAGGCAAACTATCTTGTAGACTTTCCTCGGATTGAAGAAAGCGAATATCACTAAACAAATCGACTTTACGCAATTGATGCCCCCCAATAGCGATAGAAGGAAGCAGATGCAAAAATATAAGGACCGATATTACTATCAAAGTAAGCCACAATGTATGTTTCAAGTAATTCTTCATAAACAACGTTTTATTAGAGAGCCGCAAAGATAGGCAAAAGGGAGAAAACAGAAAGGAGAATCCCCTGTAATTAAAGATTCTCCTTTTTCGTTATTTATATTTGGCCTACATATCAACCAGGGCAAAAAAACGACTGATTAAAGAACTTCAAAGAATCGAATTTTAGAGTTCTTATCTATTTGCTCAAAATTCATTTTTAGATTTATATTCTATCAGAAAATCTTCTAAAATAGTTGCTCCCTTTGCGGTAGAGACACCCCTAAGGAAAGTAAAGGTAATAGATTCATAAACTTCCATGAATGAGTATTGCGTAAAGAGTTCATTAGTCATTAGCAAGTCTAGTTGCTCATGAACGAGTAAATGAACAATACTAAAGTTTACATCAGTACGAAAAAGCCCTTGTTCAACTCCTTTCTTAAAAAATGCCACAGCAGCATCATGATCTCTTTTGCGGTGATTTCTTACAAGTTCATATACTTTAGGATATTTTTTTATCTCTTGAAGAAAACGAATATTTGTCCCCCGATAGTCTTCAATTGTTTTTTTATAACCTTTCAATATAACTTCGAGAACATTAGTGGAGGTCTCCAAGACTTCTCTCATAAAAACGACCATCTGATCATGATGATCCGAGAGGCATTCTATTAGCAATGTCTCTTTATCCTCAAAAACTTCATACAAGGTACGTTTGGAAATACCAAGCATCATTGCAACGTCATCCATTGTCACGCTCTTGACTCCGCGAGTAGCAAAAGCCTCCATTGAAGTTCGAACAATTCGCTTTCTCAAATCAGCCCTTGACGAATTTTCTTTCTCTAAATTAATCATCATCTCTATAACCTTTTATTAGTCTACATTACGGTCAATTTATGCCGCAAATATAAAAAGAAAACGCTGTTTGTTCTCGTAGTTTTATTAAGAAGATGAAACTTTTGCCTGATATTAGAAGGAAAAACCCTCAAGTTAATTATAATTAACTGTTTTAAAAGAGAACTATGTTAGAAAAAGAAAAATGAAAGTATAATCTGCACCAGTTTTTGGCAGACATTTAAGAACGATTTAAAAAGAAAGCCTTAAAAGAATTTGCATGAGCGATAAAAGGAACAAAAGGTACATCATTTTTTCTGAAGCAACTTAAGATACTTACCTACAACTTTAGCATCTTCGCTATTTTCAGACAGATACTCTGCAAGTAAAAGAGGATGATCTTTTAATAAAGATGACATTTTTTCTTTACTCACAAAATCAACTTTAAGAGTTAGCGAGTCTATTTCATAGAAAACCCGATTAGATACCAAGGAGGAAGAAGCAATCGCTTGTCCAAGAGCACCCATATCATAATCCTTAGCCGGAGAAACACTATTTGCCGCAGGGCCTATCGGAGCTGCGCAAAAATAGATTTTGGATCCGACCCACATAGCAGCAGCATAACAAGTACCAAAACGAAATTTTTTAATTCTTAGTTTTCTACAATTTAGATATAATGTCCCATCAGATTCTATAGCATAATAACGCGTCCTAATACGTTTATTCAATGCATCATTAGTTGAGGTTATCTTGTAATCACCTCCAGCAGTCATCATCATTTGATTCTTGGTTCTCTTTTCAACTCTCACAAGAGCAATTGTGTCAGCCTTGTGTGCAAACAACTCTTTCAGGCTAACATAGGCCTGACTTTGAGCCATAGCCTCCATTGCTACAACCCCTAACAACATTGTAATCCATAATTTTTTCATAAACTAACTCTTAAAAGAAAACGTATAAATGCGTGGAAAGTTAGTGACTTTACACAACTAGAGCAAGCTTTAAGCCCAAAAAGATAGAATAAAGAGACAAAAAGCATACCTTTGTATTTTGGAATGCGCAAAATAGCCATACAACATTCACTATCACAAAAAAAACAAAGAAATATGGAAGGACTAAGTAAGATAGAACTGCATTATCACCAAAACATAAGTCGTACAAATGAAAAGCTCAATAATAACAAAAAAAAGATTTACTTAATAAGTCTTATAAGACTTCTCTTATTTATTATAGGTGTAATAGGAATAATCTACTATTGGAGTAATGGATGGCTTTTTGTAGTAATAGCTGCAGCCATAGCTTTTGTTCCCTTTTTTATCTTAGTAAAAAAGCATAATGCATTGTTTTATCGGAAAGAGTACCTGGAAAAATTAATAAGAATAAATAATCAAGAATTAGAAGCTATAAACGGAGATACATCATCATTTGAAAATGGACATAATTTTATAAATGAAACTCATCTATACTCTTATGATCTTGACGTATTTGGCAAACAATCACTTTTCCAATGTATCAATCGCACATCGACCCAAATGGGGCAAAAGAGATTGGCCAGTTGGCTAATGAAGCATCTAGAAAACAAAGAAAATATTGAGGCCCGTCAAGAAGCAATTAGAGAACTCACCCCCAAAATAAAACTAAGGCAACAATTCCGGGTATTAGGATTACTTTACGTAGGCACATCTGCTGATGAAGAAGAAATAATAGAATGGGCTCAATCACCAAGCTATTTTAGACGCAAAAAGTTTTTTCGAATACTTCCTGCCATCGTTTTGATAACCAATATTGCTGCAATTAGCCTTACTATAGCCAACATTATACCAAGTAGCATTTCTGGAATGATATTTGCTTGTTTTATGCTCTCAAGTTTTATCTTCTCTAAAAAAATCAGTAGCCTACAAGTTATCTATGGAAAGAGGCTACAAATATTAGGGACCTATGCAAAGCTCATTCGCTCTATTGAACAAGAGGAATTTCAGAGTAGCTCACTGAACGAGATTAAACAACTGGTTCGCAGCGAAAAACGAAACTCTTCCCAAGCAATAAGAAGCCTCGGCAAATTAATGAATGAACTCGATCAACGAAACAATATAGTAGTCGCAATGCTTCTAAACGGATTATTTTTCTGGGAACTGCGACAAATTATAAAAATAGAAGATTGGAAAGAAAATTATGCTTTTGAAATGCCCAAATGGTTAAAAGCTATCGGCGAAATGGATGCATTCTGTTCATTAGCAACATTTGCATACAACCACCCGGACTATACATATCCTCAGATTAGTTCTTCGGCATTGCATATAAAAGGAGAAAAACTTGGGCATCCACTGATGAATCGGAATAATTGTGTCAAAAATGACCTAACGATAGAAAAACGTCCTTTCTTTGTGATAATAACAGGAGCCAATATGGCAGGAAAAAGTACATACCTTCGTACAGTAGGAATAAATTATCTACTAGCCTGCATCGGGAGCCCAGTATGTGCTAGCAAAATGGAAATATATCCGGCCAAGTTAATTACCTGCCTTCACACGACTGATTCACTTACCGGTAATGAATCTTATTTCTTCGCTGAATTGAAAAGGCTTAAATTAATCATTGATAAATTAAATGCGAATGAAGATTTATTCATCATTCTCGATGAAATATTGAAAGGAACAAACTCTGTTGACAAACAGAAAGGATCGCTGGCTCTTATCAATCAATTCATGTCTCTACAGACCAATGGCATTATTGCGACACATGATTTAGCCTTAAGTTCGTTACAAAACAATTTTCCTAATAATATCCAAAACTATTGTTTCGAAGCTGACATCAATAACAATGAATTACTATTTTCGTACAAAATGAAAGAAGGAGTAGCTCAAAACATGAATGCTTGCTTTCTAATGAAAAAAATGGGAATAGCCGTTGTTGATGACTCTTTACACAATTAAGACGAAGAGAACTCTATTTTATCAAGAATGCCATCCAGAAAAAAGAAAGACTGCTACATCACGGCTGTGCACTTAATCACCAGCAATTTACACGTATCTAAATCCGCACGGTTCAGTTGCTGAAGAACCGTCTTGTTGAGGCAACTGAACCCTGCGGATTTTAGCTGATGATAAATGAATCCTTTACTGATAAAGAGCGGTTGTCAATGACATATATTTATTCCCCTCCAGCTTTACTGCAATACAGTTTACAGCTATTATGATTTATAGCAGATACATCCATGTTTGTATACCTATGATTTATACAAGCCCTCTAAACCATCATGAAATCGCAAGAAAAAACGTACTTTCAAAGCAAAAAAAAACAGCTACTTATGTAACTGCTTGATTTGAAAGTGGTGCCACCAGGAATCGAACCGGGGACACAAGGATTTTCAGTCCTTTGCTCTACCAACTGAGCTATGGCACCTTACGTGATTGCGGGTGCAAAGATAAATGTTTTTTTTAATACCACAATAGCATGGAGAATCTTTTGCAATATTTTCTAGCAAACGTTTGGCCTTTTAATTTTTTGCCGTACCTTTGCATCCACAAACCAGCGGAATGTAGCGCAGTTGGTAGCGTACTACGTTCGGGACGTAGGGGTCGGGCGTTCGAATCGCCTCATTCCGACTATTTGTCAGATAAGCCACTGAAAAACAGTGGCTTATCGTATTTATAAGGACATGCAAATAGTAAATAAGACTACCCCACGTTTCTCTACTTAGTGTTGTATGCAGTAAGCATCCACACCATTTTTTCTTGTTCTTTCAAATAATCACTCATCAGAGCTACCGTCACCTCATCTCCTACTTCAGATGCTAAAGAAAGTAGTTTGCGTTCTTCAGAAATGAAGTAACTGTACGAATCAAGAATATTTTTTAGTGCTTCTTCTCCATTGCTTACTCCATCTACTTCCAATACCTTACTAACTTTAAGGTAGCTACTGAATTTACTTACCGGAACACCACCCAACATTAGCACACGTTCTGCTAGCTCATCGACTTTTTCAGCAGCATCATCATACAGTTCTTCAAATTTACTATGCAAGACAAAAAAGTCATGCCCTTTAATATTCCAGTGAAATCCACGCAGATTAGTATAATATACTTGGAAGTCTGCCAGCAACTGCTGCAATGAGACTACCATATTCTCAACTCCCTTTTCATTCAACTTGATATAATCTAAAGTTTTCATAATCATTTGTTTTTTATGTTTATACTATTTCTTTTCTTTGCTACAAAGATAGGCTAAAAAGCAATGGATGTCCAACTGATAATTTCTATCTTTGCATAGACGCATTCAATGAACCCTATAAACTCTAAATGACCAATGACCATTCAACAACTGGAGTATATTTTAGCCGTAGATCAGTTTCGCCATTTTGGCAAAGCGGCTGATTATTGTAACATAACCCAGCCCACACTAAGTGCTATGATTCAAAAGCTGGAAGATGAACTGGGAGTGAAGCTTTTCGATCGCAACGTACAGCCCGTATGCCCCACAGCCGTGGGAGAAAAAGTTCTGAAACAAGCCCATATTGTGCTGGCTCAAGCATCACATGTAAAAGAGATTATTAATGAGGAGCGACAACTACTCTCGGGCACATTTCGGCTCGGAGTACTTCCCACCATTGCTCCCTACCTTTTGCCGCGATTCTTCCCCCAACTAATGGAACATTATCCTGAAATGGACATACGAGTTACCGAAATGAAAACCCAAGACATCAGACAATCTTTGCTTACAGAAGAAATTGATGCTGCTATCATAGCCAATCTGCCAGAAGAAAATTTCTTCTACGGAGAAATCTTGTTTTATGAAGAATTCTATGGATATGTTTCTCGAAAAGAAGCCTTGTTTAAGAACGAATTAATACGCACGTCCGACATAACAGGCGAACGATTGTGGCTACTCGACGAGGGGCATTGCTTCCGTGATCAATTGGTGCGCTTCTGCCAGATGGAGGCTGTCAAGCTTAGCCAAATGGCTTATCGATTAGGTAGCATGGAAACATTTATGCGCATGGTAGAGAATGGTAAAGGAATTACTTTTATTCCCGGCTTAGCAGTGCAGCAACTTAGCCGTGACCAAAAAGAGTTGGTTCGTCCGTTTGCCGTTCCACGCCCCACTAGACAGATCGTACTCGTCACAAATAAAAATTTTATCAGACACAGCCTACTGCAAGTTCTAAAAAAAGAGATACAAACGGCCGTACCTAAAGAAATGCTTAGTTTACAAGCCATTCAGCACCTTGTGTAAAATGAGCTTTTGAATAATAATAAAAGGGTAAATAGCAAAGAATGGTTCTAATGCTATTACCCTTTCTTCATACGAATAAGGCTTCGCATAAAGAATCAATAGATTCTCTCATTAAACAGATTAGATGTTTTCGGTTGACGTGCTACTTTCAAATTCGTCGCATCCGTAGGAAAATCTATTTTATAATATTTCACTCCATCATAAATGGTATTCACCCGTATCTTCAGCCCTTTTTCGGCACTCAAAGTAAGGCTCTCTAATTTAAAAGAAACAAGACCAACACCTAACCTATCAGGGCTATCACCATAGGCATTGTGACGAAATTCAAGACTGATATATCCCTCTTCTGTATTCTCATCGCCTATTTGATTCTGAACTAAATTTACCATATGAAGCTTTTTAGGATAGCTCGTTCCCAATATTTGAAATTCGATATTCAAATACCCCCCCGCAATCCAGATTTCAGCAGCAGTAATGCGATCATCTCCAATACTATCGGCTGTAGCTGCTGTCATAGGAATAATTCCCTTAGTCAGAATATTCTCAATATATTCTATTTTAGCATTATAATCATACCCTTGTACTTTATCGTCTAATAGATTGAAATAGACAAATGCTCGCTGCCCATTTTTTACCTTATAGTTACGAATATTAGTGGTATCTCCGGGAAGCATTTTCTCTCCACCATCAATCGCAAAATAGTAATTTTGCCCCTCTATTACTTTTATAGTAGCGATAGCCAATGAAGAAACATTACTGTCATTGTCTAGACAAGACTGGAGAAATGGTACCAAAGCCAAACATAGAATCAAGATAGCAAATTTAAGTCGTTTCATAAGTCATTCAAGAGTTTAATGTTATACACTTTAATTTATGTGTATTCGAAAAATGCAGGAATGCGGGAAACATTGCACTAACTTTTGTTAAAAAGTTCCAAAGAAAAATAGTTAATATACAATATGCAGTATTTTTGGTTTCATTGCATTTATACAAGGTAAAGACGTGTCTGAAAGAATGGAAGAATTTGAGCTGGCTGAACATTGCAGGCGAGGAGAAAACTCTGCCCGCAAAGAACTTTATGAACGTTATGCAAGCCGATTGTTAGGCATCTGCCTGCGATACGTAGGCGATAGAGATGCAGCACAAGACGTGATGCACGATGGATTTATAAAAATATATAGTTCTTTCGATAAATTTTCCTGGCGTGGCGAAGGTTCTTTGAAAGCTTGGATAGATAAAGTCATGGTAAACACTGCTTTGCAGTTTTTACGTAGAAACGATGTGATGAGTTTGGCTTTGAATATTGATGAAGTAGCCGAAATTAGTGAACAGCCTGAAGCTTCTGAGGTTGAAGCGATACCAAAGAAAAAGCTAATGGAGTTTATTGCCGAACTTCCACCAGGCTATCGCGCAGTATTCAATCTCTATATGTTTGAAGAAAAATCACATAAAGAGATTGCATTATTAATGGGTATCAACGAAAAGTCGTCAGCCTCCCAACTATTTCGTGCAAAACAAGTATTAGCAAAGAGGATTAAAGAATACATAAATAAGAATAGTTAGCGAATCCGTATAATTATGGTGAAACAAGATAACGAATTATGGACGAAGAAGCTGAGAGAGTCCCTTAAGGATTATTCCGAACCTTATCCGACCGATGGCTGGAAACGGTTAGAGGAAGAATTAATTCCACTCGTCAGTGAACGACGCATGTCCTCCTACCACTGGTGGATAGCTGCTGCAGTAGCCTTACTTATTGCAACATCGGTAAGTCTCTATTTCCTTAACACTCCTATTGCTGAGGAAATCCAACAAACGTCACCATCCCTGGCCAGAACACCCGATGTGCTTCCCCAGGTCTTAGAGCCAAGCATTCCTGACACCAAAGTGACACCAATGCATATAGCGCAACTCATAAAAGCTCAGCCAAAGAGAATTCCAGCAGGAAGAAGTTACACAGAGCATGAAGAGCAAATTCTTTCCACCGAAAAAAACGCGAAACAGAACGAAATGACAGATAATCAAAGCGTGCAACATGAAGCAAAAAAAACAGATCTAAAAGAAGAAACAACCACCTCAACTGAAAAACAAAATAGAAATGTCAGGAAACCTTCGGGAAGAGAGAAACTCCATCTACCAGCCAGCATATCCTCAAGAAAAAGCAAAAAATGGTCTATAGGAGCTTCAGTGACCAATGCTTCTAGTCTGTCAAACACTGATAATTTCAGCAATGCATCTGGAAGCAGGCTTAGCCTAGCAACAATGAATGATGGAATGATAGAAGTACCCAATAATCAGACAATAGTATTTAAGGAAGGCGTACCTTATTTGGAATATGGCATAAGCAATATAGAACACCATCAACCGATTACTTTTGGATTGTCAGTTCGCAAACAATTGCTTAACCATTTTTCTGTGGAAACGGGAATTACGTATACGTTACTCTCTTCAGATGTAACATTGGCTGGACATTCTAAGACTACAGAACAGAAGTTACACTACATTGGTGTTCCTTTACGGGCCAACTGGGATTTCATGACTAAAAATAGATTCATCCTTTATCTTACAGGTGGAGGATTAATAGAAAAATCCGTCTACGGAAAAATTGGATCTGAAAAATTAACCGTGAAGTCATTGCAATGGTCATTATCGGGAGCCGTAGGAGCACAACTTAATATAAGCAAACGCATCGGTATCTATGCAGAGCCTGGAGTAGCTTACTTCTTTGACGATGGATCCGACGTGGAAACGATTCGAAAAGAAACTCCTTTTAATCTAAATATACAGGCCGGAATTAGATTTAGCTATTAATGGAGATAAGGATTACTAATTAACATATACAGTTGGGAAGTAACGTTTGAATAAATCGGCGGCATGCTCGATTTGTTCAGGCGTATTCTCTTTTACCTCTTGCAGCAGATATTTTTGCTTCATAGCTTCATACTTATGCACACCCAGCGTATGATAAGGTAATATTTCTACCCGTTGAATCATCCGGTAGCTTCCTAAAGTTTCGCCTAAACTAATAATGTCTTCTTCGAAATCACTGTAGCCCGTCACCAAAACATAACGCAACCAAAAAGGCTTGCCTTGATTTTCCAACCAAGAAGCAGTTCGTAACGTTTGTTCATTACTGTGCCCTGTCAGGGCTCGATGCCGGACAGCGTTAAACTGCTTTACATCGAGCAACACCAAATCCGTCAGTCCGAACAACTCCTCTACATCTTCATTCCAAAGACTGCCATTACTATCCAGACAAGTATGAATACCCTCTTCTTTAAGTTTACGGAAAATTGGGATGAGCATTTTAGCTTGCAATGTAGGTTCTCCACCGGAGAAAGTAATCCCTCCCTTTTTCCCGAAGAATGCTTTTTGACTGAGAGCCATACGCACAATTTCTTCAGGCTCAGTCGCTATTCCCTCGCCAACTGCAATTGTGTCCGGATTAGCGCAATACAAGCAACGGAAATTACACCCCTGAAGGAAAACGACGAGCCGAAGACCCGGCCCGTCGAATGTTCCCATTGATTCATATGAATGAACTCTTATCATCTATTTACATTTTGTTATGAAAGCTACGAGAAATAACTTCCAACTGATGCTCACGGCTCAAACTTACAAAATGCACCGCATAACCTGAAACACGAATAGTCAGTTGCGGATAATTCTCCGGATGTTCCATTGCATCTTCCAACATTTCACGGTTCAGCACGTTCACATTCAAATGATGCGCACCCTTACTAAAGTATCCGTCCATCATTCCCACGAGGTTATCCACCCGATCTTCCTCCGTAACACCAAGCGATTTGGGAACGATAGAGAACGTATTACTTACCCCATCTTGTGCATCTTCGTAGCTTATTTTAGCAACAGAGGTCAGTGAAGCTATTGCACCTTTAGAATCGCGTCCGTGCATAGGATTAGCACCCGGAGCAAATGGTACCCCCTTTAAGCGGCCATCGGGTGTCGCACCCGTTTTTGAGCCATACATTACATTTGACGTTATAGTCAATATAGACAATGTAGGACGAGCATTCTTATAAATCGGCAGCTTGCTAAGTTCTTCACTAAATAAATGCGTCAAACCGACTGCTAATTCATCTACACGATCGTCATCATTGCCATAACAAGGGAACTCACCATCAATGTCGAATGACGTAGTCAACCCTATATCGTTACGATGAGCTGTCACTTTTGCAAATTTAATAGCAGAGAGTGAATCGGCTGCAATAGAAAGCCCTGCTGCACCATAAGCTAGATTGATACGCGGATTTGTATCTATCAAAGCCATTTGTGCCTTTTCATAATAGTATTTATCATGCATATAGTGAATAATGTTCATTGCATCATTATACACGCGAGCAATTTCTCTCAATACTACTTTATAGTTTGCCATCACTTCATGATAATCCAGCGTATCACCTGTTAACACCGGAATACCTTTTACCATTTGCGTTCCCGTATTTTCGCAACGCCCACCGTTAATAGCTAATAACAATGCCTTAGCCAGATTGGCACGTGCACCGAAAAACTGAATCTGACGGCCTATATCTTGGAAAGAAACACAACAAGCAATTCCATAGTCATCAGAATGACGCACAGAACGCATTAAATCATCGTTTTCATATTGAATAGATGAAGTATCAATAGACACTTTTGCACAGAAAGTCTTGAAGCCTTCGGGCAAAGCAGGCGACCAAAGTACAGTCATGTTTGGCTCGGGAGACGCTCCTAAGTTATATAATGTTTGCAAAAATCTGAATGAAGTCTTCGTTACCTTATGACGACCGTCATTAAATTGTCCGCCAATAGCTTCAGTTACCCAAGTTGGATCTCCTGCAAATATATCGTTGTAAGACTGCATTCGCAAATGGCGTACCATACGTAGTTTGATTACAAACTGGTCAATAAGTTCTTGAGCGAACGACTCATCGATAATACCTTTGCTTAATTCATACTCTAGATAAATATCCAGAAATGAGGAAACATTACCCAAAGACATCGCAGCACCATCTTGTTCTTTTACAGCAGCCAAATAAGCCATATATACCCACTGCACAGCCTCTTGTGCCGAATGAGCTGGGCGACTGAGATCCAACCCGTAATATTCGCCCATCACCTTCATATCTTTCAGCGCCTTAATTTGTTCGGCCACTTCTTCGCGTAACCGAATGCGTTGTTCCGTCATAGGGCCTGTTAGATTATGCAAGTCCTCTTGTTTAGCCTGAATCAAACGGTTGATACCATAAAGAGCCAATCGGCGATAATCACCAATCACACGTCCACGAGCATAATTATCAGGCAATCCGGTAAGGAAGCCAAGTGAACGAAATGAACGAATTTCATCCGTATATACATCAAACACACCATCATTGTGTGTTTTGCGATAATGAGTGAAAATATCTTTCACATTTTCATCTACCTCGATACCATTTTCATGGCATGCACGAGCTACCACATTGATACCGCCAAATGGTTTGATTGCACGCTTCAACAACTCGTCAGTTTGTAAGCCTACGATTAATTCGCTTTCTTTATTGATGTACCCGGCTTTGTGGGAAGTAATGGTAGATATAGTCTTATTATCAAGCGAGCGAAGACCATTATTCGCTCTTTCTTCTTCAATGGCGTTAAGGCAAATATTCCATACCTCCATCGTTCTTTCGGTAGGTCCTTGCAGAAAAGAAGCATCTCCATCATACGGTGTGATGTTATTACTAACGAAGTCCTTGACATTAATTTCTTCGCTCCAAGCTCCTCCTTTAAAGAGTTTTATTAATTCCATAATGTTATTAGTTAGGGGTTGGTTATCTATTAGAAAGCGCAAAATTACTACCTTTTTGCAAATAATCAACAAGAAGAAATCTTATTTTATGTTTTTCAACATAAAAATACCAACTTATTGTTAGCTAAGATTTTTAATTTCCATATCTATATCCAAAAACAGACCTATGGCGACGCCTACAGGAATCAAAATACGACAATATTGTAAGAAGATGATAATAGCGGTCAAATTAGGTACCGCTTCTTCGTCTATAATTTTCTCATTAATAAATCTCGTAATATTGCATTAAAAAAACACTCAAAATGCACATATTCTTACCAAAGTTTTTTCAGAGTGACATGTTTATGTCCCATTTGTCGCTCAAAATAAGGGAGCTTGAACTTAAATGTTTCAAAACGGTCGTCAACGTATGCGGGATGTCCTCCAGTCATACGATACTCAAGCACCGGGTCTTCCAGTTCCAAAAGTTCAGTGAGCTTCATGCGGTCTTCAACAGCCCTGCGGACGTATTTGTTGACCGTCTCTTTATTCAAGTTCAGATTATCTGCAATCTTGCGGTTAGAACTCCGCCTAAATGTTGACGTAATACTTGTTTTATCTTATTCATTTCTTTCGTTTTACTTGTCATGGCTGAATCGTTTGGCGAAATGCCTGCAAAATAAAAAAATGAATGGCAATGCTCCGACTTTTTTAGAAATCAATCTGAGTGAACGGCAATGCTCCGTGCACTTTGGCAGAAGCCAACAATAGGCGCAGTAATGAGTTCTTTGAACAGATATATTTCTCCCTATACAGGAAATACAAAAATGATTTAGCGGACAGCCGAACAGACAAGGCTTGGGAGCGCTTGCTCCACATCATGGATTCTACTACAATAACACTGTTTTCAAACGTTTTGAAAGGTGCGGGCCGCAATCCCAAGCATGGAAAGAAGAAGGGAGGCATAAAAGTTCACACTGTGCTCAAAGCCGAGGAAGGAATGCCTTATAACATTCATTTCACATCGGCAGCAACTCACGATCATGTTATGCTTACTAAACTAAAGCTGACAAGTGGGGCATTCATAGCCATGGATAGGGCATATATCGACTATAAGGTCTTTCAAGAATTTACAGACAACGGAGTCTTCTATGTAACCAAAATGAAGAAGAATCTACGCTATACCCCTCTTAATGGCCATTTTCTTGTGAATAAAGATGGGCTAGTTGTACTAAGCGATCATACGATAGAACTTAAAAAGGACGATATAGCACATGTTTCACGTCGGATAGAGTATTGGGAGGAAAAGAAGAAGTACTCAAGCGTTCTTCTGACCAATAACTTTGAGTTGGAACCGGAAGAAATCATTGCCATTTATTTACGGCGCTGGCAGATAGAGAGCCTGTTTAAGCAGTTCAAGCAGAATTTTCCACTCAGATACTTCTTTGGAGAGAGCGTAAACGAAATCAAGACACAGATATGGGTAACACTTATTGCAAACTTACTATTATCTGTCATAAGAAAACGAATTAGACGGAAATGGAGTTTATCAAATCTTGTAACAATGATAAGGCAAACACTCATGTATTACATTGACCTATATATGTTCTGCGAAAATCCAGAAAAAGCATGGCTGAGAATCATTAATCAGTCCAATTTATCACCTCCAGAACCAACGCTCTTTGATTAAGAGGGCTTGCTTTTTGAAGGAAAATGCCGAACTACCTTTTTATAGGCAATTCGGACAGAGATTTTATGCTTTTCATTTTTACCGGACAGCAATAATAAATAATTACTTTTGCAATCTAAATTACAGCCTGTGAAAAGTGGCACATTTAAGAGTGATATATCCGGCACATTTGTGAGTGATACAAGTGGCACATTTGGGGTGATATATTCACCGAGGAGCACCATCGGTTTGATAACGGAACAAAAACTCACTGTAAAATTCGCTCATGTTCATAAGTTTATACGGTTAAAATTATGACACAAAGATAAATCAGAATCCCGAAGTTGGCAAGAGCCATACAATGAGTGCTTACCTTCCTTTTGGTAACGGCTCCACAGCAAATCATAGTCTTCTCGCTTAGGCATAATAATTGATTTATTAGCATGCCACAAAAATAGAAATTCAGGAAACACATGTCAAGAGCCGAATATTAAACGCATACTGGAAGCTCACGATTTGGAAGCTCACGATTTTTTTTGAAAGAAGAGACATAAAAAAGAGGATGTATCAATAACTTAGTTTTGACACACCCTTCTTTTTAGCTAAATTAAGAGATAGGAAAGTATATAGATCGATCTTCTTAATATTAGCTTAATTTGATTCCACCTTAGACTCTTCAACTATTTGACCTTCTGATACAACTTCAACTTCTTCAACTTCATCGTTAGTCACTCTCTTAGAACGACGAGTACGAGTCGATTTTTTCGTTACTTTTTCCTTAGCCATATTATCGTCGTAATCAACTAATTCGATAAAACACATTTCAGCATTATCACCTAGACGATTACCTATTTTAATAATACGCGTATATCCACCTGGACGATCTGCTATCTTTACTGAAATTTCTTTAAATAACTCAGTAACAGCAAATTTATCTTGTAAATTACTAAAAACAACACGACGTGAATTTGTCGTATCATCTTTAGACTTAGTAATCAAAGGCTCAACAAATTTTTTCAATGCTTTAGCTTTAGCAACAGTCGTAGTGATTCTTTTGTGCTTAATCAAAGAACATGCCATATTAGATAACATGGCAGATCTATGAGAAGCAGTACGACCCAGATGGTTGAATTTTTTATTATGTCTCATTTTTTTATTCTTTTTCTAATTTATATTTTGAGATGTCGGTTCCAAACGAAAGATTCAGACTTTCCAGCAAATCATCAAGCTCAGTAAGCGATTTCTTTCCAAAATTTCTAAATTTCAACAAATCCGTTTTATTAAACTGTACCAAATCTCCAAGCGTCTCCACATCTGCGGCCTTCAAACAATTGAGAGCACGAACAGACAAGTCCATATCGATAAGTTTGGTTTTCAACAATTGACGCATATGTAAAACTTCTTCATCAAACTCTTCATTACCATCAACATCCGTATTTTCTAATGTTATTTTTTCATCGGAAAATAACATAAAATGATAAATAAGAATTTTTGCAGCTTCTTTTAAAGCTTCTTTTGGATGAATAGAACCGTCCGTTGTAATCTCAAGTAGCAATTTTTCATAATCAGTTTTCTGTTCTACACGAAAGTTTTCTACTAAATATTTAACATTACGTATAGGAGTATAAATTGAATCAACTGGGATTACATTAACATCAGTACAATACTCACGATTTTCGTCAGCAGGAACATAGCCACGGCCTTTGTTAATTGTAATATCAATCTGCATAATTGCTTTAGAATCTAAATGACAAATAACTAATTCAGGATTTAACACTTCAAATCCAGTCAAATACTTTCCTATGTCACCTGCTTTAAATTCATTTGAATTCTCAACTGTAATACTTACTTTCTCACTCTCGAATTCTTCAACAACTTGCTTGAATCTCACCTGTTTAAGACTCAAGATAATGTTGGTAACATCTTCTTTCACTCCAGACACACTAGAAAATTCGTGCTCCACACCTTCTATTCTAATAGTAGTGATAGCAAAACCTTCTAATGAAGAAAGAAGAATACGGCGCAATGCATTACCTACAGTAATACCAAAACCGGGTTCTAACGGGCGAAATTCGAATTTTCCGAATTTAGGATCCGCTTCCAACATCAATACTTTATCAGGTTTTTGAAATGCTAATATCGCCATGAAATTAATTATTATTTAGAATACAACTCTACAATCAACTGTTCTTTAATATTCTCTGGAATGTCTGCACGATCAGGAACATGCAATAACTTACCTAGTTTTGAAGTAGTGTCCCATTCTAACCAAGCATATTTACTATGATTAAATCCTGCAAGGGAATTAGAGATGACTTCCAACGATTTAGACCTCTCACGAACACCTATAATTTGACCTGGTTTAACTGCATATGAAGGTATATTTACAACCATTCCATCAACAGTAATATGCCTATGGCTTACAAGTTGACGAGCAGCAGAGCGAGTTGGAGCAATACCTAAACGAAAAACAACATTATCTAAACGCCCCTCTAGCAATTGAATAAGAATTTCACCAGTAATACCTTTTGCCGATTCAGCTTTCTCAAACAAATTCCGAAATTGCTTTTCTAAAACGCCATAAGTATATTTTGCTTTTTGTTTCTCACGAAGTTGAATTCCATACTCAGATGTCTTCCTCTTTCTGGAATTGCCATGCTGTCCAGGAGGATAATTTTTTTTTGATAAAACCTTATCAGCTCCAAAAATTCCTTCACCAAATTTACGGGCTATTCTCGATTTTGGTCCAGTATATCTAGCCATTTTTTATTATTTTAATTTGTTATAATCATAAACTTAATTTGTGCTGTTGCGATTACAGAGAAGAAAATGCAATCTAAAATAAAATTAAGCATTATTTTAAAGATAAAATTTAAACTCTGCGCCTTTTAGGAGGGCGACATCCATTATGAGGCAACGGAGTAACATCAACAATCTCTGTCACTTCTATCCCTGCTCCATGGATCGTTCTAATTGCAGATTCACGTCCATTACCAGGACCTTTTACATAAGCCTTCACTTTTCTAAGGCCAAGATCGAATGCTATTTTCGCACAATCTTGCGCAGCCATTTGAGCTGCATAAGGAGTATTCTTTTTAGAGCCTCTGAACCCCATTTTACCTGCAGATGACCATGAAATTATCTGCCCTTCATTATTTGCAAGAGAAACAATAATATTGTTGAAAGATGAATGCACATGTAACTGGCCATTAGCATCTACTTTAACATTTCTCTTTTTCGCTGCGACTGTTTTTTTTGCCATATCAACAATTATTATTTAGTAGCTTTTTTCTTATTAGCAACAGTTTTTTTCCGGCCCTTACGAGTACGTGCATTATTCTTCGTACTCTGACCTCTAACAGGTAAGCCAATACGATGACGCACACCACGATAGCAACCAATGTCCATCAATCGCTTAATATTCAATTGAACTTCAGAGCGAAGATCACCCTCTACTTTAAATCCTGCTCCGATAATCTCACGAATCATTGCAGCTTGATCATCTGTCCAGTCTTTAACTTTAAGATCTTTATCAACACCCGCTTTTTCTAGGATTTTCGCTGAACTACTGCGCCCTATTCCATATACATAGGTTAACGCTATCTCACCTCTTTTATTCTGAGGTAAATCTACACCAACTATTCTTATAGCCATATACTAAATTATTTTTCTTCTAAAAATAACAAATTATCCTTGACGTTGTTTATACTTAGGATTTTTCTTATTAATAACATACAAACAGCCATTACGTCTTACTATCTTACATTCCGGCGTACGTTTCTTTAATGATGCTCTAACTTTCATATCTTACATTATTTATATCTAAATACAATTCTCCCTTTAGACAAATCATAAGGAGACATTTCTACTCTTACTTTATCTCCTGGCAAAATTTTAATATAATGCATTCTCATTTTGCCAGATATATGAGCCGTAATCTCATGCCCATTCTCTAATTCAACACGAAACATTGCATTAGACAATGCCTCAACTATAATTCCATCTTGCTCTATTGCAGATTGCTTTGCCATATATAAATATTATATTGCTTTATCTCCTAAAACCTCATCAATAAAATCAAATGTAGACAGAATTTCAGCTTCACCATCTGTGATTGCAATAGTATGCTCAAAATGAGCAGAAAAATTGTAATCTTTAGTTCTAACAGACCATCCATCATCTTCAAGCAAAATCTGACGGTTACCTAAAGTTATCATAGGTTCAAGAGCAATACATAATCCCCTTTTTAATAAAGTTCCATAACCCCTTTTCCCATAATTAGGAACTTGTGGATCTTCATGCATCTCTCGTCCTATGCCATGCCCTACAAACTCACGAACAACACCATAAGAATGAGCTTCACAATGTTGCTGAATTGAATAGCTAATATCACCAATCCTTTTCCCTTGAATCGCATTCTGAATGCCTACATACAGAGCTTCTTTAGTAACTTTCAACAATTCTCTAACCTCGGCATCAACATCACCTACGCAAAAAGTATAAGCTGAATCACCACAAAAACCATTCAAAGAGGCTCCACAGTCAACAGATATAATATCTCCCTCCTGTAAGATGACATTCACAGAAGGAATACCATGAACTACTTGTTCATTAACAGAAGTACAGATAGAACAAGGAAAAGGATTACCATCTTGGTTGGGAAAACCTTTAAAAGTTGGAATAGCTTCATTGTCCCTTATATATTCTTCTGCAATCTTATCAAGTTCCCAAGTAGTAACTCCAGGCCTAATCAACTTAGCAACTTCAGCTAAAGCCCTTCCCACAAGTAAATTACTTTGGCGAAGAAGCCCTATTTCATCATCGGTTTTAAGAAATATCATTTCTCACAGTTAATATGCAGCAATCCCACTACCTGTACGTCCCTTTATTCTACCAGATTTTAATAAACCATCATAATGGCGCATTAATAAATGGCTTTCTATCTGTTGTAAAGTGTCAAGAACAACACCTACTAAAATCAACAAAGACGTACCACCGAAGAATTGAGCAAACTCAGCTTTAACACCAAAGACTCCTGCAAAAGCTGGCATGATTGCAACCAAAGCAAGAAAGAAAGAACCAGGCAAAGTAATACGAGACATTATATCATCAAGATATTCAGCAGTATTCTTGCCAGGTTTTATCCCAGGGATAAAACCATTATTTCTTTTCATATCTTCAGCCATTTGAGTCGGATTAATCGTTATTGCAGTATAAAAATAGGTAAATAATACTATCATCACTCCAAAAACAACATTATACCACAGACTAGTATGGTCAGTAAAAGCGTGTATAAATCCATTTCCCGCATTCGTATTAGAGAAACCAATAAAAGTTATAGGGATAAACATTATTGCCTGAGCAAATATTATAGGCATAACGCCTGCAGCATTTACCTTTAAGGGGATATATTGTCTCGCACCTCCATACTGTTTATTTCCAACAATTCTTTTAGCATACTGTACTGGAACCTTTCGGGTTCCCTGAACTAAAAGAATAGCAGCTGCAATCACCACCAAAAGAATTACAATTTCAATCAAAAACATAATCAATCCGCCAGTCTTATCTGTCATGCGAGAAATTAATTCTTGGAACAAAGACTGAGGAAGGCGTGCAATAATACCAACCAAAATAATGAATGAAATGCCATTACCAATACCTTTATCAGTGATTCTTTCACCAAGCCAAAGAATAAACATGCTTCCGGCAGCCAAAATGATAGTCGAAGTGAACATGAATAAAGTCCAATCTAATGAAGCATTTAAAGAAGGGCCAGCCTGCATTTTAAGATTCAGCAGATATGACGGTGCTTGTACTAACAATATAGCAATTGTCAAATAACGAGTGTATTGGTTCATCTTTCTCCTGCCACTCTCTCCCTCACGCTGTAATTTCTGAAAATAAGGAACCGCAATTCCTAATAATTGGATCACAATAGAAGCAGAGATATAGGGCATAATACCTAACGCAAAAATTGAAGCATTAGAAAAAGCTCCCCCAGAGAACATGTTCAATAAAGCCAAAAGACCTTCACTAGTTTGTTGATGCAACTGTGTTAACATCCCAGGATTTATTCCCGGAAGCACAATATATGATCCAAAACGGTAAATTGCAACAAACAATACGGTGATGAGGATCCGTTGTCTTAGATCCTCTATCTTCCATATATTCTTTAATGTTTCAATAGCTTTTCTCATTGAGTCAGAGTTTTACTACATTTCCACCTGCAGCTTCAATAGCAGTAACAGCAGTTTTAGAAAAAGCATGGGCTTCTACTTGAAGTTTAATAGTCAACGAACCATTACCTAAAATTTTGACTAGTTGATTATTCGAAATAAACCCCGCTTCTATAAAGTCATTAAGAACAAGCTTATCCATTTTCTTTGCTTCTGCAAGCTTCTGGACAGCATCTAAATTAATAGCTTTATACTCTATTCTATTTATGTTCTTGAAACCAAATTTCGGAACACGACGTTGAAGAGGCATCTGCCCACCTTCAAAGCCTATCTTTTTTGAATACCCAGATCTTGATTTTGCCCCTTTATGACCTCTTGTTGAAGTACCGCCTAAACCAGAACCAGAACCACGCCCAATTCTTTTTCGCGTTTTAGTAGCCCCCTCAGCAGGTTTTAAATTACTTAAATTCATATTGTAACTAATTTTGTATTCAATAAATAATTACTTAATAATAGCAACCAAATGTTTTACTTTATCTACCATACCTAAAATAGAAAGAGTGCATTCATGCTCAACAACGCGGTTTAGCTTGCGAAGTCCTAATGCATCCAAAGTTCTTTTTTGATCAATTGGCGCACCAATTCTACTTTTAATTTGTTTAATTTTTATAGATGACATATATCCTCCTTATCCTCTAAATACTTTTTCGACACTAATCCCTCTGTTTTGTGCAACCATCCTCGCATCACGCATTTCACTTAATGCAAGAATAGTAGCCTTAACTAAATTATGAGGATTGGAAGATCCTTTTGATTTAGCTAAAACATCAGTAATACCAACACTTTCAAGAACAGCACGCATCGCTCCACCTGCCACAACACCTGTACCATGAGAAGCTGGCTTAATAAATACCTCAGCACCACCAAATTTAGCAAATTGTTCATGAGGCACTGTTCCTTTCAACAATGGAATCTTAGTCAAATTTTTCTTAGCAGATTCAACACCTTTAGCTATTGCCGCAGTTACTTCACCAGCTTTGCCTAGTCCCCATCCAATAATGCCTTCTTCATTGCCAACAACCACAATCGCAGAAAAGCTAAAAGTTCTACCACCCTTTGTCACTTTAGTAACACGGTTAATAGCAACTAGTCTATCCTTTAACTCTAAATCATTAGTAATTTTCACTTTATTATTAATTCCTGACATAATGATTAAAATTTAAGTCCACCGTTACGAGCTGCATCAGCTACTTCTTTTACTCTCCCATGATATAAATAACCATTGCGATCAAATACAACCGCTAATATCCCAGCTTCCTGTGCCTTTTTCGCAATCAAATCTCCTACTTTTGCAGCCTGCTCCTTCTTCGGTAACTTACCATCTAAACTTAACGATGAGGCAGAGGCCAAAGTTTCACCAGATAGATCATCGATTATCTGGACATATATCTGCTTATTACTCCTAAATATACTCATACGTGGACGTTCGGCTGAGCCAGATATCTTATTACGCACTCTATATTTAATTTTGATTCGTCTTTCTACTTTTGTTGTCATAATACTCAAATTTACATAAATTACTTAGCACCAGCCGATTTTCCTGACTTTCTACGAATCTCTTCTCCAACAAATTTAATACCTTTACCCTTATAAGGTTCAGGCTTACGGAAAGAACGTATCTTTGAGCAAACTTGACCTAACAGTTGCTTATCACAAGATTCCAAAAGAATAAGAGGATTTTTATTTCTCTCTGCTTTTGTTTCAACCTTTACCTCTGGTGGAAGTTGTATGAAAATATTATGAGTATAGCCTAATGCCAAATCAATAATATTTCCATTATTAGAGGCACGATATCCAACACCAACTAATTCAAGCTCTTTTTTATATCCTTCAGATACCCCTACAACCATATTATGAATTAATGAACGATACAAACCGTGAAAAGCGCGTTCTTGCTTATCATCACTTTGACGACTTAAAACAATATGTCCATTCTGAATATCCACACTAATAAGTGGATTAATATATTGACTTAACTCACCTTTAGGACCTTTTACTGTAACTAAATCATCTTTAAATGTTACAACAACTCCTGTCGGTATACTAATGGGTAATTTTCCTATTCTTGACATTGCTTATTTCCTCCTAAATTAATATACATAACACAAAACCTCACCACCTATTTTCAAATCAGCCGCTTCTTTGTTTGTCATTACACCTTTGGAAGTAGATATTATAGCAATACCCAAACCATTAATTACACGTGGCATATCTTTATAGCCAGTATACTTTCGCATACCTGGAGAAGATACTCTTTCCATTTTTTTGATTGCGCTAACCTTGTTAACTGAATCATATTTTAAAGCCACTTTTATTGTACCTTGTGGCCCATCTTCTACAAACTTATAATTAAGAATGTAGCCTTTTTCAAAAAGAATTTTAGTAATTTCTTTTTTTAAATTCGAAGCGGGAACTTCTGCAATTCTGTGCTTTGCACTAATTGCATTCCTCAGTCTCGTCAAATAATCTGCAATTGGATCTGTCATAAATAAAAACAATTAAATTAACCAGGACTATCCTGACAATATTTAAATAAAATAGATGATCACCAGCTCGCTTTTTTCACACCTGGAATAAGTCCATTAGATGCCATTTCGCGAAACTGAATTCTTGATACTCCAAACTGACGAATATAACCCTTAGGACGTCCCGTCAATTTGCAACGATTATGCATTCGCACAGGTGAAGAGTTCTTTGGCAAGGCTTGCAAAGCCTCAAAATCGCCATCCTTCTTCAACTGAGCTCTTTTCTCGGCATATTTTTCCACTAGTTTAGCACGCTTAACTTCACGAGCCTTCATTGATTCTTTTGCCATAACAATCAGTCTTTTTTTGCATTTTTAAACGGTAAACCAAATTCTTTCAAAAGAGCATATCCTTCTTCATCTGTTTCAGCAGAAGTCACAAAGGTAATATTCATACCCAGAATTCTAGTAATACTATCTATATTAATTTCAGGAAAAATGATCTGTTCTTGAATGCCAAGAGTATAATTACCCTTTCCATCAAATTTACTTTCTATTCCCTTAAAATCTCTAATACGAGGCAGTGCTACACGAACTAATTTCTCCAAGAACTCATACATTCTCTCTCTACGCAAAGTGACCATAACACCGATAGGCATTTTCTTACGCAATTTAAAATTAGCAATATCTTTACGAGAAATAGTAGCAACAGCTTTTTGACCCGTAATAGTCGACATTTCATTAATTGCAACTTCTATTATTTTCTTATCAGCAACAGCCATACCTAAGCCCTGATTGATAACAATCTTCTTAAGTACAGGAATTTGCATTACTGAAGAATACTCAAATTGTGATTTCAATGCAGGAGCAATACGCTCTGCATATTCTTTCTTTAGGCTAGCAGTATTACTCATTTACTTAATCTCCTCTCCTGTTTTTTTAGAATAACGCACTAAAGTTCCATCAGAACTTATTTTTCTCCCAATACGCGTTGCCTTACCTGTCTTAGGGTCAACCAAATTTAAGTTTGATAAATGGATAGAAGCCTCCTGCTTAACTATACCACCTTGAGGATTCTTGGCATTAGGCTTAATACTTTTTGAAACCATATTAATACCTTCAACAATTGCACGTCCCTCTTTTACAAGAACCTTTAATACTCGACCAGTCTTACCTTTGTCTTCACCTGAATTCACGTAAACTGTATCGCCTTTCTTTATATGTAATTTGTTCATTACTTAAAAACTTTTACAAGATTAAAGTACTTCAGGTGCAAGTGAGACTACTTTCATGTTTGTAACACGAAGTTCTCTTGCAACAGGACCAAAAATACGACTACCGCGGATCTCACCCGCATTATTAAGTAATACGCAAGCATTATCATCAAAACGTATATAAGATCCATCTACACGACGAATTTCTTTTCTTGTCCGCACGATTAAAGCTTTTGATACTGCACCTTTTTTTATATCACTCGAAGGGATAACGTTCTTTACAGAAACAACAATCACATCCCCTACGGAAGCATAACGACGCCCTGTACCACCTAAGACACGGATACACAAAGCTTCCTTTGCTCCGCTATTGTCACATACTGTCAGTCTGGATTCTGCTTGTATCATAATTATTTAGCTCTTTCAATTATTTCTACCAATCTCCACCTTTTAGTCTTGCTCAAAGGACGAGTCTCCATAATGCATACTGTATCACCAATATTACATTCGTTCTTTTCATCATGAGCATGGTATTTCTTCGTTTTACTCACGAATTTACCATATATAGGGTGCTTTTCCTTAAATTTTGCAGCAACGGTAATGGTCTTATCCATTTTATTGCTCAATACAACCCCTGTTCTTTCTTTTCTTAAATTTCTTGCTTCCATCAAGCTCATCATTTATTAGTAAGTTCTCTTTGACGTAGTTCAGATTTCATACGCGCAATAGTTCTACGTAAATATTTAATCTGAACAGGATTATCCAAAGGAGAAATAGAATGATTTAAAACTACTTGGTTATAATTAACCACTTCAGCATTTACTCTTTCTACTAAGTCACCAGTAGACATTTCTTTAATTTCCGAAATTTTCATATACGTTACGCATTTTGATTTTGAACATCGTAATCACGCCTAACTATAAACTTCGTAGTAACAGGAAGTTTCTGCGCAGCTAAGCGCAAAGCTTCCTTAGCGATCTCATACGATACTCCTTCAACTTCAATTATAATTCTACCCGGAGTTATTGGAGCAACAAATCCTTCTGGTGAACCTTTACCTTTACCCATACGCACTTCTGCTGGTTTTTTGGTAATCGGTTTATCTGGGAAAATTCGAATCCAAATCTGTCCTTGACGCTGCATATACCTTGTAACAGCAATACGTGCCGCTTCAATTTGCCTACCTGTAATCCATTTGTTCTGGAGAGCCTTTATACCAAAAGAACCAAAAGCAAGCTGATTTCCTCTCTGGGCAATGCCCTTCATGCGCCCCTTCTGTTGTCTTCTGAATTTTGTCTTTTTCGGTTGTAACATAATTCCTAAAATTCAAATTCGTTTAGCGATTATTTTTCTTTCTTTTGAAGTTCTTTCCACCATTATTATTGCTTCCACGAGCATTGTCTTTGCTTTGAGCAAAATTTGGCGCCAAATCCTTTTTGCCAAAAATCTCACCTCGACAAATCCAGACTTTTATACCAAGGAGACCGACTTTAGTCAATGCTTCAGCATGACAATAGTCGATATCTGCCCTAAAAGTGTGTAACGGAGTTCTTCCTTCTTTATACATTTCAGAACGAGCCATCTCAGCTCCATTCAAACGTCCTGAAATTTGCACTTTAATGCCTTCCGCCCCCATGCGCATAGTGTTTGCTATAGACATCTTAATTGCACGACGATAGGCTATTTTCCCTTCAACTTGACGAGCGATATTATTTGCAACAATAACCGCATCAAGTTCAGGGCGCTTTACCTCAAAAATATTAATTTGGATATCCTTATCGGTAATTTTCTTCAACTCTTCCTTCAACTTATCAACTTCCTGTCCACCTTTACCAATAATAATACCAGGACGCGCTGTACAAACAGTAATAGTAACAAGCTTCAAGGTACGTTCAATAATAATTCGCGACATACTCGCTTTTGCCAATCTTGCATTCAGATATTTACGAATTTTGCTATCTTCAAGCAATGAATCACCATAATCATTTCCACCATACCAATTAGAATCCCAACCTCTGATAATTCCTAAACGGTTACTTATTGGATTAACTTTTTGTCCCATGTAGCTTAATTTTGATCTTCATTATTACTTTTAGAATCCACGAACAAAGTCACATGATTTGAACGCTTACGAATTCTGTATCCTCTACCTTGTGGAGCGGGTCTCATTCTTTTTAAAGTAGATCCGCAATCAACAAAAATCTTAGTAACGAACAATTCGCCACTTTCTGCTTTGCGTTCATTCTTTTGTTCCCAATTGGCAATCGCAGATCGCAACAATTTCTCAACTCTCGCAGCAGCTTCTTTTGATGAAAACTTCAAAACGCCAAGAGCTCTATTAACCTCCATTCCACGAACCATGTCAGCCACAAGGCGCATTTTACGGGGAGAGGTTGGGACATTTTGCAATTTAGCAAAATACATGGCTTTAAGGGCTTCTTTTCTTTTATCTGCCGATATTTTTTTTCTTGCTCCCATTTATTTTAATACTTTATTATTTCTGTAAATCCCATCATTTTTTCTTATTACCAGAATGTCCTTTAAAAGTACGAGTTGGAGAAAATTCGCCCAACTTGTGCCCAACCATATTCTCGGTAATATAAACAGGAATAAATTTATTTCCATTGTGAACTGCAACTGTATGACCTACAAAATCAGGTGAAATCATTGAAGCTCTAGCCCACGTTTTAACGACAGCCTTTTTACCTGCTTCATTCATAACAAGCACTTTTTTTTCAAGCTTAACATTAATATATGGACCTTTTTTTAATGAACGACTCATAGTTTACTCAATTAATCAGATTACTTTTTTCTTCTCTCAATAATATACTTAGAAGATTGCTTCTTAGGAGCTCTAGTTTTAAGTCCCTTAGCATACAATCCCTTGCGAGATCGTGGATGCCCACCTGAAGCGCGTCCTTCTCCACCACCCATTGGGTGATCCACTGGATTCATCACTACACCACGATTACGTGGACGTCGTCCTTGCCATCTTGAACGTCCAGCCTTTCCAGAGCTTTCCAATCCATGATCAGAATTGCCCACACTACCAACAGTAGCTTTACACGTACTAAGTATCTGCCTAACTTCTCCTGAAGGTAATTTGATAACACAATATTTACCTTCTCTAGAGGTTAATTGAGCAAAATTTCCCGCAGAGCGAACGAAAGCAGCACCCTGACCAGGACGTAATTCAATATTATGAATCACTGTACCCACAGGGATATTCTGCAAAGGAAGCGCATTGCCAATTTCTGGCGCAGCATTTTCACCTGACATCAATGTCACACCTACTTGCAACCCATTGGGAGCAATAATATATCTTTTTTCTCCATCTGCATAAAAAAGCAAAGCGATACGAGCCGAACGATTCGGATCATATTCAATCGTCTTTACTACAGCTGGTACACCGTCTTTATTTCTCTTGAAATCAACAATTCTAATAACCTTCCTTTGGCCACCACCAATGTAGCGCATAGTCATTTTTCCTTCACTATTGCGACCACCTGAAGACTTCTTCCCATATACAAGAGATTTCTCTGGTACCCGAGCAGTAATTTCTTCAAAAGTACCAATAATTTTATGTCTTTGCCCCGGTGTTGTAGGCTTAAATTTACGTACTGCCATTTTTCTTAAATATTGCTATAAAAATCAATAGTATCTCCTTCTTTCAATGCCACGATCGCTTTTTTATATGCGTTAGTTCTGCCATTGATAATACCAGCTTTTGTATAACGGCTTTTGCTTTTGCCAGAATACTTAATAGTATTAACACTTATCACCGTAACATTATAAAAAGTCTCAACCTCTTTCTTAATCTCTAATTTATTGGCTTCCGGACGTACAATAAAACCAAAACGATTTAACTTGTCTGTCATTGCAGTCATTTTTTCCGTCACCAACGGTTTAATAATAATTCCCATTACTTAAGCCTCCTTTTTAAATTAAGATATTATCCACAGCCGAAAGAGCACTTTCAGTAAACACAACAACTCCAGCATCCAATACTTTGTAAGTATTTAATCCTGAAATCAATTGAACATTAGCGCCTATCACGTTACGAGCCGACAAATATACGTTTTTATTTGCTTCTAATAAAATCATAAGTAGCTTTTTATCAGAAACTTTAAGATTTTTTGTTATTGCAATAAAATCTTTTGTCCTCGGAGTATCCAAGTTAAAATCTTCGACAACAACAATTGCATTGCTTTTAGCTTTATACGCCAAAGCCGATTTCCTAGCTAAAACTTTTACTTTTTTATTTAGTTTAAAAAAATAATCTCTAGGTCTAGGCCCAAAAACACGACCACCACCAATAAGCAAAGGCGAGTTCATATCTCCACGGCGAGCACCACCACCACCTTTTTGACGGCCGATTTTACGTGTAGAGCCGCTTATTTCGCTTCTCTCTTTTGCCTTGTGCGTACCCTGACGCTGATTAGCCATAAATTGTTTTACGTCCAAATAAATAGCATGATCGTTAGGCTCAATACCAAAGATAGAGTCATTTAACGTAACCTTTCTCCCAGTGTCTTCACCTTTAATATTATATACGTTAACTTCCATTATTTCTCAATTATTACGATTGAACCTTTGCAACCTGGAACAGATCCCTTTACCAACAAAAGATTATGCTCCTCAATTACTTTTAATATCTGCAAGTTTTGAACTGTGACTCTGTCACCTCCAAGTTGACCACCCATACGCATACCCTTAAAAACCTTAGCAGGATATGAGCAAGCACCTATAGAACCAGGTTTACGGGCACGGTTATGCTGACCGTGGGTTGCTTGACCAACACCACCGAAACCATGTCTTTTCACAACTCCTTGAAATCCTTTTCCTTTAGAAGTTCCTATCACATCTACAAATTCGACATCATTGAAAAGATTCACAGTAATAGAATCTCCTAAATTAATATCGCTCCCAAAGCCTTTGAACTCGGCCAAGTGTCTCTTTGGTGTTACTCCAGCCTTTTTGAAGTGTCCCATCAAAGGCTTTGTGGTATGTTTCTCTTTTTTTTCTTGGAAACCTACCTGCATGGCTTCATACCCATCATTTTGAAGGGATTTTACCTGCGTAACAACACAAGGACCTGCTTCGATAACAGTGCATGGTACATTCTTACCATCAGCACTGAACACGGATGTCATTCCGATTTTTTTTCCTAATAATCCTGGCATTTCACTTTGTTTTAATTATCAAACTTTAATTTCAACCTCAACACCACTAGGCAATTCAAGCTTCATCAAAGCATCAACTGTTTTAGCTGTTGAACTATAAATATCGATCAATCTCTTATAAGAAGAAAGCTCAAACTGCTCTCTGGATTTCTTATTAACAAAAGTTGAACGATTCACTGTAAAAATACGCTTATGCGTAGGCAAAGGTATAGGACCGCTAACAATAGCACCTGTACTTTTGACCGTTTTTACGATCTTCTCAGCCGACTTGTCGACTAAGTTATGATCGTAAGATTTTAACTTAATTCTGATTTTTTGACTCATTATAATTAGATTAATAAATTTATAAATTATCTGGAACAACTGGTTAAGAGTCATTCACTAATCAATTGCTCCAGATACTCATTAAAGTAAATCTGCACGTCCTTTAACCTCTTCTAAAACCGTTTTAGCTATCGAAGAAGAAACTTGAGCATGATGAGAATACGTCATAGAAGACGTAGCACGACCAGAAGAAATTGTTCGTAATGTAGTTACATAACCAAACATTTCTGCCAAAGGCACCAATGCTTTAACAATTCTGGCTCCAGAGCGACTAGACTCCATTCCCTCTACTTGTCCGCGACGTTTATTTAAGTCTCCAATCACGTCACCCATGTTCTCTTCTGGAGTCACAACCTCTAACTTCATCATAGGCTCTAATAAAACAGGACCAGCTTTTGCACAAGCATTTCTATATGCTTGCATCGCACAAATTTCAAAAGACAACTGATCTGAATCCACAGGGTGAAAAGAGCCATCAATCAATGATACTTTTAAAGAATCTAATGAATAACCAGCTAGTACACCATTTTTCATGGCGGATAGGAATCCCTTCTGAACTGAGGGTATAAATTCCTTTGGAATGTTACCACCCTTCACTTCGTCAATAAACTGTAATCCACCTTGCACAAAATCAGAATCAACAGGCCCTATATTAACTATAATATCAGCAAACTTACCACGACCTCCCGATTGTTTTTTATAGACTTCGCGAAGATTAACAGTCTTTGTAATTGCTTCCTTATAATTAACCTGAGGGCGTCCTTGGTTACACTCAACTTTAAATTCTCTTCTAAGACGGTCTATGATAATATCAAGATGTAGCTCACCCATACCTGAAATTACAGTTTGACCTGTCTGTTCATCTGTATGAACAGTAAACGTCGGGTCCTCTTCTGCCAACTTAGCCAAGCCATTAGACAGCTTATCCATATCTTTCTGAGTTTTTGGCTCAATGGCAATACCTATTACTGTTTCTGGAAAGTCTATAGATTCTAAGATAATTGGCGCATTTTCATCGCACAATGTATCTCCAGTGTGAATATCTTTAAAACCAACACCGGCACCAATATCACCGGCACCAATAACGTCCACCGGATTTTGTTTATTAGAGTGCATCTGGAATAAACGAGATACACGCTCCTTCTTCCCTGAACGAGAATTATAAATATAAGAACCTGCTTCGATCTTTCCTGAATACACACGGAAAAAAGTCAAACGTCCCACATAAGGGTCAGTTGCTATTTTAAAAGCTAAAGCAGACGTTTTGTCGTCTTCACTAGGCTTACGATCCTCTTCTGCGCCCGTATCAGGGTTTGTCCCGATAACATTTTCTGTATCTAAAGGCGAAGGTAAAAAAGCACACACATAGTCCAACAATGTTTGGACACCTTTATTTTTAAAAGATGAGCCACAAAGCATTGGAACAATAGCCATTTGAACAGTTGCGTTACGAAGTGCCCTCAAAACCTCTTCTTCAGTAATAGTAGAAGGGTCTTCGAAATATTTCTCCATCAATGCATCATCATACTCAGCTACTTTTTCAAGCATCTTATCTCTCCACTCTGTGCATTCATCCAGCAGATTAGCCGGTATCTCTTCCACAGAATAATCAGCCCCCATTGTCTCATCATGCCAATAAACAGCCTTCATCTTAATAAGATCAACAAGACCTTTAAAAGATTCCTCTGCGCCAATAGGAACAACAATAGGACATGGGTTAGCGCCCAAAACAGTCTTCATTTGACGTACAACTTCAAAGAAGTCAGCGCCAGAACGGTCCATTTTATTAACATATCCAATACGTGGTACATTATATTTATCCGCTTGCCTCCAAACTGTTTCTGACTGGGGTTCCACACCTCCTACGGCACAGTAAGTAGCCACGGCACCATCAAGCACACGCAACGAACGCTCTACCTCTGCAGTAAAATCAACGTGCCCCGGGGTATCAATTAAATTAATCTTATAAACATCTCCTGCGTACTTCCATCGGGTAGTAGTTGCAGCAGACGTAATAGTGATGCCACGCTCTTGTTCTTGGGCCATCCAATCCATCGTTGCCGCACCGTCATGAACCTCACCAATTTTATGAGTTAATCCTGTATAAAACAGAATACGCTCAGATGTGGTCGTTTTACCGGCATCAATGTGAGCCATAATACCAATATTACGAGTCAAATGTAAATCTTGTCTTGCCATTTTTTTACAATTCCTTACTTTAAGTTTTTAATAGAATTAACCTCTCTTGCAGTATTTAGAATCTGAAATGAGCAAATGCACGATTAGCTTCAGCCATTCTATGCATATCTTCTTTACGCTTATAAGAACCACCTTGCTCGTTAAATGCATCCATTATTTCAGCTGCAAGTTTATCGGCCATAGATTTCCCGCCTCTCTTACGAGCATATAGAATCAAATTCTTCATTGAAACAGACTCTTTACGATCGGGGCGAATTTCAGTAGGAACTTGGAATGTTGCCCCACCTACACGGCGAGATTTCACTTCTACTTGGGGAGTAATGTTTTCCAATGCTTTCTTCCATATTTCCAATGCCGACTTTTCTTCATTAGGAAGTTTATTCTTAACAACCTCTAAAGCAGCATAAAAGATCTCATAAGAAGTGTTTTTTTTACCATCATACATTAGATGATTTACAAATTTCGAGACTTTTTGATCATTGAAAACGGGATCAGGAAGAATCACACGTTTTTTGGGTTTAGCTTTTCTCATTTGTTTGAAAAATAATGTTTTTGTTTTTGGCTGCAAAATATCGTCTTCAATTTTCCCTCTGGAAAATTTACTCAACCTTTATAGCTTATCCAACAAACTAAAAACGAAAGTTATTACTTAATAATTAATATACTACTAGTTATTTTTTCTTAGCTGGAGCGGCTGGTTGCCCTGGCTTAGGACGTTTTGTTCCGTATTTAGAACGTCTTTGTGTGCGCCCTGCGACACCAGCTGTATCAAGTGTTCCACGAACTATATGATAGCGCACACCAGGTAAGTCTTTTACGCGTCCTCCACGTACTAAAACTATTGAGTGCTCTTGCAAGTTATGTCCTTCACCAGGTATGTAAGAGTTCACCTCTTTTTGGTTTGTCAAACGTACACGAGCTACTTTACGCATTGCAGAGTTTGGCTTTTTAGGAGTAGTTGTATAAACCCTCACGCAAACGCCACGTCTTTGAGGACACGAGTCAAGGGCAGGAGATTTACTCTTATCCACCAACACAGAGCGTCCTTTTCTTACTAATTGCTGAATTGTAGGCATCTTAATTGTTTTTAATTTATATATTTGTTATATTAATTTCGCGACTATACATTTTGGGCTGCAAAAATACAAATAATAATTGAAATATTCAACCCATAACGTTTTTTTCTTTTCAAGCTTCACCTTTTACACTTGTGACAGCAAACAATTCTGACTCTTCTGGCATGGAAATATTCCCATTAATTCTTTCATACTTCACAATATTTTCCTCTAAGGCACGCAATAAGCGTTTTGCATGTTCTGGTGCCACAATAATGCGTGACTGCACATTTGCTTTAGGAGTACCTGGCATAACGCATATAAAATCAAGAACGAATTCCGAACTAGAATGAGTAATTATTGCTAAATTAATATACTTACCTTGAGCCACTTCATCGCTCAATTCTATTTGCAACTGGCCTTCATGTTTTTGATCATCCATATATTTTACTATTAATTATATTCTCAATAAACGATTTATTTATAAATGAACCAAAATAAAATCATTCATAAACGTATTCTTAATATTGAAGAAGACACTCATTGGTTCAACTTTCAAGCATTAAAGATAGCTAATGCAGAGTAAATTCATGCTCATAATCCGCCTCCGAAACCTTCTTGCCTAAAATAGAGAAAGCTATAACCCATTGTTTACGAGGAAACAAATAGGCATAGCTCTCTTATAGATATTAAGATTAAACAAAGATTAAACTTCGCTATAATCTAACACAGTCTTTTTATTTGCTAAAATTCTATCATATTCCTCTTTTGAACCAACAATGATTTTTTCAAATTCACGTTGACCAGTACCTGCAGGAATCAAATGTCCACAAATAACATTTTCTTTCATTCCCTCCAGTTTATCAACTTTACCATTGATAGCGGCTTCATTTAAAACCTTAGTAGTCTCTTGAAAAGAAGCTGCAGACATGAAACTTGATGTTTGCAAAGCTGCACGAGTAATACCTTGGAGGATTTGAGTTGAGGTTGCCGGAATAGCATCACGCACTTCCACCAATTTCAAATCGCGACGTTTTAGCATACTGTTTTCATCTCTCAATTTACGAGCTGTAACAATCTGCCCAGCTTGCAAGTTCGAAGAATCACCCGGATTTAGAATAACTTTCTTACCCCAGATACGATCATTTTCTTCCATGAAATCAAGCTTATCAATAATTTGTTGCTCCAAGAAACGCGTATCGCCAGGTTCGTTAATTTCAACCTTACGCATCATTTGTCGAACAATAATCTCAAAATGTTTATCATTTATCTTCACTCCTTGAAGACGATAGACATCTTGAACTTCGTTCACAATATACTCCTGCACTGCCGTAGGACCTTTTATGGCTAATATATCAGCAGGGGTGGTAGCACCATCAGATAGAGGTGTACCAGCACGCACATAATCATTTTCCTGGACCAAAATCTGCTTAGATAAAGCCACAAGATATTTTTTTACTTCTCCTGTTTTAGAGGTAACCACAATTTCACGATTACCACGTTTTATTTTGCCCATAGTCACCTCTCCATCTATTTCCGACACAACTGCAGGATTCGAAGGATTACGTGCTTCAAACAACTCAGTAACACGAGGAAGACCACCTGTGATATCACCAGCCTTACCAACAGCTCTAGGGATCTTAACAATTACCTCACCAGCCTTTACTTTCTGAGCATTTTCTATAACTACATGCCCACCAACTGGTAAATTATAGGTCCGAATTAAATTTCCACTTTCATCTAAAACATGAGCAGAAGGCACTTTCGTTTTATCCTTAGATTCAATAATAATAATCTCGCGCAAGCCTGTAGCTTCATCAGATTCAACCTTATATGTTATATTTTCAACAACACCTTCAAATTCAATCTTACCTGTAACTTCAGTTATAATTACAGCATTAAATGGATCCCATTTTGCTATAAGCTTACCTTTATCGGCAACATCACCGTCTACAGCATATAGCTTAGAACCATAAGGAACATTGTGAGTAGAAAGTACAATACCTGTATTTACATCAATGAAACGCACTTCAGCCAAACGTCCTACAACAACTTTAGCTGCCTCCCCACTTTCATCAACAATATCCACCGTACGTAATTCTTCAAACTCTAAACGAGAATTATTCTTAGCTATAATACTTGCATTGGCTGCAATATTCGCAGCAGTACCTCCAGCATGGAAAGTACGCAATGTTAACTGTGTACCAGGCTCACCAATAGACTGAGCAGCAATAACACCTACTGCCTCTCCCCTCTGGACCATACGATTCGTTGCAAGATTACGCCCATAACACTTAGCACATACGCCTTTCTTAGACTCACAAGTCAGCACCGAACGTATTTCTACACTTTCGATTGGTGATTCTTGAATTTTCTTAGCAATTTCTTCAGTAATCTCCTCACCACCTACAACAAGTAATTCCCCTGTAGTAGGATGAATAATATCATGTACTGAAACACGACCCAAAATACGTTCGTATAAAGTAGCTATAATATCATCATTATTTTTAAGGTCCATGCAAACCAAGCCTCGAAGCGTACCGCAATCTTCTTCATTAATGATCACATCATGTGAAACATCTACCAGACGACGTGTAAGATAACCCGCATCAGCTGTTTTCAAAGCCGTATCTGCTAAACCCTTACGTGCACCGTGAGTAGAAATGAAATATTCTAGTACAGAAAGCCCCTCTTTAAAATTAGATAAAATAGGGTTTTCAATAATTTGTCCTCCCTCTGCACCAGCTTTTTGAGGTTTGGCCATCAAACCACGCATACCTGACAACTGACGAATCTGTTCTTTGGATCCACGAGCACCAGAATCAAGCATCATATACACAGAGTTGAATCCTTGATCATCAGAAGATATAGTCTTCATCAATATATTGGATAACTCAGAATTAACATGTGTCCAAATATCAATAACTTGATTATAACGTTCATTATTAGTAATGAAACCCATATTATAATTACTGATTACTTGCTCAACCTCATCATATCCTCTCTGAACCAAAGCCTCTTTTTCCTCAGGAATTATAATATCATCAAGGTTAAAAGACAAGCCTCCTTTAAAAGCCATCCTATAACCCAAATCCTTTATACCATCAAGAAAATCAGCAGTACGGGCCACACCACATTTCTTTATTACATCACCAATAATTTCACGCAATGATTTCTTTGAGATGATCGTATTTATATAACCTACTTCCGCAGGAACAATTTCATTAACGATAACACGACCTACAGACGTTTCACGCAGAACATCGACAATATTTCCATTATCATCAAGATCCTTAACTATTACCTTTATGACCGCATGGATATCCACTTTACCTTCATTATAGGCGATAGTGGCCTCTTCCGGTCCATAAAATATTAAGCCTTCACCTTTAGCGCCCTTACGCAATTTTGTTATATAATATAAGCCCAACACCATATCTTGGGATGGAACTGTGATAGGAGCCCCATTTGCAGGGTTTAGAATGTTATGAGAAGCCAACATTAACATTTGTGCTTCAAGCACAGCTTCATTACTTAATGGTAAGTGAACGGCCATCTGGTCACCATCAAAGTCAGCATTAAAAGCTGTACAAGCTAATGGATGCAGTTGAATAGCTTTACCTTCAATCATTTTAGGTTGAAAAGCCTGTATACCAAGTCTATGTAAAGTCGGTGCACGGTTAAGTAGAACAGGGTGTCCTTTCATGACATGTTCCAAGATATCCCATATAACAGGCTCTTTACGATCGACAATTTTTTTCGCAGATTTAACCGTTTTTACAATACCCCTTTCTATCAGTTTACGAATTACAAACGGTTTATATAATTCTGCAGCCATCAATTTAGGAATACCACATTCGTGCATCTTCAGCTCAGGGCCTACGACAATTACCGAACGAGCAGAGTAATCCACGCGCTTACCTAACAAATTCTGACGAAAACGACCTTGTTTACCCTTCAGGCTATCTGAAAGTGACTTAAGTGGACGATTAGCATCAGTTTTCACTGCGCTAGATTTACGCGAGTTATCAAATAAAGAGTCTACTGACTCTTGAAGCATGCGTTTCTCATTACGCAGAATAACCTCAGGAGCCTTAATTTCAATTAGTCTCTTTAAACGATTGTTACGTATTATCACACGGCGATATAGATCATTTAAATCAGAAGTCGCAAAACGACCACCATCTAATGGAACTAGCGGACGGAGTTCTGGAGGAATAACCGGTACAATACGCACAATCATCCATTCCGGCTTATTCCGCCCCCTTGAAGAACGGAATGATTCTACAACCTGGAGACGCTTTAGTGCCTCATTTTTCCTTTGCTGAGAAGCATCATTTCCCGCACGATGCCTTAAGTCGTATGACATTGCATCCAAATCAAGACGAGCCAAAAGGTCATAGATCGCTTCTGCTCCCATTTTAGCAATAAACTTATTAGGGTCAGAATCATCTAAATATTGGTTTTCCTTAGGAAGAGTATCCAAAATATCCAGATATTCTTCCTCAGAGAGGAGATCAAATACTGTAATTCCATCTTCTGCCTTTATACCAGCCTGAATAACAACATAACGTTCATAATAAATTATTGAATCAAGTTTCTTTGTTGGCAGACCTAACAAATAACCGATTTTGTTGGGAAGCGAACGAAAATACCAAATATGGGCAACAGGTACGACTAATTGAATATGTCCCATGCGTTCACGACGAACTTTCTTCTCTGTAACTTCCACTCCACATCTATCACAGACAATACCCTTATAACGAATACGTTTGTATTTTCCGCAATGACACTCATAGTCCTTAATTGGGCCAAAAATGCGTTCACAAAATAAGCCGTCTCTCTCAGGTTTGTAAGTACGATAGTTTATGGTTTCAGGCTTCAGCACTTCACCACTCGAATTTTCAAGGATTTCTTCAGGAGAAGCTAAACCTATTGATATTTTCGAGAAATTAGTTTTTATCTTATTTTCTTTTCTAAAAGCCATATAATTATATTTTTATAATATACCAACAATTCATTACTCTAGATTAATGCTGAGTCCCAAACCTCTTAATTCATGCAAAAGCACATTCAAAGATTCAGGAATACCAGGTTGAGGCATAGGTTCTCCCTTAACGATAGCCTCATAAGCCTTAGAACGTCCCACGACATCATCAGATTTTATGGTTAGTATTTCTTGAAGAATGTGCGAAGCCCCAAAGGCCTCCAAAGCCCAAACTTCCATCTCACCAAAACGTTGACCTCCGAATTGAGCTTTACCTCCAAGAGGCTGTTGAGTAATCAATGAATAAGGTCCAATAGAACGAGCATGCATCTTATCTTCAACCATATGTCCCAATTTCAACATATATGTTATACCAACAGTAGCTGGCTGATCAAATTTATCTCCAGTTCCACCATCACACAAATAAGTTCTACCAAAACGTGGCAGACCAGCTTTGTCAGTCCAACTAGTAATGTCATCTAAAGATGCTCCATCAAAAATGGGAGTAGCAAATTTAAGACCTAATTTTTTGCCAGCAGAACCAAGTACAGCCTCAAATATTTGTCCAAGATTCATACGAGAAGGTACACCCAATGGATTCAAAACAATATCAACCGGAGTTCCATCCTCTAAAAATGGCATATCTTCTTGGCGTACAACACGAGATACAATACCTTTATTACCATGGCGACCAGCCATTTTATCTCCAACTCCAATTTTACGTTTCTTAGCAACATAAACCTTAGCCATCTGGATAATTCCTGCAGGAAGCTCATCACCAATAGTAATACTGAATTTCTTTCTTTTCAGTTCAGCATCCAATTCTTTATACTTCTTGAGGAAATTAAGGATCAAATCGCGAATCAAATCATTCGTTCGAGACTCAGAAGTCCAATTGCTGAGTTGAATAGAATTATAATCTAATGTATCAAAATCTGAGGCCGTAAATCTAGCACCCTTAGCAACAACTTCAGTTCCCAGATAGTCTTTTACGCCCAAAGATATTTTACCCTCAGTAAGGGCAACCATTTTCTTAATTAGTATCAACTTTAGATCTGCAACCTTCGCTTCAAATTCATCATCTATTTTTGGAAGCAAAGCCTTATCAGCCAGTTTTGAACTTCTATTCTTTACAACTCTAGAAAATAATCTTTTATCAATAACAACACCCTTCAAAGAAGGAGAAGCTTTTAATGATGCATCTTTAACATCTCCAGCTTTATCTCCAAAAATAGCACGAAGCAATTTTTCTTCAGGAGAAGGATCAGACTCACCCTTAGGAGTTATTTTACCAATTAATATATCACCAGGCTGAATATGAGCTCCAATTCGAACGATACCATTTTCATCCAAATCTTTTGTTGCTTCCTCGCTTACGTTTGGAATATCTGAAGTTAGCTCTTCCATACCACGTTTGGTCTCTCTAACTTCAAGAGAATATTCCTCGACATGAACAGACGTTAATAAATCTTCTCTAACGACACGTTCATTAAGAACAATAGCATCCTCGTAGTTATAGCCCTTCCATGGCATATATGCCACCAAAAGGTTCTTTCCTAATGCCAATTCACCTTTCTCAGTAGAATAACCTTCAGTGAGAATTTCTCCCTTAACAACACATTGCCCTTTTTCGCAAATAGGTCGAAGGTCAATAGTCATATTTTGATTCGTTTTCCTAAACTTTGGAATGCGGTACTCTTTAAGAGCTGGTTCAAAGCTAACAAAATCTTCATCAGCAGTCCTATCATATAAAATCCGAATTGTCGTCGCATCAACGTAATCAACAATACCATTACCCTCTGCCGCAATCTGTGTACGAGAATCTTTCACTAATTGATGCTCAATACCTGTGCCCACAATAGGAGCCTCACTTTTTAACAACGGAACTGCTTGGCGCATCATATTTGAGCCCATCAACGCACGGTTCGCATCATCATGTTCTAGGAAAGGAATCAATGAAGCTGCAATTGAGGCTATTTGCTGAGGAGCCACATCCATTAGTTCCACTTCATTTGGTTCAACAACAGGATAGTCAGCATCCTGTCGAGCTTTTATTCTTTTGTGAATAAAACACCCTTGATCATCCAAAGACGCATTTCCTTGAGCAATAATTTTACCTTCTTCTTCTTCAGCCGTAAAATAAGTTATGCTATTTTGTTCAATATCCACTTTTCCGTTTTCAACTTTACGATACGGAGTCTCAATGAATCCTAGATCATTGATTTTAGCATAGACACATAAAGAAGAAATAAGTCCAATATTTGGTCCTTCAGGAGTTTCAATCGGACATAAACGGCCATAATGTGTATAATGAACGTCACGCACCTCAAAACCGGCACGTTCACGAGAGAGCCCGCCAGGACCAAGAGCCGACATACGCCTTTTATGAGTAATCTCAGCCAATGGATTTGTTTGATCCATAAATTGAGATAACGCATTCGTTCCAAAAAACGTATTTATTACAGATGAAATGGTCTTTGCATTTATCAAATCAATCGGAGTAAAGACCTCATTATCTCTCACATTCATACGCTCGCGAATAGTACGTGACATACGTGCCAATCCTACAGCAAACTGGTTAGAGAGCTGTTCTCCAACAGTTCTAACTCTACGATTACTTAAATGGTCAATATCATCGACATCCGCCTTAGAATTTATTAATTCAATCAGATATTTTATAATCTCAATAATATCTTCTTTAGTAAGAACCTTAACATCCATATCGGTGGATAGGTTCAACTTCTTATTAATTCTGTAACGCCCAACTTCTCCTAAATCATATCGCTTTTCCGAGAAGAATAAATTATTTATAACCTCTCGAGCACTAGCATCATCAGCCGGATCAGCATTTCTTAATTGCCTATAAATATAAAGAACAGCTTCTTTTTCGGAGTTACTTGGATCTTTTTGAAGTGTATTATAAATAATAGAATAATCAGATTGATTAGGTTTCTCTTTGTGTATAAGAATACTCTGAACACCCGATTCAATAATTTCATCAACATGTTCAGGTAGCAAAACTGTTTCACGATCAATAATAACCTCATTTCGCTCTATAGATACCACTTCTCCAGTATCCTCATCAACAAAGTCCTCAATCCACGTTTTCAAGACACGAGCTGCGAGCTTCCGTCCTACTGCCTTTTTAAGGTTTGTCTTATTAACTTTTACATCCTCAGCTAGATTAAAGATTTCAAGAATATCCTTATCATTCTCGAAACCTATGGCACGCAACAAAGTGGTTACAGGCAGCTTTTTTTTACGATCAATATAGGCATACATGACATTGTTAATGTCAGTAGCAAATTCAATCCATGATCCCTTAAAAGGTATTATGCGAGCTGAATAAAGCTTCGTTCCATTAGCATGAACACTTTGACCAAAGAATACACCAGGAGAACGGTGAAGCTGTGATACAACAACGCGTTCTGCACCATTTATAACAAATGTAGCCTTTTCCGTCATGTAAGGAATTGGGCCAAGAAATACATCCTGTATCACTGTATCAAAATCTTCATGATCAGGATCAGTACAATACAACTTAAGCTTAGCTTTCAGTGGAACACTATATGTAAGCCCTCGCTCTATACAATCATCAATAGTATAACGCGGCGGATCAATATAATAGTCCAAGAACTCAAGAACAAAATTGTTTCTTGTATCAGCAATAGGGAAGTTTTCAGCAAATACTTTATACAATCCCTCGTTCTTACGCTTTTCAGGTGGGGTATCTAATTGCAAAAAGTCTTTGAATGACTTCAATTGTACTTCCAAAAAATCCGGATATTCAAGCGGATTTTTTATAGAAGCGAAATTAACTCGTTGATTTACAGTATTTGAAGACATCTGTCAATGAATTTGTAGAACTTAATTTTAAATATATACACAAAAAGGTTAAGAATCCTTTTAAAAAGGATTCTTAACCGAATTACCTGATTTCCAGGCTAATGTTATTTAAGTTCAACCTCAGCGCCAGCTTCTTCCAATGCTTTTTTCAATGATTCTGCTTCGTCTTTAGCTAAACCTTCTTTTACTACGCTAGGAGCACTATCTACCATGTCTTTCGCTTCTTTCAAGCCAAGGCCACAAGCTTCCTTAACTGCTTTCACTACTTGAAGTTTAGCTGCACCAGCATTTTTCAATACTACATCAAAAGAAGTTTTTTCTTCTACTACTGCAGCAGCAGCAGGTCCTGCAGCAACTGCAACAGCTGCAGCAGCAGGTTCAATACCATATTCTTCTTTAAGGATAGTTGCAAGTTCATTAACTTCTTTCACTGTCAAGTTAACTAATTGTTCTGCAAAAGCTTTCAAATCTGCCATTTTTTGTATGATTTTAATGTTTAATTACTTATTGTGTGGATTGATTATTTTTCACTAAGAGTCTTGAGAACTCCGTGAAGGGTGTTACCACCTGATTGGAGAGCTGAAACAACATTTTTCGCAGGTGATTGCAACAATGCAATAACATCAGCAATAACCTCGTTTTTGCTCTTAATGCTTATTAAAGCATCTAATTGATCAGCCCCGACATAGAACCCCTCCTCAGCGTATGCTGCCTTAAGTCCAGGTATGCCATCCTTAGCGATGTCTTTCAACAACTTTGCTGGTACATTAGCCGCATCACAAAACATCACAGACGTAGACCCCTTAAGAGAATTATAAAGAGGAGAATAATCCACGTCCAGAGTACCAAGCGCCTTATGGAGTAAGGTATTCTTTACAACCATAAGTTTGATGCCTGTTTTGTAACAAGCTCTTCTCAAATCGCTAGTTTTAGCAGCATTCATAGCAGTCATATCTATTAAGTAGAAATGACTATACTCTTTTACTGTAGCAGCGATTTGTTCAATAATCGTATTTTTATCTTCCTTTCTCATTGTTCCTCCATTAATTAGATTTCCTCTACTGATTTCGGATCTATCTTAATTCCCGCACTCATAGTACTAGAAAGATAAATACTCTTAATATATGTACCTTTTGCTGCTGTTGGTTTCAATTTATTCAATGCAGAAATAAATTCTTTTGCATTATCGCGAATTTTATCTACGTCAAATGACACTTTACCAATTGAAGTATGAACAATACCACTTTTATCAACTTTGAAGTCAATCTTTCCTTGTTTTACTTCTTTCACAGCTTTTGCAACATCCATAGTTACAGTACCACTTTTAGGATTAGGCATTAATCCACGAGGGCCGAGTACACGACCAAGCGCACCAATTTTACCCATGATAGACGGCATAGTAATGATAACATCAATATCTGTCCATCCACCTTTGATCTTTTCAATATATTCATCAAGACCAACATAGTCAGCGCCTGCTTCTTTTGCAGCAGCTTCAGCATCTGGTGTACAAAGTACCAAAACGCGTATATCTTTACCAGTACCATGAGGAAGAGAAACAACCCCTCTCACCATCTGATTAGCTTTACGCGGATCAACACCTAAACGTACATCAATATCTAATGAAGCATCAAACTTAGTAAAAGAAATTTCTTTTACCAGAGATGCAGCTTCCTTCAGTGAGTATGCTTTCCCTGATTCAATCTTCTCTGCAGCTAACTTCTTATTTTTTGTCAGTTTACCCATTACAATTGAAGTTTATTAATTATTAACCGGGAATTCCCCTTTTACAGTGATGCCCATACTTCTAGCTGTACCTGCAACCATTTTCATAGATGCTTCTTCAGTAAAGCAATTCAAATCAACCATTTTGTCCTGAGCAATCGTTCTTATCTGTTCCCAAGTTAATTCGGCAACCTTTTTACGATTGGGTTCAGCAGAACCACTCTTTAACTTAGCCACTTCAAGTAATTGAATGGCAACAGGAGGAGTCTTTATGACAAAATCGAAAGACTTATCTGTATAATAAGTAATAAGCACGGGTAAAATCTTCCCTGCTTTGTCCTGGGTTCTGGCGTTGAATTGCTTGCAAAACTCCATAATATTGATTCCCTTAGAACCTAATGCAGGCCCAACGGGAGGTGATGGATTTGCCGCGCCTCCTTTAATCTGTAATTTGATTATTCCAGCAACTTCTTTAGCCATTTTTTATTAATTTATATATAAACATTAATGAAGAATACTACAGCGTAACACCTGTACTACTCTTTCTCAACTTGCATAAAGCCCAATTCAAGCGGAGTTTTCCGCCCAAATATCTTCACCATGACCTTTAGCTTCTTTTTTTCACTATTAACTTCTTCAATGATACCACTGAATCCACTAAAAGGACCAAAAGTAACTTTTACAGTTTCGCCAACAACATAAGGGATAGTTAGTTCCTCACCCGCATCTTGAAGTTCATCGACAGTTCCAAGTATACGATTCACCTCTGATTGCCTAAGTGGCACAGGTTTATCTGAACCACCTAAAAAACCTATCACATTAGGAGTATTTCTAAGATGGTGAGAAACCTCACCAACCAGAGCAGCCTCCACTAAAACATAACCAGGCAGATAGTTTCTTTCTTTCACAACTTTTTTTCCGTTGCGCACCTGATATACCTTTTCAGTTGGAATCAATACCTGAGATACATATTCACCAAGATCGCTGTTTTTTATATCAGCTTCAAGATATTCTTTAACCTTGGATTCTTTCCCACTTATAGCACGCAGAACGTACCATTTCTTTTCAACCTCAGACATTTTACTTCTATTTTTTAATGTGGATAAATAACCTTTTCCATTAGTGTCTGGAAACAGAAGTCCATCGCAAACACCACCAGTGCAATAAGCAGGGAAGCGTATAAAACAACTACTGCACTGTTGGTTAGTTCAGAATACGTCGGCCACGATACTTTATGTACAAGTTCGTTGTAAGATTCTTTGATATAAACTACTATTTTCTTCATTTCAAAAATATTAGCACGGGAGGAGAGGCTCGAACTCCCGACACCCGGTTTTGGAGACCGGTGCTCTACCAACTGAGCTACTCCCGTGGATACAAAATCAGTTCTTGGCTTACGTCAAGAACTGACTATACTAAATTATAACATTTCAGTGATCTGACCAGCACCTACAGTACGTCCACCTTCACGAATAGCAAAACGAAGACCTACATTCAAAGCAACAGGATAAATCAATTCTACTGTAATAGTTACATTATCACCTGGCATTACCATTTCAGTTCCTTCCGGAAGTGTAATTTCGCCTGTACAGTCCATTGTACGCAGATAGAATTGAGGACGATATTTATTGTGGAAAGGAGTATGGCGACCGCCTTCTTCTTTCTTCAAGATATAAACCTCTGCTTTGAAAGTAGTGTGAGGTTTAATCTGTCCAGGATGGCAAAGTACCATTCCGCGTTTAATATCGTTCTTATCAACGCCACGAAGCAATAAACCAACATTGTCACCAGCTTCACCTCTATCAAGAAGTTTACGGAACATTTCAACACCAGTAACAATTGATTTTTTATCTTCACCTAAACCCAAAATCTGGATTTCGTCACCAACTTTAATAATACCAGCTTCAATACGTCCTGTAGCTACAGTACCACGACCTGTAATAGAGAACACATCTTCAACCGGCATCAAGAATGGTTTATCAATATCGCGTGGAGGTAGTGGAATCCAAGTATCAACTGCATCCATTAATTCCATTACTTTCTCTTCCCACTTTTCTACGCCATTCAATGCCCCAAGAGCAGAACCACGGATAATAGGAGTATTGTCACCATCAAAATTATAGAATGAAAGAAGATCTCTCATTTCCATTTCAACGAGTTCCAACATTTCTTCATCGTCAACCATGTCACATTTGTTCATGAAAACGACCAATTTAGGCACATTTACCTGACGGGCCAACAGAATATGTTCACGAGTCTGAGGCATAGGACCATCAGTTGCAGCAACTACGATAATAGCACCATCCATCTGAGCAGCACCAGTAACCATGTTCTTTACATAGTCAGCGTGACCCGGACAGTCTACGTGAGCGTAGTGGCGGTTAGCTGTTTGATACTCAACATGCGAAGTATTAATAGTAATACCTCTTTCCTTTTCTTCAGGAGCGTTATCGATTGAATCGAAAGAACGCAGTTCTGAAAGACCTTTCTTAGCTAACACAGTAGTGATAGCAGCAGTTAAAGTGGTTTTACCGTGGTCTACGTGACCGATGGTACCAATGTTAACATGCGGTTTGGTACGTTCAAATTTCTCTTTAGCCATAGCTTTACTTGTTATTTATTTAATTAATAATCAGCACTTACATTTTTATCATGAGCTGTTACCGGGATTTGAACCCGGGACCTCTTCCTTACCAAGGAAGTGCTCTACCGCTGAGCTATAACAGCAAGGAAAAGAGCGGAAGACGGGACTCAAACCCGCGACCCTCAGCTTGGAAGGCTAATGCTCTATCAACTGAGCTACTTCCGCATTTCTTGCTAAAGCTTTGCACCTCGCTATAAAAAATGTGGGCAAAGATGGATTCGAACCACCGAAGTCGAAAGACAGCAGATTTACAGTCTGCCCCATTTGGCCACTCTGGTATTTGCCCTTATTTTTTGAGCCTCTTGTCGGATTCGAACCAACGACCCCGAGATTACAAATCACGTGCTCTGGCCAACTGAGCTAAAGAGGCAACTCTTGTCTTACATCAAAAAATGCAACCGTAACGTTCTATTGCGAGCGAAACGGCTGCAAATTTAGATATTTATTTCTTTTCCACAAAACTTTTGCGAATATTTTATTTATTCCTCAACTTTTCTTTGTGTTTTACCAATTGCTTCTCCACAGCTTCTAGAGCTTCATCCACAGCCTGTTCAAAAGAGTCACAAATTTTATTTGCATATAAATCCCCACTAGGAACAATCACTTTAATACCAGCTTCCTTATTAATGGCTGTTTCAGGTTTTACAACCTTCAATAAAACTTCAACAGCTTTTATATCATCATGAAATTTTTCCAATTTGGATGTTTTCTTTTGAATGAAAGCTTGTAATTGTTCCGTAGCATCGAAATGAATTGATTGAATTTTAACGTCCATAATAACCTCCTTTTTTTTAAGACCTTGGATGGGCCTGTTTATACACTTTTTTAAGCTCTTCAAAAGTAGTATGCGTATAAATTTCAGTAGCCGACAAGCTACTGTGTCCAAGAAGCTCTTTTACGGCTCCCAGTTCAGCTTCATTGTTTAACATTGAAGTGGCAAAAGTATGCCTCAACACGTGAGGACTTCTTTTTTTTAGCGTAACTACCTTTGAAAGGTTTCGTTTCACTATATTATAAACGAGGCCAGCATATAGCGGTTTACCGTTTAATCTAACAAAAAAAGCCTCCGAGGAAGTCTGTATCTCTTCCTTTTTTATATCTCTATAAACGAGTATAGCCTCTTTTAGCTCATCACCAAAAGGGACTAAGCGCTGTTTGTTTCTCTTTCCCGTAACCTTTAACAAGCAACCTAACATATCCACATCTGCGTTATTCAGGCCTATTAGCTCTGAGAGCCTAATACCCGTAGCATAAAACATTTCTATGATCAGCCGATCTCGGCATGCCACAAAACCTTTACCAAAATCCGTTTTATCCAAAAGCTGATTCATTTCACCTTCTTTCAAAAAAGAAGGCAACGTTTTTTTGTTTTTAGGCCCTGTTATTTTACGCAATGGGTCTATTTCAAGTTCATTCCCTCTAAGAAGAAACTTGTAAAACGAACGTAAAGAACTTAACTTACGATTTACAGATGTAGAGGTATACCCTTTATCCATTAAGGATACAATCCAATTACGGACAATCTGTGAATCCACAAATGCCCAATCAAACGTCTCCATCTCTTCTTGGATAAACTGGCGAAATTGGCATATATCTGAGCCGTAATTTACAATGGTCTTATCAGAATAATTCCGCTCATACCGAAGATAATCTAAGAATGCACTCTCTGTTAACATATTGTTGCCTCATCTATAATATAAGGCAACGAATATAAGAAAGAATATTAATAGATCAAAGGAAATAAAGAATTATTAATCTTCTACTTCCTGAAGTTTTTGAACGTAAACAGCATGTTCTTTTTTAAGTCTATTAGTAACAGATGGCTTATCAAACTGTTGTCTTCTTCTTAATTCTTTTACGATGCCGGTTTTTTCGAATTTTCTCTTAAATTTTTTCAGCGCTTTTTCGATGTTTTCGCCTTCTTTTACAGGTACTACAATCATTTTATTATTATTAATATGTTATGGTTTTAAAAAATCACAGTCTATTTGCGCCGCAAAATTACACATACTTTCTTTATTCACAAAACTTTCAGCGTTTTTTTCTAAAAGAAGCTCCTTAATCTCAATATAAAACGAGACAATAAGAAGATAAAACCTTATAATTAACCTCATTAAATGGAATCGTTGTCCTGCGAAACCTTTCTCAGATCGTTTATCTTCACTCCATTTGTAAAAAGCCGATAGATTCTGTTCCAAGAAATTAGCACGTATTAGACTCAATGAAGAGAAGTAGCATATAGTTATTTAGTATAAAGGCAATATTGCTCATAAATTTAAATTCATTATCTTTGTAAAAAGAGTAAATTTATAAGATTTCAATAATGGCAAAGAATATAATCAATCAGCGTATTACTCGTCTACGTGAGTTACTGAAGGAACAAGAGTTAGCAGCATTTATCATTCCTAGCGCTGACCCACACCTTAGTGAATATGTTTCCCCTCATTGGAAATCAAGAGAATGGATTTCAGGTTTTAATGGTTCTGCAGGAACAATCGTGGTAACTCTGAATAAAGCCGGGCTATGGACCGATTCTCGTTATTTCTTGCAAGCAGCCGAACAACTTGACGGAACTTGCATCGACTTATATAAAGAAATGTTGCCTGAAACGCCAACGATAAAAGAGTTTCTATGCGATAATATTAAAGAAGGAAGTATAGTCGGCATAGATGGAAAGCTATTTTCGATAAATCAGCTCATTGACATGCGGAATTCTTTTTCTAAAATGAATCTTAAGATCCGTACATCTTTAGATCCAATGGAAGAACTCTGGGAGGACCGACCTTCTATGCCCACGTCGCAAGCCTTTATTCATGATGAGGTTTATGCAGGGAAAAGCTGCACAGAAAAGATTTCTCTCATACGAGAAGAAATGAAAAAGAAAGAAGTCGATGGGCTCTTCATCTCAGCACTTGACGAGATAGCCTGGTGCCTTAATCTAAGAGGTAGTGATGTAAAATGCACTCCCGTTATAGTCAGTTATTTACTTGTGACGAAGGAAGAAATTATCTATTTTATTTCGCCTGATAAATTATCGCCAACAGTAGAAGCTTATTTGCAAACTCACTCTATTACCATTTATGATTATAACAACGTGAGTAATTATCTCGCTACTTTAAAAATAAATTCTATACTATTAGATCCAAACAAGACCAATTATTCCATCTACTCATCAATCAATCCTGAATGCAAGATAATACAAGGAGAATCTCCTCTCAGCTTATTAAAAGCGCTTAAAGACGAGAAACAAATTATCGGCCTTCACAATGCTATGAGACGTGACGGAGTAGCCTTAGTGAAATTTCTAAGATGGTTAGAAGAAGCTGTTCCTTCAGATTTGGAAACAGAAATCAGTATAGACAAGAAGCTTCACGAATTCCGCGCTCAGCAGGAACTATATATGGGCGAGAGCTTTGATACAATTGCCGGCTATAAAGAACATGCTGCGATCGTTCACTATTCCGCCTCTGAAGAGAGCAAAGCAACCCTTCACCCTGAAGGATTTCTATTACTTGATTCGGGAGCTCAATATCTTGACGGAACTACAGACATCACCCGCACAATTGCCTTAGGTGAATTAACGACAGAAGAGGCTTTCGATTACACTCTAGTATTAAAAGGGCATATCGCCCTGTCCATGGCCAAATTTCCGGTTGGCACACGCGGAGCACAGTTAGATGTATTAGCTCGTATGCCACTATGGAACTACGGAATGAATTATTTACATGGCACCGGACATGGAGTCGGTCATTTCCTTAACGTACATGAAGGGCCACAGAGTATCCGAATGAACGAAAATCCCGTTACCCTGCAAGTGGGAATGATCATATCCAATGAACCGGGAGTATATAAAAGTGGAAGCCATGGTGTGCGCACGGAAAATCTTCTGCTCGTACGTAAAGATCAAGAAGGTATGTTCGGAGCATACCTCAAATTTGAGACAATCACCCTCTGCCCTATCTGTAAAAAAGGTATTGTGAAAGATCTTCTCACAAAAGATGAATTGAATTGGCTCAATGAATATCATCATACTGTGTACAAAGAACTTTCTCCTTATTTGAATAATGAAGAAAAAGAATGGTTAAAGGAAAGAACAGAGGAGTTACCAGCTTAGCAACAAATATACATCAGAAACACTATATTAATATGGCTTTAATAAAATCAGTAAGAGGATTTACACCTGAATTTGGTGACAATTGTTTTCTAGCAGAGAATGCCACCATTATTGGTGATGTAAAAATGGGACATGATTGTAGCATTTGGTTTAGTACAGTACTTAGAGGCGACGTAAACTCTATACGCATAGGCAATGGAGTTAATATACAAGATGGAAGTGTACTCCATACGTTATATCAAAAATCGACTATTGAAATAGGGAACTACGTCTCTGTAGGTCACAATGTAACCATTCATGGAGCTAAAATAAAAGATTACGCATTAATAGGTATGGGTTCAACTCTTTTAGACCATGCCGTAATTGGCGAAGGCGCAATTGTTGCTGCCGGTTCACTCGTGTTAAGCAATACAATTATTGAACCCGGAAGCATCTGGGGAGGAGTACCCGCAAAATTCATTAAGAATGTAGATCCTGAGCAAGCAAAAGAATTAAATCAGAAAATAGCCCACAATTATCTGATGTATTCAGATTGGTACAAATAAGCAGACCCTTCCAAATAAATCCCCGTTTTACCGATGAGCTTTATAGCTCCGATAAAACGGGGATATTAAAATAAAAAAGCTCTAATGACAAATTCAAAAATTGATCATTGAGAGTATTTTATCCGTTGCTCCGGCATTGCTGGTTACATAATAACCTGCATTTGTACCTGATTCTCTCAAGAACATCTCATCCCCAAGCAATCTATCAAATAAAGCTTTTAGTTCATCATAATCCTTTATAGAAAAAGCCCCTTTAGCATCAACGAGTTGAACTGCTTCCATAAACTTTTGATATTTAGGCCCAATAACAACAGGAATACCATATACGGCAGCTTCGAGCGTATTATGAATGCCAACGCCAAATCCTCCTCCAATATAAGCTATTTCTCCATATCGATAAATGGAAGATAAAAGTCCAAAACAATCAATGATTAAACAATCCGCTTTTCCTACATTCCTCTCATCAGCACGCGTATAGCGCACATACGGACGCTTAAGTTTACTAATGATCTCCACTAAATGGTTCTCGTCGATCACATGTGGCGCAATGATCAATTTCATTTCCGGATGGTTATTGAAATATTCCAGAAACAAATCTTCATCAGGCCCCCATGAACTACCAGCCACAAGCGTGAATGATTCTCCCTTGAATTTAGAGATCAATGGCAATTCTTTGGCTTCTTCACGAATCTGCAGTACCCGATCAAAGCGGGTGTCTCCAACCACTGTAACTTTAGTAATACCAATACGCGATAAAAAGCGTTTTGAAGTCTCATTTTGCACAAAAAGGTGATCAAAATCAGTCAAGACATGCCGATACGTTCCACCATACCATTTAAAGAATACCTGATCTTTACGGAAGATAGAAGAGACGCTATAAACCGGAATCCGTCGCTTGTTTAACTCATCAAGATAGTTCTTCCAAAACTCATACTTAATAAAGAACGCCATGCTAGGATTGACAATATCCAGGAATTTCTTCACATTTCGAGGCTTATCGAAAGGCAGATAACAAACAACATCCGCACCGCGATAATTTTTACGAACCTCATAACCTGATGGAGAAAAGAAAGTGAGTAGAATTTTATATTCCGGATATTTCATCCTTATCTTCTCTATCAGAGGACGCCCTTGCTCAAATTCCCCTAATGAAGCAGCATGAAACCAGATATATTGAGCATCTTTTTCCATTTGTTGCCTCAGTAGTTCGTACACTACCCAATGCCCTTTCATCATCTTCCGGGGCTTACGGCTAAAAGGAGCCATTATATGAACCAAGAGGTCATAAATGCCTATTGCGAGATCATAAAGCATAGTGTCCTTATTTCAATATTTCTACTGCACGCTTTATACGCAACAATGTTTCTTCTTTGCCTAGAACCCATGAGATATCAAACATGTGTGGTCCTTTGCCTTCACCCACCAATGTCAAGCGGAAAGCATTCATGATGTTGCCCGTATGATATTCCTTCTCTGCAATCCAGTCCATCACAATCTTTTCTTGTCCCTCAATACTGAAATCATCAATGCCAGCTAAGACATCAGCCAATTCAGTCATGCACTTCGCAGAATCTTCTTTCCAGCGCTTCTTAACAGTTTTCTCGTCATACTCTGTAGGCGCAACAAAAAAGAAGTTGCATGTATCCCACAGCTCCTGAACAAAGCTAACACGCTCTTTCATCATACCAACTACTGTCACTACTTTTTCAATAGAGGCCTCAACATGATGTTCTTTCAATATAGGTAGAAATAATTGCGCAATCTCCTTATTATCTTTCTGCTGAATATACTGATGATTAAACCAAACCGCTTTTTTATAATCAAATTTGGCTCCAGACTTGCTACAACGGTTCAAATCAAACAACTCTATCAGTTCTTGCATTGACATGAGTTCCTGATCATTTCCCGGGTTCCAACCAAGCAATGCCAGAAAATTAATTACAGCTTCAGGAAGATAACCGGCTTCACGATAACCAGAAGAAATCTCCTCCGTTTTAGGATCTTTCCACTGAAGCGGAAACACAGGAAAGCCTAAACGATCGCCATCGCGTTTACTTAATTTTCCATTCCCTTCAGGTTTGAGCAAAAGTGGCAGATGAGCAAAGGCAGGCATCGTATCCTCCCAACCGAAAGCACGATACAGCAAGACATGTAATGGCGCAGAAGGCAACCACTCTTCACCACGGATAACATGCGAGATCTCCATTAAATGATCGTCTACAATATTCGCTAAATGATAAGTTGGCAGTTCATCCGCAGATTTATATAGCACCTTATCATCCAGAATAGAAGAGTTAATCACCACTTCTCCACGAATAAGGTCGTAAACATGTATGTCTTCATTAGGTTCTATTTTAAAGCGTACCACATACTGTCTACCCTCAGAAATAAAGCGATAAACTTCTTCTTTTGATAAAACAAGCGAATTAGTCATCCCCATGCGGGTAGAAGCATCATATTGAAAATTAGGTATTTCAGCACGTTTAGCTTCCAATTCATCCGGTGTATCAAAAGCAATATACGCCTTTTCCGAATCCAATAAAAGATGTACATACTTTTTGTAAATATCTCGTCGCTCCGACTGGCGGTATGGACCATAGTTACCTCCAAAACTTACTCCTTCATCAAATTTAATTCCGAGCCAATCAAAAGAGTCCAAGATGTACTCTTCCGCACCAGAAACAAACCTGTTAGAGTCTGTATCTTCTATACGAAAAATCAAGTCTCCCCCATGTTGACGGGCAAAAAGGTAATTATATAAAGCTGTACGCACACCCCCAATGTGCAGTGCTCCCGTAGGACTCGGAGCAAATCGGACTCTCACTTTTCTTTCTGACATAAATAATTTTGTATAGGTAAATCGCAGCAAAATTAAGCCTTTTTTTTCGATACTACTGTTTTTTTTTGTACTTTTCGCAAAAAAATCAACGAACATGAATTATTTAAAGACCAAGAAGGGCTTCCCGTATAAAGATCTGCTATATAAAGCACTCATATTTGTGGGCACAGTGGCTCTTATTGTCTACTTTCTTCCCCGGGAAGGGAAATTTAACTATCAATTTGACATCAATAAACCATGGAAATATGGTCAGTTAATGGCCACATTCGACTTTCCTATTTATAAAGACGACGCTGTTGTAAAACGTGAACAAGACAGCATACTCGCATTTTTCCAACCTTATTATCAGCTGAATAAGGGGATAGAGAAAAAAGCAATAAACAAATTGAAGGAGAATGCCAAACTACGTTTAAACAAAGTAGTTCCATCGATCGATTATATCCGCCACATAGAGAAAAGAATAGAAGAACTGTATAAAAGAGGAATTGTATCTACCGAAGACATAAAGAAGATACAGAAAGACAGCATCCTCTCCATTATGGTCGTAGATAGCAAACTAGCTAACCAGCACTCGACTAACCAGCTGCTTACCGTAAAGGGAGCTTACGAATATCTTCTATCAGCCGATACGGTACATTACAAGAAAGAAATATTACGTAAGTGTGCACTCAATGAATATATATCACCTAATTTGTCTTTTGATGAGCAACGAACGAAAACAGCCCAGAAAGATATCTTAGACGACTACTCATGGGCAAATGGAGTTGTTCAGAGTGGACAAAAAATCATTGATCGAGGTGAGATCGTCGACGAGCAAATGTATAATATTCTTGCTTCTCTTCGGAAAGAATCAATCAAACGAAGTGAATCAATAGGGCAAAAACAAGTCATTCTCGGAGGACAGATTTTATTCATCGGAATATTAATGCTATGCTTTATGCTCTATCTTGATCTATTTAGAAAAGATTATTACGAGCGTAAGGGCAGCCTTTCACTTCTTTTCTCCCTTATCATTTTCTACTGTATCCTTACGGCACTTATGATGAGAAACAATATCTTCAATGTATATATGATCCCTTATGCTATGCTTCCCATTATCACCCGCATATTCCTCGACTCAAGAACAGCTTTTATAACTCATGTAATTACCATATTGGCTTGTTCTATCACATTGCGCTATCCTCATGAATTTATCCTGCTACAGCTCACAGCCGGATTAGTGGCAATTTATAGTCTCCGCGAATTATCGCAACGCTCTCAATTATTCCGCACGGCACTTCTAGTGATCCTTACATACGTCGCTCTTTATTTTTCTTTTGAACTGATCACAGAAAGTGATCTCTCAAAGCTGAATACAAGCATGTACACATACTTCGTCATCAACGGAATCTTGCTACTATTTACCTATCCGTTACTCTTTCTATTTGAAAAAATATTTAGCTTTACTTCCAACGTAACTTTGGTCGAACTTTCAAATATAAACAATCACTTATTGCGCAAATTATCCGAAACAGTGCCTGGCACTTTTCAGCATTCTCTACAAGTGGCCAATCTGGCAGCAGAAGCAGCAATACGCATTGACGCAAAAAGCCAGTTAGTTCGTACCGGTGCCCTGTATCATGATATAGGAAAAATGGAAAATCCGGCATTCTTTACAGAAAATCAGTCTAGCGGTATCAACCCTCATGAAAATTTGAGTTACGAACAAAGCTCGCAAATCGTGATTAGTCACGTCACAGACGGCGTGCGATTAGCAGAAAAAAACAATCTTCCTAAAGCTATAAAAGATTTTATCACGACTCATCACGGAAGGGGAAAGACCAAATTTTTCTACATCTCGTGGAAAAACGAACACCCTAATGAAGAACCGGACGAGGAGTTATTCACTTACCCTGGCCCCAACCCTTTCTCGAAAGAAACAGCTATTTTGATGATGGCAGATGGCGTAGAAGCTGCTTCACGAAGCTTGCCCGAATATACAGAAGAAAGTATTGGGAACCTTGTTGAAAAAATAATCGATTCTCAAGTAGACGAAGGATATTTCAAAGAATGCCCCATCACATTTAAAGATATTTCAATCATTAAAGGAGTATTCAAAGAAAAACTAAAAACAATCTACCACACCAGAATCAGCTATCCTGAGTTAAAGAAGTAAGCAGGCCCGAACAAGCATCTTCTAAAAGATCGAGCACATATTCAAAACCTTCACTCCCGCCGTAATAAGGATCGGGAACATGATCTGTCTGAAACTTGATGCAATAGTCTGTCATTCGATGAATCTTCGTCCATTCTTGAGGAGATGGAGCGCGGTCATGCAAATCAGCTATATTCCGATCGTCCATTCCGATGATCAGATCAAAGTCATAGAAATCCTCCGTACGGACCTGCCTGGAGCGATGCAGCAAATTGTATCCTCTGCGAGTAGCATGCGCTCTCATACGAGAATCAGGCAATTCTCCGGCATGATAGTTCAATATCCCGGCAGAATCAATTTCAAACTCAGCTTCAAAAGTCTTCTCTTTTAAGAGTCTGAGCATGACTCCTTCGGCAGCCGGTGAACGGCATATATTTCCCAAACAAACAAAAAGTATCTTTTTCTTCATATAATTACATCGGGTCTACATCATAATAAATAATCAGCGATTTGAAACGCTCATCTTGCAGTATCTCACTCTGCGCGCGAAGCAAGCACTCGCGCACCCGTCCCATGGCAACATCATTCTCTATTTTTAGCACGATCTTCTTAATAAATAGTGTTTGAATACGCGCTACAGGAGGTTTATCGGGCCCTAAAACCCTGGAGCCGAACATTGTTCTAAGCTTCTCGCCCATCGCATTTGCCATTAATTCCAACAAATCGGCATTTCGATGTTTCATATATACATAAATCAATCGATAATAAGGTGGATATTGGAACAATTGACGTTCGACCAACTGCCCTTCTACCATCTGCTCATAATCGTTGGCAATCACTTGCTCTATGATAGGGTGATCAATACTCTTTGTTTGAAGTATCACCTTGCCTCGCTTATGCTTCCGCCCTGCTCGTCCTGCCACTTGTGCCATGAGCTGAAAAGCCCTTTCATAGGAACGAAAATCAGGATAGTTTAGCATTGTGTCTGCATTCAAGATTCCCACGACACTCACATGATCAAAATCCAATCCTTTCGACACCATCTGTGTACCGATCAAAATATCCGTCTTTCCTTCCTCAAAATCAGCAATAATCTTCTCATAAGCAGTTCGCGTACGAGTAGTGTCCATATCCATACGAGCCACCGAAGATGCGGGAAAAAGTGTTTTTATATCATCCTCTATTTTCTCTGTGCCAAAACCACGATGCATTAACTCAACTCCTTCGCAAGCAGGACAAGCACGAGGTAACTGATACGTATATCCACAGTAATGACAAGTAAGTTGATTCATTCCTTTATGATAGGTCAGGCTTACATCACAATTTTTACACTTCGGCACCCATCCACAAGTACGACACTCTATCATTGGTGCGAATCCACGTCGATTCTGAAAAAGAATCACTTGCTCCTTCTTTGCCAAAGCCTCAGTTATAGAGTTTAACAAAAGAGGAGAAAAAGGTCCAGACATCCGTTTTTTACGATGAAGTTCTTTTATATCTACCGGAATTATCTCAGGTAGTTGAATCTCTTTATAGCGTTCTTTAAGTTCTACCAGGCCATACTTACCTACCGTCGCATTATGGTAAGTTTCGATAGAAGGGGTAGCCGTTCCCAACAAGGTTTTGGCTCCATACATAGCAGCAAGCACAATTGCTGCATTACGAGCATTGTAGCGAGGAGCCGGGTCTTGTTGTTTATACGTATTTTCGTGTTCTTCATCTACAATAACTAATCCCAAATTTTTGAATGGTAAGAAGATAGAAGAACGTACACCCAATATAATATCATAATCATTCTCACTTAATTGCTTCTGCCAAATCTCGACTCTTTCCGCATCGGGAAACTTCGAATGATAAATTCCCAAGCGTGAGCCAAACACGCGCCTAAGGCGTTCGGTGATCTGAGTGGTCAAAGCTATCTCGGGCAATAGATAGAGTACCTGCTTTCCTTGACGAATGGTTTCAGCAATGAGATGAATATAGACTTCTGTTTTACCACTGGAGGTGACTCCGTGTAACAGACAAACATTCTTTTGCTGAAAGCAAGCTAAGATATCTTCATGCGCCCGATTCTGAAATTCATTTAACGGATTTAGTTCTACTACCCCACGTTGTTTTTTATCCAAGCGACCGATTTCATACTCATACACGTCAAAGATATGTTTCTTTACCAATCCATCAAAAACAGTTACTGAAACTATCGCCTGCTGCAAGAGCTCTTTTTTAGAGACTTCTTTCAGAGCTCTCTCTCCCATGAAACCCGACAGTTCTATATATTTCATCAGGAGAGCCAATTGTTTGGGAGCACGAGATAATTCATCGAACAGTTCCTTCAATCTTTCCTCCTGAGCAGCCTCAGCCGTGAGGCGAACACGAGACTCAGTCTTTGGTTTGTAGTTACGCCGCAATTCCTCCTTCACGAACAGAGCTCCCTTATCAAGCAAAGATTTCACGACACCTAATATATTCTTTAAACCGCTGTCCTTCTCCAGTTTGGTTACGCTTTGCTCCTTTTCTTTTACGAGTAAGTCAACAATACATTGTTCCTTATCCGTCAATCTATCCATCGTTTCAAATTCCGGATTATATTCCACCACTGTTTCACTCTCCAACTTCAAGCCCGAAGGTAAAGCAGCCTTATAAACATCTCCCTGCGTGCACAAATAGTAATCGGTCAACCACTCCCAAAACTTAAATTGCTTAGGCAATAGTATCGGAGAGGTATCAAGCACTACCGAAACCTCTTTCACTTCATATTCCGTAGGAGCACAATAATGCACATTGCAGACAATAGCCGTATAATACTTCTTTCGTCCGAAAGGAACCACCACCCGACAACCGGCTTTCACCTCTTCTGTTCCTTCATCGGGAAGAGAATAGGTAAAATTACGAGGAAGTGGCAAAGGTAAGATGACATCTACATATTTTTTCATCGTGAGGACAAAGATACAAAAAAAGGCTCTCCGCAAAATGGAGAGCCTCTATATTAGAAGAGAAAAATCAACCTTTAAAAAAGATAAGCAACAGAAACTTGCCAAACTTTGGATTTGAAAGAATTACCATTCAAAGCATCCCATTCACTATCATCAACACTTGCCTTAGCAGATTCTGTCAGCCCCATGTTATAGTTCACACCTACTTGCAGATGATTAACCAACTTAACACCGACACCTAAATTAAGAGCCACTTCCGATTTCTCGTAATCAATAGTGCCTTCCACATCATTATAAGTTAATTTATCATCAGACTTCATATTAAAAAAGAAGCTAGGACCGGCAGCAAAATACAGACTAGCTAAGCTACCCAAACCAACAGAATATTTCAAGTTGATGGGTATTTCAATGCCTTGCTGCTCAAAAGTCTTACTCTTAGACACAGTACTACCATTCAACGAAAATTTCGTTCCTTTTTGTGAGTACATCAATGCTCCATCTATACCTATACCAATAATTGGAACCGTCACATCCAGCATCGGCCCTATAAAAAAACCAGTATAATTATCAGCATTTCCTTTCTCATTCCAAGCATCAGAAAGCGAGGCTGAAGCCAAGTTCAAACCACCCTTTACTCCTAATTTAATTTGAGCCTGAACAGGCATAACCATAGCTAAACATACGGTTATCATTAAACCAATAAATAATTTATTCATAAATCATTGCGTTTTAGTATTTCGAAACAAATATATGTATTTATATTTAAAAAACACAATGAGATACAAACTTGTTTAGTCTTACTCATATTTCAGTGTTTGTAGTTACCATTATTTTTTTTATCAAATCTTTCCCTAATGGTTGAGGATAAGGAAATTCTTCAAGAGAAAACAGGCTATTACCAAATTCCCGACGAAAGGATCGGATAAGGGTTTCCGGTTCAATACTAAAAGATTTTGCCACATCATGCAATGATTGATAAGTAGTAAACCTTCGTTTAGCCTCCATCAGTCTACGTAAACGAATATATTTAGAGAGACGTATTCTGGTTACTTTATAAAACATTTTACTTAACCGTTGCGGTGAATAGTGCATCACTTGAGATAGCTCCTGAGCGTCTAGCCTCTCGTCAATATGCCATTCGATGTGAATCAGAGATTCTATTATAATCTCTTGCTCTGTCATTGTTACTTCCATTTTCAATATCCATTTACAGTTTCAACACTTCCTTTAAAGCCTTATATCCGGCCGTACTTGCTTTTATCTGATGTCCATTTTTAAGGGTAATCATCTGTTGTTGTTTCTTATACAACTCAATGCGCAGCACCTTCTCTATATTAATAATACAAGATCTATGTACCCTCACAAATTGATTATCGGGCAAATGAGCCGCAAAATATTTCATCGTTTGTTCTTTGAGATACTTATCCCCTTCGGTAAATAGAATCACATAGTCTCCATCGGCCTGTAAATAATAAATATCTTCCACAAATATTACTTGAATTTTTTGTCCCGATTTCACCGCTATGCGTTCAAGCATTTCGTTAGGCACATTTGCAGGCTGCTCCTCTTCCTCCTCATCAAAAGAGAGATGTTCCGATTCGTCTCCTTTACGCGATAGTGAAAAGTCGTGCCCTCCGTAGGCTATAAGTATTAAAGCCCCAATAAACAAATGTAATGGGAAGAGGGCTAGCAACAGTACAAACTGTGCTGAAGTAAACATCATGTAAATGAGTAGCAAATATACTCCTGCCCACAAGGCAAGAACAAAGATACCCAATGTGATGTAATTCAATACCGTTCGTGGAGCAATAATCAATCCCACATCCGTGTTCTCAGACAACATGCTCCACCCCCATAGCCATCCCGTAACGACGACCAGCAAAGAAAACAGGGAACAATCCAGCAGTAAAACATCTGCAGGCAGAGCTACTAATGGCGCCATTGCTCCCCAGCAACAAAGTGATAAAGCAATCCACAAAATAACGTAAGTAATTTCTTTTTTTATTGTATAATATGAGTAAGTCGTATTCATTCGTTAATTTCTTAATTCTCCACCTCCAAGAACTCCAGCCCCTTCGATAGTCAAGCGCTTCGTCATGTCTGACGGTTGTTCTCTATCTATACGTCCATCCTTGAAAGAGTACATGATTGATTCTATTTTAATATCTACTACCCAATGAGCAGGCACGTAAATGGTAACCCCACCTAATACCGTATTCAAATTCAATACCGTATTTCCTTCTGCCAAGCTTGTTTTCCGCAAGTCGAGTATGGTCTCGCCAAGCACCGTGTTTATCTCCCCTCCTTTAAAGATAGGATCAAGAACAATATATTTGCCACTAGAAAACACACTTTGCTTGTTGAAGTATCCTTCGGCATATTCCTCCGTTGCTCCGCCAACTTTATCTGTAGCCTTTTTATTTCCTTGATAGCATTTATCATCAAATTGACCACAACATCTACAATGCGTAGAGTGCGGCAATATCATATATACAAGAGAAATAAATCCGGCAATAATCAGCAGAACCGGCCAATAAGTATGTACGAACCCATCGGCCTGTAAAGGCAAGAAATCAGGATATATCATAAGAATGCGTGGTAAGAGGAAGAAAGTTCCGGTACTAAACAAAATTAGACCTGACCAAAAGTGACGCTTGAGCAAAGACATTACGCCTATTACAAGCAAAAGCATCGGCCAAGAAAACAGGAATGCTTTGTAAGGTTGTGGAATAAAGCCTAAGTTGAGCCCTAAAAAGACAAAGCCTACAATAATGAGTAATACCGCAAACTTAGCAGAAGGTTTTTGGTGGTGATTTTTTCTAGAAGTTTTCATGTTCATCTTTATTTTTATTATTTATTTTATTCTTTATTATTTCATGCAAATATAAGAGAATCAACAGATTACATGCAATAGCAAATCGATAAACATCATACTAAACCCGACAAATGCATGCCTATAGCCGATAAAAACAAAATAATAACACATAAGAGACAGATGCCTAGCAAAAGAAATGAAAAATTCACCTGTTATTGATGCGTACAACATGCTTTTTTCGTTCTTATCATCAAATTTAATAGTTAAAAACATCCGGATGTTCTAGGTCATAACATGGAAATGTCGATCGACATAACATCCCCGTGTTCTTACACACAACTTGGGGATGTCTTTAATGAATAAGGCGTTTTTTACAAATAAAGAATAAATTAGAAGCACTTATAGAAAGGCTATAAAAGAAACAGGGCTACATAAAAGAACGTATTCAGCAGTTATGGAGAAGTCTTTGAGAATGAAGAAATATGGAGAGACAAAAAAGCTTGGCTATTCACCTTAAGGGTAAACAGCCAAGCTCTCTTAATATTCTTTCGTCTATGTGTTTGTTTAATACTCTTCCTCGTTGAAGAAAAAATCTTCTTTACTAGGATAATCAGGCCAGATATCTTCTATACTCTCATAGATTTCACCCTCGTCTTCCATCTCTTGAAGATTTTCGATCACCTCAAGAGGAGCACCCGAGCGCATGGCATAATCGATAAGTTCATCCTTGGTAGCAGGCCAGGGAGCATCTTCCAATTTAGATGCTAATTCCAATGTCCAATACATAGTTTTAAAATATTTAAAATGTGAATATTAATGCCTATCCTCTACTTTTTTCGGCAAAAGTATAATAAAATAGTTCACTTACAACTATTTATTCCAAAATATTTCTTCTTTTTTTTCGAGAAAATTAATCTTACGTGATAAGACGAATAAATAATCGGAAAGTCTATTTACGTAAGCCAACAGATTTGCATCTATTTCATAATCTTCTGTAAGGCTTAAAATGCGTCTCTCAGCCCGTCTGCACACTGTGCGACAGACATGACAGATAGCAGATCCTCTAGAGCCTCCGGGGATAACAAACCAACGCAAGGTTGGCAACATTTCATCTGCAACATCAATCTCTGCTTCCATAGAAGCAATATCATTAGTAGTGATGATACTCACATCGTGCAATTTTACTTTATCTTGATCGGTTGCCAAGTGAGAGCCCACCGAAAACAATTTATCTTGGACAGTCAAAACGAATAAGCGGTCTCGTTCCTCAGTAAGATAGGTTACTAACAAGCCCAAATTTGCATTCAATTCATCAACCGTTCCGTAAGCCTCAAGGCGAGCATGCGTTTTTGACACACGTGTTCCTCCAATCAGGCCGGTTGTTCCTTTATCACCGGTTTTTGTATATACAAGGCTCTTCTTCATGTTTCTCTGTTATTAGTGATTTATCATTAACATTAGTATAAGTCTAAAAGTTGATTAGATAATGTTGTTTTATCTTCTTTTTATCAAAAAAAATAATGCCAAAGTCGTAAAGATCAAAGCTAATGCCGGTACGCTCATCCGACTGCATTCGCCTCCAAACAGTTTTCATTTTACGAGAGTAGCCTATTCCTTCTACGACGAACATCGAGTGCGCATGAACACGCGAAGCGCAAACATCAAACACCTTTTCTATAAAAGCAGGATTATTAGATTGACGCAGATACAAAAAATCCACAGGAACCTCTTTCTCGAGAAATAATTCCGAAAGATCAGAAGAGGCTATGTAGTTTGCATCCACTTTGGCTGCTTGCAGATAAAGAGCAGAAGATGAAGGCGTGCCGACATCAACAATCGTTTGGGGTTGTGCCCAATTAACAAGCCTGAATAACAGCCGATTCATTTTAGTCGATTCGCGAGCCCAATCTTTTCCCTTCTCATGAGACATTATCTTCTCCTTCAGAAGCAAGCCTTCATATGCATAATAAGCCGCATCTTCGTAAATAACATAAGTGATAAAATTAAAAGCAAAAGGAGAGTGTACGCCATAGCCACAACGATAACGAAAGCGTCGCAACCAGACAAACGGGCGTTTTAATTTAAGAATCACATTCATGGATTGGCAGACTATTTTTGCAGCCACAAAGATAGTATTTTTTATATCGCTGAAAAGTATACGTGCCAAAAGTGAGTTAAAAAAGCTCAGATATATTGCATAACAAACCAACGTTCGTACATTTGCGAATTAATAAAACAAGAATGGAAGAGAATAAAAAAAAGAATACGCCAAAACAAGAACAGATAGCACGCTTTGCCAAGGCATTAGGACACCCGACCCGGGTTGCCATTTTATATTTTCTTGCTTCACAAGATTGCTGCTACTTTGGTGATATTCATGATGAATTGCCCATAGCAAAAGCGACTGTGTCACAACATTTGAAAGAATTGAAAGAAGCAGGATTAATTCAGGGAGAAATAGAACCTCCGAAAGTAAAATATTGCATTAATGCCGAAAATTGGTTATTGGCACAAACTCTATTTGCAGAGTTCTTTAAAGAGTGCAGCAAAAGAAAATCTTGCAAATAAAAACTATCAGTAACAAAGACCAATAAACGCCCCAATTTTCAAAGTAAAAAATGGAGCGCTTATTGGTTAGTCTCTCAAAATTTATAATTCAGCGCCATCGATATGGTTCGCAATCTTTGAGCCGTAACAGTACTCCACCCACTATAATATTTCTTATTACTGATATTATCAGCCTTCAAGCTAATGCTATAGTTATCACGAGCATATGAAATCAGCGCATTAAAAATGGTGTAACTTGGCAAAACAAAGCTACCGGTAGAGTTGCGGTTCAAGACCTTGTATTCGCTTGCATAATTGGTTCCAAAACCTACGCCCCAACCTTTCAAAGCATTCAATTCCGGTTTATAGCTCACCCAGAAATTAAACAAATCTGCAGGCCCTGCTTCTTCAGTTCTGAGGCCCAAATATTCTGCGTCTGCAGCATCTTTAGTCACTTTGTTCTCATTATGGCTATAACCCGTAATGATATTCAAACCATCTATCGGATTAGCAACAAGGCTAACTTCAATCCCTTTACTTTCCACCTCTCCGTCCTGAATTACGTTATTCACATTATTGGGATCAGTCATCGATTTATCCGATACTACAATATTATAATAGCTAACCGTAAGTGAAAGGCGATCTTTATACCAATTGGTTTTTATTCCCACTTCCCATTGATTAGCCTGTTCCGGTTTAAGAATTTTAGTGGTAGCATTCTGTCCATCAACATCAGACACCTCCACCGGATCAAGATTCGTAAACCCATTCATATAGTTACCAAAAAAAGAGATCCTATCCAACAAGGGCTGGTAAACAAGACCAAATTTATGCGAAAAGGCAGTCTGACTTTTGGTCTTCTCGGTGCTAGTTCCACTAAAATTATCCACCCGTAGCCCAAGCAACGCAGAAAGCTGTGGCGTAAAATTGAAAACGTCTGAGGCATACGCGCTCCAAATGTTGGTTGTTGCACTTGACACCCCTTCTTGTGAATTTACCAATAATGCATCAACACTCTGTGTGGTCAACAAACCAGAATCTGTTTGATCCTCAAGAGAGACGATACCATCAGAGACCCATCCCGTACTGTTATTCTGAATCTCTTTCCGCAGATAATCCATACCAACCACTAATCTATTACGAAATTTGCCAAAAATATGATCGCCCATAAAATTCTGCTGCACATCGATCGTATTCGTTTGGCCATTTCTTTTCGAAATATAGCGAATAAAGTCGCTTCCGTTAGAAAGATCCCATAAATATTGGTAATAACCATCCGTTTTAGTGCTTCCTGTTGACAAAATAGTTTGCGAATTCCATCCATTTCCAATCTTATATAAAGCCTGAGACTGCATCCCAAAAGTCGGATTCTGGATAGTAAGCGAATTGCTGGAATACGATTTCTTGTAATTCTTTTCAAACAAGCTTAAATCCGAAAACGAGACAGGATTAGAGCGATTTAAAAAGAGCATAGGAGCATTGGCCTTTTCTCCCGATTTATATTCCGTATTGATTAGGAAAGTCAATCTGTCGGATGCTTTAAATTTAAAACTAGGAGCAATGAAAAAGTATTTCGTAAAACCAGCGTCCTGAAACGAATTTTCAGAATGATAAGCGGCATTCACTCGAAGGGAGGCTTTTGCACTCAAAGGAGTATTAATATCAGCCGTAACCCTTTGTAGCCCATAACTACCAGAGATATAATCCAATTCGCCTCCAAAACGATCGTATGGCCTTTTAGTATTAATATTGATCAATCCACCGTAATAGATAAGATTACCCCCATACAAAGTTCCCGAAGGCCCTTTGATAACTTCAATATTCTCAATATTAGCCGGGTCCAATGCTCCATTATTAATATTAGCCACCCCATTAACAATAGTAGGTTGAAGAGAAAAACCTCTCATTGAATAGTACTCAGCGCCATCAGTACCTCTACCCGTACTTTCCCAAAGTCGGGTAATACCTGTTGCATTATTCAAAGCACTATTCAAGTTTGTAGCCAACTGCTCTTTTATTAGTGCTTTGGTAATCGTATTGTAAACCTGTGGGTTTTCCATATTGCTAAGTGGCAACTTGGCAACCGATTCACTCGTTTTTTCGATAAATTGATTACGTTTACGTCCTACGACCTCCACTTCCTGTAATGTTTTTGAATTTTCAGTAAGAATCACATCGTCAATTACAGTTTGAACTCCATTCACAAGTTCTATGTTTTTTTGCTGCGTTTGCAACCCTACATAACTATACAGAACAACGCATTTTCCGTTATTAAGGTTTTTGAGAAGATACTCTCCATTTCTATTAGTAGTTGTTGCCTTTTCAGCACCTTGAATAACTACCGAGACATATTCGGCAGGATGTCCATCACTGGTAAGTACTCGCCCCTTAAATGAGGCATTCTGGGCATGCAAAGTAAATGCTCCAATTAGAAAAAATAAAACTAGTTTGATTGATTTCATTTTTGTTTTTTATAGCTGTTTAATCCAAGGCAAAAGTAGCCCAAGAGAAAGGATGCTACAATCACAACTTTTAGGTAAAGAGCAGCATTAAAGTACCTTTATATAATGAGAAGATGACAAGATGAGAATCTGTGAATATTATGTAACTGTTACAGATGAAGAATTATAACTAAACGAACAAAGCCTCTCTGAATCAATGATTTAGAGAGGCTTTTGTACCCAGACCCGGGGTCGAACCGGGATGGAAATAAATCCACTGGTGTTTGAGACCAGCGCGTCTACCGATTCCGCCATCTGGGCTTAATTGCGGTGCAAAGGTACTTCTTTTTTTGAAACCTGCAAGAGAATGCATAGAAAAATAAGCGATAAACAATAAAACCCATGACGAACTTTCCAGATTAATAAAATTAGCGGTACATTAGCGGAAACTTTTAATACAGTCAATATCATGACAAACAAGGATAATTATTGTGTCATAATGGGCGGTGGAATTGGCAGCCGATTTTGGCCTTTTAGCCGCAAAACGCTCCCTAAGCAGTTTCTCGATTTTTTTGGAACAGGCCGCTCGCTATTACAGCAAACATTCGACAGATTCAATAAAATTATTCCGACTGAAAACATCCTAATTGTAACCAATGCCATGTACGCAGACTTGGTAAAAGAACAATTACCAGGGCTAAAATCGGAACAAATATTGCTGGAACCCACAAGAAGAAATACGGCTCCTTGCATAGCATGGGCAGCTTATCACATCAGAGCAATAAACCCTAAAGCAAACATCGTCGTTGCCCCTTCCGACCATCTAATCCTAAAAGAAGGGGATTTTCTTGATGCCATAGAAAAAGGTCTTCATTTTGTGTCCCAATCGGATAAGCTCCTAACTCTTGGAATTAAACCTAATAGGCCGGAAACCGGATACGGATACATACAAATAGCAGAAAAAGAAGCAGAAAAATTCTATAAAGTCAAAACTTTCACCGAAAAACCAGAACTGGAATTAGCGAAGGTTTTCGTAGAAAGTGGAGAATTTTATTGGAACTCCGGTCTGTTTGTCTGGAATGTAAATACAATCATAAAAGCAGTAGAAGAGTTGATCCCTGAATTGGCAGAAAACTTAGCAGAAGGGAACAACACATACGGAACGCCTAAGGAAAAAGCCTTTATCGACGCAAACTTTCCTGCTTGCCCGAACGTATCAATAGATATTGGCATTATGGAAAAAGCGGATAATGTATATGTTTCTCTGGGAGACTTTGGCTGGTCGGATTTAGGAACATGGGGTTCGCTATATGATCTATCTCCTAAGGACATAGACAAGAATGTAGTATTGAAATGCCAATCTCTTATCTATGACGGCAAGGATAACATCATAGCCCTACCTGAAGGAAAACTCGCTGTGATAGAAGGATTGGAGGGGTATCTTATAGCCGAGTCGGACAATGTCTTGCTTATTTGCAAAAAAGATGAAGAGCACGCTATCAGGAAATATGTAAATGATGCACAAATAAAATTGGGAGAAGATTATATCTAACAATCCTCATCCTCCAAACTAAGAAAGGGACTCTCAAAACGGAGTCCCTTTCTTAGTTTGGAGGATGGATTAAATGCTTAAACTTTATTTTTTACCGACCCAAGCGGCTCTTATGGACGCGGCAATATCAGTAAATTCTTCTTCGGAGAGTTTTAGTTTAGGATTGGAAATAATCATATCCGATTCTTTGTTAATGGGGATCAAATGAATATGAGCATGCGGAACCTCAAGTCCCATCACTGCTACGCCCACCCGCTGACAAGGTATTGCAACTTCAATCGCCTGAGCCACATGTTTTGCAAAAACATGCATAGTAGCAAGATCTTCATCAGTTAAGTCAAAAATATAATTAATCTCTTGCTTAGGGATTACAAGTGTATGCCCTTTGACTAAAGGATTAATATCAAGGAATGCAAAAAACTTATCACTTTCTGCCACCTTGTAGCATGGAATTTCACCTGCTATAATCCGACTAAAAATAGTTGCCATAAATTTCTCTTCTCTAAAACTGTAATTCTTGATCTTATATAAAAAAAGGTTGAAGATCATACAATCTTCAACCCTAGACTTTCCTTTAAAAGGAGATGTTCATAATTTCAAGGCTTATTTTACCTTGTGGAACTTGAATTTCAGTAACATCACCAATTTTCTTTCCAAGCAGCCCTTGAGCAATAGGGGTACTTACAGATAGCTTACCTTCCTTTAGATTCGCTTCACTTTCCGACACAATAGTATAAACCATCTTCATGCCGTTCTTCATGTTTTTCAATTCAACTTTGCTAAGTATCTGCACCGAATCAGTAGTCAATTTAGATTCGTCAATGATTTTAGCGTCAGAAATAATCATTTTTAATTTATTTATTTTCATTTCCAACATACCTTGCGCTTCTTTAGCCGCATCATATTCTGCATTCTCAGACAAATCACCTTTGTCTCTAGCTTCTGCTATCTGCCTTGACATCTCAGGACGATTAACAGTCTCCAACACTCTAAGTTCTTCAACTAGTCTCTTATAACCTTCTTCAGACATATAAGCCATAACATTCCCTCCTTACTTAATTATTATAACGGTCATATAAAACAAAAAAGAATTCCAACATGGCAATGCTGGAACCCTCTCTTAAATCTTTCTTTGGCAAATATAAGACTTTAAACAATACGTGTCAAGCAAAAACAGATGCTATGTAACATATTTAACAGAATCTTCTCACTTATAACAACTTAGAGCAATGATTTAATCGCAGCATCTAAATCCTTCAAGTTTTCGCCACGCGCACTTAATTCATTATTTCTATTCACTAGAAAATAAGCAGGCACTTGCTTCACATTATAAAGACTAGCTATAGTAGAATAAATGCCGTTCGCATCACGAACACAAATCCAAGGAAGATTATCTACTGAAGATTTCCAAAAATGCTCGTCAGCATCCAGTGAGATCTGATAAATTTCAAAGCCTTTAGAAGCATATTTATCGAATAAATCGCGCAAAGTAAAATTATGTGCAGCCGACACAGCACTCTGATAGATAGTGAAATCCAACAGCACAACTTTCCCTTTCAGGTCGCTCAACTTACGCACATTTCCTTTTATATCTCTCAACACCACATCTATCACTCCTGTTTCCAAAATCTTATCCTGAGGAATCTCTAAGGTTTTTTGTCGGGGAGTACGAGTGTTTTTCATCCCTTTTATAACAATATTATAGAGGTTTTTAGATCGGTTAGCATGTGGATACGAGTTATTCAGACTGGTAGCCACAGCAGCAAAGCATTTAACATCTTCTTTGCTATTCAATGGATCGAAAATCAAATAATCATTTAACTTTTGGAATAAAGCAAAATAAGCCGCCGTAGTATTTGGAGCAGAGAATATATAATTGATTTTCACATCATCCTTATATCTTCTCATAACCGCCGACAAACTATCTTCAAAAACATCATTTGCAATGGCATTAGATTGCAATCCTTTAACTAAAGCATCAATATCTGATTGCAACTTAATTTGCTTAAAAGTTAGTTCTTTGATCTTCCTACAATTATCAGAACCTTCTACTGAATAGGCAGTAGAGAAATCGGCATAAGGGGATTTTATCGAAATAGTTTCAGTAGAGTCAACAGAAAAGTTTATGACCTTCTCGCCTATCCTCAAACGATAAAATTCAGGCGATTCGGGGCGAAGTTGTTTAAAACTAAAGGTCCCGTCGTTCTTTAGCTTTACCGAGTCAAGAGGTACAATTCCTTCAAGACCGGAAGCTTCTAGATAAAGCATTTTACCATCAGCGCCAGAGACTTCTCCTTTCACATTAAATTTAGGATCAGTATTGCAAGAACTAAGCAACAGTGCTGCAAGAACTACTAAAGATATTTTCTTCATATTTATGCTTGTTATTTTAGTCTGCAAATATACTTCTTTTCAAGATTAGTCAAAGCATTTTGTACGGTTCTTCACACCACAATGAAAAAAAACAAAGCAAAAGGAACTTTTTATCTCATTTTCAACATATTAGAGCGATAAATGTATATATTTGCACGAATTTTGAAAGAAAGATATAGATAAAACAATTTTTATGATTAACCCAATTGTTAAAACGATCGAGTTGGGAGATGGCAGAACCATCACGCTCGAAACGGGAAAATTGGCAAAACAGGCTGACGGTTCCGTCATGCTGCGTATGGGAAATACCATGCTGCTTGCTACTGTTTGTGCCGCTAAAGATGCCGTTCCCGGAACAGATTTTATGCCTTTACAGGTAGAGTATAAAGAAAAATACGCTGCATTCGGCCGCTTCCCCGGCGGTTTTACAAAAAGAGAGGGAAGAGCTTCTGATAATGAAATCCTGACTTGTCGCCTTGTTGACCGCGCTCTACGTCCTTTATTCCCCGACAATTATCACGCAGAGGTATATGTAAATATCATCCTCTTTTCAGCTGACGGTGTTGACATGCCGGATGCTCTAGCCGGACTTGCGGCATCCGCTGCATTAGCCGTTTCAGACATTCCATTTAACGGTCCTATCTCAGAAGTTCGCGTAGCTCGTATTGGTGGTCAATATGTGATCAACCCGTCTTTTGAGCAACTGGCAAAAGCAGACATGGACATTATGGTAGCCGCTACCTACGAGAATATTATGATGGTAGAAGGTGAGATGAACGAAGTTTCTGAAGCCGAACTGTTAGAAGCCATGAAGATTGCCCATGAAGCGATTAAGATTCATTGCAAAGCCCAAATGGAACTAACTGAGGAAGTTGGCAAAACAGTGAAACGCGAATATTGCCATGAAGTGAATGATGAAGAACTTCGTAAAGCCGTTCACGATGCTTGCTATACCAAAGCGTATGCAATTGCAGAATCAGGCAACAAAAATAAGCATGAACGCGAAGACGCCTTTAAAGAGATTTGCAACGAATTCAAAGCAACATTTAGTGAAGAAGAATTAGCCGCAAAAGGTGCACTCATTGACAAATACTACCACGATGTGGAAAAAGAAGCTATGCGCCGCTGTATTTTAGATGAAGGCAAACGCCTCGATGGAAGAAAGACAACAGAGATTCGCCCTATCTGGAGTGAAATTGGTTATCTGCCTGGCCCTCACGGATCTGCCATCTTCACACGTGGAGAAACACAATCTCTTACTTCTGTGACACTCGGCACCAAAATGGACGAGAAAACCATAGACGATGTGTTGTTTCACGGAAAAGAACGTTTCTTATTACACTATAATTTCCCTCCTTTCTCTACAGGCGAAGCAAAAGCTCAACGTGGCGTTGGTCGTCGTGAAATCGGACATGGAAATCTGGCTCACAGAGCACTTAAGAAAATGATTCCGGACAACTACCCTTATGTAGTACGTGTAGTCTCAGAAATTCTTGAATCAAATGGTTCTTCTTCTATGGCAACTGTTTGCGCCGGCACGCTGGCTTTAATGGACGCCGGAGTTAAGATTAAGAAACCTGTATCAGGTATTGCAATGGGGTTAATCAAAAACGCCGGAGAAGAAAAATACGCCGTACTATCTGACATTCTCGGCGATGAAGATCACCTCGGAGATATGGACTTCAAAGTAACAGGAACAAAAGAAGGTATTACCGCTACTCAGATGGATATCAAAGTAGATGGTTTATCATTTGAGATATTGGAACGTGCTCTTAACCAAGCAAAAGAAGGACGTATGCACATCCTCGGAAAGATATTGGAAACAATACAGGAACCACACGCTGAGTTGAAAGATCACGCACCTCGTATAGAGACACTGACTATTCCTAAAGAATTCATCGGAGCAATAATAGGGCCTGGTGGAAAGATCATTCAAGGAATGCAGGAAGAAACCGGTGCTACTATTACGATTGAAGAAGTTGATGGCATAGGTAGAATTGAGATAGCCGGTACAAACAAACAGGCTATTGAAAGTGCGATACGCATCATCAAAGGTATTGTATCAGTACCTGAAGTAGGCGAGGTATACAAAGGAAAAGTTCGCTCCATCATGCCATACGGTGCATTTGTCGAATTCCTTCCGGGAAGAGATGGTTTGCTTCACATTTCTGAAATGGATTGGAAACGCCTTGAAACGGTAGAAGAAATCGGGATCAAAGAAGGTGATGAAATAGAAGTGAAATTGATAGAAATTGATCCTAAAACGGGGAAATTTAAACTTTCAAGAAAAGTATTACTTCCACGTCCGGAGAAAAAGTAAAAAACGATTCTCACACCATAAAAAAGCTTGGCTACCAAACGGTAACCAAGCTTTTTTTATTTCCAAAAAGAGGATAAAAGAGAATCGGAAAGTACCCCCATACTTTCCGATTCGAAACAGTCAAAAATCGACCTTAATCAATTTATTAACTTAACACAGCGGCAAAGATATGAGAAAATTTCTTTTGAATGAATTTTCTGATCTAAAACTTACTCTTTTAACATCAAAAGAAGAACATTCAGGGCATAAATAAAGAGGAGCTAGGCCTTTGTAGGAAAGGTTCTTAAAAGCGAATAAGACATTTACTTGTATTCTTTAATAGGAAATTCTCCTGTCAAAGCTCCTAATGCACTAGTTGCAAGAGCCTCCATTTCATCCTCACCCGGATAAACGATGATCGGAGCCAAGAATGAGGTGCGTTCTTTTATTCGGGAAATCACATAGTCAGAATGAGCCATTCCACCGGTCAGCAGAATAGCATCCACCTTACCATAGAGGACTACACTCGCTGCACCAATACTTTTTGCAATATTATAAATCATTGCATTCATCACCAATTCGGCCTTAGAGTCACCTTTTTCTATTGATTGAATAACAGAGGGTACATCTGTAGTACCTAAGTGAGCAGCTAATCCTGCCCGACCGGAGATTCGTTTTTTCAGTTCTTCACTCGTAAATTTTCCTGTATAACAAAGATCTATTAGCTGACCAGCCGGAAGTGTTCCTGCTCGTTCGGGCGAAAAAGGACCGTCACCATCGAGTGCATTATTAACATCTACCGCCTTACCGGAACGATGAGCAGCAACGGAAATACCTCCTCCTAAATGGCCGATAATCAGGTTAAGGTTTTCGTAAACAGTGCCACATTCTTGTGCATAACGCCTTGCAACAGCTTTATGATTTAATGCATGAAAAATAGAAACACGAGGCATTAGTGGCGAACCGGTAATACGAGCGATATCGTCCAACTCGTCCACAACACCTGGATCAGCGATGAATGCACGACAACCAGCTATCTGTGAGGCCAAGTCAGACGCAATCAGTCCACCAAGATTACATGCATGAGAGCGCATAGCACAAAGCGTATCATGCTTCATTGCTTCGTTCACTTCATACACCCCTCCTTGAAGAGGTTTCACCAAACCACCACGACCGATAATAGCATCAAACTGAAAAGAAATATGATTTGTTTCCAATGCCTGCATAACAAGCGACTTACGAAAATCAAACTGATCAATAATGCGAGAAAAGCTACTAAGCTCCTCCACACTATGACGGATATTACAAATTAAGATAGAAACACCATCTTTATAAACTGCTATCTTTGTAGAAGTAGAACCAGGATTAATCGCTAATATTTTCATTCTATTGTTTCTTTACAAATGAGGCATGCCATGGCGAGGCTGTTATATTTAGACAAGCCGGAATCACTTCGCGAAGGTAATACGACTGGGCAAACAGGACCTTGAAGTACACCTGCCATCTCGGCTTTGGCAAACAGGCTGACTGATTTATAGAATGTATTACCAGACTCTATATTAGGGAAGATTAGGACATCAGCCTGTCCTTCAATAGGAGAATAAATGCCTTTGATGTCTCCACTTTCACGTTCACAGGAAGTTAATACATCCAATGGACCATCAATAATAACATCTCCAAATTCTCCTGCATCTGCCAACTCTACAATGTTAACATAATCAAGGGAGTGAGGAAATTTAGCACTTACTTTCTCTGTACAATGTATTAATGCAATACGCGGTTGGTTGATGCCAAAGTCATGGCATATATGTATGGCATACCAAATCATCTCAATCCGTTGCTGCAAAGTAGGCCTGGGAATCACAGCTGCATCCGAAAAGAAAAGTAACTTATGATAAGATGGAATCTGCATAACAGCCAGATGAGTCAACACTTTTCCTGCCGGTAGCAAACCTTTGTCCTTATCCAAAATAGCACGCAGCAGATTATCAGTATTAATGATTCCTTTCATGAGTATGTCTGCCCGTTTTTCACGGACAACCTTAACTGCCACAATGGATGCTTTATCTGGATCTTCAACATGTATTACTTCTATATATTCAGGATATTTCGCCAACGCAGGATATTTTATTAATACTGTTGAATCTCCTATAAGTAGAAATTCCGCGAATCCTTCCTCTATTGCACGCACTATCGCATATTCAGTATTAGGATCGTTGGCACAAACCACGGCAACTCGTTTTCTCCGGTTAAGCGTTTTCAGGTGAGCCGTTAACTGACTAAAGTTCTGAATTGGTTTCATAAAGTTCGATTTTTAGCAAATATCAGAAAAATCATTGGATTATAGATCATTCTCAAATAAAAACGGAGGCGAAAAACATTGTATTCTGACATATTATAATTGTTTCACTACAGAGATGCAATTCAAACGATAGAATAATGTTTTTTTGTGTACTTTTGCATCAATCATAAAACCAGTTATCATGAGTAGCCTCATCTTACCTCCATATCTACAAAAAGGCGATAAAGTGGCCATTGTGTCTCCTTCAAGCAAAATAGACAAAAATCTTTTAATCGGTGCGCAAAAGAGGCTTGACTCTTGGGGGCTAAAACCAGTTCTTAGCAAACATTCCGAAAGTTCTTTTGGGCTATATGCCGGGACAATAGAACAACGACTCGACGATTTTCAGTCGGCAATGGATGCCGAGGATATAAAAGCAATCCTATGCAGCAGAGGAGGATATGGAGCTATACATTTTATTGATAAAATAGACTTTAGCCTATTCCGCAAACATCCTAAATGGTTGATGGGATTTAGTGATATAACTGCGCTACACAATCTCTTTCAAGCGAATGGATTTGCCTCACTGCACTCTCCCATGGCGCACCATCTTAGTGTTGAACCCGAGAATGATCCTTGTACACTTCACTTAAGAAACATCTTATGGGGAGAACTCCCAGAATACATATGCGAACCTCACAAACTAAACCAAACAGGAAAAGTCCGAGGCATCTTACGAGGAGGTAATATGTCCGTCTTCTATGGATTGCGAGGAACCACTTTTGATATTCCGGCCGAAGGCAGCATTCTATTTATTGAAGATGTGAACGAACCTCCGCATGCCATAGAGCGAATGATGTATAATCTAAAGCTAGGTGGTGTTCTTGAAAAGTTATCAGGTCTCATCATCGGACAATTTACCGAATACAACGAAGATAATTCCTTGGGCAAAAGTTTGTATGAGGCTCTGTCCGATCTGCTAAAAGAATACAACTATCCAATATGCTTCAACTTTCCCGTAGGGCATGTCACGAATAACCTACCTCTAATCAATGGAGCAGAAGTAGAATTTACTGTTAACAAAAAATCGGTAGAACTTAAATTCTAAATACCCAAGAAAGAAGGGTAGTCAAAAATAAAATCGTAATTTTGGAACCGAAATAAAAACAGAACCAATGAAGAGTTATTATATGTTTTCTCTAATGAGTTTACTCGTTTTCACAACGATGTCTTGTGTAAGCAACAATAAGTCGGCTGGGGCAACAAAAAGCACTGAACAACAAGTAAAAGCTCCCGAGTTTGACGCCGATAGTGCATACCAGTATGTCAAAGCTCAAGTTGACTTTGGACCACGGGTACCTAATACTTCCGAACACGTAGCTTGTGGAAACTATCTGGCAAAAAAATTAGCCGACTTTGGGGCCACCGTAACCAATCAATATGCCGACTTAATTGGCTATGACGGTAAAATCCTTAAAGCCCGCAATATTATCGGCTCTTATAACCCTGAAAACAAAAAGCGCATACTCCTTTTTGCACATTGGGATACTCGTCCCTGGGCAGACAATGATCCTGACGAAAAGAATCATCACACTCCTATTCTTGGAGCAAACGATGGTGCCAGCGGCGTTGGAGCATTATTAGAGATTGCACGTCTCATCAATCAAAAACAGCCCGAATTAGGTATTGACATTATCTTTTTCGATGCAGAGGACTATGGTGCTCCTGAATTTTATAAAGGAGAACACAAAGAGGAATACTGGTGTTTAGGCACTCAATATTGGGCTAAAAACCCACACGTGCAAGGCTATAATGCCCGATTTGGAATCCTATTTGACATGGTTGGAGGCAAAAGTGCAACCTTCTACAAAGAAAGTTACTCAAACAAATATGCCAAAGATGTGGTCAAAAAAGTTTGGGAAAAAGCTAACAGCTTAGGCTATGGTAACTACTTCATTAATGAAGATGGCGGAGCAGTAACCGACGATCATTTGTTTGTCAACACGATTGCACGAATCCCAAGTATTGACATTATACCTAGCGACCAAAAAGACGGAGGTTTTGGTTCTTTCTGGCATACATTAAATGACTCAATGGATGTCATTGATAAATCAACTCTAAAGGCTGTTGGCCAAACTGTATTAGAAGTAATCTACAACGAAAAATAATAAATAGAATGTCTATAAACGAATTACAAGAAGAGATCATTGCAGAGTTCAATGATCTCAGTGATTGGATGGATCGCTATCAATTGCTCATTGATTTAGGCAATGAACAAACACCACTGAACGAAAAATATAAAACGGAGCAAAATCTCATTGAGGGTTGCCAAAGCCGCGTTTGGTTACAAGCAGAAGAAGTAGAAGGGAAACTTATTTTTAAGGCAGAAAGTGACGCACTGATAGTGAAAGGAATTATCGCGTTACTAATAAAGATAGTCTCAGGCCATACTGCTGATGAAATATTAAATACCGATCTTTACTTTATTGATAAAATCGGGCTGCGAGAACATTTATCGCCTACCCGCAGCAATGGATTGTTATCTATGGTAAAACAAATGCGAATGTACGCACTGGCATTTAAAGCAAAAGAAGGAAAGTAATAACTTTCCTTCTTTTGCTTGGCTTACTTCTCACATAATAGAAACCAGCTAATTCGTTTATTGCGTATTCCTTCCTCTTTTACTCTTCCTCATCTTTAAACTCCAGTATATCCCCAGGCTGACAATCTAAAACCTTACAGATTGCCTCAAGAGTAGAAAAGCGAACAGCTTTCGCCTTCCCTGTTTTCAAGATAGAAAGGTTCGCTGGCGTAATATCTACCTTCTCTGCCAATTCTCCCAAAGAAATTTTTCTTCGAGCCATCATAATATCTAAGTTCACTATTATAGACATACTTCTCCTTCTTTCTTAAATCGTTAAATCCTGTTCTTCTTTCAATCGCAAGCCTATCGCAAAAATTTCACCCACAATGAGCGAAACAATGCCCAGCACCAATGTCAGGATAGATAAGAGCTCTGATAGATGCAACGAATAACCGGGTATTGAAAGCAAAGAAAACAGCTCAAAACTATTGATGCAGATAGAAATAGCCGAACAGATGAAACTAAAAATCAATGTTCCACCCAACCAACGAAGACGACGCACGTTTTTCCAATTAAATATATCCGATTTATTGATAGAAATAACCAACTTCACAAAAATAAAAATAGAAAGCACGATAGAAAGCACCTCAAAGAGTGAAGAAAGTCCCACACCTAACATACTCCATACGGTTGGCTTAGTCTTCACACTAACAACCAGCTGACTGTACAATGTAGGAACATAGGAATGAGTCTTCTCGTTATAAACAGAATCAGAAAAATTGGAGAAGTCTTTAGGCATCAAAGCAATCACCTTCATGTTTACAGCCGGGCTCTCCATCTTTTTCCCACGAGTATCCATCGCAATTTTTATACCGGTAGAAAATCCCCTGCCGAATTCATATAACGATTCAAACACAGAATAGCTTAACACCAAAAGAACCAATAGACAAAGTATATTCAATCTTCGTTTCATAATCTATATATTTCTCTAATTATTATCAGCATTCTCTTCTTTCTTCCAATCATTAGCAACGGATGTTTTTCTCATCACCAGATAAGTGATAACGAACAACACAACAGCGACAGCAACCACAATAGAATAATTATCCCCCACTATATCTCGTATATAATCTACATCTGGATATTTAAAGCTAAGATAAACCGATAAACTATTATTAACAATATGCATCAAAATACATGGGATCAGACTTGCTGTCTTATAATAAATCCAGGCCAATAAGAGCCCCATGAGTCCTGCTCCCACCATCTGAACAGGATTCAAATGAAAGATCCCAAAGATCAGCGCAGAGAGAATAATCGCTTTTGTGGGAGTGTATTTTTTTAATAGTACTTTAGTGATTCCTCCTCTAAAGAGTAGTTCTTCCAGAATCGGTCCTAATATCGCAATACAGACAATACCAAACCAACCAGATTGTAAAAGATTGAAGGAATCTTCCAGCCAATTGGGCAGAGAGGGCATTGCAGACATCAAAAAATCGATCACAATAATACTTGCAACAACAATTATCACAGAATAAAAGAGATAACTCACAGATACAGGCGACCACGTTACTTTTGACCTACTTATATAACCGGCCTTATATAAATAAAAGGCCATCAATAAAAAGCCCACAAACATTGAAAGGGCAAGAGTCAGACTACCGGTGCTTTCTGCCTTTCCTTCTTTTATTAAACTGATCATAACAGAAGGAATCATCACTAGCAATGCTGCTAATATCTGACAACCCAAATAAATCAGCACAAGTTTTATAGCTGTTTTCATGTTATTCTATTAATGCTGCAAAGATACAGTTTTATTCTGAACGTTTTTTTGAGAACCATGTGCGTAAGCGGCAGTTCCACAAATAAACATAACGACCATTGAGATGGAAACAACTAGCATTGTAATACTTAAAAATGACTTTTTCATAAGACCAACAACTTTTATACTTTGCAATTCAATAATAAATTATCGTTTTTCGATATGCAAAGAAAAATATTATTTCTGATATCAACAAATAATTTATCGAAAAACAGTAAATAAAGAATGTTTTTCAATATAAAGAAGAGTATAAAGATGCATCATCACTTCAAGCAATGGCTCTAAAGGCAATAAAACGAATAGATGCGACATTATAGAAGCAAGGCACAAGCAATGCGGAAAAGAAAAAATAAGATATAAAATTATCCTAAGATTACCTCAACCGTGATAGCATCTTTACGGAGTTGAGTCACCAATTCATCTAGTCCGGAGAATCTCATTTCTGAACGGACACGTTGCACAAAGGATAGACGGATAGTACGATCATAAATATCAGAATTAAAACGAAGGATATGCACCTCAATGCTACGACTTAGTCCATTGTCGAGAGTAGGTCGATAGCCAATATTCAACATCCCTGTGTAAATATGTCCTTCAACATCTACGCGGACAGCATATACTCCATCAGTTGGCACTAACTTGTCTGGGTCTTCAATACGAAGGTTAGCTGTCGGAAATCCAATCTTACGGCCGACTTTATATCCCCCTACAACAACCCCCTCTATCGAATATTCATACCCTAAGCAGCGTGTTGCCATATCAACCTCTCCCCGTTGCAGATAAGTACGAATTACTGAAGAGCTTACATTTATCTGATCGAGCAGGCAAGCCTCAGCAAGGACAACTTCCATACCGATACTCTTCCCATAGAGAGAATAGTCTTCAAAGCCTTCGCTTCTGTTATGACCGAAACGGTGATCATAACCGATGACCAAGCTTTGCACATTATAGCGTTCCTTAAGAACGTTCTTCATAAATTGGCGAGCAGTCAACCGGGCTATTTCAGTCGTAAAATCAAGCATAATGCAATCATCTACCTCAGTATCTTCTAAAAGAGTAATCTTTTCAGCACTAGTCGTTAGTAGTTCCGGACGATAATCAGAGTTCATCACTTTACGAGGATGTTCAGGAAAAGTGATCAATGCAGAGCGTAAGCCTTTAGACAAAGCAACTTCTTTGACCTGGTTAATAAGAAATCGATGCCCCATGTGCACGCCATCAAAAAAACCAATGGTTGCCGCACATGGTTCCGGTAAAATATCCGGTATGTTACGAATAATCTGCATTACAAAAATTATTATTTAAAAAGATGGCTCCAATCCTCTTGCGCTTTAGGAGTATAAGTTGTAATACCTAATGACTGCGCAGTGAGGCAGTTAGCCGATGCATCATCAATAAAAAGAGTTTCTTCAGGGACGATACCGGTATCTTCAAGCAATATTTTGAATATCTCCACCTCCGGTTTAGCTTCATGCAACTCAAACGAAATAAACATCTTCTCAAAATAGTCCTCCACTCCAAAACCTTTATAAGAAAAGGCGTTTTCACAAGCCCACTCCCAGTGTATCACGTTGGTATTACTCAGCAGATACACCACATAATGTTCACGTAATTTGAGTAAAAGATCAAGTTTAGAAGTGGGGATACCAACCAGAAAAGTATTCCAGGCAGCATCAATTTGCTCGTCAGTAATCAACTTGTCAGTTTGTTCCCTTATAGCATTACGGAAATCAGAAGCAGTGATCAATCCCTTCTCAAATTCCATAAAAAACCCTTGTTGCCGATAAGGGTCAATAAATTCATCAACCTTCTGAAAACCTATTTTTTTGAAGTTATCAACGCAACGTTGGCGATCAAGGTCTATCAACACACCACCAAAATCAATTATGAGATTTTTAATTCCTTCTCTCTTCATCTTTTCTTATTTAATTAGTCGACGAACCAAACGAATCACCTCTCCTACCCATAGCACAAGGGATGAGGAAGCAATAATCGCAATCCATGTACCCCAATTAAGAGGTTCGGTACGGAATACTTCTCCACCAAATTGTACGATGCAAAACTGTCCGCCAAGGATAGCCAATACCACCAACTCCATACCATACGATTTACTTAATCCTTTGAAAGCAGAATCGGTTGTCCCAAAAACTCGAGCATTAAATAAGTTCCAGAACTGTAACATCACAAAGAAAGTGAAGAAAATAGTCAACTGATGCACCGTCATCACACCATTAGTATCCGTAAAATAATAAATCATACCCATCAGCACGATTAGAAAAACCAAACCAACGCTCAGAATATTGTATCGCATTGGTTTAGTGATAATAAAATCATCACTGCGTCGGGGCTTCTCATTCATCACACTCTCACTTGGCGGAATAGAAGCAAGCGCAAGAGCAGCAAATGTATCCATAATCAGATTCACCCACAACATCTGTGTTACCGTCAGCGGTAGTTCCGTTCCAACGAATGATCCTAGCAGAACAATGAGCAAAGCTACAACGTTAATCGTAAGTTGAAAGACAATGAAACGCTGAATATTTTTATAAAGCGAGCGTCCCCACATCACAGCAGTCCCTATACTATTGAAGGAGTCATCAAGTAACGTAATGTCGCTTGCTTCTTTAGCCACAGAAGTACCTGTCCCCATCGAGAGTCCTACCTGAGCATGATTTAAGGCGGGTGCATCATTGGTTCCATCTCCCGTAACAGCCACAACAGCCCCTTTCTGCTGCAAAAGTTGAACAAGACGTTGTTTATCAGTAGGACGTGCGCGCGACATGATCTTTAATTCCATCACACGATTCAATGCTTCTTCATCACTCAATTCAGCAAAGGCAACCCCCGTTATGCGATTACGTTCTGTATCTTCAGCAGTCCAAAGACCTATCTGACGTGCTATTTCGGTTGCTGTTCCGGGAGTATCGCCCGTTACAATTTTGATATCGATACCTGCCGACTGGCATTTGGCTACCGCAGCAGGCACATCCGGACGGATTGGATCGGAGATGGCCACAACACCCAAAAAGTTAAGATCATTGGCTGCCACAAGAGAAACGCAATCTCCCGTTTCGCTCTCGTCCACTATTTTATAGGCAAAACCCAACGTACGCATAGCCATATTTTGGTAACTCAGCAATTGAGCTTCCACAGTAGAGCGATATTCAGCCACACTCACGTTTCCGCTGTCAAGCACCACCTCTTTACATTTGCCTAATACTATTTCCGGTGCACCTTTTATATAAAGGACTTTTTTACCGATAAGCGAAGATTGGGCCAATGTTGCCATAAACTTTCGCTCGGTAGAAAAAGTCAATTGATCGATCACATGTCCTTTTTCCCTTATTTCAAGATAGTTTTGTTGAAGACCATTCAGCCAAAGCAGCAGTGCTACTTCCGTGGGGTTTCCCACTCCTTTGGGTTTTTCTCCGACTTCCAGTTCTTCTAAGAAAGCGGTCGAGTTTACGCTAATGCCCTCAATAACCAATTTACTTATAAGGCTATCAGCCAACTCACCTCCATTCTTTAATCCATAAAAGTTCGGTTCGTGCACTTGCATCAGGTTTTGCGTTAACGTTCCTGTTTTGTCCGTGCAGATAACCGTGATAGCTCCCATTGTTTCGCATGCATGCATTTTACGTACAAGATTATTCGTTGCCAGCATACGGCGCATATTGAGTGCCAAGCTCAGTGTCACGCTCATAGGTAAACCCTCGGGCACAGCCACCACAATCAGGGTAACCGCCATCATGAAATATTTCAGTACAATCTGTGCTATGACCATATACTGCTGCCAGCCGTTCACCTCATTCGCACTCAAATAATGAAATAAGTCCTTTGAAACAAAAACAACAAAAGTTGCAATCGCTATAGAAAAGCCAACCTTGCCTATCAGATTGGCCAACTTAGTAAGCTGAATATTTAAAGGGGTTGGTTCTCCGCTTTGTTCTGTACTCTGGCGGGCAACCTGACCTATCTCTGTAGCGTCACCCACGCAAAGCACTTTCATTGTTCCATGACCGTCTACGACCGTAGTGCCTCTCATCACCTTATTCGAAGCATAAGTCGCTTCATCATCAAAATCAGCCTCAACAATCGTTTTATTTATCACAGGCTCTCCGGTAAGGTTGGACTCGTTGATTTGCAAAGAAATAGCTTCAATCAATTCACCATCCGCCGGAATTTCTTCGCCGGTCTCTAATATAATAATGTCACCAACAACTACATCCTTACGAGGAATCTCACGTACCTTTCCACTACGTATCACCTTAACAAGTGTCTCCTCATTAACAGCATTCAGCAGATCAAATTTCTTATTGGCATCATATTCGAAAAAGAAACCAATGCCGGTAGCCAGAAAAATAGCACATATAATACCAATCGTCTCGGCATATTCATTTTCAATGATAGAAATGAGTAAAGAAAATACCGCAGCTATAAGTAGTACCCGAACAACGGGGTCTTCAAATTTTTCCAGATAGAGTTTCCACAAAGAAGCACGCTTGGGCGGCGTCAGAAGATTGTCACCATACTTTTCCCTGTTTATTTTCACTTCATCCTCGCTCAGACCGGAATGATAATAAGCGTCATTTGTTGCAGTCATATAAATATATCAATTATTAAAGGCACAAAAATACAACATATAATTTAAAAAAAGACCGATTAAGCTTTTTATCAGCTATCGACTCATAAACCTAAATGAAGATGAAACAAAACAAAAGCCGATGTTGTTTTAAAAGCAATAACTCAAATAATGAAACATCTATGAAGTACATTTGCACAGCATGCGACTACATTTATGATCCCGAAACAGGAGATCCAGAGAGCGGAATAGACCCGGGTACAGCATTCGAAGATATTCCTGAAGATTGGATTTGCCCTCTTTGCGGAGTAGGGAAAGAAGACTTTGAGCCTCTGGATGAATAAATAAGTCAAAGCTAGGAACCATGATCTATAAAAAAAGCTAAAAAAGAATACTCCATTTTCAATTCATTCGATGATTGTTTGCCTCCTACGCAAAAATGTAATATATTTAGCTATCTTAATCACTTCATTTTAAAGCAGTAACACAGATGGTACAAATATATTGCAAGAACAACAATACTTATAAGGGATTCCCTATCGGAAGTTCACTTTTAGACATTTACAATGGCTTAGAGCTCAATTTTCCTTATCCTGTCGTAAGTGCCAAAGTAAACAATCGTTCCGAAGGATTAACCTTTAGAGTATACAATAATAAAGACGTAGAATTTCTGGATATAAGAGATTCTTCAGGAATGCGCACGTATGCGCGTTCACTCTGCTTCATTCTCTTTAAAGCAGTCACCGATCTTTTCCCCAATGCAAAACTATTTGTTGAACACCCTGTATCAAAAGGATATTTCTGCAACCTATCAATCGGCCGTCCCGTTACACTTGAGGATGTGTCACTAATAAAAAAACGCATGCATGAGATTGTAGATGCAAACATTCCTTTTCACCGTACAGAATGCCACACCGCGGAAGCCGTACGCATTTTTAATGAACGGGGAATGGACGATAAAGTAAAATTGCTCGAATCATCAGGCTCCTTATATACCTATTATTATACTTTAGAAGATACCATTGACTATTATTACGGCAATTTGGTTCCACGTACAGGCTACGTCAAATTGTTCGACTTAGTGAAATATTATGATGGCTTATTGCTCCGTATTCCGATGAGAAGTAACCCGTATGTTTTGGAAGATGTGATTAAGCAAGAGAAAATGCTCGACGTATTTAAAGAATATATCCAATGGAGCAACATTATGGGACTGAGTAATGCCGGAGATTTTAATATTGCCTGCGAACAGGGATATGCAACAGACCTTATCAATGTAGCAGAAGCCCTTCAAGAAAAAAAGATTGCACAGATAGCCGAGACGATATATCATCGGGGAGGAAATGGAGACAGAGTAAAGCTTGTTCTCATAGCCGGTCCTTCATCATCGGGGAAAACGACTTTCAGCAAAAGACTCTCCATACAATTGATGACTAACGGCTTAAAACCATATCCTCTTTCGTTAGATAATTATTTTGTTGACCGGGAACAAACACCGCTTGATGAAAACGGAAATTATGACTACGAATCGCTCTATGCACTTGATCTGGAACTATTCAATCAACAGCTAGAGGCACTTCTGCGCGGAGAAGAAGTGAATCTCCCCCGATTCAATTTCGCATTGGGCAGAAAAGAGTACAACGGCGACAAACTTAAAATAGAGAGCCACACCATCTTGATCCTGGAAGGCATTCATGCCCTCAATCCGGAATTGACAAATCACATCAACAGTGCCAATAAGTTCAAGATATACGTCTCCGCACTAACCACTATCTCTCTGGATGATCATAATTGGATTCCGACAACAGACAACCGAATGCTTCGCCGCATCATACGTGACTTCAACTATAGAGGCTACTCAGCACAAGAAACCATTTCGCGTTGGCCAAGCGTTCGTGCAGGAGAAGATAAGTGGATATTCCCTTACCAAGAGAATGCAGATGTAATGTTCAATTCGGCATTACTTTTTGAATTTGCCGTTCTGCGTCGCCATGCTGAGCCCATTCTTACAGATGTGCCGCGTAATAGTCCGGAATACTGCGAAGCATATCGTTTGCTCAAATTCATTAAATATTTTGCGCCTGTTCAAGACAAAGAAATTCCTCCCACGTCATTGCTCAGAGAATTTCTTGGCGGTAGCAGTTTTAAGTATTAGAGAGAGAATGATTACGTAGTTTATAACACCCTAACATCTCCACTTATGACAAATCTGGATGCACAAAAAGCAATACAAGAAAATGTAGCTATCTTATCTAATCAATTAATCGATGACTACAAATATATCCCCCAGTATGAACACCCTTTGCCTTCAAGCAAAAAGATAGAGGAAATCATGTTTCTCGTGAGGGGAGTTATTTTTCCCGGATATTCTGGAGATAGAACGATAAGAAGCCACACTCTACCTTTCCATATAGGTGTATATCTTGAAAGAATATATTCTTTGCTAAAAGAGCAAATACACTGTGGACTCTCTTTTGATCCGGAGATAAGCGCCAATATTAGCAATAAAAATCAAGAAGCGTCAAATCTCACTGTAACTTTCATTAATGCAATCCCTGAACTGAAACGACTTTTATCAAAAGATGTAAAAGCAATACTTGATGGAAACCCTGCAACTCAAAGTTATGGTGAAGTTATCTTCTGTTACCCTGCAATCACTGCACTATTACATCATCGTGTTGCACACGAATTATTAAAACAAGGCGTTCCAATCCTGCCAAGAATCATCTCAGAACTGGCACATTCAGCAACAGGCATTGATATACACCCTGCGGCACAGATTGGCGAATATTTTAGCATCGATCATGGAACGGGAATAGTAATAGGACAGACTACAATTATAGGTAACCATGTCCGACTATACCAAGGTGTCACATTAGGATCGAAAAGCATTCTACTTGATAACTTGAACAATCAAGCCAATATCTCCCGCCACCCAATACTTGAGGACAACGTTACTATTTACTCTAATTCCTCAATACTGGGAAGAGTTACGATAGGGCATGATAGTGTGATAGGTGGAAATGTTTGGATAACACGAGATGTTGCTCCAAATTCAAGAATTATTCAACAAAAAGCCATTGAGGGTTCATACATTGATGGATTAGGAATCTAAAAAGCACTAACTCTACAATATTGATATATAAAGAAGCTAAAGGTATAACTTAGATAGACCGACTAAGTCATATTGATAACATATAAAAGCATAAAACCTCATTTTGATACCATATAACTCCTAAAAACCTTCTTTTTAAGTCTGTATAATTGATGTACATCAAATAATGATACTTTTAGCAAAAGTTTCTTTGATTAGATTATTATGTTATATAACATATTCCTATCTTTGCAGAGGTAAAAAGAAAAGCTAAGCGCTTAGATAAGTTTTCAAAGGTATTAGTTTTTAAAGTTTTTAGGTATAACAAATTAAAAGTAGGTATTATGAAAAGATTAGGATTAACATTAGTGGCAGCCCTCTGCCTGGCTGCTAGTACATTTGCAGCAGGGAATCAACCTACGACTGCAAAATGGGAAGGTAACATCAACGTAAGTAAGTTGAGCCAATATTTGAAACTGACTTCTGCTCAGACAGAAGAAGTTGCTAACATCTCTGACTATTTCACTGAAAAAATGGAAAAAGCATCTAACTCAAACAAGAAACAAGACGAACTGCTTAAAACTGCAGTCTACGGTAACTTGAAGTTGATGAAGAACACGCTTTCTCCAGCGCAATACAGCAAATATGCTACATTGCTAAACATTACCTTGTATAACAAAGGTATCGAGTTGAAATAAGAGATTCACAAGATCATAAAAGTAGAAGGGTATTACAGCTTTAGTTTGTAATACCCTTACTTTTTTATAGTATAACCATTTCCAGGGAAAGTACATTCGGCAATGACAACCTTTTTAGGAAACAACAATAGTATATGACAACTTATTTAGTAACAAGCCTCTAATAGTAGCAACCATTTCCAGGGAAATACATTCATTAGTTTTTCATGGCATAAAACCAATGGTTTTATGCCATGAAAACGTTTAGTTTCAAGCCGTTAAACCATTAGTTTCAATACGAGGAAACTTTAGTTTTATTACTAGGAAACAAATGGGAATGACTTATACTGAAAATGGTTGTTACTATTAGAGGCTTGTTACTAAATAAGTTGTCATATACTATTGTTGTTTCCTAAAAAGGTTGTCAGTTTACATCCGTTGTTCCTAAAAAGGTTGTCATAAACGAAAACAATGGACAATTCTGATCGTACTCCGGTTTCCGGTAAAAGCTAGTAGGGCTCGATGCCCTACTGGCTTTTGTGAGACAATGGTTTAAATCGTCACGTCTGCGGTTCCCGGTGATACAAATATAGAGTTTATTTGTCATTTCAAGCATACGGGATTACTTTTTCCACAGGCATTTTCCCGGAACTTCACCGTAGTATACATCCATCGGCTTTTTCATTCCAATACTCATGTGCGGGCGTTCATTATTATAAAACGCTATCATCTGTGCAATCTGTACGCGTGCCTGATTCTCGTCTTTGAACAGCGAGATGCCATATATCCATTCCGTCTTGAGTATGCCGTTCATCCTCTCGGCCACCGCATTGTCTGTGGGCACAGAACTTTCGGTCATACTGATACGTATATGGTGTTCCCTCAAGGTGGTGATATACGCATCACACGCATACTGCGTCCCTCTGTCCGAATGGTGAATAGTACCGCAAAGGTTGCCGCCGCCGGCTTCATTTATTGCCTGTTCCAATGCTTGTTTCGTATACTCCGCATGAAGTCCGGTTGCAAGTACCCATCCCAAAACGGCATGGGAATACAGGTCTGTGAGAAGGTGAAGATAACATACGCCGCCTTCAATCCAGATATAAGTAATGTCGCTCGCCCAGATATGGTTAGGGTATTGTGCGGTTATGTCTTTTATCAGATTAGGATATTTCATATACAGATGGCTGGAATCTGTTGTGTGCCGGGGTTTCTTGGGAGGAAGCATGAGATGCTCTGAGCGCATTAGCCTCAGAAAAGCATCCCTTCCACCGACCACCTCCCTGCCGTAGAGTGAACAAAGCTCATAATGCAGTTTCAACGCACCTATGCAGGGATCTCTCGAACGGTAATATTGAACGGCTACCAATATAGCCGTTCTGATTTGAGCACGTGAAAGAATTGTTTTTTTCTTTTTATAGTAGGCCTGGCTAGACATGCCAAACAGCTCGCAAAGAGTTCTCAAATTCACGCTGGGAAACTCTTCACGAAGGCCTGTTACTATTTGGCACCATCTTTTTTTAAAATAGAAATTTTCTCTTCCTTTTCAGCAAGTTCTATCAACTTTTTAAAGGCATGGGAACGTAGTTTTTCAACTTCCAATGCTTTTTGAAGACGCAAAATCTCCTCTTCGAGAAGCTTTTCTCTGGATTTTGGTTCTTGTTTCATCTTTAAATCCGCTAACAGCTCGGCAGACAAAGATAGCGATTTGGAATCAATGGGATAGCGACTTATCCATTTTAAAAGGGTACTATGTCTTGGGATACCCCATTTCTTTGAAGTAGCAATAATTGACAGACCACTACTGTAGTAATCTCTAAGAACTTCCAACTTGAAAGTCTCAGAATAACTCCTGGAAGATTGATTTGGCATATTTTTTCTTTTTTTATGCCCCTGAATAGATGTCAACCTAAATCCGTATAAGACAGGAAGCCTGCTTCTGTCGGGCATTGAAAACAATCCCCGAAACAATCAAAAGTAAACCGATGTAAGTAGAAACAACGATTTGCTCCCCCAGCACTGCATGAATGAGAAAGAGAGAAAGGAACGGGGAGAGATAGCACATCTGATTGATCAATGCAGGATTACTTGTTTTCCGTATGGCATAGCCAAAACAAACAAAAGGAATGCCAATTTCAAAAGCACCCACATACATGCCCGATAAAAGCCCGGGAAGAGAATGAATGTTGATTCCTACCACACAAGCTCCGATGACGAGATATAAAGTACCAAAAAGAAAACCGGCAAATAAGGCAACGGTTCCATCCACGTCATTTTTTTTATTGGTCAAGATCCAATAAGAAGCCCATAAAAAGGATGTTAATACAGCAAGAAGCACACCTATTACTGAAATAGGTGCTCCGCCCAAGCTACCGGAACCAAATGAGATAAGCGCAACTCCAGCAAGAGAAAGAAACATGCCAATGTACTTCTTCTTAGGTATAGGTTGCCCAGCAAACAAAGAGAGTAACACCAACAGCACGATGGGCCAAGTATAGTTAATAGGTTGAGCTATCTGGGCAGGAAGTAAATCATACGCCCGAAACAAAACTAAATAATACAGCACCGGATTTAGTAAGCCCATCCATACAAACCGCCCCCATTGCTTCCTGCTTAAGGAACGCACCAAGCTCCACTTCTTCTGTAGAAAAAGGGTACAGGTAAATATCAATAGAGCAGTACACGAAGCTATTAGTAATAGTTCAAAAGAGGTAAGATGTGACAGTGCTATCTTAAAAGCAGAAGCAACCGTCGACCAGCTTAGCACAGCTACACCGGCACAGACGATTGCTTTATTTTCTTGTTTCATGCTCGATTCTAATGATTCTAATTATCTTAGAGCTTCCACCTCATCTGTAGTCAGAGGAATCTTCTTACCCAAGCGACGAGCACCGGTTTCGGTAATCAAATAATCTTCCTCGTTACGAATACCTCCAAAGTTCTTGTAAGTTTCAACAGCATCGTAGTTAATGAAGTCGGCGAATCTCTTTTCCCCTTTCCATAAGTCAATAAGTTCGGGAATAAAGTAAATGCCCGGCTCAATGGTATGCACAAAACCTGTCTCAAGCGGACGAGCAAGGCGAAGTGATTTACGGCCAAACAGCGTACTCTTTGGTTTACCATCATAACCTACCCAAACTTCTCCAAGGTTTTCCATATCATGCACATCAAGTCCCATCATGTGCCCCAATCCATGAGGATAGAACAAAGCATGAGCTCCTTCACGCACAGCATCGTCGGCATTACCTTTCATCAAACCAAGTTGCTTCATGCCCTCTATCATGACACGGGCCGAAAGATCATATACATCAACAAAAGGAATGCCTGGTTTCAAAGCTTTCACCGATTCGAGATGCATGGCTACCTGAAGATCATAGATTTCTTTCTGACGCAAAGTAAATGTTTTATCAGCAGGAATGGTAGAGGACATGTCGCCGGCATATCCCATAGGAGTTTCCGCACCGGCATCAACAAGAAACAAATCACCCGGCTTCACCGTGTTGCCGTGATAGTGATTGTGCAACGTCTGACCGTTGATGGTAGCAATGGTAGGAAACGACAGATCGGCGCCTGCCGCAGCTGCAACAGCTTCCAAGGCTGCCGCTACTTCATACTCCTTCATTCCGGGACGAACGGCCTTCATGGCAGCAATGTGCATGTCGGCAGTAATATCACAAGCCTTTTCTATTTCAACAATCTCTTCTACAGATTTATAACTACGTTGCTTGATAATGGCACGAATGAAATCAAGCGAAGCCTCTTCATGTCCAACAGAGATACCCAATAGTGCAAGTAATTTCAAGCTATGTTCAGCTCGGTAAGGAGCTAGATAATGAATCTTCTGCCCCTTTTGCGCCGCCTTATGTAAATAGTCTATAATCGTATTGGAAGGCATGGTATGTGTCACACCCACGAGTTCGCTTTTTTCCCTCAACGTAGGCTGAGTACCCATCCATACAATATGATCGATGGTCAATTCATCACCAAAGATGATGTCTTTGTCTTCATCAATGTCGATAATGGCAGAAAGACCGGAAAAAGAAAGACCGAAATAGTAAAGAAAAGTAGAGTCTTGACGATAACGAAATGCGTTATCAGCATAATTCAAGCCATGTTCATCATTGCCCAAAAATAACAATATTCCAGAGCCTACCGTCTTTTTCAGCAGTGCTCTTCGCTGCATATAGGTTTCTTTAGAAAACATAATGTTCTGTTTTTAAGTTAGTCCAACAAAGATAACCCTTTTTATTGATAATTGATATTTGTCTATTTACGAATATCAATTAAAATAATTACTTTTGTAGCGAGATAATGTTAGATTAAAGAAAGCAATATGGCACAAGGTTCGCGTCAGACGCAATCGCAAATACAGCAACAAACTCAGACTCTCTCTCCTCAACAGATTCTGGTTGTGAAATTATTGGAACTTCCTGCAGTGGAGCTGGAAGATCGTGTGCGTGCTGAGTTGCTTGAAAACCCCGCTTTGGAAGAAGGCAAAGAGGAAACGGCGGCCGATGATCTGGCTGCTACAGATGCTCAGGAAGGCGAAAGCGATGCCAATGAATATGATTCATTAAGCGACTATCTGAGCGAAGATGACATCCCCGACTACAAATTACAAGAAAATAACCGTTCGAAGGGTGAGCAAGCCGAAGAAATTCCTTTCTCGGACGCGACCTCTTTTTACGAAATATTAAAAGAACAACTAGGCGAACGAAACCTGACCGAGCACGAACAGGAATTGGCTGAATACATCATCGGCTCACTTGATGACGACGGGCTACTTCGGAAATCGCTGGAAAGTATCAATGACGAACTAGCCATCTATGCCGGAGTGAATACTTGTGAAGAGGAACTTGAAGAGGTGCTGAAAATTATTCAGGATTTTGACCCGGCAGGGTTAGGTGCCCGTAACTTGCAAGAGTGTCTGACCATACAAATCCTTCGAAAAGAGCCTTCACCACTGCGACAAACCGAACTGGATATTATTGAAAGATGCTACGAAGAATTTACGCGCAAGCATTGGGACAAAATTATGCAGAAGCTCGGATTGAGTGAAGAGGAATTTGAAGAAGCTATCGCAGAAATAACCAAATTAAATCCTCGACCAGGTAGTTCTCTTGGTGAAGTGATCGGACGAAATATGCAGCAAATTATACCGGACTTCACCGTTGAAACTTATGATGACGGAACCATCATCCTTAGCATGAACAATCGGAATATGCCCGAGTTACGGATGAGTAGGGATTTCACGGAGATGGTTGAAGAACATACAAAAAACAGAGCCAATCAGACAAAGGAATCGAAAGAAGCAATGATGTTTCTCAAGCAAAAGATGGATTCGGCACAAGGATTCATTGATGCAGTGAAACAACGTCAAAACACTTTGCAAACAACCATGCAAGCAATCATCGACTTGCAACGCCCCTTCTTTCTTGAAGGAGACGAATCGCTGCTCCGCCCCATGATATTAAAAGATGTAGCTGAGCGCACAAAGCTTGACATTTCTACGATATCAAGAGTCAGTAATAGTAAATACGTACAAACCAATTACGGTGTATACTCCCTCAAATTCTTTTTTAGTGACGGCTATACCACTGAAGATGGTGAAGAGATGTCTGTTCGCGAAATCCGAAAGATATTAAAGGAGTGCATTGACAATGAGAACAAGAAAAAGCCGCTTACGGATGACGAATTGGCTGATATACTGAAAGAAAAAGGATATCCTATTGCCCGAAGAACGGTAGCTAAATATCGTCAGCAGTTAAACATACCTGTAGCAAGACTAAGAAGATAAAACAAACTTAAAATAGCTTGAAGAACTTAACAATAAAAAATATATGGAAGAGCATATCATTGCAGATAGAACGTTGATCAGGACAGCCAAAATAATATCGGCCGTCTTTACGCCGTTTTCTATTCCTTTTGTGGCATTTCTTATCCTGCTCTTATTTTCGTATTTGCGCATCATGCCGCTCACTTACAAGTTGATCGTTCTGGGAGTTGTTTATTGCTTCACGATATTGATGCCAACACTGACGATCTTCTTATTCCGGAAGATCAATGGCTTCGAAGCAAAAGATCTGACTGACCGCAAAAAACGTTATGTACCCTACATACTGACGATCCTTTCTTACGTATTCTGCCTATTGATGATGCGTAAACTAAACATTCCGTGGTACATGTCGGGAATTATTCTGGCAAGTCTGTTGGCTATGGGCATTAGCACCATAGTTAATCTAAAATGGAAGCTTAGTGAGCACATGATTGGCATGGGTGGTATTGTAGCAGGATTAATCTCTTTCAGTGAATTATTCAGCTATAACCCTGTGTGGTGGCTGTGTCTCTTTTTAATCATAGCGGGCATACTGGGGACTGCCCGAATTATTTTGCAGCACCATACACTAAGTGAAGTTCTCACCGGATTTGGCGTCGGCTTCATTTGCGCTCTGCTGGTGCTACATCCCGTAACCAATATCTTATTTAGAATTTTCTTATTTTAATAATATGAACCTTTAAATTTTACTAATTATGAAGTTTCCTGAAGAATTAAAGTACACCAAAGAACATGAATGGATTCGCCTGGATGGCGCCGTGGCTTATATAGGTATCACTGATTATGCACAAGAACAATTAGGCGACATCGTTTTTGTCGATGTTCCCAGCGTAGGAGAAAAACTTGAAGCAGGAGAAGTGTTCGGTACCATCGAAGTTGTGAAAACAATCTCTGATCTTTTTCTACCTGTAGCAGGAGAAATCCTGGAACAAAACGAAACACTGGAAGAAAAACCAGAGTTAGTGAACCAAGATCCATACGGCGCAGGCTGGATTATAAAAATAAAACCGGCTGCCGATGCAGATTTTGATTCTCTGCTAGACTATAAAGAATACAAAAAAACGGTAAACGAATAAACCAATAGTATGACGCCAATTGTTAGTATAATCATGGGTAGCACATCTGATCTCCCCGTTATGGAGAAAGCGGCTCAATTACTAAACGATTTGCATGTACCATTTGAGATGAATGCACTCTCGGCTCACCGCACACCGGAAGCTGTAGAGGCATTCGCCAAAAATGCACATTCAAAAGGAATTAAAGTGATTATCGCTGCTGCAGGTATGGCCGCCCATTTACCGGGAGTTATTGCAGCATCCACACCGTTACCGGTAATCGGTGTCCCTATAAAATCTACACTCGATGGCATCGATGCACTGCTGGCCATCGTACAGATGCCTCCGGGAATTCCCGTGGCAACTGTAGGAATAAACGGTGCACTCAATGCTGCAATTCTTGCCATCCAGATGTTATCTCTGGAAGATAAAGAATTAGAAGCCAAATTCATCGCTTATAAAGAAGGACTTAAAAAGAAAATAGTTAAGGCCAACGAAGAATTGAAGGAGGTGAAGTACGAGTTTAAAACAAATTAAATGGATCTATTTAACTATTCCCGAAGGGAAACGTCTGAGGTTAACATTGGTGCCATAGTTTTGGGTGGAAAGAACCCTATCCGCATCCAGTCGATGACCAATACATCCACTCAAGACACAGAAGCTTGCGTGGAACAAGTAAAGAGAATCATAGATGCCGGAGGTGACTATGTCCGCCTGACCACGCAAGGAGTGAAAGAAGCTGAGAACCTCAAAAACATCAATGTAGCTTTGAGAGCTCAGGGATACATGAATCCACTCGTAGCAGATATTCACTTCACCCCCAAAGTTGCCGACGTGGCGGCACTCTATGCCGAAAAAGTACGCATCAATCCGGGTAACTATCTGGATGCCCCGCGCACTTTCAAGCAAGTGAACTACACCGATGAAGAATATGCGCAGGAGTTAGCGAAGATTCGTGAGCGCCTTGTTACGTTCCTTACTATATGTAAGGAAAATAATACAGCTGTTCGCATTGGAGTGAATCACGGTTCCCTATCGGACCGCATCATGACTCGCTACGGAGACACACCCGAGGGAATGGTCGAATCGTGTATGGAATTCCTTCGCATTTGCGTTGCCGAAAACTTCATGAACGTGGCTATCTCCATAAAAGCATCCAACACAGTAGTGATGGTAAGAACAGTAAGGCTACTCGTGGAAGTAATGAAGAAAGAAGGGATGAAATTTCCACTTCATCTGGGAGTAACAGAGGCCGGAGACGGAGAAGATGGGCGTATAAAATCGGCACTAGGCATTGGAGCTTTACTAGCAGATGGATACGGAGACACCGTAAGAGTTTCGCTAAGCGAAGAACCTGAAGCAGAAATTCCTGTAGCCAAGAAATTGGTTGACTATGTTAGTCAACGCATCAAGCATCCTTATATACCAGGTTTAGAAGCAAAAGAATTTAATTACCTCGCTCCTGTACGTAGGCAAACGACTGAAGTTAAGAATATCGGTGGAGAGAACGTTCCGGTAGTTATATCCGATCGGATGGACAATACATTCGAAACGAACCCTCAATTCATTCCCGACTACATCTACGCCGCAAGAGAATTACCGGCTCAATTAGAAGAAGGGCCTGACTATATACTCGATGCAGACGTATGGGAAGCCGAAAAAGCTTCATTCGAAAAAGCCGGAAAGAACTGTTGGCCAGCTTTCAACCATACACAGCTATTGGCTATTGGCAGTTGCCCTGCGGAACTTAAATTCCTGTTTATGCCCTACATGGCATTGACGGATGAAGTCATTGCTTGTTTGAAAGTTCATCCTGAAATCGTGTTGCTATCACAAAGCAACCATCCTAACAGAGTGGGTGAGCATAGAGCATCAGTCCACCAACTGATGGTCGAAGGAGTTCAAAACCCAGTCGTTATTTTCCAACACTATTCGGAAAACCAAGCTGAAGATTTGCAAGTGAAAGCAGCAGCAGATATGGGTGCCTTGATTTTAGATGGTCTTTGCGATGGCATTTTCTTGTATAACCAAGGTAATCTTAGTCATGCTACAGTAGATGCAACAGCTTTCGGTATTCTACAAGCAGGACGTGTGCGTACAAGTAAAACGGAATACATATCTTGCCCGGGATGCGGACGCACACTTTTCAGTCTGCAGAGCACCATTGCTCGTGTAAAAGCAGCCACATCGCATTTGAAAGGACTAAAAATAGGCATCATGGGATGTATTGTAAATGGTCCGGGAGAGATGGCTGATGCTGATTACGGCTACGTAGGTGCAGGCAGAGGAAAAATCAGCCTATATAAGCGCAAAGAGTGTATAGAAAAAAACATTCCGGAAGCAGAAGCGGTAGACAAACTCATAGCCTTGATTAAAGCAAATGGAGACTATTATTCGGAAGAGGAAAGTTTATAAGGGAAGAAAATCTTGACTCACCTGATTCACACCTTTAGCTTGAAGTTGCCCAATAATTGGCAATTTATAGCATTCCAGAAGAATCTAGCCGGTGTGTGATTAATTGATGAGGCAAAAGAAAGCCAACTAATTCAAAAAGATGAATTAGTTGGCTTTCTTTGTATCTTTCAGATTCACCTGAAGAGATCGGAATTGATCTCCCAATGGGACAATCAATTGGAAGCTTTTCTATTTTTTCTTTTGCTGAAAAAGCCAGTCCATGAACCCCGGATAATTGAATGCAGGATCCCAACTACCATGGTTGCATCCCGGGAACTCAATATACTCAACGGTTGCTCCGGAAGCTTTCAAGGCTTTATAAGCCTCTCGAGAGCCTTCTACAGGCACCACATCGTCACTATCTCCATGAAAGATACGGAAACTGGTCTTCTTTACTTTTTTAAGCCGATCCGGGTTTATCGTACCACAAATTGGAATAGCAGCAGCAAACAAATCTGGGAAGCGACTGACAAAATCATAAGTACCCATCCCTCCCATTGAAAGACCAATAATATAAATCCTACTTTTATCAACCTCTGGCATAGCAAGATAGGTATCAAGTAGTTCTTTCACATCACGAAGCATAGGCGTTAGCTCCGGTGAGCTCGGCATTTCCGAAGGCTGAAAGGATGTCGGTCGAGAAGGATAGCCCCAATAGCCGGACAACGGACACTGAGGGCACAAGACAAAAGTAGGATACTTCTCCCTATTTACAGGATTTTGAAACATCCGGCTACCATGCGTAAGTTGTTTCTCATTATCATCACCGCGTTCGCCGGCACCATGCAGAAACAACACCAATGGATATTTCTTTCCGGAATTTGCCGCTTCAGGACGAAGCAATCTATAATTCAATGAATCACCCGCTGACGACACAAACACTTTCTTTTCGTACTCTCCTTGTGCTAATGTATAAGCGCTTAGTAAGAGAAAAGGCAATAAGAAGATCAACTTTTTCATGATGAAATGAATTTATAAATACTATTTCTTACCCGGTGCTAAGATTCCTCTATATCTTTCAGAATTGCTTAATACTTTAATTGCTTGTTGCAAGTCATCATCATCCTTCAACTGCTGTATAATACTGCCTCGTTGGAAATAATAACGCTTGATAATTTCAATCGAAATCATATTCTTAATGTCCTTTGAAAAATAATCTAAGTCACGATCAAGATTATGGGTCAACTTTTTCTCTAATGCCTTAAACTCCTCCGAAGCACCATCCATATAGCCTTCAAACGAAGCAGCCTCTTTGAGCGTTTTAAGAATCTTCTCACTTTGCTGATCGTACTTAAAATCAGAAGACTTCACCAGAGTTTTAAAATCAGCATAATCAGCATCCGTTAAAGCAAACTTCTCAGGAGAAACAAC